>Ga0055582_1000082_pt1 | contig 11677 bp, 12 predicted proteins | sample COG_11_FD_55052 | JGI IMG/M metagenome (GOLD analysis project Ga0055582, IMG submission 55052) | Pelagic marine sediment microbial communities from the LTER site Helgoland, North Sea, for post-phytoplankton bloom and carbon turnover... | ecosystem: Environmental > Aquatic > Marine > Neritic...
ATGCTGGCCTCGGCAGCCAAGAGCTTGCCAACCGCTGAAGTCACCGCTTAATCATGGGGGTAATGAATCATGTCATGGACCAGAAAAATTCTGAGGGTAGATCTCTCTAAAGGCAGCTGTACATCCGAACCACTCAACATGGAGTGGGCAAAGCTTTACCTGGGCCAACGTGGCCTGGCCTCGAAGTACCTGAGCGAGGAAGTCGATCCGAAATGCGACGCGCTCGGGCCCGACAACAAGATGATTATGGCCACCGGTCCACTCACCGGCACCATGGCTTCCACCGGCGGCCGCTATTCCGTTATCTGCAAGAGCCCGTTAACCGGCGCTATCGCCTGTTCGAATTCAGGTGGGTTCTTCGGTGCCGAACTGAAGTTTGCCGGCTGGGATATGATTATTTTCGAAGGCAAGTCGGATAAACCGGTTTACCTGCTGATCCAGGATGACAAGGCCGAGCTGCGCTCGGCTGACGGCCTGTGGGGCAAATCTGCCTGGGAGACCGACGATATCCTGCACCAGACTCACCAGGACCCACAACTGCGCGTTGCCTGTGTTGGCCGCACGGCTGAGCATGGCTGTCTCTATTCCGCGGTCATGAATGACAAGCACCGTGCCGCCGGGCGTTCCGGGGTCGGTACCGTGATGGCGTCGAAGAATCTGAAGGCGGTTGCCGTGCGCGGTACCGGCGGTATCGGCAACATAAATGATGCCGAGGCCTTCATGGCGGCCACCAATGACGGTAAAGCGGTCCTCGCCGAAAATGCCGTTACCGGCCAGGGCCTGCCGGCTTACGGCACCCAGGTCCTGATGAACGTAATCAATGGCATCGGCGGCCTGCCGGCACGTAACATGCGTGATGTCGGTTTTGAGGGCGCTGAAAATATTTCAGCCGAGGCCATGGTCGAACCGCGCAAAAGCGACGGCAAGCCAAACCTGACCACGAATGGCGCCTGTTTCGGCTGTACTATCGCCTGTGGCCGGATTTCCACGGTCGATCCGACCCATTTTTCGGTCAAGGACAAGCCGCAGTACCAGGGCGCGTCCGGTGGCCTCGAGTATGAAGCCGCCTGGGCTCTCGGTGCCGATACCGGTGTCGATGATCTCGATGCGCTGACCTACATTAACTTCCTCTGTAATGAAGACGGCATGGATCCCATCACCTACGGTGCCACCGTGGCGGCGGCGATGGAAATGTTTGAAGACGGCACTATCGGCACCAAGGAAACCGGCGGCATCGAACTCAAGTTCGGCAGCGCCGAGGCCTTTGTCGCCCTCACCGAGCAGTTTGTCACCGGTGAGGGTTTTGCCAAAGACCTGGGACTGGGATCGAAGCAGTTATGTGACAAATACAAGCGCCCGGAACTATCGATGACGGTCAAGGGCCAGGAATTTCCGGCCTACGATCCACGTGGCATCCAGGGTATCGGGCTGGCTTATGCCACTTCGAATCGGGGCGCCTGTCACCTGCGTGGCTATACCATCGCCTCGGAAGTACTCGGCATCCCGGTCAAGACCGAGATGAACGATACCGACGGCAAAGCTGAGCTGGTCAAGGCTTTCCAGGATGCAACCGCCCTGGTCGATTCTGCCGGGCTCTGTGTTTTCACTACTTTCGCCTGGGGTATGGACAATATTGCACCGCAGGTCGATGCCGCCTGCGAGGGCGACTGGAGTGTCGAGAACTGCCTCGAGGCTGGTGAGCGTATCTGGAATATGGAACGCCTGTTCAACGAAGCGGCCGGATTTACTGCCGATGACGACAAACTGCCCAAGCGCCTGCTCGAGGAAGTCATCAAGCATGGACCGACTGAAGGCCAGGTAAACCGCCTCGGTGAAATGCTGCCGAAGTACTACGAGGCCAGGGGCTGGACCGCGGATGGCAAGATTCCGGACGCAACCCGGCAACGTTTGTCATTGTAATTAAACCCTCGAACCCCTCGCCGCAAGGCGGGGGGTTTTCATTTAAAGAGCGCTGACATGCAACATATCATCATAGGTGCAGGGCCCGCTGGTGTTATAGCTGCGGAAACCCTTCGCAAAACCGATCCCGATGCAAAAATCTCGATTATTGGGGATGAACCCGAGCCCGCCTATTCGCGCATGGCGATTCCTTATTACCTGATCGATAACGTCAAGGAATCGGGCACTTACCTGCGCGATCCGGAGCAACACTTCAAAGCACAAAACATAGAGGTGCTTCAACAACGCGTCGACAGCATCGACACCCAGGGCAAGAGTCTGAGCCTGGCGGATGGTAGTTCGCGTGGCTACGACAAACTTTTGATCGCCACCGGATCTCACCCGGTTAGTCCGCCGATTCCGGGGCTGGACCTGCCACAGGTCCATTCCTGCTGGACGCTGGAAGACGCGCGCAACATCATCAGGCTGGCGCAGGCAGGATCCAATGTGGTGCTTATCGGCGCCGGCTTTATCGGTTGTATCATCCTCGAGGCGCTGGTCAAGCGTGGCGTCAATCTCGCGGTAGTCGAAATGGGCAATCGCATGGTGCCGCGTATGCTCGATGAAAAGGCGGGCGGGCTGCTTGAGACCTGGTGCAAGAAAGAGGGTATCGACGTACATACCAGCTGCAGTGTCGAAGGTATTGCGGCCGCGGGTGATGATCAGGTCGAGGTCAGCCTCAGTGACGGCAGTAAATCGAGCGCCGCGCTTGTGATTACGGCTACCGGTGTCAAGGCGAATACCGATCTGGTGAATGGTACCGATATTAAAACCGATCAGGGAATCCTGGTGAACCGACGCATGCAGACCAGCAATGCGGATGTCTATGCCGCCGGCGATGTTGCCCAGGGCGTCGATTTTTCTACCGGCAATTTCGAAGTGCAGGCGATTCAGCCTACCGCCACCGATCATGGTCGTATCGCGGCGCTCAACATGGCGGGAGCGGGTGGCGAGCATCATGGTACGTTAAACATGAACGTACTCGATACCGTGGGTTTGATTTCCTGTTCTTTCGGTCTGTGGATGGGCGTCGATGGCGGTGAGAGTGCCTCACTGTACAACCCGGACGAGTTTCAGTACATCAATCTGCAATTCGACGGTGATCACCTGGTCGGCGCCAGCAGTGTTGGTAAGACCCAGCATGTCGGCGTGCTGCGCGGTTTGATCGAATCGAAGATTCATCTGGGTGACTGGAAAGATCGCTTGCTGCAGGATCCAACCGCCATCATGGAGGCCTATATCGGTTGCACGCAGGAACTCGGGTATGCCTGATGCAGGTAAACATCGAGTTTTACGCATCGTTGATGAAATACCTGCCGCCTGGCAAATCCCGTTTCAGGCGCGAGATCAAGGTTGACGAAGGATTAATTCTCGATCAGCTGATCCAGCAGTTCCATATCTCCCCGGCCGAGGCGCATATCGTGCTGGTTAATGGCCATTATGTCGAAGGTGAAGACCGTGCAAGCCGGGTACTCGTCGAGGGTGACGTGGTCTCGATCTGGCCACCGGTGGCGGGTGGCTAGGTAACAGGGACTGAGTCAAATCCCCGAGATAAGCTTTGAATAATCATGTATTTGACCTGAAAAATGACCTCTGACTCCAGTTTACCGACCGTGGTCGAATACGAAATGGGATATGGCGCCGATGAATTCGGCAAGGTTTTGTGCGGGCCTTTCAGTGGTGAAAAATCGGTCTACAGCTGTACGCAAATCGCGCGTCATCACTGGTCCATCGAACTGTCAGGGAAGGCATTTGAGCTGACCATAAAGGTCGTCGAAAAACCACCGCGCAAGCTCGGCTTGTTTGTTCTGCCGGTGCTTGACGTAATATTTTTTTTCGCTGGTACCGAAGCGGCATTGCGCGATAATTTCTTCCACCGCTTCCACCAGTATTTTCATAAGGGTGGCGGATGAATAAGGCCCAGCAGGATCGTTACGCACGTCAAATCCGCCTGTCCCAGATCGGTGAACAGGGGCAACAGGCGATTCTCGATGCCAGTGTCCTGATCGTTGGTGTAGGGGGGCTCGGGTCGCCGGCGGCAATGTATCTCGCCGCCGCCGGGATCGGTAAGCTCGTCTTGAGTGATTTCGATATCGTCGAAACTTCGAACCTGCAGCGCCAGATTATTCATCGCAATGCGTCCGTCGGTGAAAACAAGGTGGATTCCGGACGACAGACCGTCCAGGCATTGAACCCTGACTGCGAAGTCGATGTGATTGGCTATCAACTGGAAGGCGACGAGTTGCAGAAAACTATCGATTCGGTTGATATCGTGCTCGATTGCAGCGACAACTATCCGACGCGTTTTGAAGTCAATCGTTACTGTGTGGAGACCGCGACGCCGCTGGTAACCGGTGCCGCGATCCGCCTGGAAGGGCAAATCATGAATTACCAGCCGGCTGCCAATAGCGCCTGTTACCAGTGCCTGTATGCGCATGCCTATGGCAATGAGGAATCCTGTGAACTCGAAGGCGTGCTCGGGCCGGTAGTTGGCGTCATCGGCACGATGCAGGCGGTGCAAACCCTGCTCATTCTCGCCGGGCAGGGCGAGGAAATGGTTAGCCGCCTGCTGTTATTCGATGCCCTGGCGATGCAATGGCAGTCCGTAACCCTGCCCAAAAATAGCAATTGTCCTATTTGCAGCGGTATTTGACGATACTGCCCGTTCCTTCAATTCATTAGTGATTCCAGTTTCCGCATGAGTTCCGGTGTATCCCACTCGATGGCCGCGTTAACGCCGTACCTGAATTTTCCCTGCCTGTCGATTACAAAGGTAGACGGGTAGCTAATAACGTTCCAGCGGTGCGCAGTCGCGCCGCTGTGATCGAGCAAAACCGGGAAATCGACTTTTACTTTCTGCATAAAGCTCGATATTGCTTTCTTATCTTCTGCGTAATTTATCGAAATCAGTTCGAAGGCACGACCCTTCATTTTCTCTTGCAGACGGTTCAGCGATGGGATTTCCTCGATACAGGGCGGGCACCAGGTAGCCCAGAAGTTAACCACGGTTACCTTGTCGGTAAAGTCAGCTCTGACAATGGTATTGCCGTTGATATCGGTTAAAGTGAATGCTGTGGGTTCGCTCTTGCCGTTGAAATCTTTCAGGTAAATATCGATTCCGGTTTTAGCTGTTAACGTCTTCTTGAGGGTTACCGGCCTGGCAGGAATTCCGTGACGCGCCAGTACCGGTAGCAACTGCCTGATTCTTACTGGTATCGATTGTGCACTTTGTATCATCGCGGGAGTCGGCTCCTCTTCATAAAACAGGCTCATGACATTTGGCACCGATTGCGTGTATATCGGACTTTCGTTTGAGCGCAGTTTTGCCAGCAGTTCATCAAACTGGCCTACGATGCCACTGTTCTGTGCCTGAAAAATTAGCAGCGGAATGTTGGTCGACTCGACAATTGGCAGGTATTCAGGTGGTAATCCGAGCGGTGGAATGTACGCATAGCTGTAAGGCGTGAACAGAACCGCACCTACCAGGTAGCGGTCAGTATGATTTCTGCTTTGCCAGTCTCTTGCGCCGAGCAAGGCATTCATGGCCGCGTAGGAGTCGCCGGCGAGAGCAATTTTTTTACCGGTAAGCGTGTGGGCATGTTCGACCAGGTCGGCAACATACTTACCGTCCAGTTGCTTAAGGGAACTGCTGCCCTGGGGCAAAAACAGTGCTTCCACGATATCTGTTTGCCAGACTTCGATATTCTGTTCTGAGAATTTGTCGGCCAGGGAGCGATGCGCCTTGCGAAAACCATACTCCGGGGCTAGCCAGACCAGCAGGTATTCGCCCTGCGCCGGAAATCGGCTTACCGTGATTTCTACATCGTCTGACGCGGTCACGATGATATCTTCGGTGGCGGGACTGGTATCGGCCATACCTGTCTGGATGCCAAGATAAAGGATAAGCAGAAATCGGAAACCTGTTTTCATTGGTAGAGGAAATGAAAGCCTGCATCAGCATAGCAAGATGCCTATTTTGCATCATTTACCCGGCTTTTAACGAATTTTTGAAGCGCCAATCCGAATAAAACACGAAATACTACCGGCAGTGAGTGGTGATCCCAGGCCCTGTCCGAGGTGATACCTGTCGACGAAGTTATAGTGACCGGGTTTCAATTCGAGACCACGGAATTGAAGCGGGTTGAGGTTCTGCCCGTCGCCATGTGCCTGAGTTGTATAAGCAGTCGAGCAAAGTTAAACTGCTGTGAAAATCACTCGAAGTAACAAATGGAGCACAAGCGATGGATCAACAGGAAGTTCATATTTCGAGTATGGTGGTACATGCCAGGTCCGAGCACCTGGCGGACGTAAAAAAAAATATCGAACAGCTGCCTGGCACGGAAGTTCACGGCGAGTCCGATAATGGCAAGCTCGTCGTGGTGGTGGAAACTGAAAGCCAGGGTTACATTACCGACATCATCGAAAAAATAAACAATTTTGAGCATGTGCTCAATACCGCACTTGTCTATCATCAAATCGAGCAATTGGATTCATCAGAGAGCGATAAAATATGAACTTGACCAGACGCGCTTTTATTAAAGCGAACGCCGCCGCCTCTGCCGCGGCCGTTGCCGGAATCAGCTTGCCCGCTGTGGCTACCAATTTGATTGTCGATGAGGATAAGACGAAGATATCCTGGGAAAAGGCGGCTTGTCGGTTCTGCGGCACCGGATGCTCGGTGCTGGTGGGTACGCAGGCAGGTCGCGTAGTCGCCACCCAGGGCGATCCGGTGGCGCCGGTGAACAAGGGATTGAACTGTATCAAGGGCTACTTCCTTTCCAAGATTATGTACGGTCATGACCGTCTGCAAACCCCCTTGCTACGCATGAAGGACGGCAAGTACGACAAGAACGGCGACTTCGAGCCGGTGTCATGGGATACCGCGTTTGATGTGATGGCCGAGAAGTGGAAGGCCGCGCTGAAAAAGAAGGGGCCTACCAGCGTCGGCATGTTCGGCTCGGGACAGTGGACAGTGATGGAAGGCTATGCGGCTGTGAAGTTGATGAAAGCCGGATTCCGTTCCAATAATATCGATCCCAATGCGCGTCATTGCATGGCGTCGGCAGTGGGTGGATTCATGCGCAGCTTTGGTATCGACGAACCCATGGGCTGTTACGACGACTTCGAACATGCCGATGCCTTCGTGCTGTGGGGCTCCAATATGGCCGAAATGCACCCGGTTTTATGGACCCGCTTAACCGACCACCGCCTGAGCAACCCTCACGTCAGAGTTCACGTGATGTCCACTTATTATCATCGTTCTTTTGAACTGGCCGATAACGGCATGATCTTTACCCCTCAATCCGACCTGGCGATCGCCAACTTTATCGCCAACTACATCATACAAAACGACGCCGTCAACTGGGACTTTGTTAACAAGCACACCAATTTCAAACGCGCCACTACCGACATCGGTTATGGCCTGCGCGACGATAACCCGTTACAGCAAAAGGCCGCGAACCCCAATTCCGGCAAGATGCACGAGATGAGTTTCGAGGAATATAAAAAATCGGTTGCGGAATACAGTCTTGAAAAGACCGCAGAAATGTCAGGCGTGTCGGAAGATAAACTACTCGAGATGGCGAAAACCTACGCTGATCCCAAGACCAAGGTAATGTCCTTATGGACTATGGGCATGAATCAGCATACGCGTGGCGTGTGGATGAACAGCCTGGTTTACAACATCCACCTGCTAACCGGCAAGATATCGCAGCCGGGTAATTCACCTTTCTCGCTTACCGGGCAACCTTCGGCCTGCGGTACGGCCAGGGAAGTTGGAACTTTCTCGCATCGTTTGCCGGCCGATATGGTCGTCGCCAAGAAGGCGCACCGTGATATTGCGGAAAAAATCTGGAAGCTGCCCGAGGGCACGATCCCGGCCAAGCCGGGCTTTCACGCGGTTTTGCAAAACCGCAAACTGAAAGACGGGGCACTGAATGCCTATTGGGTAATGTGCAACAACAATATGCAGGCGGCCCCGAACATGATGGAAGAGGGCTTGCCGGGTTATCGAAATCCCGAGAATTTTGTCGTCACCTCCGATCCGTATCCGACGGTGACAGCACAGGCGTCCGACCTGATACTGCCGACCGCGATGTGGGTCGAAAAGGAGGGCGCCTACGGTAATGCCGAGCGCCGCACCCAGACCTGGTATCAGCAGGTCTCACCACCGGGGGAATCCAGATCAGACCTTTGGCAGCTGATGGAATTTTCCAAGCGCTTTAAAATGGAAGATGTCTGGACCAGCGAGTTGCTGGCTGCCATGCCTGAATACGCCGGAAAATCACTTTACGAGGTGTTGTTTCGCAACGGGCAGGTTGACCGTTTTCCGGTCGAAGACGCGCGCGAACTGAATGATGAATCTCATGACCTGGGCTATTATGTGCAAAAAGGATTGTTCGAAGAATATGCTACTTTCGGTCGCGGGCATGGGCACGATCTTGCACCCTATGAACGCTACCACCGCGAGCGTGGTTTAAGGTGGCCGGTGGTCAACGGTAAGGAAACGCTTTGGCGGTTCAGGGAAGGTTCTGACCCTTACGTAACAAAGGGTGCAGGGTTCGAGTTTTATGGTCACAAGGATGGCAGGGCCAATATCATTTTCGCACCTTTCGAGGCCGCGCCGGAAGTACCCGATGCAGAATATGATATGTGGTTGTGCACCGGCCGCGTGCTCGAGCATTGGCACTCCGGGTCGATGACACAGCGTGTGCCCGAACTCTACAGAGCCGTTCCAGACGCGCTTTGTTACATGCATCCGAAAGACGCCGATAAGCGTGGTTTGCGGCGTTCCGATGAGGTTTTAATCCAGTCGAGGCGCGGTGAAGTACGCTGCCGGGTCGAGACGCGAGGTCGCAACAGGCCGCCGCAGGGGCTGGTGTTTGTGCCCTGGTTTGACGCACGGACGTTGATCAACAAGGTTACCCTGGACGCGACCGATCCGTTATCGAAGCAGACGGACTTCAAGAAATGCGCCATTAAAATAGNCAAAGCGTGATTGCCATGAAGATAGNAGTGGAGAAACCCATGCAAAAACTCATCGCAGTATTANTGATGACTGGCGTTATCGCTGTGGCGCAGGGTCAGGATACCAGTGACCAGGCCGACGCAGTGGNAGCGGGNAGCACCAGCAACGGAGGTCAGGCTTCNTTGCGCGGACTGACCCAGCTCGATGTAACAAAAAAAGCTGATTCGTTTAAGCGCATACCCAAGGATCGCAGTCCCTATGTTAGCGACTATGTGTATCAACCGCCGTTAATTCCGCATCGAATTCGTGGTTATGAAATATCAACCAATGCGAATAAATGCCTGTCCTGTCACAGCTTCAGAAACGCCAGGGATGCCGGTGCAACCAAAATCAGNGTGACCCACTATGGTACTCGCGAAGGCCAGGTTTTATCGGATGTGTCACCNCGCCGCTATTTTTGTTTGCAATGTCATGTTACCCAGTCAGATACCGCGTTGCTGATCGAGAATGATTTCAAGCGCGTTGATTCTCTGCGTTAGTAGATGCCGGCATAAGAGAAGTTAAATGAAGCAGATAATAAAATTATTCTGGAAAAAACTTTCATCACCCAGCAGGGCCGCCGCCGGTCTCATACTGGGTCTGGGATTTACCGGCGGTATTCTGTTCTGGGGTGCTTTCAACACCGGTATGGAAGCCACCAATACCGAGGCATTTTGTTCCGCATGTCACGCACCGATCGTGGCAGAGGTGCGCGAAACTATTCATTACTCGAATCGATCGGGGGTGAGGGCGATTTGTTCTGACTGCCATGTNCCCCATCCCTGGNCCGATAAAATCGTGCGNAAGGTGCAAGCCAGTAAAGAACTGGTTGCCTATGCCATGGGCACTATCAATACCACTGAAAAGTTTCGCNAGAGAAGAGGCTACCTCGCCAACCGCGAATGGCAGCGTATGAAGGAAAACGATTCGCAGGAATGTCGTAATTGTCATAATTTCGATTACATGGATTTTTCAGAACAGGGCCGGCGCAGTGTCGTGCAACACTCCACGGCGCTGGCATCCGGTGAAAAAACCTGCGTGGATTGCCATAAGGGAATTTCACATCGACTACCTGATATGCACGGTGTTGTAGGATGGTAATAATCCTGGAGACCGGTCTATGAGCACCCTTGAAAGCATTTTCTGGCATATCGTGGGTTATGCCGCGATGCCGGCGATATTTATATTTGGTTTTATTGCAGTAGCCGCAGGCGCTTTGTGGGTTTTATCGCTGGGGCCGGACAAGGACTCCTAGGACAAATTTCTCGAAAGTTGTTGATAGGTCCCGTCGTATTTTCTCTCCGCCCCTGGAGTGATTGTCTAGTTGTATCATCCTTACTATAAAACTGAATCGTGGTTTTAAACGTATACATCCCGATTGTTTGAGAGAATTATTACCGCGTTATCGGTTTCGACCGATCACTGTTGTTTTTTGACGATATAGATAAATGGATTCAGTGACTCAATTTGTGCTCGGTGCTGCCGTGGGTGAAGCGGTACTCGGCAGAAAAATCGGCAACAAGGCTGCCCTGTGGGGCGGCATCGCCGCAACCTTGCCGGACCTCGACGTATTCGTTCCGTTAGGGGATGTGGTCAAAGACTTTACCTATCATCGTTCGGCCAGCCATTCGCTGTTTGTGCTGGCAATACTGACGCCGGTGTTGGTCTGGCTGATCAATAAAATTCATCCTGCATTGCGCGAACACAAAGCCCGCTGGATGTTGATGATTTACCTGGTGTTTGTCACCCACGTGTTACTGGATAGTTTTACCGCCTACGGTACCCAGATTTTCTGGCCTGTATCGACCATACCTGTCTCCTGGTCAAGCATATTCATAATCGATCCGTTTTATACCCTGCCGTTGCTAGTCGGTGTCATCGCCGCGCTAATCATGACCAGAAACAGTGTCAGAGGACATCTGTTAAACCGCTTCGGCCTGGTGATCAGTTCGATATACCTTGCCTGGACGGTATTCGCCAAGGTTATTGTCGATCAGCATATTGTAGACGAATTGCGGGCCCAGAATATCAGCTACGATAACGTCTTCACCATCCCGACTCCGTTTAATTCGTTACTTTGGCGCGCCGTGATAACCGGCGAAACAGGTTATTACGAAGCCTATTACTCTGTTTTCGATAAGGGGGGGCAGATTCATTTTCAGCACTACGCGAGCAAGAATGAATTACTGGATGGAATCGAAGATTATTGGCCGGTGCAACGGTTACAGTGGTTCAGCAGGGGTTTTTACTCGGTTTCCCTGCGGCAAACGGATATTGTCCTTAGTGATTTGCGCATGGGTAGCGAGCCGAATTATGTATTTCAGTTCAAGGTGGGCGAACTCAGTAATCCTCATGCCAAACCGGCGTTGCCGCAACGGATTCCCGCCATCAGGGACCTGGGTATTCTGCGACCGATCTGGCAACGTATCTGGGATCCATCAGTAACGCTGGGACCCGGGGAGTAGCGGGTAACTCAGTACCAGGTCCCCTGGCAAGAGAGCCATGCCCCGGTTGGTGCTAATTGGTATCTGTTGCGCCGAAACATATATGTTTTTGGCCTGGTCGAACCGACAACCGGTGCAGGCGTGATACTTTTGTGAATATTTTGGGAAATAATCAGATTTCTTTCGACACAGGCAATACCAACAGGAGAGATTCAATCATGATTAGCATAAAGAAAACGACCGGTACCACCCTCGCTATAGCAGCGGC
>Ga0055582_1000084_pt1 | contig 11592 bp, 14 predicted proteins | sample COG_11_FD_55052 | JGI IMG/M metagenome (GOLD analysis project Ga0055582, IMG submission 55052) | Pelagic marine sediment microbial communities from the LTER site Helgoland, North Sea, for post-phytoplankton bloom and carbon turnover... | ecosystem: Environmental > Aquatic > Marine > Neritic...
TGGGGCCGCGTCGACTTTATGACGGGCGGTGACGGTCAGCCGCTCGTGCTCGAGGTCAACACGGTGCCGGGTATGACGAGCCACAGCCTCGTGCCAATGGCCGCGCGTGAGGACAGCATCGAATTNAACCAGCTCTGCTGGCGCATTCTCGAAACGAGTTTCGACGCCAGCGATGTCAGCGATTATGCGGAGGTTGCGGCCAATGGCACGTAAGCAGGCGAAGCGGCGCAAGCAGAAGAAAGCGCAACGTATGAAGATGCCGACGATTCGTGTCGGTCGCCTGATCGCGCCAGTCGCGGCCGCCGGCATCATATTCGCGACCTACCAGCTTAGCCTTGCCTTGCTCGATCGGCCGATCTCATCGATCGAGATCAGCGGGCCGTTCCAGCGTGTTTCGGCCTTGCAGATTGAAGAGGCTATCAGCGTCGAAATCGGCCAGGGCTTTGTCGGTGCCGANCTCGATCNCATCCACGCCGANATAATCGCGCTGCCGTGGATCGACCAGGCGCGGGTCGCGCGCCGCTGGCCGAGCCGAATTTCAATTACGGTGACGGAACAGATCCCTGCGGCCGTCTGGGGAGAAAGCGGGCTATTGAATACGCGCGGCAAATTGTTCGTCAACGAAGCACGACATCCGCCGGCCGAGCTGCCGCGCCTGAGCGGGCCCGACAGCCGCTCCGCCGACGTCGCGACGCGTTACCTGGAGGTACGCGACCGCCTGATTCCGGTCGGCCTCGACCTGCGCAGGGTGCATCTGGATGCGCGCGGGTCCTGGGAGATGACCCTGCAGAACGGAATCGAGGTCCGATTGGGACGACGCGATGTCGCCGCACGCACCGAGCTGTTTCTCGATGTCGTNGCCAACATCATTACGAGTCGCGCGAAGGATATCGACCATGTCGATATGCGCTACAGCAACGGTTTCACGATTGGATGGAATGGCGGATCGCGGACCCCGGNCGGCGACCCGCAACGGACCGAGCAGGAAATGNTCGCGGCANGAGGNGGGGAGTGAATGTCGAAGCGTCCTGACAAGAACCTGATTGTTGGAATGGATGTCGGAACGTCCAAGGTCGTTGCGATCGTCGGCGAGGTCAATGAAGACGGCAACATCGAGGTCGTCGGCATCGGCACGCACCCGTCGCGCGGGCTGAAGAAAGGCGTGGTGGTGAACATCGAGTCTACCGTGCATTCGATTCAGCGTGCGGTCGAGGAAGCCGAGCTCATGGCCGGCTGTGACATCCACTCGGTGTACACGGGAATCGCGGGCAGCCATGTGCGTAGCCTGAACTCGCACGGCATCGTTGCAATCCGTGACAAAGAGGTCAGCGCCGGAGACGTGGATCGTGTTATCGACGCGGCGCGTGCAGTGGCGATACCGGCCGACCAGAAGATCCTGCACATCCTGCCGCAGGAATTCGTCATCGATAACCAGGAAGGCATCCGCGAACCCGTAGGCATGTCGGGCGTCAGGCTCGAGGCGAAAGTGCACATGGTCACGGGTGCCGAAAGCGCCGCGCAGAATATCGTCAAGTGCGTGCAGCGCTGCGGTCTCGAAGTCGATGACATCGTACTCGAGCAGCTTGCGTCCAGCTATGCGGTACTCACCGACGACGAGAAAGAACTCGGGTCCTGCATTGTCGACATCGGTGGCGGCACGACGGACATCGCGGTATTTCTCGGTGGTGCGATACAGCATACGGCTGTCATACCGATCGCGGGCGACCAGGTGACCAACGACATCGCAGTGTCGATGCGTACGCCAACGCAATACGCCGAAGAGATAAAGATCAAGTATGCCTGCGCGCTGTCGCAACTCGCGAATCCCGACGAAACAATCGAAGTACCGAGCGTCGGTGACCGGCCGCCGCGTCGACTCGCGCGACAGACGCTGGCCGAAATCGTCGAGCCTCGATACGAAGAATTGTTCGGGCTCGTACGCGACGAACTGCGGCGCTCGGGCTTCGAAGAGCTAATCGCCGCGGGCGTCGTCATCACGGGCGGCAGCGCGAAGATGGAAGGCGCCGTCGAGCTGGCCGAAGAAGTATTTCACATGCCCGTGCGGCTAGGTGCTCCGCAGTACGTCGAAGGACTCATGGACGTGATTCGCAACCCGATTCACGCCACGGGCGTCGGCTTGCTGCTGTACGGCAATGAAAATCTCTCGCGGCGCGACCGCCGCAGCACGCCGATCGGCGGCAACATGGGAGAAGTCTGGGAGCGTATGAAGAGCTGGTTCCAGGGGCATTTCTGAGAATTTTTTGTAAACCGGGGTTCAGTGAGTACCCCACAGGGAAAGACAACAAGCGGAGGAAGACTCAATGTTTGAATTAATGGATGCGCATAGCTCAAGCGCGGTCATCAAGGTCATCGGTGTCGGTGGCGGGGGTGGCAACGCCGTCGGGCACATGGTGGAGACGGGTATCGATGGTGTCGACTTTATTTGTACCAACACGGATTCGCAGGCGCTCAAGGGCTCGCGGGTGCGTACGTCGCTGCAGATCGGCTGCAATATTACTAAGGGACTCGGTGCCGGCGCCGATCCGGATATCGGCCGCCAGGCTGCGATGGAAGATCGCGATCGCATACTCGAGGTTGTCGAAGGTGCCGACATGCTGTTCATTACGGCGGGCATGGGTGGTGGCACGGGTACGGGCGCCGCACCGATCGTCGCGCAGGTGGCCAAAGAGCTTGGCATCCTGACCGTCGCAGTTGTCACGAAGCCGTTCCTGATGGAGGGCGGCAAGCGCATGCAGATTGCTGAGCACGGCATCGGCGAGCTCGGCAAATACGTCGATTCTCTGATCACGATTCCAAACGAAAAGCTGTTGACCGTGCTGGGCGGTGAAACGACGTTGCTGGACGCATTTCGTTCGGCAAACCAGGTCCTGCAGGGTGCCGTTCAGGGCATCGCCGAGCTCATTACGTGCCCGGGCCTGATCAACGTCGATTTCGCGGACGTTCGGACGGTCATGTCGGAAATGGGCATGGCAATGATGGGTACCGGCGTATCGTCCGGCGAGGACCGGGCACGCGAGGCTGCCGAAGCGGCGGTGTCGAGCCCGCTGCTCGAGGACATCAACCTGGCCGGCGCCAACGGCATACTCGTCAACGTAACGGCCGGCATGGACCTCTCGATCGGCGAATTCCAGGAAGTCGGTAACACGGTCAAGGAGTTTGCGTCGGACGATGCGACGGTCGTAGTCGGGACGGTCATCGACGCGGACATGACCGATCGAATTCGCGTTACCGTGGTTGCGACCGGACTGGGCCAGCATGCCACTAATGCCGAGTCGCCAATGCGTATCGTTCGTCGTCCCGCGGCTCAGGCGGAGCCTAATTACCACACGCTCGACAAGCCGACCGTACAGCGCAAGCGTGCTGTCGGTGACGGTCTCGAAGGCGCTGGGCTGCAGGAAGAATTGCTGGATATCCCGGCATTCCTGAGACGGCAGGCCGACTGACCAAGAGGGATGCAGCCCGGGGTGCCACTCACACACCGCCGGGATCTCTCCTCCGCATTGCCGGCCCGGGATCGACCGGGCCGGCACCCTTCCTGCCCCACTTCGACGGACCCTCCCAGGCTTCCTCATGGGAGCAGCCTAAGATACTGAATTCTTGAAGAGTTTTTCGTTTCCATGCTAATCTTGCGCGCGTCATGCTAAGACAACGTACCCTCAAGACGACGATTCGTGCGACCGGCGTCGGCCTGCACACGGGCGACAAGGTCTACATGACGCTGCGTCCGGCCGCCGAGAATTCGGGAATCACGTTTCGCCGCGTCGACCTCGAAAATCCTGTCGATGTCCCGGCTGACCCGCGCCTGGTTGGCGAGACGATGCTGGGCACTACGCTGATCAAGGATGGTGTCAAGGTCGCGACGGTCGAGCACCTGATGTCGGCGCTGGCCGGACTCGGCATTGACAATCTGCACGTCGACTTGTCGGCGCCCGAAGTTCCGATCATGGACGGCAGCGCCGGTCCTTTTGTATTCCTGTTGCAGTCCGCCGGTATCGAGGAACAAAACGCAGCCAAGAAATTCATCCGGATCAAGAAAAAGATCAGGGTCGAAGACGGTGACAAGTGGGCCGAACTCGTGCCCTTCAATGGTTTCAAGGTTAATTTCGAGGTGTATTTCAACCACCCCGTTTTCAACAAGCTGGCGCAGCGGGCGACGATCGATTTCTCATCGACTTCGTTCCTCAAAGAGGTCAGCCGTGCGCGGACATTCTGTTTCCTGCGGGACGTTGAGGCACTGCGAGAGCGCAACCTGACGCTTGGCGGTAGCATGGACAATGCCATCGTGCTCGACGACTACCGTATCCTCAACGAAGACGGGCTGCGCTACGCCAACGAATTTGTCATTCACAAGATTCTCGACGCTATCGGCGACGCCTACCTGCTGGGCCACAGCCTGATCGGCGAGCTGCGCGCCTACAAGTCGGGACACGATCTCAACAACAAGCTGTTACGCGCGATGCTCGATGATCCGTCGACCTGGGAAGAGGTCACTTTCGCCGACTCCAGGAAAGCGCCGATCTCCTACGCAACGCCTTCATACGCGTAAAGCCACCACTCAGCGCAACCACCTGGTAATAAGGCACACGCGATCGCCCAATACCCCGAGGGCACGTAGCATGATTCGTTGGCGGACTGTCTCGCTGCGCTCGCTTTATGTCCTGCCAACGAACATCTTGTCCGCTCGCTTACGGTCCATGACATGGACGATTGCGGCGAGCATGGAGATATCGCACCAAGCGAGTTATCGAAGATTGTCCGAGCGACTGCGACATCTCCGTGATCGCCGCTGCTGTGAGAATTATGGCCCCGTGCCTGGGTGATCAGAGAATAGTGGGATTGGGCGCGTCGCCGTAGACCTCGTCCGGATCGAATACCTTCTCGGTCTCCGTCCATTCCAGCTCCACGTGTCCGTCCGCCTGTTTCGCTGCGAACTCGCTGCCGACAGGTACCTTGCGATAAAAGCAGCTACGGTAGCCGACATGGCAGCTCGCGCCGCCCGCCACGTCCACGCGCAACCAGATGCAATCCTGGTCGTCGTCGACAAGGAGTTCCCTTACCGTTTGCACGAGGCCGCTGGTCGCACCCTTGTGCCAGAGCACCTGGCGGCTGCGGCTGTAGTAATGTGCCTCCCCCGAGTTGATCGTCAGCTGCAGTGCCTCGGCATTCATAAAGCCCTGCATGAGCAGCTCACCCGTCCGGAAGTCCGTCGTGACGACCGTGATCAGACCGCGATCGTCGAACTTCGGGGCCAGATCGTCGCCTTCCTCGACCTGTTCGATTGACTTGCGGGCTTGAAATCTGACTGGCGCGACAGACATTGGGATTCCTCGAAGAAAAATTTTGCGGCCCGGAAGAATACCGATCGTAGCGGCGGGCAGCAATATTGCTATGATTGCGTTTTTTAGCGACCGACCAGAGATTCCATGACCATACAGCTGCACGACACGCTCCAGGGCAAGAAAGTCCCGTTCGAGCCCCTCAAGGAGGGAGAGGTGACGATGTACCTGTGTGGGCCCACCGTTTACAACTATGCGCATATCGGCAACGCCAGGCCGGCTGTCGTGTTCGATTTGCTGGCACGTGTGTTGCGGCGCCATTACAAGCTCACGTTCGCACGCAACATCACGGATGTCGACGACAAGATCAACGCGGCATCGATCGAGAGCGGCAAGCCGATCGATGAGATCACGGCCCGCTATATCAAGGCGTACAACGACGACATGGGCGCGCTGGGCGTGCAGCCGCCGGACGTTGAGCCCCGGGCAACCCAGCACATCGACGCCATGATCGGCATGATCCAGAAGCTCGTCGACAACGGCTTCGCCTACGAAGCCGACGGGCACGTGCTGTTCGACGTGGACTCGTATGATCGCTATGGCGAGCTGTCGAAGAGAAATCTGCGCGAGATGATCGCGGGATCGCGCGTCGAGGTCGCTCCGTACAAGAAGGCGGCACATGATTTCGTGTTGTGGAAACCGTCTACGCCCGATCTACCGGGTTGGGACTCGCCATGGGGTCGCGGCCGGCCCGGATGGCACATCGAGTGCTCCGCGATGGCCGAGCAACACCTGGGCGACACTATCGATATCCACGCGGGTGGCCAGGATCTTGTGTTCCCGCATCACGAGAACGAGTGCGCGCAGAGCGCCTGCGCACACGACGGCGAGCCGTTCGCGCGTTACTGGTTGCACAACGGATTCCTGAGTATCGACGAGACCAAGATGTCGAAGTCGCTGGGCAACGTGCTGCTCGTGCATGACCTGATCGAGACGATACCCGGTGAGGTCATACGCCTCGCGCTGCTCGGCGCGCATTACCGGCAACCGCTTGACTGGTCCTCCGAGACGATCGAGTCGGCGCGCAAGATGCTGGACCGGCTTTACGGTGCGGTTCGGGGCATCGATGTGTCCGACGAAGCCAGGGCAGCCGCCGAGGTGCCGGAAGCGCTGGTTGCGGCGCTCGAAGATGACCTCAATACGCCCAAGGCGCTTGCCGAATTTTTCGCGCTTGCCCGACGCCTCAACAAGGCAAAGGATCCACATGAGATCGAATCGCTGGCGGCGCAGATGTATGCGTCCGGCGAACTCATGGGGCTGCTGTCAGGGGATCCTGAGGACTGGTTCGCGGGTCACGTCGAGGGACAGCTGTCGGCCGACGAGATCGAGGCCTTCATCGAACAAAGAAATGCGGCCAAAGCCGTCCGCGATTTCGAAAAGGCCGATGCGATACGCAACCAGCTTGCCGAGGCCGGCGTCACGATCCAGGACGGTCGCGAGGGTACGACCTGGCGTCGGAGCGGTTGACGATGAGCAACGAAGTCGAGCTCGCACAGCAGGAAATCATCGAGGAGTTCAGTTTTTTCGAAGACTGGATGGATCGCTACCAGTACCTGATCGATATGGGCCGTCGCCTGCCCGAATTCCCCGAAGAGCTGCGCACCGAAGAAAATCGCATTCGAGGTTGCCAGTCGCAGGTGTGGTTTGTTGCCGAGGCGCAGGGCGACCGGCTCGAGTTTCGCGCCATCAGCGATGCCGCGATCGTTTCCGGGCTCATCGCATTATTGCTGCGCCTATACAGCGGCCGCCGCCCGCAGGATATCCTGGACACGCCACCCGATTTCGTTTCGGCGCTCCAGCTCGAAAGCCATCTGAGCCCGACTCGCAGCAACGGCCTGTCGTCAATGTTGAAGGCGATCCGCGGCTTTGCGACCGAGGCCTTGCAGGCAGCTTGATGCCAAGCGCGATCAGCCGCGTGCTCGCTCGGCCGCTGATCTGGCTGGTGAAGTTCTACGGGATTGCGATTTCGCCCTGGCTCGGTGGCAATTGTCGATTCCAGCCGACCTGTTCCGAGTACACGATCGAGGCCCTGCAAACTCACGGGGTGCTGCGCGGCAGTTGGCTTGCCGCAAAGCGTATCGGCCGCTGCAATCCCTGGGGCGGTTCGGGTTACGACCCTGTGCCCGACGCCGCGCGGGACGATCATGAAACCGATTGACGTCGTCAGGGCGATTGCCTATCCGCTTGCGGAGCCCGCCGTGCTGGTGCCGCTGCTCGTATTCTGGCTGCTGCTCATGCTAGCGGGCGCAGCCGGTCTGCTTGGCCTGTTCCTGATGGTCATCGTAATACCCGCGGTGTTTCGCTACCAGATGATCGTACTCGAGGCGCGAGCGCGCGGTGCGACGCCGGCGACCCCCGATATCGAATTCTTTCGCTGGTTCGGCAACGCCTGGACACTGTTCCCGGTTCCCGTCGCGTTACTGCTCATATCGTTGACGATCGAGACCGCACAGCGATTCGGCACGGGTTGGGCGATCCTGCCGGTACTTTTCGCGAGCGCATTCTTTCCGGTCTCCATCGCGGTGCTCGCGATCACGCAATCTCCGTTACAGAGTCTCAATCCAGTCGCTCTGTATCGCTTGCTGCGACAGTGCGGCGACACTTTCTGGATGGCCACGGCATTTCTTGTCGTCGCCGCGTGGTTGTCCGTCGAGGCTGAATCGCTGCCTTTCATGCTGGCAAGCCTGGTGCAACTCATCCTGTCGTTTTCGTTTTTCTCCCTGGTGGGGAGCCTTATCGAGCCGTACGGTCTCGTCGAAGACGTCGATATTCCAGCGCCTCTCGAAAAGACGGCCAGGGACCTCGAGGACGATACTGAAAAAGCGCGAACGCGAGAGCTCAACCATGCCTACGGCTTCATTAGCAGGGATAATCGTGCGGGCGGCTTCAAGCATATCTTCGAGCAGATAGAGAAAGACCCGGATCCGGTCGCCGCCTGGGCATGGTATTTCCAGCACATGCTCGCCTGGGAGAATCAGGATCACGCGCTGTTTTTCGCTCAACACTATCTGCACGATATGCTGCATTACGGCGAGCGCGTTGCGGCCGTCAAGCTCATACAGCGCTGCCGCCTCGTCGATGAAAGCTGGAAGCCACAACGAGACGATCTGCGGGCTGCGATCGAGGCGGCTGAATCGATCGGCCATATTGAGTTGGCAGCCGTGCTGAAGCGCTACTGAGGCGCTACAATACACCGATGGACAAGCGACTATTGACGATATTGCGATGCCCGGTCAGCCATAAGGGGCTGACGGTCATGAAGAAAGAGCAGTTACAGAAGATCAACGACGCAATTGGTACGGGCGACCTCGTGAATCATGAGGGCACGCAGGTCACGGAGCCGCTTGCGGAGGCGCTCGTGACGGACGACGGCAAGCGCGTGTATCCCGTGAACGATGGAATTCCCGTACTGCTCGAAGGCGAGTCCATCAGCTTGGAGCAGATTGCTTGAAGATTCAGGCGAATCAGCTCTCGGCACATCTAAAGAAATCCCTTGCCCCCTGTTACCTCGTAACGGGCGACGAACACCTGCTCGTCGACGAAGCCCTCGATGCGATTCGTGAAACAGCGCGCGAGCGGGGCTTCAGCATGCGTGAACTGCATGTTGCGACGACAGGCTTCGACTGGGCGCAATTAACGGCGTCGAGCGGCAATCTGTCACTGTTCGCAGAGCAACGCATTATCGAGCTGCGCCTGCCGACGGGCAAGCCGGGCAGGGCAGGCGGCGAGGCGATTATCGAACTCGTCGAGGCGTCCGGTCCGGATAACCTCTTTATCGTTACGGCGCCGAAACTCGATAAAGGGGCGGCCGCCTCGAAATGGGCCAAAGCGATCGGGCAGAAAGGTGTGACCCTGCCAATCTGGCCCGTCGGTGTTCGTGAATTGCCTGGCTGGATTGCCAGTCGCATGCGCAATGTGGGTCTCAAACCCGAACGTGATGCCGTGACCCTGATCGCCGAACGGGTCGAGGGCAACCTGCTTGCCGCCGGGCAGGAAATAGAGAAGCTGCGGTTGCTGCTCGGCGAAGGGCCCGTCAGCGCTGAGGACGTCAACAATGCGGTGGCGAACAGTAGTCGCTACGACGTCTATAAGCTGACAGATGCGGCACTGGCGGGAGACGCCGCGCGTGCCGTGAAAATCCTGGGTGGTTTGCGCGCCGAGGGCGTCGAACCCGTCATCGTCATGTGGGCGCTGACTCGTGAATTACGAACCCTGTCATCCCTGGACGACGTGGTTCGCCAGGGGGGCGATCTCGGCGGGGCGATGCAAAGAAACGGCGTCTGGCGTAATCGGCAAGGTCTCGTGCGAAGCTGCATCGGCCGCCATCAGCACGGCGACTTTCATCGCATGCTCAAGGTCTCCGGTCGTGCCGACGCGGCGGCGAAAGGACAGCGTCGCGGCGATCCCTGGCAAATGGCGACCGATATCGTCGTCGGTATGGCGCGAGCATGACGCCGCTCGGAGTATTTGGCGGCACGTTTGACCCGATCCACTACGGCCATCTGAGAACCGCTTTCGAGATGCTGCAGGCGTTGCGCTTCGAGCACGTACATTTCATTCCGTGTGCTGATCCTCCGCATCGTGGCGAGACCTTCGCGCCGGCGGCCGAGCGCATGCGCATGGTCGAGCTCGCCGTGGCTGGCGAGGACGGCTTTGTTGCAGATGATCGCGAGCTTTCACGCGCGGGACCGTCATATACGATTGATACGCTGACCGAGTTGCGCGGGGAATTTCCACGGCGTCCATTGGGTCTGATACTCGGTATGGACGCATTCCTCGGGCTGCATGGCTGGCATCGCTGGGACGAGATTCTCGACGTCGCGCATATCGTCGTCGCGCACCGCCCGGGCTGGAAAGCGCCGGATATCGGTCCGCTGGGTGAGCTGATTGCCGACCGTGGCACGCACAAGGTGGAGGAACTGCATAACGAGGCGCATGGTCGTATTCACATCCACGCCGTAACGCAGCTCGAGATTTCATCGACCGAGATCCGCGAACTCGTGGCCGCCAGTCGGGATCCGAGGTTCCTGATGCCGGATGCGGTGCGGGACGAGATTTTCAGGAGTGGCTGTTATTCCTCAGGAGGCGAAATTTGAACAAGAGTGAGAACCACGTATGAACAGCGAACAACTCAGTGACCTGGTGATCGAGGCGCTTGACGATGTCAAGGCGAAAGACATTGTCAGACTCGATGTGCGTGACATGACGACGGTAACGGATTACATGATCGTCGCGAGCGGCACATCCAATCGCCACGTCAAGGCGCTGGTCGACAATGTCACTGAGAAAGCCAGGGAGGCCGGCCATCGGCCCATCGGCGTCGAAGGCGAAGACGGCGGTGAATGGGTACTACTGGATCTGCAGGACACCCTGGTCCACGTGATGCTGCCCAAAGTGCGTGAGTTCTACAATTTGGAGAAACTCTGGTCGATTGCCCCGACAGGGGACGCCACGGCCACTGACGGCTAGCTCGTGCACATTCGACTCCTGGCCGTAGGCGATCGCCAGCCCGCGTGGGTCAACGATGCTTACGCAATTTATGCCGAGCGTTTTCCTCGCGAGTGGAAATTTCGACTCGATACGATTCCTACCGTGCGCCGCAGCAAGAATGACAAGTCTCGCCAGGCGATGGAGGCCGAAGGGGAACAGGTGCTCGCGAAGTTGCAGGATGCCGAGCAGGTCGTGTTGCTCGATGAGCGCGGCAAAGCGCTCAGCAGCAGCGGCCTGGCATCAAAACTCGCCGACTGGCAGCGTGACGGCCGCGATCTCTGCCTTGTCATCGGCGGCCCCGATGGCGTGTCCGATGCGTGCCGCCGGCGGGCCGATTTCACATGGTCGCTGTCGTCGATGACGCTGCCGCATGGCCTGGCGCGAGTCCTGGTCGCAGAAGCTTTATACCGTGCGTGGTCCATGAACAGCGGACATCCGTATCACCGGGCCTGATCAAATGAGTCCAGCGCCACGCTTATATCTCGCTTCATCGTCGCCGCGCCGGCGGCAGATCCTCGCTGCGCTCGGTCTCGAATTTACGGTCAGGAGCCGGGACGTGGACGAGACGCCACTGGCTGACGAAACCGCAGAGGACATGGTGTTGAGGCTGGCCAGGGCGAAAGCGCTGGCTCTCGAGGTCGGCGAACCGGATATCGTCATCGGCGCCGATACGGCGGTCGTCGTGGACCATGTTGCGCTTGGCAAGCCCAAGGATGAGGAAGATGCGGTAGCGATGCTGATGCGC
>Ga0055582_1000090_pt1 | contig 11397 bp, 15 predicted proteins | sample COG_11_FD_55052 | JGI IMG/M metagenome (GOLD analysis project Ga0055582, IMG submission 55052) | Pelagic marine sediment microbial communities from the LTER site Helgoland, North Sea, for post-phytoplankton bloom and carbon turnover... | ecosystem: Environmental > Aquatic > Marine > Neritic...
CCTTCATCGGTTCCCCCCACTCCACGAAAAGGATCGAATCGCTAAATCAGGCAAGACTGCAATGTCCGCTGTNGGTCATCAGCAGAAATTATAACCCAGGAGCTTCGGCCGGCTGCTATGCGAACCTTAGGAGTCGTTCGTTCAGAATCCCGCCGACTGTCTTAGAACGGCCAAAAGCAGACGCAGGAACGGTGGTCAGAAATGCTGAGACGCAACTACAAACGTAGGCATCCACAGTGCGAGAGGCAGCAATATAGAGCCGGTAATCCAGACGACGACACAACTTGTAGCTATATTCCAAAAATACGACCTGGTGAGGTATTGCGCTTTGCTCGCGGGGCTTTGAAGCGCCGATGCGACCAAGTCGTTCAGAGCATCAAGCCTGCTTCGGACAGCGGCCATGAACGAGCTGAAGTAGAGGAGCAACATTCCTACAGCGACATCTACACCGACAACCTCAGCAACGAGCGCAATCTCCAAAGCAAATGGCGCTATCAAAATTATGAGCGCCCAAGACGCCACTTTGATCCATGTCTCTCGATTCATCTGCATAGTCGGTTTTCTCACTAAGCATGCGCTCAATTATGCAATGGCGCGGGCGGACTAAATCATACGTTCCAAGTCATCACCTGAAAGTGTACCTGAAATCAGCTGGCTGACGGCTTTCAAGGGTAAAGCGGTCGGTCGATTCAGCTCTATGCGACCGTCTCAAAACGGCCAAGAGCAGCCGCTCACAAGCTGCTATTTGGGGCACTCTTCGGGTGTCTGAGCGAAAATGATCTTTCCACTGGCCTTACAAATCAATGCGGTCACGTTTCTGCACGGTTTCATGCCGACCGGATCAACGTCTTCTGACGTTACCTTCCAATACTCCTCAAACTCCTCAACCGTCGTTCGAAACTCATTAGATATGCATGATTGCAGCCGTAGTACTTCTGTCTCAGCAACAAACAGAGCTTCGTCTTCAGAATCAATTGGTGGCGCGCCGGGAAGGGGAAGTGACTCGGCCACCGAGACATTCACTGAAAATGCGAAAAGAGAAAGTATGAAAAAGCGCATTGCTGATTGTCTTTCGAAAGGCTGCTTTGAGCCAAGAGCAGAAATTATAGCTCGAATCAAACGAACGACTCAGTACGGCCAAAGGCGGACGCTCATGTTCAGCAGTTTGTTATGTATCGTGGGTCGAACACTGGGCCGATCCCTTCATTCCGGATACATGGACTTTTGCTTTGGATGGCTCAAACCGTGTATCTGAAAACCTAGTCTGACCGACTTGACCAGATTGATCCTCCCCGTGCACATTGAAGTCTCCGCTCGCCGTCCACGAAACGCTCAGTTTGAAACTCGTATGGCCAGACTTCAACGACAGGAACGCAAGGTCGTATTCATACTCGTGCCCCTCGAATGCCGACCAACGATACGTAAAAGTCTTTCCATCGTCCTTGGCCACAGAGAGCCTCACAGTCTTGTCGCCAGACGCATCGGCGAGAATCAGCATGAATGAAGGCGCCCATTGATCAACGTTGGAATACCAGGTTTCTACGCCGATATCACAAGTGATTGTCCCCGCGTCTGGAATGTCGCCACCTTCAATTGCTGCAAATTCGCCCGCAGGCGCGTCAAATATTATGCCGCCACTTGCGGGAGATGCAGTGAGCACGAGCAAGAGGAAAATAAGAGACACTGAGCGCATCATCGGTGGCGAATATCCATGGCTCGAGAATTGAAATGCAAAACAATACTCCCATGCAAGCGACTAAGTAGCGAGTGACCGCAAAGGGTCAGTACCAGCCCCTGAGTCTACCTGAAAATCGGTCATTCGAGCGGCTGGTGTTGGCGGCAAAGCAGTCACACGTTTGGCGTTCTCCCAATAGGGGTGAGTCGATCGGGGGTCGCCAATCAAAGCGTCTATTTTTCAATTTGTCTAATAACTTCGCGTAAACGAATCTGGATCTTTTTGTAGTCGATCTTCTTCCACGCCATTAGCAGTGGAACATATCGTGCGTCTCCGGATGCCTCAATTTTGTCCAGCAGCCCGAGAATCATCGGTCGATCCCTGTCTTTCAGGTATTCCATGTCGAACGGCGGCCCTTTTTGAATCAGCTTGTCGAAGCCGGCTAGCAACTCGTCCGCATAGTTCTCGCGCTCGATTTCCCAGCCCTTTTGCGTGTACACAAGTAGCGGAAGTCGGTCGAAGTGTTCGACGCGAAGATAGCCATTCAAAATGGTCCAGTCGATCCGCGCCAAAGTCTCTTCATCCGACAAATCTTTGAAGTACCCATAGACGGGTGAGTCTTGAAGTCCGCGTGCCAGAATGTCTTTATTCTTGGATCCGCGCAGGATTCGCTTGAGTAATGTCCGGCCGCCCTGCGCGATGAGGTCATCCGCTCCGCGAAGCACTGCGTGAAGATCAGCCACAGGAAGGTCACTCAGACCTTTGGCATCAAGGTGAATCGGTACACGGCGAGACTGACGACTCATCGAAATCGTTTATCCTCGGCTCCAGTTCTGACTATGATATCCGTTGATGGCCCCACGTTGTACACAAGGATGGTTTTGTGATCGACATAACTGAATCGCTGCTTATCCGCTTGGCGGGTGTTCGGGCATTTGGGCAGGGACTATCTTGCTACAATAGAGGTGGTGTTCAGAACGTCGTGACAGCAGAGAGATCGACCAGTGCGATCGTCCAGGGTCGCAGTCCGCACAACGTTTTGCTGCGCCACACTCACAGCATGATAGAAGGGGAATGCGATTGTGAAGCGTCTGACGGAATCGATTTCTGCCAGCACTGCGTGGCGGTGGCGTTTTCTCTGCAAGACAGGTCTTCAGCAATAAAGCCTGTCACCAAACGACAGGCTATGACGGCGATTCGGCGACACATGGCGGCACTGAGCCACGAAGAATTGCTCGAGCAGTTCATGAATTTCATAGGAGAGAATCGCTCAATTCGCAACGGTCTGTTTCAGAGAGCGCAGTTAGCATCTGGCGGGCTGTCGTTCGCGAATCTGAAGAAGATGATCGCGAATATCGAACTGGATGGGGAACCCTGGGACAATAAGGCCGTGATAGCGTTCTACGAGGAGTTCGAGGAAATTCTGCTCTGCATTCGAGAGTTTGCCGACCGACTCGATTCGCTCGTGTTGCTACGGGCTGTAGAATTTGCTGTGCAACATTTCAATGTGGAGATCGAGCATACTGACGACTATGCCGAGTATAGCGAACCCTGGGACGCATCCGCCGAGTTACTGTTTGAGTTACACCGGGATGCGGTCAGTCGACTCGACTGGACGCCGGTTGAATTGGAAAGCTACCTGAAAGGCTGTTGCCTGAGCGAAGACTGGCATCCAGCCCAGGGGAGAGAGGATATGCAGGGGGTTGAAGAGCTCTAATGTACACACCTTTGTCACACGCTGATATTGCCGACCTGACCCGATTTCTCGCCGATCCCTTACGTCCAGACAGTACATTGAGGTTTCAGGAGTTACAGGGCTTCTTGTTCGCTGTCGCGTGTTCACCCGAACTCATCCCACCATCGGCCTGGTTCCCGATTATCAGTGATGAGGAAGACATCGGTTTCGAAGACGAAGCTGAGGCCCAGCGAATCATGGGATTGATCATTGGCCTGTACAACGGGATTAACGATTCCGTGTTTCAGCGCAGTAGCAGTCTGCCGCCAGGCTGCGAATTTCGCGAAAATGTTGAAGACAATTTCGACGAGGAATTGCCGATCTCGCTATGGTCTCGCGGGTTCATGATGGGCCACGAATGGCTGGCTGAAGTGTGGGACGAGTACCTGCCAGAAGATCTGGACGGAGAGGTCGGGTCTACCACCATGGTGCTGTCGTTCTTCAGTTCGAGGCAGTTGGCGGAACTTTACCATCTCGAGTCGACAACGACACCTAGGCACCGGCGGCCCAAAGTATCGTTCATAGAGTACGCTGAGAAGGTACGCGAGCTGTTCCCCGCCGCGCTGTCTTCGTACGCGCATGTGGGAAGGAGTATTTCCGAGGCATTGATCGATTCTGACTACCAGCGCGAACAAAAATAGCTGCGAAGCGACCGCCTAAAGACGGTCGCTCAACGGGGTCATACGTCAATCTGTTCCGACATCTCGAGAGCATCATCAATCTCGATACCCAGGTAACGCACGGTGCTATCCAGGTTCGTGTGCCCCAGCAGCAACTGTACCGCACGAAGGTTCTTTGTGCGCCGGTAGATTAAGGTTGCTTTGGTCCGCCGCATCGAGTGCGTGCCATAGGCTGTAGGGTCCAGGCCAATTGATGAGACCCAGGATTCAACGACTCGAGCATACTGTCGTAGCGAGAGGTGCGGCGAGCTGCGAAGGCGGCTGGGAAACAGGTAGTCACCCCCTTTCAAGTCTTGGGCTTCCATTCATTCCTCGACCGATTTTCGCGTTCGTGCGGTAATCTCGAAGCGCACAGGGCGTTTGGTCTTCTGCTGTCGAATGATGGCCCTGGACTGCACTTCCTTGCCACTTGCGACATCTGAGACGCGTAGAGAGAGCAAATCGCAGGCCCGAAGTTTGCTGTCGATCGCCAAGTTGAACAGTGCCAGGTCGCGCAGGTTGCCTATGCTCTGCAGGCGAATACGAATAGACCAGATTTCCTGCATCGATAGAGGCAGTTTCTGCCCCATGAGCTTTCCCTTGTTCCACGGTACTCTTGGAGCATTGGAGCTGGATCGATGAAACATGATGGACTCCTTTTTGTTGTAAATGGAACCTCAATTATGAGCCCGGGGAGGACCGCTTTCCTCACGAAGCGGTCGTTCCAACGGCTGCTTTTGCGGTAGACTCGATGGCTGGAAATGACCCATTGCAGCCGGTCGCAAAATAACAAGAACCTGCTAATACTTGTCGCTCTTGACGCCCCAGCTCCAGCCAAATCTGGTCGCCCAAATGTTACGATCGAGCGTATTTGGAGACGCCACTTGTGATCCGCGACCATCAACGCAACTTCCGCCACAATGAGCTCTTGATGATCCTATGAGGCTATTCTCAGAACTAAAGCGCCGCAATGTGTTGCGTATGGCCGTGCTATATGTCGTGGCTGCATGGCTCATAATGCAGGTCGCGGAGGTGGTCATTAGCCTTGGAAATCTCCCGCACTGGATTGGACCCGCTATTCTAGGACTGCTCGCCGTAGGCCTTCCAATTTCCTTGGTTTTCTCTTGGTTTTACGAAATTACGCCGGAAGGCCTTAGCCGCGAGAAAGACGTTGAGTCCGCCGAATCTATCACCCACGTCACCGGCCAACGACTGAACTTTCTGGTTATCTCATTGCTTTGCGCCGCGGTGATTCTGTTTGCATATGACAAGTGGTGGATGGCTCCACAATCAGATGGGTCGATCGCGGTTCTTCCTTTCGTCGACATGAGCCCTGAGCATGATCAGCAATATTTTGCCGATGGACTCACAGTCGAATTATTGAACGCGTTGTCGCGGAATACTGACTTGCGAGTGATAGGTCGCACATCAGTATTTCAGTTCAAGAATCACGAGGGTGACTTCGAGAGCATCGGGAGAACACTAGGGGTTGGGACGATCCTGGAGGGCAGTGTCCGCATCGCTGGCGACAACATGCGAATCGCAACGCAACTCGTTGATGCCGATAAAGGCCATACACTTTGGTCCGCCAATTTCGACCGTGAACTTTCGAATGTGCTTCAAGTGCAAGATGAGATCACGAAGGCTGTAGTTGATGCCCTGCAGGTGGAACTTCTCCTTAAAGACCAAGAAACCGTCGNGCAGACGGTAATCCCAGAGGCGTATAGGGCCAACCAGCAAGGCAAGTATCTGCAAGGCTTGGCAACCGTGGACTCGCAGAATCAGGCAATCGAGTATTTCAACAAGGCACGCCAGATCGATCCAGATTTTGCGGAGCCGTTGGTGGGTTTGGCCAATGCCAATCTGATGTTGGCACTCAACATGTCGGCAATTGATCGGTCACTGGGATTTAAGAGAGCATATGGCTATGTTGAAGAAGCACTCGGACTAGATTCGAACCAGGCGGACGCGTATGTCGCACGGGCTCTGATCAAGCAGCTCCAATCACGGGACTATCTTGGTGCGGAAATTGACCTAAAGCGCGCCCTAGAAATCGATCCGAACAACTTCACTGCCTTGCGGCGCCTCGGCACCATTCACGGTTATTACGGTCGTTTCAATGATGCAATGGACGCATTTCAAACAATTATCGAGTATGACCCGCTCAACACGCAAACCTATTCAAACTACAGCATGAATGCTCTAGCAGCTGGCGACTTGGATCTTGCCGAACAAACAATACGGAAGGTCTTGGAGTTCAAACCGGAATCAACGTATGCGAATTACCAGTTAAGCCGAGTACTGCTGGCTCGGGGCGATGTTGCAGCAGCAAAGCTCGCCAACGAACGTGAGACATTGCCGGTATGGAAGACAATTGGCGAAGGAATGATTGCCTGCAAAGATGGCGACCGCGCGCGCGCTATTGAAGTTGCTGAGCACCTGACAGAACAACGCGAACTCTTCAACGCCGCCGAAATTTACGGCCTGTGTGGAGATACTGACAGAGTTTTCGAATTGCTTAATCAGGCGGCCGATGCCGGTGATCCCGCCTTGATCGAAATGAGATTGAGTTGGCAACTCTCTTACTTGCGCGACGATCCACGTTGGCGACAGGTGCTGACTAAGATCGGCATGACAACATAGTTCCACGGACGTCCGCTTTTGGCCGGGAGGAGACGGTCGCCTGGATTGAGATAGAATGACGGCTACTGACCCATTGCGGACGTTCGATAGGCGGCAACGTTCGGCCAACACTTGCCGTTCGAGCGCCTCCTTCCGAGCCTTCTGGCTAATGCTAGACTTCATCCTGATTCGGAATCGCCACTTCCCTCATGGAGTTCTTGATGAAATGGAATAGTAAGCAAATCGTTGAGGCCGTCGGTATATTGGCAGTGGTCTTTTCATTGCTGTTGGTTGCTTTTGAGATTCGTCAGGCCAACCGTATTGCAGTGGTCAACACCGAATTTGCACTGCGCGACAGTTACCGCGATACCAATATCGCTTTGCTCAATAATCCGGACATGGTGGACTTTACAATCCGGGCGAGTACCAGTGGAGAACCGCTGGAGGGCCGTGATGAGGTTCGTGCAGTGGTCTGGACCTATCTCCATTTAAACACTTGGGTGGCCACGGCCCTTGCCTATGAAAACGGTGTTTCGACCGAGGAAACCTACGGGAACATTCTCGACAACATCGAAGACGTAATCGGACGATCCAGCCCCGAGATGCGGAAAATATGGCGCGGGTCGATCGACAGTTTTCCATCCTTGCAGGACAAGCCGATATTTCAGCATGCAAACGCAGTTTTGACTCGCTACGAGACGGCGGGATCTGAGCAACAATCGCCGTGACCGGCCGCTAGTGGCCGTTCTGAGTCGGTCGCCAGGAAGCTAAGTGAGGGGCTGCTTCACATCGCATAGTAGCCGCTCGAAAAATCTGCGGTAAGATGACGGCTTGTGACCCTAAGCAGACATCCAGCATTCCGCATCTTGTTGAGTTCTATCCTATTGCCTGATTCTCAAGACTCCTATTTCATCTACGCCGTTGATGGCCGAGGATTAGCAGCATGCCTTTCCTGAATCGCTCACAATTATCTGACGTCCGCGGCACTGCGCGTATGGCTGTCGACGCGGCAGAAGCGACCGCCAATGTCGTCGAGAAAATGCACCGCACAATTCAGATGCGCCCAAGCCCTCTCGGAGTCCCAGTCTCCGATGGTACAGGCGGCATTACGGGTCTGGTGTATCGCGGTGTTCGAAGAGGCATTCGACTTGTTGGGCAGGCCATCGAGGTAAGTCTTGCGCGAGTAGCGAGATTGGCTCCCGAAGGCAAATCGTCGCCAGCACGCGACGCATACAGATCCGTGATGAACGGTGTGTGTGGCGACTACCTTGTACAGACTGGCAACCCGCTTGCGATCGATATGAGCCTGCGTTTCCGCGGCGGCCCTGTCAGCCTCTCCGATCCTGAGAGCATTTTCGAACAGCACAGTGATGTGACGCCGAAAAAGAAGAAGCTCCTCGTGCTTGTGCATGGGCTCTGTATGAACGATCGACACTGGAACCGCGATGGGCACGACCATGGTGCAGCGCTTGCAAATGAACTCGGGTATCTGCCGCTTTACCTGCGCTACAACAGTGGCCTGCAGATCTCGAGCAATGGGAAAGCGCTCGCAGAGCTACTTGAGACATTGATACGGAACTGGACACAACCAGTCGAGGAATTGGCGATCCTGGGGCACAGTATGGGAGGGCTGGTCGCTCGCAGCGCATGTCACCACGGTCGCGTAGCAGGACACGCATGGCTAAAGCATCTGAGCAAACTCGTGTTTCTCGGCACACCGCATCTCGGAGCGCCGCTGGAGCGCGGCGGGAACGGACTCGAATTTGTCATGGATTTGAGCCCTTACTCAATTCCACTCACACGCATTAGCAGGGCGCGAAGTGCAGGTATCACTGACTTGCGCCGCGGCACAATCTCGGCAACGCAGCACTCCGTGCCGCTGCCGTCGGGCGTGAAGTGTTACGCATTGGCCGCAGTGCGCGCGGCCAAGCGCAACACACTTAGCGAGCGCTTGGTTGGAGACGGGCTTGTGCCGCTCGACAGCGCGCTCGGACAGCATCGCGATACGGCGCGAAAGCTGGCAATTCCGAAGGCTCGTCAATGGGTTGGATATCGGATGGGGCACAGCGATCTCTTGAGCCGGCCCGACGTGTATGCCCGGCTTTACAGTTGGCTGCGACAACCGACCTGACAAAAGCTGGCCTGGCCGAAATGGACGCCGAAATGGCCGTGGTCGTTAGCTGCCCGCGGCAGTTCGCCTCGAGGGGCAGAGTGCCGACAGAGCGAAGCTAATCTCTCCAGTCGCGCCAAACAAAAAGGGCCCCGCATCGGGGCCCTTTGGCATGAAGATCCGAATTTTTATACCGGTACGATATTTTCCGCCTGCGGGCCGGTATGGCTGCAAGTGATGTAACTACTTATGAAAAACACGACGAGGAATTACGGAAGGAACTTCTGCGGAAACATCGAAATGGTGTGCATAATAAAAAGCGCACTTACAAGCGCGGCGGAGCATAGAGCAAGTTGCCGTGTAGGCAAGCAAATCCCGCACAATTTCAGCATCGCCCGTATATGTCGGTCATTAAGAGCGAGCAAAAACATATCATTGACCCGTTGCCACGCGTATAGTGAATGTCTATCTGTACCCGCCTATCGAGCTTAAGGGCCAACCGCGCCCATATCCTCCATTTACGGATCTGGATTCATTTGGAGGATTTATGAGCACGAAACTTCATGTGGGCAATATTTCGTCTACCGTCTTAGAAGATGACCTGAAAGCGACGTTTGGCAAATTCGGTCCGGTCGATACCGTCGAGATTGCCAGAGATTCCGGCACTGGAATGAGCAAGGGATTTGCAATTGTCGCGATGGTTCGGGATCAGGATGCTGCGACCGCGATTGGGCGCCTCAACTTCACTCAGTATGCCGGTCGCACCATCGGCGTCAGTCGATCACGGTAGAGTGGGGTTTGAGAGACTATTATCCACTTGATTGAAGAAGACTACGAAATCGTATCGGTGGAGCCGACAGACCCACCTACGGACATGGGCGGTTCCGACTGGCACTGCTACATCATCGAGCAGGGCAAGAACACGATTCGTGGTTACCAAAAGGGCAGCCTAAGAACCGTAACGAAGTCGGTGGAAGAAATCGTGATGCGGCTCAACGAACGGCGATTCGGTAAGCGCGGCCGCGTCCATCTGGATATGTCTACTCGCGGTAAGAAAGCCGAATGCAAATAATCTCGCGAGATGATTCCTTTCTTCTGATTGAATTTCTTTAAACGAGTCGAAGTCATCGATTGGGTCGTGTACCAGGACGAATCGCAGGCTACTTGGCCTCGTCAAGGAATTGGAAGTACGGCGATCAGACCTTGGCTTCGCTGACCCTCAAGACCATGAAGTTGATGCGTTGCCCATTGAGTTCCAGAACAGCGCGTTCGGCGTGCTGTTTCAACATTTCCACATAGCCAAATCCGCGCGGGTGACCGTCGTGCCGTGTCGTCAATACACGGGCAGATGTTACAGCGCCATAGGGCGTAAACAGATCTTCCAGATCCTTGGCCGACGTATTTACAGGTAAATTGCCAACAAAGAGTTTCATGAGTTTTGACCTCCAAGCGCGATCGCCGGGCATGCGTAAGCATACAACAAATACTCGTGACTGATATCCCGCCAGGCTTCGCAGATTCGCGCATCTATAAAGAGGATGGCGAAGTATTCACGATATGTGGCCAGCGTTTGGAACTCAAATGATGCTGCCGCTGAGAGTGCCTATTTCAGGCAAGAAAGTCATTCGAAACATTGACAAAGAGATAGTCTTGGCGAAAGGCCTGATTCGATACACGTTTCGATTTGCGCCTCGGTAAGCCGGACCGGACGCGGTTAGATACAGCGTTGGCATTCTCGGAATCGTTCCGATAGGTACGCATTGGGGCGATATATCCGGCGAGAGAGAACGCGCTCTGCGAGCCGCGTACGGCGGTCAAATTGAGTGACTGGTTCTGGCCTGAAGTAGAATTGCGGCTACCGACCCGCAGCGGACGTTCCGCAATCCTCGACTCAGGAGTGTATTCTGCTGCCCATCGTCCTAAATAAGGGAGCTGCGGCATGACATTGGTGGAATGGGGTGCGTTAGGCGAGCTGATCGGGGGCGTCGCCATTATTGTCTCGTTGATTTATGTTGGAGTTCAGATCAAGGACAGTGCAAAAGCAACCAGATCAGCAGCTGCAAATGATGCATCTGTATCTATGCAAACGTGGTATCTCGAATTGGGGGGCAACCGTCAGGCCAGCGAACTGTGGCTTAACGCAATGAGAAGCCCGGAACCGCTCTCAACTCACGACGAATTCCAGTTCCTGATGTCAATGCATGCGGTTTTCTTGGGGTTCCAGAATAGCTACCTTCTCAGTCAAGAAGGCACGCTAGACCCCGAGATTCGCGAGGCTCTAACGTTTGCGATCATAGCGGTTAAGGATCTTCCCGGTATGGATCGCTATTGGAGTCAGAGAAGGGGCTTCCTTCACAGTGGTTTCGCTAACTACGTCGATGGCCTACGAATGCGGGACTCCATCGAGACACTCGACGTGTACAAGAGAAATGACGACCCACGAGACACGTAAAATGAACTAGGGAATTCGTGCCTGCGACCGCTATTGGCCGGAACCAGCCGCCCAGGTGTTCTAAGTTACAATGGCGGCTTGTGACACAATTCGGACGTTCGCGATGCGTTGGATGTGTGGACCTTCTATTGTTGTTCTTTGAAG
>Ga0055582_1000092_pt1 | contig 11355 bp, 7 predicted proteins | sample COG_11_FD_55052 | JGI IMG/M metagenome (GOLD analysis project Ga0055582, IMG submission 55052) | Pelagic marine sediment microbial communities from the LTER site Helgoland, North Sea, for post-phytoplankton bloom and carbon turnover... | ecosystem: Environmental > Aquatic > Marine > Neritic...
GAGCGCCGGGACCTTACCCATGGGGCTCGCTGCGAGGAACTCCGCGCTGTCCTTGCGATCGGCAGCCCGGATATCGACCAGCTCCATCTCGTAGTCGATGCCTGCCTCTTCGAGCATCCAGATCGCGCGTTGCGAGCGTGTTTGCGGTGCCCAGTAGAGCTTCATATGACGACCTCTTTCGCGACTTCGCGCCGATTGTACTGCGAGCTCATAACGTAGCCGTACGCACCGGCATTCGCGATCAGGATAACGTCGCCTTCCCGGGTTGGCGGCAACAGGCGATCGCTGCCAAGACGATCACCGGTCTCACAGATCGGGCCGACGATCGTGACCGTTTCGCTCGGCGCTTCGGCCGCACGCGTCAGGTTAACGATCTCATGGTAGGAACCGTACAACGCCGGGCGGATCAGTGAGTTCATGCCTGTTCCAACGCCAATGTAGCGCATTTCTCCCTTGCCCTTGGTCTGTGTTACTTGCGTCAGCAGCACGCCGGCACGTGACACGAAGAAGCGTCCCGGCTCCAGCCACAACTTGTACTGCGGGTAAGTCTCCTTGATCTCCGCGAGCGTCTCATCAAGTCGTTGCAGGTCGAAAGTGGGATCGCCCGGCTTTTCGGCAACGCCAAGCCCGCCACCCAGGTCGATGGTCTTTACGCCCGGAAACTGCTCCGCAATCTGCACGAGTTCGCCGGCGACGGTGCGCCAGTTGTTCGGGTCCAGGATGCCGCTGCCACTGTGCGCGTGTATGCCGATGACTTCGGTGCCGGAACTTTCGACGAGGCGTGCCAGTTCCTCCACCTCGAACTGCGGCACCCCGAACTTCGAATGTACGCCCGCGGTCTTGACGTGTTCGTGATGTCCCCTGCCCTGTCCCGGGTCGATGCGAACAAAGAGCTTCTGGCCTGTGAACAGTTCGGGCCAGGCCTGCAACGGGTAGAGATTATCCAGCGTGACCTGGAGGCCTTTATCGAATGCCCAGGCGTATTCATCGCGAGGCGCGAAATTGGGCGTAAACAGGATTCTGTCATTATCGAGACCGGGAATTATCTCTTCCAGCCACTCGACCTCTCCCGGTGACACGCACTCGAAATCCACGCCCGTCGCGTCCAGTGTGCGCAGCAACTCGGCATTGAAATTGGCTTTTACCGCGTAAAGTATGCGGTCGACGTTTTGCAGATCGACCAGGCTCTGCGCCGCGTGAACGACACTGTCGCGATCGTAGACGTAGGCGTTGCCCTGCTCGTCCGCAATCTTCAACAACTCCTGGCGCTTGTCGATCCACCATGCATCCGTAGTCTCCGCGACCGGGGCCGCCGCCGTGAACAACCGTTCCCAACTCGGACCGAAGACGGTCGCAGATCCTTTCTTGCGAATAATCGATGCGTGCAGTTTGCTGACCAGTCGCGGGCCCTGTTGCTTATCGACAACGAAGCTGAGGTTCAGATCGTTGGCGGCCTGTGACATCAGGTGTATGCGTTCCTCTTCAAAGACTGCGAGCGCTGGCGCGAGTCGAGGCATGATCGTCCGAATCTTGCGCCCGACGAGACTGATGGCCGAACAGTTGCCGATCACCTGCACGCGACACAGATTCTCGAGATCATGAATCAGTGAATCCTCCACATCTTCGGGCAACATGCCGTCACTCGTATCGATCGACACCGTGACATTGGTTTCCGACGTGGATACAAGGTCGACGGAAACGCCGTTCTCGGCGAACGCCGCAAATGCCTGTGCCAGGAAGCCGACTTCCTGCCACATACCGACCGAACTCATCGAAACAAGCGTCAGCCCGTTGCGAATGCAGATTCCCTTTACCTGCGGTTCGATCTCCTCGGTGACGGACGATATGACCGTGCCGGCAATATCCGGGTTTGTCGTGCTACGTATAAAAAGCGGAATATCATTGTCGCGTAACGGCGAAATGCAGCGTGGATGCAGCACCGAGCTACCGGCCGAGGCAAGCTCCTGCGCTTCGTCATAGTGCAATGCGACGAGCAATCTCGCCGACGGCACGACGCGTGGATCTGCCGTGAACATGCCCGGCACATCGGTCCAGATCTCGAGCCTCCGAGCCTGGAGTTTCGCGGCAAAATAGGACGCCGAGGTGTCGGACCCGCCGCGGCCCAGCAGCACGGTGTCACCGGCCCTGTTNCGNGCGATAAAGCCCTGCGTCAGGATGACTTTANCNNGCCCNTCCAGNGTCTCTCGCATCGACGGGTCCGCGCTGTAATCGCAGGTTGCCGACAAGTAGGCGTTGACGGGATTGCGGCCGGTTCGCGAGCGACTCGTCAACAGGTCGCGAGCGTCAACCCATGCGACGGGCAATCCGAGCCTGGCGAGGTACTCGGCGCCGAGTCTCGTCGCCATGAGTTCGCCCAGTGACAGAATTCTCACGCGAACGCGTACACTGACTTCCCTGACCAGGCGAACGCCCGCGACGAGTTGTTCAAGCTGATGCAGGGAGTCCCCGAGCAGCGTGTGCCCATCCACACCGAGCGCATCGGCAAGTTCGAGGTGCTGCTCCCTGATACGGTTCAACTTGTCCGACGCATCGCCGGCCACGGCCTCGTCAAGCAATTCCTCGAGCGCGTTCGAAACGCCCCTGAGCGCCGAATGGACCATAACCGGGCGCAGCCCTTCGGCGAGCCTGCGGCGCAGGAGTTCTGCGATCGTTTCCCAGTTGGCCGCCGTCGACACGCTGGACCCACCAAATTTCATGACAACCCACGGCGACTCGGCCACGTCTTGTGGCGCCCCGAGACCGGCGCTGTCCTCGAATTCCGCTTCGCTCAGGTCCTTACTCAATTCATCACTCGATCAGGGTATTTCGTTCGGCCAAAAAAAAACCCGCAAGGATGATCCCCGCGGGTTCGCTGACAATGTCCGAACTTTATTAATTAGACGGTACAGTTGCCACTCGCACCCACGCACCTCTGGCGCGCCATATGTTTTATGTGTTTTTTCATACCGAGTATGTCGATACGTTGGCACATTACGTGGGTGTCGTAAAAGATTACCGATGCAGTAGAGCGAACCTCGCGCAAAAGGTCAAGTCCTGCCCGCATTATTCGTCCCATGCCGGCGGGATCGTGACGGCACCTTCGGACGCCGAGGAGACCTCGTTGCGGTACTTGGCCAGTACTCCCGCCCTAACCGGCGACGCCGGACGTTTCCAGGCGGAGCGCCGACGCTCGAGTTCATCGGCATCCACGCGCATGTTGATTTCCTTGGTCTGCGCATCGATTTGCAGGATATCGCCATCTTCGATCAGGGCAATCGGTCCGCCGACGGCGGCCTCGGGCGCTATATGACCCACAACGAAACCGTGGCTTCCGCCCGAAAAACGGCCGTCAGTAATGAGCGCGACGTCCGAACCCAGGCCCTTGCCCATGATAGCCCCCGTAGGGCTCAGCATTTCACGCATGCCCGGAGCGCCTTTCGGCCCTTCGTAGCGAATGACCAGCACGTCGCCAGCCACGATCGTATCGTCGAGAATCGCCTGCAGGGCGTCCTCTTCCGAATGGAAGACGCGTGCGCGACCTTCGAATTGCAGGCCCTCCTTGCCCGTAATCTTTGCGACGGCGCCCTCGGGCGCAACATTGCCGTACAGAATGGCCAGGTGGCTGTCGGGCTTAATGGGATTATCGAAATCGCGAACAATGTCCTGCCCGTCCGGGTAATCTTCCACCTCGGCGAGGTTCTCGGCCAGGGTCTTGCCTGTGACGGTCATGCAATCACCGTGCAACAGTCCGCTGTCGAGCATCCGCTTCATCAGAGGCTGGATGCCGCCGATTTCGATGAGTTCCGACATCAGGTACTTGCCGCTCGGCTTGACGTCGGCCAGCACCGGCACGCGTTCGCCAATGCGAGTGAAATCGTCCAGCGACAGCTCGACGCCGGCTTCGCGTGCAATGGCCAGCAGGTGCAGGACCGCGTTCGTCGATCCTGCGAGCGCAATCACGACGGAGATCGCGTTCTCAAATGCTTCGCGAGTCATGATGTCCAGNGGCTTAATGTCTTCCCGGATCAGGTTCATAACCGCCTGCCCCGCGCGCCGGCAGTCACCGAGCTTTTGTTCCGACACGGCTTCCTGGGCCGAACTGTTGGCGAGGCTCATGCCGAGTGCCTCGATCGCTGATGCCATCGTGTTGGCCGTGTACATTCCGCCGCAAGCCCCAGGGCCCGGGATCGCCGTTTGCTCGACCTCCAGGAGCTCCGCATCAGAAATCCTGCCCCCTGAACGCGCGCCCACGGCTTCGAAAACCGATACGATGTCGCGTCTCTTGGCCCCGGGTCTGATCGTGCCGCCGTAGATGAATACCGACGGTCGATTGAGCCGGGCCATGGCCATCACACAGGCCGGCATGTTCTTGTCACAGCCGCCAATTGCAATGACACCGTCGAAGCCCTCTGCACCGGCTACAGCTTCGATGGAATCCGCGATGATTTCGCGCGACACGAGCGAGTAGCGCATGCCCGGCGTACCCATCGAGATGCCGTCGGACACACTGATCGTATTGAATACGACCCCTTTGCCGCCGGCCTCGCTGGCAGACCGCGCCGCTTCGTCGGCCAGCCCGTTAATGTGCATGTTGCACGGAGTCACCATGCTCCATGTCGACGCGATGCCGATTTGCGGACGTTGAAAATCCTGTTCGGAGAAGCCGACAGCTCGCAACATGGCGCGACTCGGCGCCTGTTCCACGCCGTCAACAACAATACGCGAGTAGCGCCGCAGGTCCTTATCGCTCATGCTTGAGGTGTGCTCCGATGTTCTAAGCCAATGGCAAGGCCGGAGCGGCAGTCTAGCAGCAAATCAGGGGGGTTGTGTCTCGTCGTCGCGGATCATCACGGCGATGCGTTGATACACGTCAATGGCCGTGGAATTGCCCGTATCATCGAGCTGCACAACGAATGCCTCGTCGCCTTCGACGGCCGAGTCCTGTACGAGCGGAATCAGCAGGCGCGCGGAACGCTGGCCCGGTCCGAACGTGATCGTATTGCTGCCAGGTGCAAAATAGTCTTCGCCCTCGGTCGCCGTTACATCGAAAACCGAGAGTCCTATTTCGATCGCAGAATCGTCAGGATTGAAGCGCACAAGATCAATCTGCACGGCCGGGTCGGTTTCGCGGATAGATGCCTGTCCGGCCGCAAACGCGATGGTGTTGACAGGTAGTTGTGCCTCGAACGCGCGCTGGTCGTCGTCCTCGAGCACGACACTGAGCAATGCCAGCTCCGAATCCGCCGAATCCACTTCCCGCAACCTGAGCGTCGAACTCTGGTCAGCCTCTCGCAGCGGATCCGAAGCCATCGAGATTGTTATGCGACCGCGGTCCTGACCGACGGGAAACTCTACGATGCCATCATTGGAGAACGTGTACTGACCCGCACCCCAGGGAGATCGGTTGCCACTGAATCGAATTTCGTCGAGCTTCAGGGTCAGTGGAACTCCAGTGTCACCCGAGCGTACGAAATCCACGATCGCTGGCTCGCCGTCCTCGCGCAGCGTGATACGAACGGGCTGGCCGGCACTCTCTCCCATGTGAAACGGGACTTCAACGGTCGGCGAAGGCAGCGTCGAAAAGTCCACGAGCGGCTCCGGTTCCGGCGGCACCACGGCTGTGTCGATCTGCTCTGCAGTTTGATCGGCTGGCAGCGGTTCGCTGGTGACTGCAGATTCCGGTGTCTCCACGAGAGGCAATACGGGGTCGTCGAGAACGCGGGCGTTGGCACTCTCGCTTGTAACGGGCGCTGCACCGAACCAGGGGTCCAGGTAGCCATACTCGTATGCAACCCTCAGGGCGAGACCAAGCACAATGACAGCGGCAAAAATCCACTTGCCGTAGCCACCCTCTTCACGCGACTCGAATCGTTGCGGGTCATCGAGGCTGATCGTGTCCTCACCGCCGGCTTCCAGGGCATCGATGAATTCCTGCACCGTCTGGTAGCGCGTCACGCGAGCGTAAGAGAGCGCTCTTTTCAAAGCGCGCCATTGATCTTCGCCCACCCCTTGCGGCTGCTGTGGCTTCATCCCTTCCTGCGACGCCTCTGCGGCATTGCGAGGACCGAAGACGCGATAGCCGGCCAGCAGGCGATATAGCAAACAACCGAGAGCAAACACGTCGTCCGACGCCACGGGCTCTTCGCCCGTGAGTACCTGCATGCTCGAGTAGGCCGGGGTCATGGCCCCGAGTACGCCCGGGTCGAAGTCAGAAGCCGTTTGTTTCTGGCGCACCCTTGCGACGCCGAAGTCGAACAGTTTCGCGTCACCGTTCGGCATGATCATGATATTGCCGGGCTTGACGTCGGCATGAACGATGCCACAACGATGCGCGTAGTCGAGCGCGTCCCCGATCTGACGGACAATTCGGAACGCCGCATCATGATCGATGCTCCTCGCATCCGTCGAATCCAGGATGTCCGCAAGAGTGCGGCCTTCCAGCCATTCCATAACCAGGAAATACAGCTCGTCATCACGATCGAAGTCGACGAAACGTACGATGTTGGGATGCGCGAGACAGCGACCTTTGCTGGCTTCCTGTTGCAGCGCGCGCAATGCCTCCGCATTCTCGGCGAGCACCGGCGACAGGACTTTTATCGCCACCCACGGCGCATCGGACTCGGCTTCGGCCAGCCTGCGATCGAGTGCCTTGTAGACCACGCCCATGCTGCCGCCGGACACTTTCTCCTGAAGCAGAAAGCGGTCGCGTAGCATTGAACCGACCTGCACGTTGGCTTCGGGTGCTGCATCGGGTAGCGAGTCCTTCGGAATTACCGTCGTCGATCCGAATTCGTCGTCAGCCGCCGGTTCCCGGGATGCTTCGATTTCATCGAGAATCGACGGACTCGTCATCTCGGGAGGGGCGACTAGTGGACTTGTTGGAATGCGTTCCGTGACATAGCCATCGAGCATCGACTTGACGAGCTGGAACGTCTCCTTGCGCAAGTCGCCCTCTTCATAACGCTCCTGCAGTGTCCGCCGTATCTCGGCTTCGTTATTGCCGTCGGACGCAAGCAAGCCGGCGATTCCATCCTGGATATCGGCCAGCATTTCGACGTCATCGGCCTTCGCCTCCAGCCGATCCTCGAAGCTGGCAAGCTGGTTGGCAAATGTGTCGCGAATCTTATCGGACTCTGCGCTCATATCTAACGGCCCAGTCTACCCACTAGGTCAAGGGCAAACCCGGAACTGGTCGTCAAATTACCTTCCCGGGATTCAGTATGTTCTGCGGATCCAGCGTCTCCTTGAGGCGCCGCATCAAATCGTACTCGGCACCTTGCCTGTAGCGTGCCAGCAGCTCCCGTTTCGCCTGGCCGACCCCATGTTCGGCACTGAAACTGCCCCCCATCTGGGCCACCAGGTCCAGAATCGCGGTGGTGATGCGTTCTCCGGCCAACTCGCGCTGTTCGCCGGTGAGGCTCTCCGGCAGGCGAACGTTGTAATGCAGGTTGCCATCGCCGACATGACCGAATGCCAGGAGCGTTGCATCAGGCTGCAATTCGGCAAGGAGTTCATCGCCACGCTGCAGGAACTCCTGCATGCGGCTGATCGGCACCGAGATATCGTGTTTGAGCGCTTTGCCGAGCTGCCGTTCGGCCTCGGAAATGGAGTGACGCAGATGCCAGAGCTTGTCGGCCTCGGCCGAGCTTTTTGCAATGACCGCGTCCAGGACGAGCCCGTCGTCGATCGCGCCCATGAGAGCGCCTTCGAGCGCATCGTGATTCGAGCCCGTTGCCACCTCCATGAGGACGTACCAAGGGTACGCTTCGTCCATGGGAAGGCGCGCACCGGGGATGAAGCGTTCGACCGTCTCGAAAATTCGCCGTGAGACAAGTTCGAAGGCCTCGATGCGATCGTCGAGCGAGCCGCGCAGATCGCCCAGCAACTGCACGGCGTCACCGGCCTCGCGAATGGCAAGCAGCGCCGTCACTGTTTCACCAGGGTCGGGACACAGCCGTAAGGTCGCAGCCGTGATAATGCCCAGCGTGCCCTCGCTACCGATGAAAAGCTGCTTGAGATCGTATCCGGCCGTATCCTTGCGCAGCGATCGCAGGCTGCTGAGAATGGTGCCGTCGGCCAGGACGACCTCGAGCCCCAGCACCAGCCCACGCGCCGTTCCATAACGTATGACGTTGATACCGCCTGCATCGGTCGCGAGATTGCCGCCGATCTGGCAACTGCCTTCGGCGCCGAGACTGAGCGGAAAGTGCCTGTCTGCGTCACGGGCAGCATCCTGAATATCCGAGAGAATGCAGCCTGCTTCGACCTCGATCGAATAATTCAGCCGATCGACGTGTCGTATGCGGTTCAAACGGCTTAGCGAAAGCAACACTTGCTGCCCGCTTTGGTCCGGTACTGCGCCCCCGCACATGCCTGTGTTACCGCCTTGTGCGACGATCGCGATACCCGCCTCCGCGCAAGCCTCGATCACCTGCGCCACCTGCTCGGTCGTTTGCGGCGCGACCAGCATTCTCGTCTTGCCAGTGTAAACGCCACGCCATTCGCTCAGGTGCGGCTCGAGCTCACCGGGGTCCGTCTTCCAGCCGCCCGGCCCGACTATTGCCTTGAGCCGATCATCAAACGGAGTCATCGAGAATTGCCTGCTCTTCAAATGTAGCCCAATCAATATTGCTGCCGCACATCACCAGCATTATCCGCTTGCCGATGAGTTCCTGCCGAAGTGGCCCCAGTAACGCGGCCGTGCTGGCGGCGCATGCCGGCTCAACGGCAATCTTCATGTCGCGAAACAGGAACCCCATCGTTCTGCGCAGTGCCGCATCGTCAACCATGGCCATTCGATCGACGTGCAGCTGGCAGAGTCCGAACGAGTACGGCATCGCGAACGGCGAACCCAGGCTGTCGGCGATCGTCGCGACCTTCTCGATACCCTGCGGTTTTCCGGACGCCAGGCTGCGGTGCATCGTGTCCGCGCCTTCTGGCTCCACGCCGATGATCTCGCAGTCGGGTCGAAGGCGCTTGACGGCGTTTGCGATGCCCCCGATGAGCCCGCCACCACCCACCGGGACAAGGACAACATCGAAATCTTCGCACTGCTCGCATATCTCCAGGCCTACGGTTCCGGTACCTAACGCAACATTAGGGCCCTCGAAAGGGTGCACGAAATAGCGTCCTTCGTCCTCCTGAATCTGTTCCGCAATCTCGAATGCCCGGTGCACGTCATCGGCAAGTACCACCTCGGCGCCGTAGGATTGGCATGCCTCGATTCGCGACGGGTTTGCAGACCGAATCATGACGACCTTGGCAGTCGTGTCCACGGCCTGCGCGGCAAACGCCGTCGCGATGGCGTGGTTACCGGCGCTGACCGCCGTCACCCCAGCAGCCAATTGTTCTTCGGAGAGGCTGAACAGGGTCGCGAGGGCCCCGCGCGCCTTGAACGTGCCGGTACGCTGAAGGAACTCGAGCTTGGCGAAGACACGAGTGTCTCCACCAATTGCCGCCTCGATGGCAGCGCAGCGCGTGACGGGCGTATCGACGATCCTGCCCGCCAGCCGCTCGGCGAGCGCGCGAATCTCAGCGATGTCCGGGCCTGCTGCTGTCATTTCTTATGTAAAATCCGTTTCGGAGTGCTTGAGTGTATTGTTTGCAATTTAAAGTCGATACAGTGACTTCCTGATAATACTTGCGCTGCCATCCAGAGTTGATTAGGTTGGGTTGAGCGAACTGTGGCAGAGAATTGCAGTTCGCGAAAGTCGCTGCGGGCATTGGCATGGAATTAGAGAATCTGTCGCAATCCGGGATTCGACGAATAGCCGACTATTCGCCGTACCTGGACCAGTTGGCCGGGCTGGCCCAGCAGATGGGCCTCAGGCAACGCAGCAACCTCGTGCATCTCGAAAAAAGCCTGCATGGTCATTGGTCGCTGGGCCAGAACAACATTCTGAGCTGGGCGCCACTCGACGACGGTGTCTTGATCCTGGTCGTGCCGCACTATGCGATCGCGGAATACACCGCGCCGCGTGAAAATGACCAGCCGCCGCGCCTGTCTCCGCGTTTCATCACCGAACTGATTTCGGGCAATCGCCAGCTTTCGATCTCGCAGATGCAGAAAGTAGCCCGACTACTCGAAGTCGAGCCTGTGCATGTACCGCTGCGGCAGCCATTGAGCGGCAATCGCGTGGAAACAGAGATCATCGAGAAGATGATCCGGCGCTACGGCATCAACTATGTCGCAAGTCGCGCTGTCACGCTGTTCGACATCGTGGGTTTCAGCTTGCTGACGCCGTTCGAGCAAATGACCCAGCTCAATAGCCTCTCGTACTCGCTGAATTCGGCGCATGCCAAGATGCTCGAACAGGACGTCAACCTGAACTTCGCGCGCTCCTCCAGTGGTGATGGTTTCTACATATGGAATCGCGATGACGGACTCGAGGCCAGCGTCAATCTCTACCACCTGATGCACATCGTGCTGGCCGACAACGCGATCGCGCGCAGCAAGTCGGCTTCCAAAGCGGTGCCCAGGTTACGCGCCTGTTTCCATGTGGGCAGCTGCTATGAATTTCACCAGGCAGAGGGCCTGAACCCGACGATGCACGACTTTATCGTCGGTGACGTGACTATCGAACTCGCGAGGATGATCGAAGCGGCCCTGCCCGGCCAGATTCTCGTTGGCGACTTCATGGCCGATATCAAGGACGAAGGCGAACGCGACGAGCACTACGTCGATCCGAACATCGATGCGGTGACATTTCTTCAAAGGGCGCAAGGCAACCTGTCGCTGCTGAGCGGCATGGAACTCTCGGGAGAACGGGTAACGGCCATCAAGTGCTACCTGACGGGTGAGAACATTGGCGAGGGCCAGTTCAATATCCGGCGCCTGACGATCAAGGACAAGCACGGCCTGTCGCGAGTTGCATTCAATGCGAAGGTCAATATCTATCGGGAGACGGCGCAGCCCATCCTGCTAGGCATCCAGGACAAGAAGCTGCCTACGCTGAGCCCGGTCTAGGCATGCGAAGAAGTCCGGTCGACTGGGGCGGCAATCTGGCCGTCTTTGCACTCATGGTCCTGCTGAATGTGCTGTCGAATGCACTGCCGATCAATGGGCAGACGATGCCGGAAATATCGGCCAGGTACCCTTCCCTGTTTACCCCTGCCGGTTTTACGTTTTCGATCTGGGGCGTGATCTACCTGTCCTTGCTGGTATTTGTCGTTTACCAGGCTCTGCCCTCGCAGCGCAACAGTGCACGCATTGCCAGGATCAGCGCGTATTTCAAGGTCAACTGCCTTGCCAATGCGCTCTGGATTGTCGTGTGGCACTACGACTTGCTCGCGCTTTCCTTGCTCGTGATGTTTATCATCCTGGCAACCCTGATCCTGATTTATCGCTCTTTGCTC
>Ga0055582_1000097_pt1 | contig 11108 bp, 10 predicted proteins | sample COG_11_FD_55052 | JGI IMG/M metagenome (GOLD analysis project Ga0055582, IMG submission 55052) | Pelagic marine sediment microbial communities from the LTER site Helgoland, North Sea, for post-phytoplankton bloom and carbon turnover... | ecosystem: Environmental > Aquatic > Marine > Neritic...
CCGGTTCCAGTCGTCCTCGTCGATCCGCTGTCCAGGCACCTGCTGCAACAGCAAGCCGCCGGCAATTTCCTCGTTGGCGACGAGCGCGATGTGGCTCGGCACCTGCGCCGAGCGCGCGAAGTAATGCTCGAGGCTGGCGGCCAGGGACTCATTGTTGATTTCGACGATGCCCTGGTAGGGTCGCTCGCCGGCATCGACCGTGACGGCGCAATGCGAGTTGCCGGTCAGCTCGGCAAAACCGCTTGCCTCACGGCTGGCGTCAACCGATGCCATGCCGCGCAGTTCGAGCTCGCTCGTGCACTGCATGACGAGCATGCGCAACAGCGCACCGCCCTGAATCTGCAGCGTAATCGCGCCNTCGAANTTGAGNCTCTGCGCAATAAGGCCTGTGGCTGCCGCCGCGTGTCCGAGCGTTTCGNTGACGAGGGCGTCGTAATCGTGGTCNCGCAGCATCCGGCGCCAGGAGCGCGACAAGTGAATCAACNCTCCCCGGACCGGGATCGACTCGAAGCCGAACGGTATGACGCTATCGGCGGACATGCTATTGGGACAGCTTGTCCTTCAGGATCTGGTTGACCTGGCCGGGGTTTGCCTGGCCACGGGTTTCTTTCATGACCTGACCCACGAAAAAGCCGATCAGTTTGTCTTTGCCGGCCCTGTATTCGGCAACCTGGCCAGGATTCGCCTCGATGACCTTGTCGACGACGGCTTCGATCGCAGAATTGTCGGTAATCTGCCTGAGGCCTTTCGCTTCAATGACGTCGTCGGCGCTGCCCTCGCCGTCCCACATGGCCTCGAACACCTGCTTTGCGATCTTGCCCGAGATCGTGTTGTCCTCGATTCGCGTCAGCAGGCCCGCAAGCGCGTCAGCCGACACCTTGCTCTCCGTGATATCGAGCCCATCGCGGTTCAGAGCGCCGGACAGATCGCCCACCACCCAGTTGGCGACGAGCTGTGGCTTCGCGTCGGACGCAGCCACTGTCGCCTCGTAGAAATCCGCGACGGGGCGCGAGTTCGTCAGGATCGCCGCGTCGTCGGCCTTCAGCTGGTATTCGTCGATGAACCTGTGGCGCTTTGCGTCGGGCAACTCGGGCAGCTGCTGACGCACAGTCTCGATGTACTCGGCGCTTATCTCGACCGGCAGCAAATCGGGATCCGGGAAATAGCGGTAGTCGTTGGCCTCTTCCTTCGAGCGCATCGGCCGCGTCTCGTCCTTGTCCGAATCGTACAGGCGGGTCTCCTGCACGACTTCACCGCCGTCCTCGATGACCTCGATCTGGCGCTCGATCTCGAAGTTGATGGCTTTTTCGACGAAGCGGAACGAGTTCAGGTTCTTGAGTTCGGTTCGTGTACCGAGTTCGTCCTGGCCTTTCGGCCGCACCGAGATATTGGCGTCGCAGCGGAAAGAGCCTTCCTGCATGTTGCCATCCGAAATGCCGAGGTAACGCACGATCGTATGTATCTTGCGCATGTAAGCGACGGCTTCCTTCGCCGATCGCATGTCGGGCTCGGAGACGATTTCGAGCAGTGGCGTGCCGGCGCGATTCAGGTCGATGCCGGATGACTGGTCGAGACCCTCGTGTATCGACTTGCCGGCGTCTTCCTCGAGATGCGCCCGCGTGATGCCGATGCGCTTCTCTTCGCCACCGGCATCCGCAATAAAGAGCTCACCGTGCTCGACGATCGGCAGCTCGTACTGGCTGATCTGGTAGCCCTTCGGCAGGTCAGGATAGAAGTAATTCTTGCGCGCAAACACCGAGCGCGGCGCAACCCTCGCGTTGACGGCAAGGCCGAACATCGCCGCCATGTGTACGACCTCCTCGTTGAGTACCGGCAAAACGCCCGGGTAGCCGAGATCGACAAGGCAGGCCTGCGTATTGGGTTCTGCGCCATACGCCGTGGACGCACCCGAGAAGATCTTCGATCGGGTCGCGAGCTGCGTGTGGATCTCGAGACCGATGACCACTTCCCAGCCGGCACTCACTGGAAGTCCTCCGGGCAGGCCGCGTGCCAGTCAGTCGCCTGCTGATACTGGTGGGCGAACCTGAGCAGCGTCTGTTCCTCGAAATGGTGTCCGACAAGGTGCAGGCCTACCGGCAGCCCGTTGACGAATCCGCAAGGCACCGACATGCCCGGCAGGCCGGCGAGGTTGGCGCCGATCGTGTAAATGTCGTTCAGGTACATCGTGATCGGGTCGTCGACTTTCTCGCCGATACGAAACGCCGGCGTCGGCGCGGTTGGGCCGGCAATCACGTCAACGTCAGCAAAGGCCTTCTTGAAATCGTCGGCGATCAGGTGCCTGACCTGCTGCGCCTTGAGGTAATACGCGTCGTAGTAACCGGCCGACAACACGTACGTACCCGTCATGATACGACGCTTGACCTCGTCGCCGAAGCCCTCGCCACGGCTGCGACAGTACATGTCCATGAGGTCTTCGGCATTCTCGGCGCGATGCCCGAAGCGCACGCCATCGAATCGTGAAAGATTGGAAGAGCACTCGGCGGGCGCAACGACATAGTAGGTCGGTACCGAGTAGTCAATATTGGGCATATCGACTTCGACAGCCTCCGCGCCCAGTGACTCGATCACGGCAATCGCGTCCCTGACGCGGTCACCGCAGTCCGGATCCAGTCCCTCATCGAAATGCTGCCGCACGATCCCGACCTTGAGGCCCTCGATCGACTCGTTGATGCCCGCAACATAGTCGGGCACCGGATGATCGACGGATGTGGAATCGCGCTCGTCGAAACCGGCCATGACGCCGAGTACACGCGCCGCGTCTTCGGCCGTGCGCGTAATGACGCCCGCCTGGTCCAGGCTCGACGCAAACGCGATCATGCCGTAGCGCGACACGCGTCCGTACGTCGGTTTGATACCGACGGTACCCGTCAACGCAGCCGGCTGTCGAATCGATCCGCCTGTATCGGTGCCCGTCGCCGCCGGCACGAAGCGTGCCGCCACGGCCGCCGCCGAACCGCCGGACGAACCGCCGGGCGTGCACTCGAGATCCCAGGGATTGAGCACCGCTCCGTAGTAGCTCGTCTCGTTCGACGAACCCATCGCAAACTCGTCCATGTTGGCCTTGCCGAGCACAACGGCACCCGCATTGGCCAGCTTCTCGACCACGGTCGCGTCGTAAGGGGAGATGAAGTTGTCGAGGATCTTCGACCCACAGCTCGTTTTCACGCCGCGCGTGCAGAAAATGTCCTTGTGCACGATCGGCAAGCCATTGAGCGCGCCACCTTTCCCCGCGGCCCGCCTTGTCCGCGGCTTCTGCCGCCGCCATCGCCTCATCGCCGGTCACAGTCACGAAAGCGTTGAGCTTGTCGTTGTGCGCTGCGATGCGGCTGAGCAGCGCCTTGGTCAGCTCAAGCGAAGTGAACTCACCGCTGTCCAGACCGGCGATTAGCTCGGTCATCGATTTCGCGTGCATTTCCATCATTCGATGACTTTTGGAACGAGGTACAGCCCGCCCGAGACGGATGAGGCGTTTTGCTGATAACGGTCGCGCTCGTTGGCCTCTATGACGACGTCGGGGCGCAGCCGCTGGGCCACATCCAGGGGGTGAGCCATGGGCACGACACCGTCGGTATCGGCTTCGGACAGATGGTCGACGAAATCGACAATTTTGGAGAGCTTTTTGACGCTTTCCGCATACTCGTCATTGCTGAGTTCGAGCCGTGCCAGCTTCGCTATGTGCTGGACCTGATCTTTGCTGAGAGACACTGTTGTTTTCCGGCGCCTTTGAGCTGCTGTTTCCGCGGGCACGCAATAATACACGCCGCCTTGTGCAATGTCGTGCGCATTGTTAGATTACGCCGTTAATCTGCTATCGAGTCCCGCCCCACATGCTCAAGAATATCCTGGGTTATTTTTCCAATGACCTGTCCATCGACCTTGGCACAGCCAATACCCTGATTTACTCGCGGGGACATGGCATCGTGCTCGATGAACCCTCTGTCGTGGCGATTCGAGAGGATTCGGGGCGCGGCGGTCGCATCGTGGAGGCCGTGGGTGCCGAAGCCAAGAACATGCTGGGCCGCACGCCGGGCAATATCACGGCAATTCGGCCACTCAAGGATGGCGTGATCGCCGATTTCACGGTCACCGAGAAGATGCTGCAGCACTTCATCAGGAAGGCGCATCAGTCGCGCTATTTCCGTCCGAGCCCTCGCGTGCTCATCTGCGTCCCTTACGGTTCGACACAGGTCGAGCGCCGCGCGATTCGGGAATCAGCCGAAGGCGCCGGGGCGCGCAAGGTACACCTTATTGATGAGCCGATGGCCGCGGCCATCGGCGCCGGCATGCCCGTGCATGAAGCGCGCGGCTCGATGGTGCTGGACATCGGCGGCGGAACCTCGGAGGTTGCCGTCATATCCCTGAACGGCATCGTCTATGCCGCTTCGGTCAGAATCGGTGGCGACCGCTTCGACGAAGCCATCACCAACTACGTGCGCCGCAANTACGGCATATTGATCGGCGAAGCGACGGCCGAACGTATCAAGCACGAAATCGGCTCGGCGTTCCCGGGCCAGGAAGTGCTGGAGATCTCGGTCAAGGGTCGCAACCTGTCCGAAGGCGTGCCGCGCAGTTTTACGCTGAATTCCAACGAGATTCTCGAGGCGCTGCAGGAACCTCTGCAGGGCATCGTCGGCGCCGTCAAGGAAGCACTCGAGCAGACGCCGCCCGAACTCGGCGCCGATGTCGCCGAGCGTGGCATCGTCCTGACGGGCGGTGGCGCCATGTTGCGCGACCTCGACAAGCTGCTCATGGAAGAGACCGGGCTGCCCGTCGTGATCGCCGATGACCCACTCACCTGTGTCGCCAGGGGCGGCGGCCGGGTCATCGAACTCATCGATGAACACGGTCCCGCGGTATTCGGCCTGGAGTGAATGGTCGCATCCCGGGGAAATAACAGTAATCCAGCCCGCATCCCGGCGCTGGGCATCCGGGTCATCGTCCTCATGCTCATCAGCATCCTGCTGATGTATTTTGATCAACGCGAGAATCACCTCGACACGGTGCGCAAGGCGATCGGCGTTGCGGTCTATCCCCTGCAGCTCGTCGTCGACGCACCTGTGCGTTTCTGGGAGTGGCTCGGCGAGTCGACCACATCGCGCAACGAACTACAGCTCGAGGTCGGTCGCCTCAAGGCAGAACGACTGCTCACGAATGCCCGGCTGCAGCGCCTGACGGCGCTCGAGGCCGAGAATGCGCGCCTCAGGGCGCTGCTCGATGCGCGCGCCAAGGTGCGCGACCAGGTGCGCGTCGCTGAAATCATGGCGGTCGACGCCAACCCGTACGAACACAATCTCGTTATCGACATCGGCAGCCGGGATGGCGTTTACGACGGGCAGGCCATCGTCGACGCCGATGGCGTTGTGGGCCAGGTCATCGCAACGGGCCTTATGACGGCGCAGGCCGTATTGATCAGCGACACGGATCACGCGCTGCCCGTCGAAGTCAATCGCAACGGCCTGCGGACGATTGCGGTCGGCACGGGCGAGATCGACCGGCTCGACCTGCCGTTCCTGCCCAACAATGCGGACATACAAACGGGTGACCTGCTCGTTACGTCGGGCCTCGGCGGGGCTTTTCCTGCAGGCTACCCGGTCGCCGTTGTCGATGGCGTCACGCGCATGCCGCAGGAACCATTTGCCGATGTTACGGCGAAGCCGGCAGCAGCACTCGACCAGGTCCGGGAAGTAATGCTGATCTGGTCGGGGCCGGCGGTCGAAGAGCAATGAGCAGGGACCGCGACTCCCGCCGTTTGCCGGTCATCGCGACGCTGCTCGTCGGCCTGATGCTCACGATACTGCCGCTGCCCGAGAGCATCGAGCCGTTCCGGCCGGACTGGCTGGCATTGCTGGTAATTTTCTGGGCAATGCAGCTGCCGCGTACCTGGAGCATCGGCACCGCCTGGATTATCGGCATCATTCTCGACGTTTCTTACGGCACTCTGCTCGGCCAGCACGCGCTCGCCCTCTGTGTCATCGCATTCATCACGGTACGCTTTCACCTGCTGATGCGGGTATTTCCCCTGTCCCAGTTATCCGCGACCGTGTTCGCACTGCTGGCGCTGTACCAGTTCCTGCTGTTCTGGATCAACGGTGTCGCCGGCGTCACGGCGCAGGCCATGGATTACTGGGGTCCCGTGATTACAGGCACGCTCGTGTGGCCATTCCTCTACATGTTCCTGTCGGGAGTGCGTGACCGGGCCCGCGCGGGAGCCTGACGTGGGCCTGTTATCCCCGATCAAGGACCACCATTCCGAACGGCGTCTGTTCGTCGGTCGCGTCATCATTTCGGCGATCGTATCGGTGCTGCTGCTCGGCGGCGTCGTCGCGCGCCTTGTGCAGCTGCAGATTGTCGACCATGAACTGTTCGCCGAAAAATCACAGGGCAACCGCGTTCGCATTGAAGCCGTACCGCCTATCCGCGGCCTGATTTTCGACCGCAAGGGTCGCGTGATCGCGGAAAACGAGCCGGCCTACCAGCTCGAGTTGATTCCCGAGCAGGTCGACGACATCGACGGCACGTTGCGCCGTCTCGCCGCGCTCGACCTTATCGATGCCAACGAGATCGACACCTACAAGGAGCTCAGTCGCAGCGGTCCGCGCTTCAAACCCGTAACGCTGAAGTTCCGGCTCACGGAGGAGGAAATTGCCAATTTCGCCATACAGCGGCCGCGTTTCCCGGGTGTCGACTTCAAGCCGCGGCTGGTTCGCCACTACCCCGACGGCGAGGCTGTCGCTCATGCCATTGGCTACGTTGGCGCATTGAGCACCAGCGACCTGCAGCGGCTCGATGCTGCGCGCTATGCGGGCACGTCGCATACCGGCAAGACGGGTGTCGAAAACAGTTTTGAATCCGTCCTGCACGGCGATGCCGGCTACCGGCACCTGATAACCAATGCACGCGGCCGACAGGTGCCGATCAGGTCCAGCGAACTGCTCGATACGCTGCCCGTGGACCTGAGCCCGGGACCCGGCTCGAACGTATACCTGAGCCTCGACCTCGACCTGCAGCGCCTGGCCACGCGCGCGCTCGAAGGCCGCCGCGGCGCCGTGGTCGCACTCGATCCCTGGAGCGGCGAAATCCTGGCGTTCGTCAGCGCGCCGTCTTTTGATCCGAACCTGTTCGCTGTTGGCATGACGACCGCGCAATACGCCGAGTTACAGGGTAATCCCGACCGGCCGTTGTTCAACCGCGCCGTGCGCGGCACCTACCCGCCCGGCTCCACGATCAAACCGATGCTGGCGCTCGCGGCGCTGGAAACCGGCGCAACCAACCTGACGCGCAGAAATCTGTGCATTGGCTATTTCATGCTGCCTGGCACGACGCACCGCTATCGCGACTGGAAACCCGAAGGGCACGGTGCGGTCGACCTGCATGACGCGATCGAGCAGTCCTGCGACGTGTATTTCTACGAGATCAGTGGCGACATCGGTATCGACAACATACATGAATATCTGAGCCGCTTCGGCCTCGGCAGCCTAACGGGCATCGACATGAGCGGCGAGAGCAAGGGACTCGTGCCGTCGCGCGCCTGGAAGCGTGCGTCATTCCGCAATCGTGACGATCAACGCTGGTATCACGGCGAGACGGTCATCGCCTCTATCGGCCAGGGATACATGCTCGCGACACCGTTGCAGCTGGCCGCCGCCGCCAGCGCGATGGCCACGCGTGGCGTTCGGTTCCGCCCACATCTCGTCGCCGCCGTCGAGGATGCCCTTACCGGAGAACGTTCGATGATCCGGCCTGAGCGTCAGCCCGACGTAGAAATATCGAACGAGTTCTACTGGGACGAGGTCATCGCAGCGATGCACGACGTCATGCAGGGGCCGCGGGGAACTGCGCGTGCCGTCGGCAGGGGTGCGCCTTACGAGATGGCCGGTAAGAGCGGCACCGCGCAGGTTGTATCGATTGCGCAGGACGAGGAATACAACGAGGAAGAACTCGAGGAACGGCTACGCGACCATGCGTTGTTCATCTCGTTTGCGCCGCTCGACGATCCGCGTATTGCCGTTGCCGTCATCGTCGAAAACGGCAGCAGCGGCAGCGGCGTCGCGGCGCCGATCGCGAAGTCAATCATGGATGCATACCTGGGGTACGGTGACAATGCCGCTCAGTGATACACATCGTCTGCTGATGCCCAAAGCGGCTCCGCTGTCCGACTTCTCGCTGCTCATTCGCCGCCTGCATGTCGACGGTCCATTGCTGGGCGGGTTGTTGCTGATCTGCGGATTCGGGCTGTTCGTCCTATACAGCGCCGTCGGTGAGAGCAGTCGCTTGCTCATGAACCAGGTCGTACGCCTGAGCGTCTCGTTTGTCGGCATGATCGTCGTGGCGCAGCTGTCCCCCGACTTTCTACGTCGCTGGACGCCCTGGGGATACCTGGCCGGCCTGATTCTGCTCGTGCTCGTGCTGACCAAGGGCGACGTCGGCCAGGGCGCGCGCCGCTGGCTCGATCTCGGCATACGATTCCAGCCGTCGGAAGCTATGAAACTCGGAGTACCGATGATGGCCGCCTGGTACCTTCACGACCGGCACATGCCACCGAAGCTCGGACAGCTCCTGGTCATCGCCGTGATGATCGTCGTGCCGACAATCCTGATCGCGCGCCAGCCGGACCTCGGCACGGCCCTGCTGATCGCGGCGTCGGGGATTATCGTCGTCGTGCTCGCCGGCATGTCGTTTCGCCTTATCTCGGTAATGGGTCTGCTGGCCGTGCCGGGGGCGCTCGGCCTCTGGAGTTTGATGAAGGACTACCAGAAGCAGCGCGTTCTTACGCTATTGAATCCCGACAGCGATCCACTGGGCGCAGGCTACAACATCATCCAGTCGAAGATCGCGATCGGCTCGGGCGGGCTGTTCGGCAAGGGCTGGACCAACGGTTCGCAGGCACACCTCGAATTCCTGCCGGAGCGCGACACCGATTTCATTTTCGCCGTGCTTGGCGAGGAGTTCGGCCTGCTGGGCGTGCTCTTGCTGCTCGCGCTCTACATGTTCGTCATCGGCAGAGGGCTGTTTATCGCCGTGCAGGCGCATGATACCTATTCGCGACTGCTCGCCGGCTCGATCAGCCTGACTTTCCTTGTCTATGTGTTCGTCAACACAGCCATGGTGACCGGGCTGGTCCCCGTTGTCGGCGTACCTTTGCCGCTCGTGAGCTTCGGTGGTACCTCGATGGTGACGCTGATGGCGGGTTTCGGTATTCTGATGTCGATCCACTCCCACCGGAAACTTCTACCTCACTGATGAAGAAACGATTACTCGTCGTCACCGCCGTATTCCTGGTTTCCGTCTCCTGCGCACGGGCCGTCGATGACGTGGTCTATGTCGACGTCGACAGACCCGATGTCGCCGAGTTCATTGACGAAATGGTCGTCAAGCACGAGTTCGGTCGCGAGACTTTGCGCAACGTNCTGAGCCAGGCAAGAATCAAGGCNTCNATCATCAGGAAGATTTCNACACCGGCCGAGCGCACGCTGACCTGGGGTGAATACCGCAAGATNTTCATCACCAAAGAGCGCATCAACGTNGGCACCGCATTCTGGCGCGAAAACCGCGAGATGCTCGAGCGCATCAGCGAGGAGTCCGGCGTGTCCGTCGCAATGATCGTCGGCATCATTGGCGTCGAGACTTACTACGGCCGAATTACGGGCAAGGATCGCGTCATCGACGCGCTGGCGACGCTCGCGTTCGACTATCCGCCGCGCTCCGAGTTTTTCCGCAAGGAATTGACGGAGTTTCTCGTGCTGGCGCGCGAGGAAGAGATCGACGCGACCGTGCCGATGGGTTCGTACGCAGGTGCCATGGGACGGCCACAGTTCATGCCGTCGAGTTTTCGCGCCTATGCCGTCGATGCAACCGGCGATGGCAAACGTGACATCTGGAATAACTGGGCCGACGTCGCAGGCAGCGTCGCCAACTACTTCGTGGCGCACGGATGGCGCGCGGGCGATCAAGTGACGGCCCAGGCGACGCTTGGAAGCGGCTGGAACGGCCCCGTGCCGAAGCCCAGGAACACCTTGAAAGCATCAGAGACCGTAGAGTCGCTGAGCCAGAAAGGTGTGCTGTTCGCGACGGATCTTGGCGCCGACAGCAAGGTCCAGCTGCTGACTTATGAAGGCGCCGATGGCATCGAGCACTGGGTCGGCTTCCACAACTTTTTCGTCATCACGAAGTACAACCGCAGCGTCATGTACGCTCTCGCGGCCCACCAGCTTGGCCAGGAGATCGCATTGCGGGTGACGGACGATGAAGCATAAGCTCCTGCTGCCGGCTGTGGCGGCCCTGCTGCTGACGGCCTGCGGCGGCGGCNGCGTCAGGGACGACGGCCCGCCGGGCAGCACCAGAATACCGGATCTGCCACCCGATCCGGTCCCGCGCCGGGAAGCACGCAGCAAGTACGGTAACGGCCCCGTCTACGAAGTGCTCGGCAAGCGCTACACAGTCATGCCTTCAAGCGCAGGGTATCGCGAACGTGGCGTCGCTTCGTGGTACGGAAAGAAATTTCACGGCAACCTTACCTCGAACCGCGAGATCTATGACATGTACGAGATGACGGCAGCGCACAAGACCCTGCCGTTGCCGACTTACGTGCGGGTTCGCAACCTGCGGAACGACCGCAGCATTGTGGTGCGCGTCAACGATCGCGGTCCTTTCGTGCACAACCGCATTATCGACCTGTCGTATGCGGCCGCCATGAAACTCGACATGATCCGCGACGGCACAGGTCTCGTCGAGGTAACTGCTATCAACCTCGATGGACCCACGGGTGACCGCCCAACGAGGCGAGTGGCCCCGGCGGAGCCCGCGCCGCCCCGGGAAGCGGCGGCTCGTGAACAGGCCCACCGCATATTCGTCCAGGTCGGGGCATTTGGCGACCGCGCCAATGCCGAGCGCCGGCTGGCATTGTTGTCGGCCTCGGGAATTGGCAACGGCTTCATCCACGAAGACCGTTCCACCGATCCGGCGTTGCTCAGGGTGCGTATCGGCCCCGTGGCGAACGTGATCCAGTACGACATTCTCGTCGAGGAACTTGAGAACATCGGCATTATGGATCCCTACCTGATAGCTGAATAGCTTCAATTTGCGGCGTA
>Ga0055582_1000098_pt1 | contig 11105 bp, 10 predicted proteins | sample COG_11_FD_55052 | JGI IMG/M metagenome (GOLD analysis project Ga0055582, IMG submission 55052) | Pelagic marine sediment microbial communities from the LTER site Helgoland, North Sea, for post-phytoplankton bloom and carbon turnover... | ecosystem: Environmental > Aquatic > Marine > Neritic...
GATCCGAGCGCCCGCCTCTTCTGCTGGTCGGCATCGAGCGTAAAGGGGCAACGCCCCGTGGACGGCGCCAAGCGTCGACTTTCCGGTGGCCTCGATGAATGATGCCAGGGCCTTGGAGGGTCGTGATCATCTGATCGGAGCGGCGCTGTGCGTCGGGTACCTGCTGCTCCTCATGGGGACAGCGTCCGACTTGGCGATGTCCCGCGACGAGAGCTTCTACGTACATGCGGCTAAGAGCTCAGCGAGCTGGATCACCCAGCTCGTCCGCGATCCGTCATCGGCCCTCCAACAGCAAAGCATCGATCGAGCCTGGCGTTACAACTGGGAGCATCCAGCTTGGATGAAGCTGAGCTTTGCGTGGAGTTGGTTGGCACAGAAGCACCTCGGCCTGTTCCCCAACGAATCACTTGCGTTTCGTTTTCCGGGCATGCTCACCGCAGGCCTCTTGCTGTGGTTGATCTACGCCTGGGGCGCCGCGGTCATGCGCCGGCAGGGTGCNTTCTTTGCGGCTCTGGCTTTCGCTCTGATGCCGCGGGTTTTCTATCACAGCCATCTCGCCTGTTTCGATGTCCCGATTGCGTTCTTCATCACGCTGACCGCGTATACGTACTGGCGGGCTTTGGCAGACCGACGCTGGGTCCCGCTCACTGGCTTGGCGTTTGGGCTTGCGCTCGCCACGAAGCACAACAGCTGGATGCTTCCAGGGATTCTCCTAATCCACTTTCTGTGGATTCGCCGCGACGAGGCACGCGCAACTCGCACCGAGCGCGCTTCGATCGCCTGGCTGCCTTCGATGCTCCTCCTCGGGCCGCTGGTGTTGATCGGAAGTTGGCCTTGGTTGTGGCACGACACGGGGAGCCGTCTCCTTGCCTACGTGCGGTTTCACCTTCGCCACGTCCACTACACCTACGAGTACCTCGGCACCAGCTACTTCGAGCCGCCTCTGCCCGTGTCGGTTCCATTTGTGATGACGCTCTTCACCGTGTCGCTCACGGTGCTCGCTCTGTCATTGCTCGGCGTTTACTACCGGCGGACCCAGCTCCGGCCTCCGTGGCTGACGAAGCCGAACGACCCGACCGGTCGCAGGACGGACGTGCTCTGGCTCGGTTGCATGCTTGCGCCTCTCCTTGCGATCGCGCTTCCGACCTCGCCGATCTTTGGCGGAACCAAGCATTGGATCACGGCCTATCCCTTCCTGGCGCTCTTCGCGGGTTGGGGCTTCCTGGCGGTGATCGAAAGCGCCGAGCTCTGGATGGGCCGTCGCTCGGTGTCGTGGAGCCTTGCCGCTCTCTGCCTCTTGCCCGGCGCCATCGAAACGGCGCACAGCCATCCTTTTGGCCTATCGCACTACACACCGGTTGCCGGCGGAGTGCCTGGCGCCGCGGACCTCGGAATGAATCGACAGTTCTGGGGCTTCACCACCGGAAGCCTGGCGAGCTGGATTTCAGAGAAGCTTCCCGAGGGCGGATCGGTATGGACCTGCGATACGACCCACGGATCCTGGGCCATGTTGCAGAGGGACGGCATCATTGCGTCGACGGTCCGCCCGGCGTCATCGATGAGCGATGCCGATTTGGTCCTCGTTCACCACGAGGCACACTTCAATGAAGTCGACTATCAAGCCTGGGTCGCGTTCGGAAGCGTGCAGCCGGTCTTCGTTCTGCGGTACGACGGCGTTCCTGTCATTTCGGTCTACGAGAACCCCGCGCAAAAGCAGGCAACCCAGGCCGCCGAGCCCGACCAGGAGTAGAGCGCTAGGCGGAGCGCTGGCCGGCTTTGTCGATGCCCGCGCGCGCCTTGTTCATGAGCACGATGAGGCTCTCGACGATACCGATGATGACGTACGCGGCGAGCAGCCAAACCAGTGCCATCGACGGGTGCACCTTCAAGGCGATCCAGACCGTCACTCCGAGCGCCACCGCGATGAAGAGCACCGTGCGCACGTTGAGACGCAGGTCCTTGAACGACCGGAACGGCATCGCGCTGACCATGAAGATCGAGAGCGTGATCACGAGAACTGAGATCAAAAACGGTGAAAACGGCAGCTTTCCGGTCAGCGTGTTCGCCACGACGATGGAAATCAAAATGCCCGCCGCCGCTGGAATCGGCAGGCCCTGCGTGTACTTTGCGGGTCGCTCTGGCTGGCCGTCGTCCCCTGTCGAGGTGACGTTGAAGCGCGCGAGCCTGACCGCGCCCGCTGCGACGTATAGAAAGCCGACGATCATGCCCGCAGTGCCGAGCTCGGCGAGCGACCAGTGATAGACGAGGATCGCGGGTGCAACGCCAAACGAGATCACGTCTGCAAGGGAGTCGAGTTGGACCCCAATGGCTGTCTGTGTCTTGGTCAGGCGCGCGACGCGGCCGTCGATGCCGTCGAAGAACAGGGCGAAGACGATGAGGAGCGCAGCGCGATAGAAGTCATCGGCGGTCGGCTGGTCCGAGAGGATCAAGATGGCGTTGTATCCACATAGCACACTCGAAAGTGTGAACAGGTTCGGGAGAATGAAGAGGCTCTTCTTGAGGTCCACTTTCACGCCAGGCTCGAATCTTTGTGCTCGATCGGAAGACTCAGGCTACGGGAACGAGAATTCTGTGTCCACTCCAAGCGTCGTATCACGGTGAACTCGCAGCCAGAAGGGTGGCGTGAAGCGCTCCAAGCCCGATATTTCGCAACCGAAGCTGGCGAGTCACTCGATAGAGCTGAATCAAGGACTTCGAGGCGCGATCCGAGCGGCCATCGAGCAGATCGAAGAGCGCGGCCGCCTCTTGCGTACCCGAGCCACCGGCGTCACGAAACGCCAATAGGGCGTCTTTGCGTTGCTCCAAGGGCTTACCCCAAGCGTGAAGTGCAAGCCAACCCCAATAGGCCTGAAGCTCGATCGGCGAGAAGCCTTCCACGAACGGCCGGCGGTGTATGGCATTCCAGCGCGCCTTGTAGAACACGCGAAGCGTCAGCGGCGGCGCGACGACGACGCCATCGCGCATGGCCCCGTATTGCTCCAAGACTTGTGTGATGCCGCCAAGTACGCCCAGCTCGTTTTCATCTTGCGCCATGTGGCCGCCATCACCGAACATGCGGGCAAAATCCTCTACGGCGCCGGCTCTCATGGCTTCGAGCGCTGGTGCTCCATGCTTCTCGATGAGGGCTTCCGTAGCATGATAGATCTCAGCTTGGCGTCGATCGTACTCACGCCTCTCGTAGTGCGGCGCGAGTTCCGAGCGGCCGTGGTCGAGGAAGAGCGCCCGCAAGCTCTGGGCTTCCTCGGAGAGTGGCGCTTCTTTCGCGAGCGCTTCGTCCAGCCCAATTGCGTCCGAAACAGCGGCTCGGTCGAGCACTAGGCTTGGCATCTCCCAGGGACTGACCGGCTGGGGGATCGCGAGGATCACTCCGATCGCGCCTGCGGCAACGACCCACAAAATCAGCTTGAGCCCAGACTCGGTCACCTGCTTTGAACTCTAACACGCCTGGTGAGCCTGCCCTCATTTCGATGCCTGCTACGCTGGCCGGGTCTGATGAAGGTCGACGTTCACTTCTACGCCGCTGCAAGGGAGCTTGCGGATTGCTCGAGCTCGACGTTCGAGCTCCGGGCGGAGAGCGTGCCGCAGGAAGAGCTCCGTCGCCAGATCACCGATCGGTTTCCATCCCTCGGCGGTTTGCTCGAGCGCATGCGGCTCGCGGTGAACGGCGACTTCGTCGAAGCTTCGCAAGCCCTTCGAGAAGGTGACCGGATCGACATCTTGCCCCCTGTTGCCGGTGGGTCGCCGATCGTTCTATGCAAGCTGAGCACTGAAGACATCTCGGTCGACGAGGTTCGCAGAGCCGTCGAGCACTCTGGTGCCGGTGGCATTTGTATCTTCCATGGTGTCGTTCGCGACCACGCGGACGGAAAAAAGGTCGCCCGACTCGACTACGAAGCGCACGAGAGCCTCGCGCTCAAACAGATGACGCGCGTGCTCGAAGGCGTGGCCTCGGAACACGCTGACATCCGGATTGCCGCGGTGCATCGGATCGGTGAGCTTGACATCGGTGACGTCGCCGTTTGTGTCGCAGCGAGCGCCGCACACAGGGACGACGCATTCGCCGCGTGCCGCAAAGCAATCGATCGAATCAAAGAAACCGTACCGCTCTGGAAGAAGGAGTGGGGGCCCGACGGGCGTGCCCATTGGGTGAACCTCGATGCCTAGGCTCCGGCCAGGCGGCGAACGTTCGCGAGAACCGCTTCGTCCAGCACACCCACGCAGGTCAGGTACGCATCTTCGGGATCGAGATATCGCTGCACAGCTCGTTGGATGTCGTCAGGCGTCACTCGTTCGACTCGTTCCGCAATGGCTCCGACTCGCTCGGGAAGACCAAAGAGCGCGCTGCTCCCGACGAAGTGCGCGGCATCCTCGGAGTCGTCACGTACCGTCCGGAGGTTCCATAAATAGCGCCTTTTTGCTTTCTCGACTTCTTCTTGCGTCGGGGGGTGCCGGCGGAGATCACCGATGAGCTCGAAGACCGTTTCCACCAAGGAAGGCGCCTTGCTGTGCTCGACTGAAGCCCCGAAGTCGAACACCCCGCAATCCTCGAACGTATCATTCCCTGCGAACGCCTCATAGGCTAGACCGCGTTCTTCGCAGATCGTTTGATGTACGCGCGTGCTCAGCCCGTCGTCGAGCACCCGATCGAGCAAAAGCAGAATCGGCGCCTCGGAGCTCGCAATGCCGGGCGTGTGAAACGAGAGTCGCACGTCCGTTTGGCTGCCGTGCTCATGAACGTAGGAAAACCGCTCACGCGCCCGGTTGCTGGGTGAACCGTCAGGCTCCATCGCGCTCCCAGCTGGCATTTCCTCGAAGTGGGANCGAAGCGTGTNGCCGATCTTCNGGGGATCGAACGCACCGGTGACGCATACCACCGAGTTGTGTGCGGTGTAGTGGCCATCGTGGTGCCGCCGTAGGTCGCCGGTTTCGAATCGGTCGAGATTGTCGAGGGGCCCTGCGATCGTAAATCCAAGCGGGTGGTCGGGATAGAGCAAACGCCGCGACACGTTGTCTACGTCGATCTGCGCACCACCCTCGTTGAGATCTTCGAGGATCTCCTCTCGAATGATCTGCTTCTCCGCGCGCAGCTCGGTCAATAGCGGTTGTTGCAGGACTTCAGCCAGCAGCTCGATGCCTTTGGTGATCGTTTCTGGCGGCAACGTCAGATCGTAGCTAGTGAAGTCGACATGGGTGGCTGCGTCGAGGGTTCCGCCGAGCCGCTCGATCGCCAGGTTCAGCTGGTGTGCCGCGGGGTGCGCGACCGTACCGCGATACAGCATGTGCTCCAGAAAATGGCTCAAACCATTTGTCTGAACGGTCTCGTAGCGAGAGCCGACGCGAACGAAAAACGAAACGGTCGCCGACTGCAAGTGCGGCAGAGGAATTAGCCGTACCCGCAGGCTGTTCCCGAGTGTCAACGACTCGGTGGGCAGCTCGGGGAGACTCGGTCCGCTAGCTACGGCCATCCTGGGCTTGGAGCGAGTTGACCCGCAACGCCTTGTCGGCGGTTGCCTTGGCACGGAGCCGCTGGATGTAAAGGTCGACGGTCTCTTGCTTCTTGAGCGTTTGCAGGACCTCACGCGTGGATTCGCGAACCGCGTCGGTGAATGCCTCTTCGTCGGGACGCTGCCTGTCGATGAGCCGGAAGATCACCCACTCGCGACCGAGCTTGACAGGGCCGATCGGAAACGACTCGCCGTCGGGCAGGGAGAACACGGCATCGAGCAGCGCGGTGGTCGAGAGACCGGGCACCGGAGTGTCGGAACGAGCAAACTCGACGGTTTCTTCGAGGGTCGGAGTGAGAGCCGACTCGCCGGCTCGTTCGGCAGCCCTCGCAAGCTTCTGTGCGACCAAGTCGTCGTCCCCGGTCTCTCGCCAAGAAGCAAGTGTGCTTTCCGCTGCTTTGCGGGCCCTGGCTTCGAGTCCGTCCGCTCGATACAGGCTCTCGGCGAGCTCTTGCTTGGCCTCGTCGATCGGCACGTCCCCCTCGCGGATCGCCAGAGCCTTGATCACATGGAAGCCGTATTGCGTCTCCACGACTTCGGAGATTTCGTTCAACTCCAACGCGAATAGCGCCTCATCAAACGACTCGGGCATCGTGCCTTTCTTGAGAAAACCGATGTCGCCGCCCTTCTTCGCGGTGATTTGGTCGTCGCTGTTCTTGCTGGCGAGCCCCGCGAAATCCTCGCCCTTGGCCGCGCGTTTCCGCAGCGCCTCGGCCTGCTCCCTGGCCTGGGCCTTCTGCTCCTCGGTCGCGTAGGACCCTGCCTTGACGAGGATGTGGCGTGCGCGCACGCGCTTCTCGAGGTTGGTGTACAGGTACTTGCTTGCCTCGTACTCCCCCGTGAGGCGATCTTCGTTGTCCGCGATCCAAGTCTCGAGCGCCGCTGCGGAAGCCGGTGGTTGCTGCTCGATGTAGTAGGCAGGGGAGAAGCGAACGTACTTAATCTGCGCGTTGTCGTTCTCCCGAACGTAGTCGTCCCAGACCTCCGACTCGCTGACGTTGATCGATGATGCAATGAGCTCGCGCATCCGCGCCGCCAGGTACTCGTCCACCTGCGCATCCGCGAACTCGCCTACGCTTCGGCGAAGCCCGTTCTGGATGTAACGCTCGGCGAGGTCCTTGTTGAACGCGCCTTCCTTGTCGGTGAAGGAAACCGGAATCTCGCCCTGAGGAAGCATGGGTGGCGCTCCGACCCCCAGCGACAGCAGGATGATACCTTCATTCACGAACCGCGCCATGACTTCGTCTTGGCTGACTTCGAAGCCCACCTTACGCGCTTCGCGGGCAAGCAACGTGCGATCGATTAGGCCGTCGAGCACCAGCTCTGGAAGCCGCATCGAGCGTTGCGTTTCCTCGGGGAGTCTCCCGAAGTTGGCGACCGAATAGGCTGCCTCGAAATCGCCTCTGCTAAGCGTCTGGTCGTAGACGCGCGCTAGATATGTACTGCCGCCCGCTGTGCAACCTTCGGCCTGGCCACCCCCAAATTGAAGGGCAAACACAGCCGAAAGCAACACTACGAGAAGAACGAGAAAGAAGCCTTTGAACTTATCAACCATCGCCAATTGCCGTTTAAAGAGGCCGAACCATAGAGGAGAGCGCGGCCTGCGGCAAACAGCGGTTTTCTCGGCCTCCGGTTGGTTCGGGAGTTGGCTTCAACGGTCGGGGAATCTACACTCTGGTTTCCCGCGCGCCGAGCGCCTCGGACTGGGGAAAGTGAGGGGGATGTGACCCAGGGCTCGAGCCTACCGCCGCTGATGAAGAACGACGGCAAGTACGTCCTGATCGCCTTGCTGTTCCTCTTCGGTGCCGGAGGGCTTTGGTTCTTCCTCAAAACCGACGGCTCCGGCTCGGAAGCCGAGGTTGCTGAAGCGGCGCCCGACACCCCGCCTCGGGAGCAGTTTGCGCCCGAGATCGAAATCCCGGAAGAAGACGCCGGGCTCGACGACGGTGCACAGGACAGGCCACACGCAAAGCCCGGGCAGACCTCGCAGACGCGCCCTTCGGACTGGATTTGCAGCGGTACGCTCCCGGCGGCTCAGCTCAGCGCGGTCATCCGGGGACAGCCGAGCAAGCAAGTACAGACTTGCTACGAACGGCGTCTGAAAGACGACAACCTGCTCCAGGGGTCGATGACGGTCTTGCTGACCATCGGGGCAAGCGGCAGCGTTCGGGCCGTATCGCTGAGCGGGTCGCTGAACGACCCGCAGGTGTACTCCTGCGTCAAGCGTGTTGCCAAGACCTGGAAGTTCCCGAAGCCGGAAAACGGTTGCCTGCGAACTTCGGTACCGTTCCAAATGACGCCGAGGCTCTGAGCCGCTCAGCCGCCCACGAATCGCAGCACGTCTGCAACGTCGTCCGGGCTGCCCATGAACACCGGAGTCCGCTGGTGGAGCTCTTCGGGCTGGATCGTGAGGATGCGGTTCTTGCCATCTGAAGCCGTGCCGCCGGCAGCTTCGACGAGGAACGCCATAGGGGAGGCTTCGTAGAGAAGTCGGAGCTTGCCCTGCGTGTTCTTCACGTCTGGTGGATAGACGAAGACGCCGCCGCGAAGCAGGGTCCTGTGCAGGTCGGCGACCATCGCGCCGATGTAACGCAAGCGGTAGGCCTTCTTGTCCCCGGAAGGCTTCTTGATCCAGTCGACCCAGCTCTGAATGCCCGCATGCCAGCTGTGGTAGTTGCCCTCGTTGATCGAGTAGATGCCGCCGCGTTGGGGAATCCTGATGTTCGGGTGCGACAGGAAGAACTCGCCGACGCCTGGGTCGTAGGTGAAGCCGTCCACCTGGTCGCCGGTCGAGTAGACCAGCATGTTGGACGAGCCGTAGATCACGTAGCCAGCCGCGACGATGTCGCTGCCAGGCTGCAGGAGGTCCTCCAAGCGTCCCGGTTCGCCGTCGGGTGTGAGGCGGCGGTGAATCGAAAAGATCGTCCCGATCGACGCGTTGATGTCGATGTTGCCAGAGCCGTCGAGAGGGTCGAACTGGAGGACGTACTTGCCTTGTGGGTACTGTGACGGGATCTGAATCGGTTCTTCAACCTCCTCGCTTCCCATCACGCAGACGTGACCGCCGGCTTCGACCGTGCTCACGATTACGCTGTTCGCGAAGTCGTCGAGCTTCTGGACTTGCTCGCCCTGAACGTTCGTGGTTCCAGTGCGTCCGAGAATCCCCGACAGCCCGGCTTTGCTGACGCGGCTGCCTATGATTTTGGCAGCCAGGCTGATCTGCTGGAAAAGCCCTGTAAAATCCCCCGTGGCCTGCGGCATGCTGCGCTGGCGGTCGAGTAGGTGCCGCTCCAGTGTAGTTCCAATCGGGCTTATCTGTGCCGGGCCAATCGATACGGGGCTGTTCATCGTTGCGGGGCATACCAGAGCCCCTGGGGGGGCGCTAGGGCTCCCCAGATTAGGATAGCCGTTCTTGGTCGCATCATTGTAAACTTACCGTGTTAGGGCAACCGTGACGAATTTCCGTAGCTGGCTGAAGAACACTCAGGAGCGGCGAGCGGGGACACCCCGCCGTCGGAGCNTNAAAGGTCTTCCCGACGTGCTCGCNCTCGGGGACCTGAGCGTCGTGTATCAGCCGATCGTCTCCCTCAGCACGATGGAGCCGTTCGCCTACGAAGCGCTGGTTCGGAGTAACTCACCGCATTGGATCAACCCGCCAAAGCTCTTTGACGAGGCGATCCAATCTCGATGCGTGGGTGCGCTCGGCCGCGCGATTCGTGAGCTCTCCACGACCCACTGCCCCGGGGTGCCACTTTTTCTCAACGTGCATCCAAACGAATTCGACGAGTCCTGGCTCGTCCAGCCCGACGATCCGATCTTCACCCACGACTCGCCAATCTATCTCGAGGTGACCGAGTCGGTTCCGCTGACTCACTTCGAGTACTGTCACAGTGTGCTTCGCGAAATCCGAGGCAAGGGCGTGTCGCTCGCGGTTGACGATCTCGGCGCCGGGTACTCGAACTTGAAGTATATCGTCGACCTCAAGCCCGAATTCGTAAAGCTCGATCGAACCTTGATCGCAGACCTTGCCGACGATCGCCGCGCACAGGTCTTGGTTCGCCACATCGTGAAGCTCTGCCAGGAACTAGGGGCGCGCGTGGTCGCCGAAGGCATCGAGCAGGAAACCGAGATGAAGGCCGTCATCGATTGCGGGGCCCACTATGGACAAGGCTACTACATCGCGCGTCCTGCGTATCCGGCGCCCGGCGTCAGCGAGGCGCCAATCGAAGTGTTCAGAAAAGGCGCCTAGCCAGCGCGAATCAGAACGGGACGGACTGGTAGCTGACGTCACCACCTTCTTGGCCTTGGATTTCGAGGATCGCGCTCACCCGCTGACCCTTGGGACCACGCTGCATCGACACGACTAGATCGACCGCGTTGGCGATCAGCTGCGCGACATAGGCTTTTTCGGCACCTGAGGAACCTGCTGCCAGCATGAGGCCTTCGATGGCGTCCTTGGTGCTCCAGCAGTGCACTCCGAGCAGATGACCAGGTTCGCGTCCAAGTGCGGCAGTCAACGCAGTCATCGTGTCGGGGCCCGTGAGGTCGTTGATCACGAGATGATCCGCAGGGAGCCGCGCTCCGTGCGCGATCGCTTCGCCCAGCGTGATGCCTGAGTCGGCGGCGGTCAGCGAGATTACGCGGTCCCGATCGACGTCGAGCTCGGGAATGGTCTCGATAGTGACGGTGTTCTCGGTACCCGGAAGCTCTCGCATCAACGCCGACATCAGCTCGGTCACGCCGGATCCGCGCGGACCTGCGATCACGATGTTGCGGCACTCTGCAACGGCCTTCATCAAGTAGTTTGCAGCGTCGTGGCTCATCCATCCATTCTCGGCAAGTTGCTCGAGAGAGTTCGGTTTTTGGATGCGGAGCTCGATCATCGGACCCTTCATGACCAGTGGCGGCTGCATGATTGTCAGGCTGGGACCGAACGAAAGTCTTCCATGAATTACGGGTCGACCTTCGAGTGTTTGATCACTTTCGGCGGCAAGTCGTCGCGCCACTCTGCGCAGAGCGCTTTCGGAGGAGAACTTCAACTCCGACGTCTCGAGACCCTCGCCCTTGTCGACGAAGATTCTCTCGGGACCGTTTACGACGATTGCGCGAACCGATTCGTCGGAAAGTAAATCGTCGAGCGCACCCAGCCCGACCGCTTCGTGCAGCACTGCATGCGCCACGCTCCGCATGTCGAGGTCTGTGTGAACCAAGCCATCGGTTTGCATTGCGAGGAACGTCTCGGCGATTGCAGCGCGTGCGGCCGACCAGCGGTCCTGGTTCTTCATGTCCGCTGGGTCTACGTTGTCGATGTCCATGCGTTCGGCGAGCCGGCTCAACAAGGTGTTCAGCGGATCGCCGATCGAAATCCCGGTCTCGGTCTTCGAGCGAATTCGCGGTAGGCCAGTCTCTCCGCGTTGGACGCGAGCGGGCAACGACGTGGCTCGCGAGCTGGGCTCGGACTCCGGTGTGTCTGCGCCAGCCGGCGTTGGGCGTCGACCTGCCATGGAGCGCCTGACCGGTATCGAGCTGGTAACCGGCATTGCAGGCTTCGGCGGCAACGGCGGCGGCTCCGAAACCCGC
>Ga0055582_1000100_pt1 | contig 11083 bp, 9 predicted proteins | sample COG_11_FD_55052 | JGI IMG/M metagenome (GOLD analysis project Ga0055582, IMG submission 55052) | Pelagic marine sediment microbial communities from the LTER site Helgoland, North Sea, for post-phytoplankton bloom and carbon turnover... | ecosystem: Environmental > Aquatic > Marine > Neritic...
GAAGCGGCCTTTGCGTACCAGCTCCGGGGGCAGGGTGCTGATGTCGTTGGCCGTCGCGACCACGAATACCTGGCTCTTGCGTTCGGCCATCCATGTCAGGAACGAGCCGAGGACGCGCTGTGTCGTTCCGGTTTCACCGCCACGGCCGGCGATGCCTTTCTCGATTTCATCGATCCAGAGGACACAGGGTGACATGACGTCGGCCGTCTTGAGCGACTCACGCAACTTGCGCTCGGTTTCTCCGTGATACTTGTCATAGATTGCGCCGAAATCAAGGCGCAGGAGCGGAACGCCGAAGACGCCTGCCGTGGCCTTCGCGGCCAGGCTCTTGCCACATCCCTGTATGCCGAGTAGCAGGATGCCCTTGGGGGCATCGAGGTGAGCAGCGCCGCTTTCGCCCCGAAAGGCAGGGCGTCGCTGTACGAGCCACCTTTTCAATCTCGTCAGACCGCCGACATCGTTAAAACGAGCCGTGTCGTACTCGAACTGCAACGCGCCGCCCCTGTTGAGCAACTCGTATTTCGCCTGCATCACGCCGGGCAGATCGCTCCTGGTGATTGCGCCGTCTATATATACCGCGTTGCGGGCCACGCGTTCCGTATCGCTGTAGGTGAGTCCAGCGAGATTCCGGATCAGTAACTGGTGTGCCTTCGGGTCAACCTGCACGCGCGATCCTGGATGATCGGCGCCGTATTGATTGATCGTGCTCTTGACGATACGCGTACGCTCTTCCTCCGAAGGCAGGTCCATGTCGAATCGGGCGCTGAAGCTCTCGAGCTCATTCGGTACCTCGACCTTGTGGCTGATCAGGACGATCTGGCGGGCCACTTTGCGGTACTGGATACATATGTCCTTGAGGAGCCGAATGTGCACGGGGTCACCGATGAACGGGTGAAAGTCCAGCAACACGTACGTTCCAGGCTTGGACACCGCGCGGATATGCTTGAGCACATCCGTCGGCTCGGAGTTCAGAGACTGCGGTTCCAGCGAGATATCGATACGTTGCAGTCCATCAGTGATCGTCCAGCGGAACAGCGGTGAATAGGCGTCGCTTGTGCTGCTGATCGTGATCCCCTGGAGCATTTCGAGCACGCGCGCCTCGTCCTGTGACTCGATAACGATGATCGGTGTGCGCGATCGCATTATCAGTTCGAGGTCGTGACGTTGGTCCATGCTCAGCTCTGTTCGAAGGGATCTTCAGCCGTCATTCTATGGCAGCCCGGCAGCTTGTCGATGTGAAGTGCGTCAGATGCCTGGCCCATCAATTCTTCTGCGAGCCGGGCCAGGGTTTCCAGATCGACAGGCTGCTGTAGTGACAGGAGCCGCCGTAGCAGGTCGTCGAGATTCACGTCACCGGTCGCTCGATCCTTCAGCTCTCGATCAAGAGCACTGAGTACCGTGACCGCTTTCGCGGTAGTAGCGCCCGTCGAGTCCGTGCCGCAAAGGAACTCTGCTTCGGTCGCCCAGGTGGACAGCGCCGCGAGCGCTGATTCGTAGCGCCGCGCGGTAATTGCGCCGCCCCGGCGCAATAATTCCAGGCCGTAATATTCGGCCAGGCCCTCGACGATCCAGTCCATGTCGGGCGCCGAACGGATGGACAACGCGGCGTGCAGGACTTCATGTATCAGGACGCTCGTCGAATTCTCGCTGATCAGGGCCTCGTCGGCATGGATGAAGAGGGAGGCGGGCGCTGACAGGCCGCCTTGCCACATCGGATCGCCGGCGCTGACCACAGTGAGCCTGGGCGGCGGGTCCGGAAGCAGGGCGGCCAGTTCAGGCAGGGTCCAGTTCAACAGCGCCAGCATGTCCATGCGTCGTACGGACTCGCCCTGAGGGGCTGCGATGGCCACCCGGATACCGGCAATGCGCTCACGACGCACGCCGAGATCACCCACGACGATCCAGCCGGTGGGTTGATCGAAACGCCGGTCGGGCCGCCGCACCCGGATGGGATCGCTGCTGGCCGGATACTCGGTGATAGCCGACCAGTCGGCCGGCAGGACGAATTCGAGCGTTGTATCCGATTCAGAGCCCTTGAGCGCCCGGGTGCGCGCTCGCGGAATAATATCCTCGGCCCGAAACACACCCCAGTCGGGCCCCAGCCATGCGTCGTAGCCGTTTCGCTGGCGCTGATGCGCTACGCGGGCGCGCCAGGTCAATGTGCCACCCGTGTCCGGTGGCATCCAGCGCAGGCGGTCACCTTGCTGCAGGAGTTCACCGTCACCGCTGAAATCGCTCAACGCAGGCGAAATAGAGGAAAAACTCATTTCGCGGACCAGGTCCCTGGGCTGGCGCAGTTGCATCGCGACCTCGACGGAGGCGTTTTCCGGGTCGGCCGTCACCGTGAAGTGCACATCGTATTCGCGCTCGACAGGGCCGTCAGCCGACTCCGAGGGCTCTAACCCACAGGCGGCGAGTACGGCGAGGAGAGCGACGGAAAGGCAGCGACGTCCGCCCGCGAGGGGACTAAGCCGGACGCGCAATCCTGAGAAACAGTTCATACCGAATTAAGGTCCCGTCCCGTATGGTGTTAACGAACCGTGCCGCGAAGTGATCCGATGATAGCGCAGCCAGGACGCAAATTTACGAGTTTTTCCTTAGCAATCACTGTGTTGTGGCTGACTTCTGCATGTTCATCGACGCCGGCGACGAACTCATCTCCGGACAAGGTGCGTGCAGACAGGACATCGCAGGCCAGTATTGGGCAGACGGCGGCCCGGATTGCGAGGCAACAGGTTGGCGTGCCCTATCGTTACGGTGGTAGCAGTCCCGACGGCTTCGACTGCAGCGGGCTGGTGCAATACTCGTATGCGCGTGCCGGGGTGCGTGTGCCTCGAACCACGGGTCAGCTCTGGTCCGCCACGCGACCCGTGGGGCGCGATGACCTCAGAACCGGCGACCTGTTGTTTTTCAGCATTGACGGCAAGATGTCGCATGTGGGCCTGTACCTGGGCGAGCAGCATTTCGTACACGCCCCGTCATCCGGACGCACGGTTTCTATCGCCTCGCTGAAATCGCCTTACTACGAAAAAGCCTTTCTTCGTGCCGGGCGTCCCCGCTAAAGGCTTGCGATTTACTGGACGATAAACGCTCGCAACTGCTGCGCCAGACCTTTGCACGCGGCGGTCTGTGTCCTGGCGATCAGGGGGATCGGCACGACCAGGGCCGGCAGGAAGGACGTGCCGCTGACGTCCGCCGAAACGGTGCCCGCGGATTCAAATCCTTCAAGGTCCCATACCGAGGCTTCGTAGTCGGCGTCGTTTTGCCACCAGGCGAAGCCAAAACAGCCACCGCCGCCAGGGCCTGCCGCGCATGACAGACTGCCACCCTGAGCCACGCGCTCGGTATCACCATCGAGCCAGACGATGTAGCGAACGCCCATGTCGGAGACCGCCTGTGCGACGCCAGGCCGCTTCATCAGCGTCGGGAGTCCCTTGGTATCGGCGGGTGCCGTGCGTGGTTCGAACCATGGGAACAGGTTATCGACGAACAGCTGGTTGGGGATGACACGCAGCCCTTTGGATCCGCGTCCGAGCGCGCTTTCCACGCAGCGTATGTAGTCGGCTTCAGTTTGATTGCCCTGGTGATAGCTCTTGGCCATGATCACGACCGATTCGCCTTCTTCGAGGCCGGTCACGTTTTCTCGCGCATCTTCGACTCGCGAGGTCACGCAAGCCGTGAGCGACAAAGAAAACACGCCGCAAAGCGCGATGCTATGCAAGCTATAGATCGACCTATTCATCGTCATCGTCGATTCCTCCAATAACGAAGATCCCTTTCATGTCTTCGGCTTCCAGTTCGCCGCCGTCCGCGTCTTGAGCAAGTGTCGCGACGGTCGTTTCGACCTGCGGCGGTGCAATCGGCCCATCGGCCAGGCTGCTGATCTGCGTTGCCTTGTCCATCTGCATGATAATCAGGGCTGCCGCATCTCGCATGGCCAAGACGGCTGCGCGCTTTAGCGAATCGGAGCCGACAAGCCCCTCCTTTTGCGTCTTGCCGTAGGCGCTGACGGTCCAGTTCGACGCGCTGTTGCCGGCGCGGTCGAATACCTGGATTCGGTAGCGAATCCAGACGGCGTAAGTCTCGGTCTTGCTCTGTGTAGGTACCGAAAACTCGAATCCATCGATACTGGGTTCGATCAGGGCATCAAACACGAAGTCGCGCGCATCATCCTCCGGCCCGAGCACTTGGACGCTGTCAAAAAGATGGCCGAATAGCTGCGTAAAAAACGCTGAATTCGAGCGTCCCAGGTCAATGGTCCATGCTTCCTTGCCGAGGATTTCCTCGGTATGCACGAAGTGGTCGAATTCTTCGGGCAAGCGCAGCGCGACATCCACCGGGATTTTCTCGACACGCGGCGCAGGGATGGTGGGCTCATCCATCGTAACGGTGGAGCTGCAACCTGCAAGGGCCATTGCCAGCAGACCGATGGCAACGGTGGAGCGTGTAATTGCGATCAAAAGGCTGTAGTCCACACGACCTGAGTCAATTATTAGGTATATCAGAACCCATCCGTGGCGCAGAGTTCAAAGGATTTGCTGCGGCTGTGGGCATCGTGCCACTTTAGTGACACTACACCAGCAGTGCAAATCGAAATCGCCTTCCCGCCAACGGTCAATGACGGTATAAGGAGCGGGACTGCCGATTCGCCTGACCGGATGCGGAATTCGCATGCCAAGACCCAAAATACTGGTTTTTCAGCACGTGCCCTATGAACCGCTGGGCACGCTCGATCCGCTGCTGAAGGAGGCCGGTTTTCGTATTCGCTATGTCAATTTCGGCCGCGCGCCCAAGGCACGACCGCACCTCGAACGCTACGAGGCGCTGATCGTTCTCGGCGGGCCGATGAATTCCGACCAGATCGACACATACCCGAATCTGCTCACCGAAGTAGACATAATCCGGGAGGCGCTGGATCGCGATATGTCGATCCTGGGTATCTGCCTGGGCGCGCAGCTGCTGGCCAGGGCGCTCGGGGGATCCGTAGCGAGGAACGCGCGCCGAGAGATCGGCTGGCACGACGTGGAGCTGACCCCTGCCGGCCGTGACGATCCGGTCCTGGAGGCTTTTGCGGCGCGTCAGGAGGTTTTCCAGTGGCACGAGGACGGTATTTCCCTGCCGTCTGATGTGGTCTTGCTGGCCGGCTCCGAAATAAGCCCGGTGCAGGCGTTCCGTCACGGGGAGCACGCCTACGGATTCCAGTTTCATCTGGAGGCCAGCCTGCCGCTGATCGAGCGCTGGTTGACCGTGCCTGATCACGAGGCCACGCTGGCGGAAGAGGCGGGCAATATAGACGCCGTCCGGATTCGCGAGCGGGCGAAAGAGGCTATCGGGCCGCTGCAATCCCTCAGCAGGGAGACCTTCGGCCGCTGGATCGATCGCTTCGAAATGGCGCCTCGCAAGCAGACCTTGCCGTCGAAATAGTCAGAAGTCGTTCCATTCGAGCGGTGCCTCCTGCATCAGTGCAACCTGTTCGCGCAGTGCGAGCACGTGCTCGTCCCAGTAACGGCGACTGTCGAACCACGGGAATGCCACTTTGAACGCGGGGTCGTCCCATCGGCGTGCCAGCCAGGCCGCGTAATGCATGATGCGCAGGCTGCGCAGTGCTTCGATCAGGTGCAGTTCGCGTGCGTCGAAGCGGCGAAAAGACTGGTAGCCCTCGAGCAGAGCTTTGAGTTGCGGGGTTTGTTCTTCGCGATCGCCGGACAGGAACATCCAGAGGTCCTGCACGGCCGGGCCATGTCGAGTGTCGTCGAGATCGACGATATGGAGTCGATCCCGGTCGACCAGCACGTTGCCGGGGTGAAAGTCACCGTGCAGTCGCAGTTCCCTGAAGCTGCCTGCCCGTTCGAAACAGGCCTCGACGCCGTCCAGCACCATTTCAGCCGTGCTCTCGTAGGCTTCGTGGATATCCTCGGGAACAAAATCGCTATCGAGCAGGTATTCGACCGACTCCACCCCGTAGCTCTCGATATCGATCCTCGGCCGATGCCTGAAGCGCGACGTTTCTCCCTCGAGGTGGATACGTGCGACGAGGCGGCCGAGCTGCGTCTGCAACTCGTAGTTGTCGAGATCCGGCGCACGTCCACCATGACAAGGGTAGACGGCAAGCCGGAAATGGCCGCTGTGGTGCAGCGTTTCGCCTTCATGTTCGAGCGGTGGCACCACGGGAATCTCCTGTTCCGCCAGGTCCGTCGCGAAGTCATGCTCCTCGAGAATGGCCGCGTCGCTCCAGCGACCCGGGCGATAGAACTTCGCGACTATGGGCTTGTCCTCCTCGATCCCGACCTGGTAGACGCGATTCTCGTAGCTGTTCAGTGCGAGGAAACGGCCATCGCAGTCGAAACCCAGTTCACCCAATGTCGTCAGGATGTCATCGGGATGCAGCTCCGCGAACGCCAGCGTAGCGGCGTCTCCGCTCACGACACCTTCCTGCGCGAATCTCTCTTGCGGTCCGATTCCTTGAGCAGTTTCTTGCGCAGCCTGAGATTCGAGGGCGTGACCTCCAGGAGTTCGTCGTCATCGAGAAACTCGAGCGACTGCTCGAGCGAGTAGCGGATTGCCGGCGTAAGGACGAGGTTCTCGTCGCTGCCGGCGGCGCGAATGTTGGTGAGCTGTTTTGCCTTGGTCGGGTTCACGACGAGGTCATTCTGGCGCTGGTGAATACCGATGATCATTCCCTCGTAGACAGGTGCGCCATGACCGATGAACAGGCGGCCGCGTTCCTGCAGGTTGAAAAGCGCATACGCCAGTGCCTTGCCCTGGACCATCGATACCAGCGCCCCGTTGATGCGCTGCGCAATGTCACCGGCGACTCGAGGCGCGTAGTCATCGAGTACATGGTAGATCAGCCCGGTGCCGGAGGTTGCCGTCAGGTACTCGGTGCGAAAGCCGATCAGGCCGCGAGTCGGAATGCGATAGTCGAGGCGGATGCGACCCTTGCCGTCAGGCAGCATGTCCAGCAGTTCGCCCTTGCGATCGGCCAGCCGGGTCATGACGGAGCCCTGGTAGCTCTCCTCGAAGTCAACCGTCAGCTGCTCCCACGGTTCGTGCTCGATGCCATCGACGTCGTGCATGATGACTTCGGGGCGCGATACGGCCAGCTCGAAGCCTTCGCGGCGCATGTTCTCGACGAGCACTGCGAGGTGCAGCTCGCCGCGGCCGGCGACACGAAACTTGTCAGGGTCGTCGGTGTCGTCGACGCGCAATGCGACGTTGTGCTTGAGCTCTTGGTCCAGCCGCTCCCGGATCTGGCGACTCGTCAGGTACTTGCCGTCCTGACCCGCGAACGGTGACTTGTTGACCTGGAAAGTCATGCTGACCGTGGGCTCGTCGACGGTCAGCGGCGGCAGCGCTTCTTCATGGTCGGGGGAGCAGAGCGTGTCCGAGATGCCGAGTTTGTCGATGCCGCTGAAGACGACGATGTCACCGGCGCTGGCCGAATCGACGCGCTGTCGTTTGAGGCCGTGAAAACCGAACAGCTCCAGGACTCGCGCACGACGTGAGACGCCATCCGGGTGGACCACGCTGACGGCTTCGTTGGCATTGAGCGATCCGCGGCTGATACGTCCGATGCCGAGCACCCCGACATAGGTGTCGTAATCCAGGCTGGATACCTGCAGTTGCAGCGGGCCCTCGGTATCGACGCTTGGCGGGGGGACGTGCTTGACGATGGTCTCGAACAGCGGTGTCATGTCGCCCTGGCGGGTCTCGGCATCTTCACTCGCGTATCCGTTCAGAGCCGACGCGTAGATGATCGGGAAGTCGAGCTGCTCGTCAGTGGCGCCCAGGCGATCGAACAGGTCGAAGGTCTGGTCGAGGACCCAGTCCGGGCGCGCGCCATCGCGGTCGATCTTGTTGACGACGACGACGGGCACGAGTCCCTGGGCGAAGGCTTTCTGTGTAACGAAGCGCGTCTGCGGCATCGGGCCTTCGACGGCATCGACGAGCAGTAGCACGCTATCCACCATCGACAGTACGCGCTCGACTTCACCGCCGAAGTCGGCGTGACCGGGCGTATCGACGATGTTGATGCGGTAGTCGTTCCAGTTGACGGCCGTGTTCTTGGCCAGGATCGTGATGCCGCGCTCGCGTTCGAGGTCGTTCGAGTCCATGACGCGATCGGGGACGGAGGCACGAGGACCCAGGGTGCCGGATTGTTGTAGCATCTGGTCCACGAGCGTCGTCTTGCCATGGTCGACATGCGCAATGATTGCAATGTTGCGGAGTTTGGAGATATCGGGCATCGGGGCGGCGCTCTGAAACAAGGCGGCGGATTATAGAGACCCGTCGTGCGAATTGATACGGCATGGACGAATGAAATCATGAACAGAATTTCGCTGACGGTGCTCTCCGTGGCGCTCCTCATATCCTGCGGCGGGCAGGCGGATACGGCTTTCGATGAAGAGGCCTACGTTGCGGAAATCATGGAGTGGCGGGCCGGACGCCTGGAGCGGCTCGTGGCGCCGACGGGCTACCTCAACCAGACCGGTCTGTTCTGGCTCGATGAAGGCACCTACAGCTTCGGTTCTGCCGCGACGAATGACCTTGTATTCCCGGGCGACGGGGCGCCGCAAATCGGCACCCTGGATGTGGGAGAGCAGGGCATCGTCATGACGGTCGCGCCCGAAGTCGATGTTCGCAGTGAAGATCAGCCTGTGGATAGCATTCTGATCGCCGACGACCGCTCGGAAAATCCCGTCATTATCACGCATGGGTCTCTCGCCTGGACGGTCGTGGAGCGCGATGGCAGGTACGCGGTGCGTCTGCGGGATTTCGAGCACCCGTTTGTGGCAACGTTCGGTCCCTTGCCGTATTACGATATCGAGCCCTCATTGCGCGTGCAGGCGACGCTGCATCGATATGAAGAACCGCGGACTGCGAACGTCGGCACGGTCATCGAAGGTCTCGGCTACCATCCGCAAACACCCGGTGTCGTCAGGTTCGAGCTTGGCGGGCAGACCTACGAACTCGAGGCCTACGAGTCAGGAGATAAGCTGTTTTTCGTATTCGGCGATACGACCAATCGTGATGATACCTACGGGGCTGGCCGATTCCTTTATTCCGATGCTCCGGGGAGCGATGGATTGACGGTGATCGACTTCAACAAGGCTTACAGTCCGCCATGCGCATTCAACGATTTCTCCACCTGCCCGGTTGCATCACCGAGAAACCGCTTGTCGATAAGGATAGAGGCGGGAGAAAAATACGATCCGGCGCTGCACTACTCGGCGGATGCCGGGCACTAGTCCCGCAGTTCGAAAGTCAGGCCTGCGTTTTTCTGCAATCGCTCGAGCAGCGGTCGCGCCATCGCCGCGGCGGGGGTAAGCACACCGCCGCTAATGTCGAGTTCGTCTTTTGCAAGACACACGGCACACTCGCTGAGCATCTTGCTCGTAGAGCCGTAACCCGGGTCCTGGTCCCCCGTGATGCGTGTCCTCAGCAAGGTGCCGTCGGGCAGTTCGCCGATCTGCATGAGGTTGAAAAAGCCGGACTCGCGAAGCTCGGCGTCGGGTCCTTCGCCCGGTTTCGGTAGCACGAACTTCTCGAGCATACTGCGCGTCGCGGCAAACGAACCGCCCAGCACGAGACCGGCCAGGCCTGCCGTCATACCGCTGCCCTTGAGCCACCCGCTCACGCCTGCGCCCGTTGCGACGGCTTCGCCGTAGCGGAAATCGCGTCCGTACGGGTATCCGGCGAGGGCGTGGCTGCGACGCACGACCTTGGTGTTGACTGCCGCCATGACGAACGGCGCCGTCCAGCATTGGGCGGCCTCGTTGTAGATGACCGTCTGTTGATCGCGATCGTCGGGTCCCTCGCGTTCGCCTTCCGGGTTCAGTGAATAGGGGTGGACGAGGATACGCGCTGTAGCCTTATCCTCGCGGCTTTCCTTGATGATGTTGAGCATGCTGGCGATGGTCCCGCCGCTGGCCGCGCCTTTTGTCGCCTTTACGAGCATTGTGATCGACCGGCAGTACTCGCCATGGCGCCGCCGGGCTTCCTCCTGCAGGAACCAGACGCCGATATCCATCGGTACCGAGTCGAAGCCGCAACAATGCACGATGCGTGCTCCGGTCTGTTGTGCGCGTCCGTGATGCAGGTCGATCATTTTGCGAATCCATTGTACTTCGCCGGCAAGATCGCAATAGTGGGTTCCGGTCTCGACACACGCTTCGACGAGTTCCGAACCGTAGAGCGCGTAGGGGCCTACGGTCGTAAGTACGACGCTCGTTCGCGACGCGAGTTGCGTCAGTGATTCCTTGTTGTGGCTGTCCGACTCGATGATCTCGAGAGCGGATGCATCGGCGCCCAACGTGGCGCGAAGTTCTTCCAGCTTCTGTCGATTGCGACCCGCTATGGCCCATCGCAGGTCGCCACCAGCGCCGTACTGGCGGTAAAGATATTCAGCAACGAGCGTGCCGGTGAATCCGGTTGCCCCCCAAACGATAACGTCGAATTCCCTGTTAGTTTCGCTCAAAGTCGTTTCTCCAGGAGGGCGACTTCTTTCTTGCCGCCTTCGGTTTCCTGAGTGGCTACACGGGTGAAGCCGTGCAGTTCGTGGTATCGCATTGATGACTCATTAGGCGGGCGTATATTCACTTCGCAGGTCATCACCTCGACCTTGCCTGCAAGTGTTTCCGCGAAGTCTTCGTAGAGTGTGGACGCGACCCGTTTGCGGCGCGCTCTTTCGGCGACGGCGACGCGATCCACGTAGCCGAAGTCGCTGTAGTTGTCACAGAACCAGCGATAGTTGAGGCTCGCATAGGGGAGGCCCGGACGCAGCCCGATCATGAATCCCGCCAGCTTGCCATCGATACGCGCAACGCGAAAGTAGTGAGCATTGTCTGCGAACCAGCGCATCTCATCCAGGGAGATACTGCTGACATGAGGAACCGAGGCCTCGTTCAGTTCGAGGACTTCCGTAATGTCCGCCGCGGCTAAGTCTGAGATTTGCATGTGGGCAGTGTACCTTGATATGGTGTTTTCAAGACGGCGGGCGCGATCGCGCATCAGACCGTCAGCAATCGCTACTTTACTCGCATTCAATTCGGATACTCGGTCACGGCCATGATGAGCCGTGTGT
>Ga0055582_1000101_pt1 | contig 11037 bp, 9 predicted proteins | sample COG_11_FD_55052 | JGI IMG/M metagenome (GOLD analysis project Ga0055582, IMG submission 55052) | Pelagic marine sediment microbial communities from the LTER site Helgoland, North Sea, for post-phytoplankton bloom and carbon turnover... | ecosystem: Environmental > Aquatic > Marine > Neritic...
TCTTCTCGCAGCGTGGCTTCGCATTCACCACCTGCACGTCGGCCGCGGTTTCGGTGCTCGCGGGCTTGCAAGCCGCGAAGAGACAGTATGCAAAAACGGCGGTCGCGCGCCTCACGTTAGAGCGAGGCCTGGAGCTGCAGCCGGAAGGTCGTTGCGCCATCCCTGAAGTTCTCCTGCTCGTTCCAGATCTGGGAGACATCGGCTTGGATCTTGAAGGGATGACGGGCAAAGTAGTAGCTCAAAGAGAAAGTGGTCCCATAGCTGTCGTTCAAGCTCGTCGGCCGCCTCTTCGAGTTGGACTTGATGAGCGCTCCGCGCGCGGCAAATTCGAAGCGGGTGTGTGGAACGATGTAACCAGCCTGGAGCATCCAACCGAGGCCGTTGCGAGGCGCGGTCGGGTCGGCGAGGGCGCACATGGGATCCGTAGCGAGATCGCAACCGGGCGGTTCGGTGTTGTCGCCGATCGTCTTGCGGTAGCCTTCTCGAAAGGCGAGCTCGGTGATCGCCGAAAAGCCGCGCGCTTTGAAGATCGCGTCGACGTAAGCGAAGTGGTAGTTGGCCGTGCCCCCATCGGCAAAGTCTTCGCCGATCATGCCGCGGACGCGGGTGGCGCTCTGGAAGAACGAGTACGTGGCGCCGATCGCAAGCCGCGGCTTGGTCCGCGCGAAGTCCACCTCGCTCATGTCGCGGAAGATCCCGAGCGGTAGGTACTCGATGCGTGCCAAGTACACCATCGAGAAGTCGGCGAACTGCGGATTGTTGAGGCCGTTGCCGGACGAAATGCCGAGCACATAGCGCATCTTGTTCTTGCCAAGGAAGTCTCGGGATCGGATGTCGATGCTCATGTCTCGATCGAGCGAGAACTCCGCGTTGACGATCGAGCGGTCGACCATCTGGAGGTTGCCCGACGAAATCACGCGCTGCCGGTTCGACGAGATCTTGTACTGGCCAACGCGGACTTGAATGTCGCGATTCCTGGTGAAATCGAGGTAGTAATCGAGGACGACGTTGTCCTTGCGAAGCGGGTCGATCTCGAGCTTGTACTGATTGTGCTTGCCAAACGCGTGCCCCTGGAAAACGAAACGCGCGCGCCGAATCCGGAAGTTGTTCGTGACCTCGCCCGGCTCGTCTGCCTCTGGCGGCCCCACCTCACCGCGTAGCACGGTCCACAGGAACTGGACACGAACCCGAATTCGCAGTTGAAAGTCGTCGTCGGCGCTGTTGATCTCGACGCCCTTACCTGGCCGGAACTTGATGTCTCCACGATCGACGATGTGATCCCCCATCATTTCGTCTTCGCTCTTGGGGTGGAGCTGATCGCCTGGAACGTCACGTCGAACCTGTTCCTCGGCTTCGGCTTCCTGGTCGGTCTCTTCGGACGGGTCGTACTCTCGCATTTTGGCCTCGGGAGGCGGCACGACGATCACGGTCGTGCCTTCCGGGGTCTCCGCTTGCTCGATCGCTTGCTCGACGGCTTCATGCTGTTCCGCAGGAAGGTCCTCGACCATCTCTTCAGTGGGAGTCTTGGCCTTTTCCTCGGTAGCCGGGGCAGCCGGGGCAGCCGGCGTGTCTTGGGCGAGAGCCGGACCGGAAACGCTCAGGGCAACGAAAGCGTAATGAATCAAGCGAGACTGTGCCATTGGCCCGCGTGTTACGTGCTGAATGTGTCAGCTCGGTGACACGCGTGTGTCGCTCTTGGGGCTATCCGCGCGGGGGACGCAGAGCTGAAATCGGGTCCAGCCGTCGCTGCTATCAACGTTGATCTCGCCTCCGATTTTGGCGACCAAATGCTTCACGATCGATAGCCCGAGTCCCGTGCCGCCAAGCTCACGGGACCGCCCCGCATCGACCCGATAAAAGCGCTCGAAAACGCGAGGGACGTGTTTACTGGGAATCCCCGGGCCCGTGTTCGCGACCTCGATGAAGACGTCCTCGCCCTCGGACGCGATGTCCACCCGTACCTCACCTCCTTCGGGGGTGTACTTGATCGCATTGTCGACGAGGTTCACCAACACTTGCTCGAGCGCGCGCTGCTCGGCCAAGACCGGCGGTGCATCACCGAGCCCCGAGCAAACGACCTTCAAGCCCTTTGCGTTCGATTGCGCTTCGAGCCCCCGAATCACCTCGTCGAGCGCAGCACCGGCGTCGATGGGTTCCAAGTCGAGCTCCAACTCCTCGCCCTCGAACCGACTGAGATCCGCCAAGTCGTCCACCAGGGCCTGCAAGCGCCGAGCGTGCCGGACAATGACATCGAGGAAGCCCTTGGCCGACTCCGGATCGTCGAGCGCCCCTTCTCGAAGGGTCTCCGCAAAGCCACGAATCGCCGTGAGCGGAGTACGAAGCTCGTGGCCTGCATTCGCCACGAAGTCTCTTCGAACCTGGTCCGCAACCCGCTCCGCAGTCACGTCGTGAAAGACCGCGACGACACCTTGTTGATGGCGAAGTGGTGAGACGGATGCCCGAAGCATGTGCCGATTGCTGCCATCCAATCCGTCGATCTCGATCTCCAGCAACCCGGAAAACCCTTGCTGCGCGTCTTCGATCGCCCGGTGAAAATCCGGGTGGCGGATCGCCTCGACCGCTGTCTTCCCTTCGGGATCGAAGCCCACCAAGTCGGCTAGCACCTCGTTGCTGAGCGTGATGTGGCCGCCTGCATCGGTCACCATGACGGCCTCGGCCATGGCGTCGAGGATGGTTCCCAAACGGTCCTTCCGGGTTCGCTTCTTTTGCTCGCCGGTCGACAGTCGCTCGCCAAGGACGTCGAGGGAGCGCCCTAGGTCTCCGATGGCACCTGGACGGAGCATCCGAGCACGCCTGCCGTAGTCCCGCTCTCCGAGAGCGTCGACGAGCTGCTGAACGCGACGCAGGTCGCGGGCATCGCGGCGCGCAGCAACCCAAGCGAAGAGACACGCAAGCGCAACGCCTACACTCACCACGACCCAGGCGGGCATTTCAGGCGCGGCGCCGCGCCAAAGCGCGTACAACGCCGCCATCATCAGTGCGATCGCCCCGCCAAGTAGGGTGTAACGTCGAATCACGGCGGAAGAATACGCGGGCTTAGGCCTGGTGACCAACCTAGGACTTGAGCGCCCGGTAGCCTACACCGCGAACCGTTTCGATGTAGGCCGCACCAGCGCCCAGCTTTTCGCGAAGCCTCTTGACGTGCGTGTCGACGGTGCGCGTTTCGACGTTCGGCGAGTACCCCCAAACCCGTTCGAGAAGCGCATCCCGAGACTGCACGCGGCCGGCACGGCTCGCCAAGTCGAGAAGCAGGCGAAACTCGAGCGCGGTCAGGAGAACTTCTTCACCTTGCACCTCGACCTTGTGGGCCGGAATGTCGATGACCACATTGCCCAACGCGATGACCTGAGGACCCACAACCTCGGCGCTGGGAACCGTTCGCCGCAAGATCGCCTCCACTCTGAGGACCAGCTCTCTCGGGCTGAACGGCTTGGGCACGTAGTCGTCTGCACCTACCTCAAAGCCGACGACACGATCGACCTCGTCGCTTCGGGCCGTCAGCATGATCACCGGGAGACGCACCGTGTGTGCGCTTCGTCGTAGCCGGCGGCACACCTCGAGACCGGAGATGTCGGGCAACATCACGTCGAGCACGAGCAAGTCCGGCTGGCGCCTTTGGATTTCCGCCAAGGCGGTACTGCCATCATGGGCGACGTTGACGTGATGGCCGGCCGCGCGGAGGTTGAATGCCACCAACTCGGCCAGATCTGTCTCGTCCTCTACGACTAGGATTCGCGAACCCATACTCAGTTGCCTGAAGCCTGCTCACTCCCTGGAACGTCTTTGTGACGCAGCCATTCCAAGCGAGCAACTACGAGTCTACACGGTGCTACCGCTGCCTCAACTCAGATGAGCCCTAAAATGCAGGGGATTCCGCCCTTCGGACTTACCGTTTGAGCGCCGCTCAGAGGGATGAGAAGGTTGGCCCCGAGGTGCCATGAGAATACCACTTGCCAACCTGCTTGCCCGCAATCCCCTACCCAAAGTGGGCGACCTGATGACTGAGGTCATCCGGACCAGCGATCGAGTCCGGGAGCTGATCCAGCTCCTCGCGGCGGGCGACCAGGCGGGAGTCGAACGCGTCGCCAAAGAGATCAGCGCGATGGAAGGGAAGGCAGACGACGCAAAGAACGCGGCCCGGTCGAAGATGCCTGTTCGCTTGCTGATGCCCGTGGATCGACGAGACGTGCTGAAGCTGATCAGCCAAATCGACGCCGTTGCAGACTGCGCCGAGGACGTCGGCGTGCTGTTAACGATTCGCCCGCTGACCGTGTCCGAGGCCATGAAGCCGGTTCTCGAGCTTTTTGTCGATCGCGTCCTCGAAACGATACGGGAGGCGGCGAAGCTCATCGACCTGATCGACGACCTCGTCGAATCCGGGTTCTCGGGACCGCCCGCGGAGCAGGTTCTCGAGCAAGCCGCCATTCTGGGCCGCGCAGAGCATGAGGCCGACAAGATTCAAGACCAATGCGCCAGGGTTCTCTTTAAGGAAGAGGATTCCATGCCTCCGGCAGCGTTATTCATGTGGTCTAAGGTCCTCAACAAGATCGGCGACATGGCCAATCATGCGGAGAACGTAGGGGATCAGTTCAGGCTTTTCGTAGCCGGCTAGGCCAGTTTCCATGGAGCTAACGACGATCGTCTTGGCCGTTGCGTCCATCGCCGGCCTCTACATGGCCTGGAACATCGGAGCCAATGACGTGGCGAACGCCATGGGCACCTCGGTCGGCTCGGGCGCGCTCACGCTCAGGCGGGCGATCATCGTTGCAGCGATCTTCGAGTTTGGCGGGGCCATGTTGGTGGGCGGCACGGTCACCAATACCATCCGCAAAGGCATTGTGGACGTCTCCGCCTTTGGCGGAGATCAGATGGTGATCGCCGTCGGAATGACCTGCTGTCTACTCGCCGCGGCGCTGTGGCTCAACGTCGCGACATACGCGGGTTGGCCGGTGTCCACGACGCACAGCATCGTCGGCGCGGTCGTCGGGTTCGGCCTGATCGCCGGAGGCTTCGACGCGGTGAACTGGGGCGTGATGGGCAAGATCGCCGCAAGTTGGGTGGTTTCCCCGCTGATAGGCGGGCTACTCGGGTACTTCGGCTTCGTGTTCATCAAGCGACGCATCTTGAATGTCGACCGGCCTCTCCTGGCCCTTCGCGGCTGGGGACCGATCATGGTCTTTCCGATTTTTGCGATCCTCGCGCTCAGCGTGCTGTTCAAAGGGCTCAAGCCGCTCAAGCTCGATCTGGCGCTAGGACCTTCGCTCGGGATCGCCGTGGTGGCGGGGCTGTTGGCGAGCTTCGTATCGGTTCCGCTCTTGCGACGAGCCACGCGCATCGCATCGGAGGACAAAGACGAGCACACGTACCGCGCCGAACGAGTCTTTCTGGTCCTGCAGGTGCTGACGGCCTGCTTCGTCGCCTTCGCACATGGCAGCAACGACGTAGCCAACGCGGTTGGCCCCATGGCCGCTGTCTTTGGCGCCACCTCGGGGGACCTCGGGGCCAAGGTCGCGGTGCCTTACCGGGTGCTCTTGATCGGCGCGGTAGGCATTGTCGTCGGTCTTGCGACTTACGGCTACAAGATCATGGCGACCATTGGCAAGAAGATCACCGAGCTCACCCCCTCGCGGGGCTTCGCAGCCGAGTTCGGGGCAGCGACCACGATTGTGATGGCAAGCAAGTTGGGGCTTCCGGTGAGCACGACCCATACGCTGGTGGGCGCCGTGATCGGCGTCGGATTCGCGCGTGGCATCGGGGCCATCAATACAAGAGTGGTGACCGGTATCATTGCGAGCTGGTTCATTACGGTGCCCTTCACCGCCATCCTAGCGGCCGGCCTGTTCTTGATCGGTCGCATTTGGCTGCCCTAGTGGCCGCACCGACAGCCACGCGCTAAGCACGGCCCATGGCTTTGTCAGTCGGCATCGTCGGNCTGCCCAACGTCGGCAAGTCGACGCTCTTCAACGCCCTTTCCGAGACGGAGGCGGAGGCGGCAAACTACGCGTTTTGCACCATCGACCCGAACGTCGGAGTCGTCCCGGTGCCGGACCCGCGTTTCGACAAGCTGGTCGAGCTCCACGGCCCGAAGAAGGTGGTACCGGCGAGCGTGGAGTTCGTGGACATCGCGGGCCTGGTCAAGGGCGCTTCCAAAGGCGAAGGCAAGGGCAATGCGTTCTTGAGCAACATCCGGGACGCCGACGCGGTGGCGCACGTGGTTCGTTGTTTCGAGGACGAGAACATCGTGCATGTCGACAACCGCATCGATCCGTTGGCCGACATCGAGACGATCGAAACTGAGCTCATCCTCAAGGATCTCGAAACGGTTCAAAAGCGACTCGACAAGGCTGAGCGCGCGGCCAAAGGGCAAGACCGGTTCGAAAAGAAGGCGGTGGCGATCTGCAAACGCCTCGAAGCGTCCCTCAACGAAGGCGAGCCGGCGGCCGCGACCAAGCCAAATGACGAGGACGAGGCCTTGGTGGTCCGCGACATGTTCCTGCTCACGAACAAGCCCTCGTTTTTCGTCGTCAACGTGAAGGACGAGCAGCTCGCCGACGTCGATCACGACCCGCTGGTCGCGCAGGTCCGAAAGCTTGGCGACGAGCGAGGCATCCCAGTGGTTGTGATCAGCGCCGAGATCGAATCTGAGATCATGCAGCTCCCGAAAGACGAGCGCGCCGAGTTCATCGATTCGCTCGGCCTCGATGAGCCCGGCCTGCACAAGGTGATCCGAACCGGCTATGCAACGCTGGATCTAATCACGTATTTCACCGCAGGCGAGCCCGAGGTTCACGCCTGGACGATCGACCGGGGCACCAAAGCCCCGCAGGCCGCTGGCAGAATCCACAGCGACTTCGAGCGCGGCTTCATTCGCGCCGAAGTCATGAAGTTTGATGACCTTTTCGAGCTCGGCTCCGAACAGGCCGTGAAGGCCGCCGGCAAGCTCGCGATCGAAGGCAAGGACTACGTCGTGCAGGATGGCGACATCATGCACTTCCGCTTCAACGTGTAGCGAGAATGTTCACCTTGATCAGGAGGTATTCGTTCGTGCCGTGGTTGTCGACGTGCCAGAGCAGTGGCGTGCCCTGGGGGTAGTCCTTGGACGCAGTCCAGATCGTACTCAGGAACTGTGCGCCCAACCTCGGGTCGATCGTGATTTCCTCGTCGAATGCGAGCCTGTCTCCGACGACGAAGCTGAGCCGCGCCTTTTCCCCTGGGGGGGCCGTCAGCGTGAAGTGATAGGTGCGAATCTCGACCTGATCGCCTGCTCGAATTCCGCGCAATGAGGGCTGCTCCAGGGTCAGCCAGTTACAAAGCGGAAACCNATCGTCGGGCCTTCTCGTGTACACGGCGAGCACCGTGTCGGTGGCAAAGCACTCAGGGACGTACGAGGCGATGCAGGGCGAGCCCTGTAAGTCGACGCATCTGCCTTCGGGCCAAGGGTACTCGGGGCATTCAATGGGCGTGAGCAGGCACTCCGAGTCCTCAGGAGGCGCGCCGAAAAACTCCTCTCCTGCCTCTGTCGGGACCCACTGCGTATTGTCGACCAGAGGACCTGGATCGGTCACCCCAGCATCGTTCGCGGCAGCCCCACTGCCGCCGCCGCAGCCCAACAACAAGCCAAGACACGACGCTAGGAAGACTCGGCTACGCATGTCTACCCCGCGGATACGTTCGTGGGACGCGCCTCACTAGCCTTCTCGCGGGACGCGCACCCGCACGATGATGTCGGGCTTCACCTTCAGGGCCCCGAGGGCGGCCGTGAACGGCTTAATGCCGAAATCCGGCTGATGGACCGTCACCTCGGCCAGCCATCGATCGCCGTCTGGACGGACGCTGGTCTGAATGTTGCGGGACTTGCCATGCATCTGAAGCGTGCCTTCGACCGCGAACCCCTCGCCCCGTTCCACCACGTTGGTCGATTCGAATCGAACCTCGGGATGTTTGCGGGTGCGGAGCACGTCCTTCGTGGCGTTGTCGTAGATCTTCTTCTTGTCGCCCTTGCTCAACGTCGATGGGTCGTCGCGACCGTCGACTCGCGCGCACGCGACCTGGATGCTGCTCGGATCGAACGTGGCTTTGATCTGACGGGTCGCATCGTCGACCTCGATCGAAAAGCGCTCGACTTGCAGCTTCAAGTCGTGTGCCAGCCGAGCCAGAAGCCCGTCTTTGAAGGAGAACAAGAGACATTCGGAATTGTAGGCGTCGTACCGAGCCATCGACGGCGATGTAGCTCACCGCCGAAGAATGGGCCAGTTTGTTTACAGTATTAATACAGTCATGGCGTTTTGACGTAGTACGACCCGAGGAGAAGAAACATCTCTTCTTCGGTGGTCACGCCACCGCCGGCCGGGCAAGCGTCGCAGATGCCGCCGTCGCCGCAGACCGAGTCGTCGCCATCGCACGGCATGCCTTCGTTGGGACCGCCAAAGCAGGAGCGCTCCTCGGGCACGCAGCCGCAGGTGAAGATATTGATGCCATTTCCAACGGCGAAGCTGGCGATGGTGTCCACGAAGGCGCAGGTTTCGGCTTCGGGCTTGAGAGACTCGCGGCGAACTTCCGTCGGGTTGCTCTCACCATTGTCATAACGGGCGCAATACCTGAAGGTGCGGTCTTCCTCGTTGGGGCTGTCGAAACTGAGGATCTCGTCGCCACTGAAGCGCTGGTAGAGCGGGTCCTCGTAGTCGTAGCTAGTGTACTCCGGCTCGCGATCGGCAGGGCCGCAGTCCAAATCACGCGTATCGCAGACTTGGTTCGGCGGGTACCAAACGCGGAACTCCTTGCCAAAGCGGTGGGTGTGCGAGCTCAGCGTGAGCAACTGCCCGTGCTGCGGAATCGTGAACGTCGTGCAGACTTCCTTCGAAGAGTACGCGTCGATTCGGTCCATCCCGAACAGGTCGCCTGCGTCGAAGATCTGTTGGCGCGGGTAGACCATCTCTTCTGCGTCCGCGAACTCAACGTTCATCCACTGCTCGACCGAGGTGTCGCTCTTGGTGAGGTTGAACGCGTGGCTGTCCCAAACCATAAACCCCTCGACCGGCATGAGGGAGAACACGTCCGGCGGGTAATCTTCACGGAAGGTCGCCTCTTGAGCGGTGGCCACGTTGAACCTGGATTCTGCTCTACCGAACAGCCCGCCGATGTCGATGCCCAAGTCAGACGGACCGTTCGCATAGAAGATGCAAGCGACGGCGGTTTGAGGGGCCGTGGCGCACTGGCCGCGGTCGCCGCACTCGTCACTTCCTGGAGTGCAACTCTCGTCAGCATTTGGCCCACCGAGGCAGATCCAGTTCCGCCAGGAGTCCCCCATCGGATCGTACTGGTCTTCCTTGCCCTCAGGTGGCACGTAGAACTCGACGATGCTGTGGTGTGACTGTGGGTCCTGGGCCAGCAATACATTGTTGTAGGCAAAGCAATCCCGCTCCGGGCCGCCTTGTTTGTCGCCACACGGAACCTTGAGCTCCTCGGGGATTCGGTCCGAGTAGTCGTAGTAGGTGACAAAGCAGACCTCGCCCTCGGCCTCTGCCGGCACGTCCCAGCCACCCGAATAGAACTGGATGCCCTTGTCGGCTGCAGGCGCTGGAAGGGGCTGAATCTTGTTTGGGGCGATCTCGCCTTCGAGTTGACAGGACGCGAACTCTTCGGAGCCTTCGACGATTCCGGATTCGGGGGCGCCACCGCGGATCCAAGCGCGCAGCAGACCGAGGTCATCCCCGCTCAGGACACCGTCGCCGGTCGGCATCGCTCCGCCCGAGATCCCGAGCGGACCAAGATCGAAGCCGTCAGTCTTCGCCGCCACCTTTTGGTAGAGCAAGCTAAGATCCTGCTCGGCGGGAAAGACGCGCACGTAGTCGCCTGAGCTCGCAGGCACGTTGACCAAGTTGGCATAGGCGTTTGCTGGCCGGAGGTCGAGACCACCGTTGGCGGCCTCACCGTGACAAGCCGAAGCAGTGCAGCCCTGCACTTCGAAGATCTGCTGCTGAACCTGAGCAAACGTGCTCTCGGCGTCACACTTCTCGTTAGTGCCACTAAAGCCGTCGGTTCCACATGCGCCGACACTCACCGCAGCGAGCGCTGCGATCGCGTATTGAACGGGTTTCATTAGTCACTCCAGAGGGGGTTGTAAGCCTAAGTTAGGGCCGGATTCTTCCTGATTGATCTATTGGCGCAAGCCAAGAATGTGAGCTGTGCTCAGGATGATGCCTTGGGAGCCCAATTGTAAAGCCTTTAGGGTATAGGTTCGGCAACAAAGTAAGAGCCGAGCGGGATGAACATCTCGTCATCTGTGGTCACGCCACCGAGAAGCGGGCAGGCGTCGCAGAGGCCGCCCTCGCCGCAAACCGAGTCGTCGCCTTCGCAGCTCGTGCCTTCATTGGCGCCTCCGAGGCACACGCGCTGGTCCGTCGTGCAACCGCAATACGCGCGAGGGAAGCCGCAGGCCGGCGTGTTCGGCTTGGTTGACTCGCGCTTCACCTCGAGCGGGTTGTCGTTGCCGTTGTCGTAGACCGCACAGGCCTTGAGTGTGCGTTCCGACTCGCTCGCCGACGAGTAGTCGTTCGGAGGGTCGTAGTACGTGTAGAGCGGGTCGTCGTAGAGTCTGCTCTCGTAGTCGGGCCCGCGCTCGGACGGGTCACAGCCGGCGACCCCTTGGCCGCAGGGCTCGTTGGGCGGCAACCAAATCCGGAACAGCTCACCGCGCTGATGCATGTGCGAGCTGAGCGATAGTAGTTGTGAGTACTGCGGTAGCGTCCAGGTCATGCAGATCTCGCGCTTCTCAAACGGAGGCACAGGATCCATCGCGAAGATGTTGCCGGCTTCGAAGATCTGACGGCGTAACCAGGTTCGCTCGGGCTCGGGCGCAAACGTGAGATTCACCCATTGCTCGATACTCGTGGCCTTCTTGGTCAGGTTGAAGCCATGGCTGTTCCAGGAGACGAACCCCTTGAGCGGCAATCGGGAGTAGACACCAGGTGGCGGCAAGTCGATGAAGGTGGACTCTTGCGCTCCCGAGAGCGGCAC
>Ga0055582_1000103_pt1 | contig 10859 bp, 10 predicted proteins | sample COG_11_FD_55052 | JGI IMG/M metagenome (GOLD analysis project Ga0055582, IMG submission 55052) | Pelagic marine sediment microbial communities from the LTER site Helgoland, North Sea, for post-phytoplankton bloom and carbon turnover... | ecosystem: Environmental > Aquatic > Marine > Neritic...
CCCGCAGTCGNTGCTGGCAGATGCGGCGAATGCCGAAGCGTACAAGCGGGTCGGGGACTAACCCGCGCTCGAGCATGCTCCTACTCACGTGTCGCCGTGGGTTGTGCGAAGCGGCTGAGATAGTCGGCCATTCGGAGCTTTCGCTTCGCATTCTCTGAGCTCATGTATCGGATCTTTCCGGAGATGGGTCTCTCGGGGCCCCAAGCCCGGTCGTAGCGACCGAGCACCCAGAAGATGCCTGAGTAGCTATTGGGGTCACGACCGTCCAAGGCATACTTGTTGTTGAGCTCGATCATCGCTGCGAGTGCGTCTCTCGGCGTCGGTGACCACTCGAGGATCTTCTTACCCCAGAGCATACGCAAATAGTTCTGTAGCCTGCCGGTTTCGCGTAGCTCCGTTTGGGCAGCGTTCCAGATGGGATCGTGCGTTCTCGAGAACTTGAGCTCCTCGAGCGAATAGAGATGAGGGCGCGGGTCTGTTTCGTGGTCCTCGAGAGTTTGACGTGCCCAACCGGGCAGCGACTCGTACCGATCGTAGTTCGACTGATGAGCGCACATGTTGAAGCCAAGCTCTCTCCAGGTTACGAGCTGATCGATGAACGCCTCCGCGTTGGCGCTCATGCCCCACCAGCCCTCGCGTGATCCCGTCGCCTTCAGAGCGCAATCGTCGCTGTTCCAACCTTCGTTCTTGGTGAGCTCGTAGAAGATTTGGTGCGAGGAGAGATGGCCGAAATGCAGCCATGGGGAAAGGCCGCTGGTCCCGCCCTTATCGGGGTGGTTGCGATCTTCGACGTATCGATCGATCCCGGTGCTGAGGAAGTCCTCCATGCGACGTTCCCCGACCTCGAAGCCACCCTCGAGGTCGACCGCAGGCACGGTGTGGTCCAGCGGCAACGATTGGATGGTCTTCCCGCCCAGCACGTCAGCTGACGCGGCAGCCCAGCCTTCGCTCGCCCCCGCCAGAAGGGTCTCACTTGTCTTCTTAGATACTGGCGGAAGACCATCGACTGGGCCGGCGAGGGGCCGGTCGCCGAGATGTCTTGGGAGCTCGCGTTGTAGATGGCGGCGGAAGTCGAACGCTCGGCTGAAGACTCTGCTGGTCGATCTCACCGGAAGCAGGCCATTACTGTCCACGATCTCGAGCCGGAGGTCCAATCGGGATGCGGCCGCCTCTTGCATCTTCGGAATGAAGAACGTCGGATAGTCATCGCTCACCATGATGCAGGCGCCTTTTGCGATCGACGCCAGGAGGCCACGGCCGTCTCCCTTCCTGGCTTCGACGTAGGGGAAGTGGACCACGTTCTTTCCCGCGAAGTGCCTCACATTTGCGCGCATCCCGTCGAGCACGAATCGATGGAGGCGGTCGCTTGCCCAGGGGTAACCGACGCGAAGCGCTTCCAGAATGACGAGTGGCTTGCCGAGCTCGGCTGCATGGGCCGCGGCGTGCTGGAGTGCGAAGTTCCACCTCGGCCGGCGAAAGCCAACCATCCAATAGACGACATGGGTGCCGTCGGGTCGAAGCGGCAGGTCGTTGAGGGCTTGAACCCGGTCGGAGGGAGCGAAGATCATGATGGCGCGACCCCAGCCCAGAAGCTGTGTTGCGAAGCGATTCGTTCAGCCGTGCGCACCCCCCCAAGCGCGACTGCGAGGGTGCTTTGCCCCAAGAGCACTGAGTCGCCCACCAGATACAGGCCGGGGAGGGCCTCTCGCGGCCAGAGCGCACGCGGGCGATAGTGCTTCAACCCGACACGCCTTGGCACCCCTCCCACATATCCCAAATGGCGACCGGTGAATCTGGCGAAGGTGCGAGGGCTGGCTGTCGTCTCAAAGGCCGCGCGCTCGAGGAGCTCGGGCGCCCGCCGACCGATGGTCTCTCGCATCCGGTCCTGAATCGCCGCGACGTAGGCTCCTTGACCTTCCTGCGCGACCTCGCGGAGCTTGTGCATCGGAACGTGGGTGGACACCGTCACCGTGCGTTGTCCGTTGGGTGCCCGCTCGTGCTCATCGGCGGCGCTGATCGAGCAGAACACGTGATTGCCCTCGACGAACGGCGCGCTGTCGTCATCGACGAGCTGCAGGTGGCGGGCCTCGGCACCCTGGACCGCCTTCGAGTCGACGACGAGATACAGCATCGCCGCGCCCCAGCCCGACTCGACCGAAGTTTCGACATCGCGAAGCTCGCCGTTCATCTGGGGCTCCGTCATTGCGGACAGCGACTGGGGCAATAAGTTGGCCACCACGGTCTTTGCCTGGAGCTCGCCGTGTCGAGTGTCCACGCACCATCGATCGCCCTCGCGTCGAATTCCGCGAACGCGATTTGCAAGCCTCACCTTGCCGCCTGCCTTCTCAATGGCGTGTACCAAAGCCCAGGCCAGGCTTCCGATTCCACCGTGCACGTGGCCGGTACCCCGAAAGAAGTAGTCGACGGCCGCCATCGCAAACGGGGCCTCGGCTTCGGCGGAGCTGGACTGGACGGTGATCTGACTCACCGCATCGAGGTAGACCCGCAGAGGTTCCCAGCCCGCCAGGCCGTGTTGCGACACGACGTCGGAAAGAGGGCGCCCCATCCACCGAAGCACAGGGCTGTAGGACCACGACCGGCCGAGATGCCGTAGTACCGAGCGGCCGCTCAGCGGCGGGAGCAGGCTTGGGTCTTCAAACAGCTTCCAGAGTGCGTCCGCCACCCGGCGCTGGGTGCCAAAGAAGCCACGCAGCGCTTCGGGATCCGCACCCGGTAGCTCGCTGAAACGCCGAAGGAACGAGGTGGGGTCCGGAGGAACGGCGAGCGACCAGTGTGCGGTTCGGAGCTCGACGAGCGGGTCGAGCGGATCGAAGCGGACTCCCAGATCCCACTTGTCGTTCCACTTCGAGAAAAGCTGCCCGTCGCCGAGCCCGGAAAACAGGGTTGCACCCGCTTCGAATTGGTAGCCGCTGCGGGTGAAGGTGCTCGCGCAGCCTCCCGGATAGCGCAGGGTCTCGCAGAGAACGACATCTGCGCCCAGCTCGGCGAGCCGCAGCGCGGAGGCGAGCCCTCCAAAGCCCGCCCCGATCACAACGACGTCGGGATGTGCCATCCGAACTGCTTTAGGGCCCCGTCCCCGAAACGGCAGGGCTGATGTGAAGCCGTGCTAGGCTATTCTGTGAATGACTAGAAAACGCACCGGCTGGCTGGCCATTGCCGTCGTTTCCTCACTCCTATCCGCATCGGCCCATGCCCAGGTCGCCGACGGCGATGACACCCTCCACGACCACCCAGCCGCCGGAGAGAGCCATATCGCCCCGAAGTACAAGGCGACTCTCGAAAAGCCGCCAAACGTCGAGTGGTTCCTCGGAGCCGAGCTTGGATTCCTTGCGGTCGCCAGCCACATCATTCAGCTCAGTAACGGCGGTACGCGTTTCGACTACCGCGCCGAGGGCGGTCAAGACGTCCTCTTTCCCTTCTTTCGGCTCAGCACCGACCTGAAGTTCAAGGGGCGACACACCATCGTGTTCCTCTACCAGCCGCTCAAGCTCACCGGAGAAACGGTGCTGAGCCAGGACACGACTTTCGATGGCGTCGTCTTTCCCGAGGGGACGCCTCTCAACTCGACCTACGGCTTCCCGTTTTGGCGAATCAGCTATCTGTACGACTTTTTGCGGCGCTCCGGGGATGAGGTGTCCATCGGCGTTTCCCTTCAGATCCGAGATGCCACGATCACGTTCACCTCGGCGGACGGTACCTTGCGTGCCGATCGGCGCGACGTCGGGCCGGTGCCGGCGCTCAAGTTTCGGGGCCGCTGGGGCTTCGACAACGGAGTTTGGTGGGGCACCGAAATCGACGGAATGTATGCGCCCGTCAGCGGAATCAACGGGAGCGACGAAGAGATCACGGGCGCCTTGCTGGATGCGAGCCTTCGCGTTGGCTATGACTTCACCGACAGCGTCGCGGGTTTCTTCAACCTACGCTACCTGGGCGGGGGGGCAGTGGGCACCGAAAGCAACCCGAACCCACCGAGCGACGGTTACACCAAGAACTGGCTCCACTTCATCACGGTCAGCCTCGGCGTCGAGTTCCGCGCCGTGGCACGCTAGACGCCGAAGCGGCGCCCAGAACACCCTTTCGATCGGGCGGACCCTCAAGACGTCAATCCCCATCAAGACCGGACGGCACGCACCAGCTCGCCGATAGAATGCTGCGCCTCGATCGGGTGGCGCAGGGGGAGGCGCTCGTTGACCTCGTAGTGCGTTCGGCGGCCCTGGCGGGTCCGCTCAATGACGCCAGCTTTCTCCAGCTCGCTCAGGATTCGCTGGACTGCACGCTCTGTGAGGCCAACGGCCTGCGCGATCTCCCGGACACGAACGTTCGAATCGCGCGCGATGCAGACCAGTACATGGCCGTGATTACTGAGGAAAGTCCATGTAGGGAAGCTCTGTGGAGCTGGTTTGGCATTCATATGACTTCTTTTACATAAAACCAAATGCAGGTATTGACAACCCTGTATTTGATATCATGTATTAGACATCATGAATGACAGGGCTCTCCCCACTGCACCAGCACGCCCATCGCCGCTTCGCCGAGCCCGCCAGCTCCTTGCCCTCGACGGGCAGGACATCAGCGTCATCCTCATCTACGGCGTGGCATTGGGGCTCTTGTCGCTCGCGGTCCCGGTCGCGGTGCAGTCACTCGTCAACACCGTCGCCTTCGGATCCTTGATTCAACCGCTCGTCGTGCTGACGGTCCTACTGGCCGTCGCGCTCACGGGGGCGGCCATTCTCCGCGCGCTTCAAATTCGAATCGCCGAGATGCTGCAGCGCAGGTTGTTCGTCCGAATGGTCACGGAGATCGGTGCTCGCCTGCCGCGCGTGAGCGGGACGGCGCTTCGCGAGGCAAATGGTCCCGAGCTGCTCAACCGTTTCTTCGATGTGTTCACCACGCAAAAGAGCGTGGCCTCGTTGCTCCTCGGAGGCATCGATGCCGTTCTGATCGCCCTGGTCGGCTTGATCGTTCTCGCGTTCTATCACCCTGCGCTCCTAGCGTTCGATCTCGTGCTGATCCTGGGCGCAGCTTTCGTCTTGATTCCGCTTGGGCGCGGGGGCACGGGCACGAGCATTGCGGAGTCCAAAGCCAAGTACGCCGTGGTCGGGTGGCTCGAGGAGATGGCGCGGCACCCCCTGTCGTTCAAGCTGCCCGGAGGCGAGGAGCTCGCGCAGGTCCAAGTCGAGAAGCTCGCGAAATCGTACCTCGACAAGCGCGATCGACACTTCCGGATCGTCTTTCGACAGGTCGCAGGCGCGCTCACCATCGAAGTCGTGGCCAGCGTGGCGCTACTTGCAGTCGGCGGGTTTCTGGTGATCGAGCGTCAGCTCTCCATCGGTCAGCTGGTCGCTGCCGAGCTGATCGTGACCGCCGTGGTGGCGTCGATCGCGAAGCTCGGCGGCAAAGTCGAGACCTTCTACGACCTGGTCGCGGCGGTCGACAAGCTCGGCGAGATTCTCGATCTGCCGCTGGAACGCGGCGACGGTGAGCTCCTGCCCCCGGACAGCAGTGCCGGGAGCGGACTCCTCCTGGACGACGTCGACACAGACTTCGGTGTCCATCCGACCGGCGTCTCGCTGAACGTCGACCGCGGGGAGCGAGTTTCCATTGGCGGTGTGGAGCGCGAGACTGCTGCGTTGGTCGATTCGATCTTCGGACTACGGGCCCCGAGTGCAGGGGTGATCGAGGTCGACGGTCACGATGTTCGTGACCTCTCCCTGGGAGCGCTGCGCAGCCGGATCGCACTCGTGCGCGGTGCGGAGGTCTTTCCAGGCTGCGTTTTGGACAACCTCCGTGCCGCCAACTCCAGCCTGACCGCCGAGGAGGCCTGGGAAGCCTTGGCTCGGGTCGGTCTCGCTGCGACGGTGAGGTCTCTTCCCGAGGGCCTGCAGACCCCCATCCTGAGAGACGGATCGCCGCTGTCTCGAACCGAGGTGATTGCGCTAACGATTGCCAGAGCGCTGGCCGGCAAGCCTTCGCTCTTAATCCTCGACCGCACCCTCGATCGAATCGACCCCCGAGCGGGCGCTCGGATCGCCGACTCCTTGTCCGCAGGCCTGGAGAGCGCGCTGCTCATCGTCTCGGAGGATTCCACGGTTCAAGCGCGCATGGACCGGCACATCGAGATTTCCGAACCCATCAGTCAAGAAGGAGAGGCNGCATGAAACGGACCTCGACCGAGGCCCCGCACTGGTCTGGCTTCGAGCGCGACACGCTTCCCGAAGCCCTCGGAGTTCCGGCGCCGCAACGGACCGCTTTGGTAGCCAAGGCGCTGGTTGCCGTCTTCGTCTTGTTCACGCTTGCCGCGCTTTTGGCGCCCTGGACCCAGAACATCCGTGGACGCGGCCGCGTGCTTGCCTACGCGCCTGACCAACGCCAGCAGCCCATCGAAGCAACCATTTCCGGCCGCGTCGAGAAGTGGTTCGTGCAAGAAGGGACGCAGGTCAAGAAGGGCGACCCCATCGTAGAGCTGACCGACAACGACGCGTCGATGCTCGAGCGACTTGGTGACGAGCGCTCGGCGATCGAGTTGAGACGAATCGCCCAGGCGCAGCGCGTCGAGTCGCTCAGCGCCCGGATCGAAGCCGTTCGCCGCTCTCAACGGGCGGAAACTGCATCGGCCGAAGCCAGCATCCAGATCGCGCAGCGAGGTGTCGAGGCTGCTGATCAGGACCTCGGGGCAGCGACCGCGGAGTTCGAAACCAACGAGCTCAACTTGCGGCGTCAGCGGGACTTGTTCGACGATGGCCTTGCATCTCAGCGGGAGCTCGAGCTCGCAGAGCTCGCAACACGGCAAAGCAGGGCCAAGGTGGCTTCCGCGAGGGCGAAGCGACAAGCCTCTCGGAACAAGCTCTCGCAGAGTCGCGCCGCGCTGCGCCAGGTGATCGCGTCGACCGACGCAGAGATAGAGAGCGCCGAAGCTGGCTGGCGAAGCGCCGAGACCGACGTGGCATCCACGAACGCGGCGCTAGCGCGTCTCGACATGGGCATTTCACGCCAACGTGCGCAGACAATTGAGGCCCCGATCGATGGAACGATCCTTCGTGTCGTCGGCCGCCTCGGTGGCGAGCAGGTCAACCGAGGCGAGGTGCTTGCCGTGTTGGTTCCAAATACCGAGGACCGCGCGGTCGAGCTCTACATCGACGGCAACGATGCGGCACTGGTGCAGGCAGGGAGCCCGGTGCGACTACAATTCGAAGGCTGGCCCGCGGTACAATTTTCGGGTTGGCCCTCCGTCGCGGTGGGCACCTTTGGCGGCCGTGTTTCGTTTGTTGACGCCACGGACGATGGGAGAGGCGATTTCCGAATCGTCGTCGTTCCCGACCCGGAGGACGGTCCCTGGCCCGGTGCGAGCTATCTTCGGCAAGGCGTGCTTGCCAAGGGCTGGGTCTTGCTCAACCAAGTGTCCCTCGGCTTCGAAGTCTGGCGTCAGTTCAACGGCTTCCCGCCCACGACCAGTCCACCTCCCATGGCGACCTCCGGCAAGGAGACACAATGAGCATCGCCGCACGTTTGGGCTTTTTTGTCTTGGGCTCGATGACCCCGATCTTTGCCTTCGCAAGCGAGGAGCGAGGACGGCCGCTTCACTTCGATGAGGTCTTGCAGTCGGTGAACGCTCACGATCCTCGCATACGCGAGGCGGTCGCCCGGCTTCGCGAGGCAGAGTCCAACACGCTCGCTAAGCGAGGAGCATTTGATCCAAGGCTTGAGGGCGAAGGGAAGCTCGTGACGGGTGCCTACTACGACTTGCGAAGCGCGGACGTGGAGCTTCGTCAGCCGACGACGCTCTGGGGCTCGGAGATCTACGTCGGGTACCGAGTTGGCCTCGGAGTCAACGAGCGCTGGCCGACCTACCGCGACGACCAAACGCTGTCTGGCGGCGAGGTCCGAGCGGGAATTGAGGTTCCGATCTGGCGTGGCGGCTTGATCGATCCGGAACGCGCAGAACGAGCACGAGCCATGAGCTTGGAAGAGGCGGCCGAACAGGGCCTGTCCGTCACCAAGCTGAATCTCGAGCTCGCCGCAGCGCAGACGTATTGGAACTGGGTTGGCACCGGGCAGAACCGGCAGGTCGCGAAAGCCCTGCTGGAGCTGGCGGAGCAGCGGGATTCACAGCTCCGGCGCCGCCTCAAGGCGGGCTCGATCGCCGAGTTCGACGTGGTCGACAACGAGCGAATCTTACTCGAGCGTAAGGCCTGGCTCGTTGCCGCCGAGCGCGCCTTCGAGAAGGCTACATTCGAGCTGTCCCTATTCATGCGCGATTCGCAGGGCATGCCGGTCCTCCTTGGCGCCGAGCGTCTCCCCGAGCGGGTGGCGGTTGCGCCANTCGGGGATCTTTCGGTAGAGCGTGCGATTGACGAAGTCCTCGCCTGCCACCCAGAGGTCGAAAAAGCGCGTGCAGAGCTCGAAGCGGTCGAGGTGGATCAAAGGCTCAGCCGAAACGATGTCGCTCCCGAGCTGAAGGCGGTGTTCGAGTACTCCCGCGACCTAGGGAATCTCACCAGCACGGACCTCGACTTCACGCTTCCCGGCAACGTGTTCGAGGCCGGTGTGAAGTTGTCGATGCCGCTGCTTCTTCGCAAGGAGCGGGGTCGGGCCGGGGCTGCGCGGGCGGAGGTGGCGGACAAACAGGCCCAGCTACGCTTCGTGTCCGACCGGCTTCGCGCGAGAACGCGCGACGCGGCTTCGGCGGTCGAGGCGGCCCAGCGGAGAGCCCAGTTGACCGACGAGGTCGTCGACACGGCCGCGGAGCTCGCGGAGGGCGAGCGCCGGAGATTCGAGGTCGGATCGAGCAATCTGGTCTTCGTCAATCTTCGCGAGCAGCAGGCGGCCATGGCCCGGATGCGTTACATCGAGGCGGTTGCCCTAGCTAAGACTGAACGAACCCGCTGGGAAACGACTACGCGCGTCCCTTGCGCGACATGGGTGCCCGGTCGCTAGGACCAGTTAATGCAAGGCTCTTCGCCATGCTGGAAGAGCAGCCATCTGCTATTCGCAGGCTTCTCGGGTGACCTGATGTCGGAACTCGAACATACGTTCGAGATTTCGACGCGCAAAGCCCGCACCAAAGGTTCGGCCGAGGATTCCGAGGGGCAGCTCATACTCGATGTCGTCGGTCAGCATGCACTGATCATCGCCACGTGGCGTCACGATGTGCCTGTGAAGCCAACTGGCAAACGGACCCTCGAGCATGCGATCCGCAAACATTATTCCGGGCTCATAAGCCACGTGCTCGGCAACGATCGTCTGCCAGAACGGCCCGACCTTGACCCTCAGGACGACTCGCGTCCCGACGTCGAGGGACGTTGGCGGCTGAACGATTTCCGTCGTCTGCCACGGAGGCTGGAGCCGCTCGAACGCGTCGGGCGCCTCGTGGAATGCGAACACCTTCTCTGCGCTCGCGTTGATTACACTCTCTTTGACGAATCTCATGATGCTCCTGCCATAACGCCCTCGACTTCGAGCGTAAGGCTCCAGAGGAGGAGGTGCTAGCTTGCGTTAGACTCCGAGCCGTGTGCCGACCGCCAGGGTCTGGTAGAGCCAATAGCTCACGAGGGCCGCCCTTGCAGACCAGGCCACCGTTCTCACCCAGTTGCTGCTCACTAGCATTCGCCAGCTCTCTTCATCGAAGCCGATGCCCAGTCGGCTGTGCGCTGGAACTTGAAGAAGAAATGTGGATGCCCACACGACGGCGACGAGAGCAATCCCGAGCCAAATCTCCCACGAGCTCTGGACGCGTAGCGGCGCCCAAAGAAAGGCAAATGCCGAGAGGGCTTCCAGGATCATCAGCGGCGCCACGATGAGGGAAATTGACGCAGAATGATGTTCGTGAAAAACGCGGAACGACGCCGCGTCCACCTGAGCGAACGACGGGTACTGCACGAGTTGCACGAACCAGATGATTCCCGTCATCGCCCAGGTGGCGGCGACTTGGGCGACGAGGATCACGCAGCGTCCAGGGTCGGCTCGCCGGGAGTCCAGCCGCATGCGGTGAGCTCACCGGTCTGCAGGGCGTCGAGCACGCGCAGCACCTCATCCACGTTACGACCGACCGAGAGGTCGTTCACGCTGACAAAACGGATGACACCCTCGGGGTCGACGATGTACGTGGCTCGCAAGCAAACGCCCATGTCGTTGTGAAGAATTCCTAGCTCGCTAGCCAGGTCGCGCTTGGTGTCTGCAAGCATGGGAAATGGGAGCTCGCGGAGGTTCGGATGGTCGTTGCGCCAGGCCAGGTGCACGTAGTGCGTGTCGGTGCTGGCCCCGAGCACCTGCGCGTCGCGCTTGGCAAACTCGGCATTCTTTGATCCGAACTCGGCGATCTCGGTCGGGCAAACGAACGTGAAGTCCATCGGCCAGAAGAAGATGACCTGCCATTTGCCAGGGTATGATTGATTCGTGATTTCCTCGAACTCCTTGCCCGGCTCCGTGCTGACGGATGCCTGAAGCTCGAACTCGGGAAACTTGTCTCCTATTGTCTTCATGTGTCCTCCTTGCTGCCGCGAAGCAGCACCTGATAATCGCGGATGTCGAAGCCCTCGATCTGGTCGACGCGCGCCACCGTCACGTGATCCCAGGGAAGGTCGTAGATCTTCCCTGTGCTCTCATCGATGATGTGATGATGCTTGTCGGTGTTCGCATCGAACACGAGGCGCCCCTCGGTCAGCACCAACTGCCGCAACAGTCCGCGCTCGACGAATAGCTTGAGCGTGTTGTACACGGTCGCGCGAGAGACCATCGGGAACGTCTGGCTCACCCGCGTCCACACCTCGTCGGCAGACGGATGCTCGTCCGTGTGCAGCACGTAGCTCGCGATCGCGACGCGCTGTGCCGACGGCTTGATG
>Ga0055582_1000105_pt1 | contig 10839 bp, 15 predicted proteins | sample COG_11_FD_55052 | JGI IMG/M metagenome (GOLD analysis project Ga0055582, IMG submission 55052) | Pelagic marine sediment microbial communities from the LTER site Helgoland, North Sea, for post-phytoplankton bloom and carbon turnover... | ecosystem: Environmental > Aquatic > Marine > Neritic...
TCCGAGCTTCGGCAAAATGTGCTGGACGTGTTCAACCGCGAGGGCATCGAGATCATGACCCCGTCGGTCAGCGCGCTCCGGGATGCCAATCGACCGGCCATCCCCGCAGACTTCAATCCAAGTCCTCTAGACCCCCCCGGACTGCAGATTCTGTCTGCCCATTCGGATTCAAAATGAGGCTTACGCTTTGCTGGCTGCTCGGCTAGTCGCAAGCAGCGTCGATGGCGAGCGCCACGCTCTGACTGCTGAGTATCTGCTGCTCGGTCAGTGACTCGATGTCACAGGTGCCGAGGCAATCAACCGTGTCCGAGATAGCTCTCAGGCATTCGAGGCCGACGAGGTCTGCCTGCGCCTCGCAGCTCTGTACGCACTCCGCGCCACGCACCGGAACACCCAGCTCCGCGAAGCAGGCGTCCGGCCAGCCGCAGATTTGGTCACAAACCTGCCCCGCAGTCCGAGCCTCTCCTGCGCTCGAATCCCCGCAGCCGCTGAGCCGCTGATAGTCGATCCAAAAAAGATTACCTTCGTCATCCAACTCTCCTCCTTGGGGCTTGTCGCCGAGGAGAGCCGAGTTGTCACCCTTGTCCTGGGATTTCACACTCACCTTGAGCCCGATGGGCTAAGAGAGCTAAGAGAGGAACAAGGCGGGGCTTCAAGTCCCGAAGAAACGGCGCCGAAGGCGTCTTGCGGCCTCTCGGCCCCGACCTCACCCGGTCACCGGACCCAATCAAGTCTGGGCCTACGACTTCGTGTTCGATGCATGCGCCAACGGGCAGAAGCTCAAGTGCCTCACCGTGGTCGACGAGTGGACGCACGAATCGCTCGCCATCGACGTGGCGGGGAGTCTTCGCTCACGGCGCGTCATCGAAGTGCTCGACCGGCTCGTCGCCGAGCGCGGAGTGCCTGAGACATTGCGCTCGGACAACGGACCGGAGTTCGTGTCGCTCGCCGTGCTCCGATGGCTAAGCCGAGCCGGCGTCCAGAGCGCCTTCATCGCACCAGGCAAGCCCTGGCAGAACGGCACCAACGAGAGCTTCAACGGGAGGTTTCGCGACGAGTGCCTCAACATGCACTGGTTTCACAACCGTGCCGAAGCTCGCGTGCACATCGAGCAATGGCGACGCGAGTACAACGAGGTGCGACCTCATTCGAGCATCGCCTACTTGACCCCGGCGGCCTTCCGCCGTCAGAACCATTCAAACCCTAAGCCCTGGTCGAGGGGAGGCAGCTCTGCACTAACCCGTGGTCCGAAGAAACGGGGCTGGTCATCTGTGTTATTGCTTTAAGTTCTACGCTTGTTGAATTCGACAATGATGTTTCAATCTAGCCGTTCAACAATCGCCTTGGCCACTCGCTCCGGCACTTCGATCGGCGGCCAGTGGGACACGTCCGGCCATTTGTGCAAATCCGCAGCCGGGTTGAGTTTCTTAAGCCGGTCCGCCATGGCTTCCGCAGCGTTGGGATCCTGTTTGCCCCAGAAGATGCTCGTCGGCGCGGAAAGTTTGGTCAGTCCACCAATCCAGCGGTCCAGGTTTTCTTTTCGCTCGTTCTGATAGCGCATCAGCCGCGGCATCAGTCGACTGCCGTGATGTTCGTTGATTTGCGCGATCATCACTTCGATCAGCCCGTCGTTGGCCTGATGTTCCTTGGAGAAACCAACGTTGAGCAAATCCAGCCACTGATCGTCGGGGATATCCTTGTCGAGGATCTTATCGGGCTCTGCGAGCATCTTCTTCTGCATCGGCATGAAGTTCACCATATCGACCAACGTGGAGCCATTCAGGATGATGGCGTGCTTGATCTTGAAGGGCAGTTTGCCTTCTTCCTGTCGCGCCATGATTTCCGCACCCACGGTCTGACCCATGTCATGGATACAGAGAACCACTTCTTTAAGACCTTCACTCTCTGCCACAGCGACCGCCCGGTCGGCCTGTTTGAACATCGAGTAATGTGACTCAAACGTGCCATCGGTCGGCTTGTCGCTTTGACCAAAGCCCAGAAAGTCGGAGATCACAATGCGCGTGTGCAGCGCCACCCGCGGCACCACGTTCTTCCAGTCGATTGACGAGCCCGGATAGCCATGCGTCAGCAGTACGCCATGGCCTTCGTACTTTGGAGTTCCCGATGCATGGACAAAGATATTGTGTCCGTCGATTTCCTGGAAATGGCCTTCATCACGCCATATTTGCAAATCTTCGGGTCTTNCTGATGCCATTGGGAACTCCGTTAGGACTTTGAGGGGAAGGACGTTATTTTGACGAAGCCGAGCTTCACGTCGNTAACGCCCTACATTGCAGATTCGGGTCTGTCTATGTAATTTCCGCAACAACTTTCGGGACTACGGATTCTTCATGCAGTCCGACGTTTTCTGCGAATTCAATGCCTTCGCCGAATCTGTCCGAGACGTGGATAGCAAGATGATGCTTCGCAACCCCAAGCGGCGAATCTGGCGTCATAGCTCGGTGAATCTTGACGGCGTCGGTGTTCAATTTGGGCAGATGGGAAGCGGCAACTGATCTACCCCCAAAGTTGGTCCACTCATGAAGTGAGTCTCTGGGCGAATTCGTTGGGTGTCCGTCCTCCGAGCGAGCTGTGCGGCCGCTCGTGGTTGTAGTGCCATCTCCATTGTTCGAGCGCGTGCTGCGCTTCTTGGACGTTGGAAAAGACGTGCTCGTTGAGGCACTCGTCGCGAAGCCGTGCGTTGATCTCTGTTATCGGTTTTGCCCCCCGAAAAGTTGCGCGAGTCAGCGCATTAATTTTCTGACGCGTTTTGAATGAGAGTGACTCGTTCTGCTCTCTTCTGGAAAACTCTGCATCTTTTTGCGCAGAAGCAGTTCGGTCTGACTCACTGTGCTGCAGATTGCGTCATTACGAATCAATACGAGTCACTTTGCTTCAGAATTGCGCAGAAGAATTCAAAGTTGTTCATTGTGCGTCAAAAGGAACCGGACTCTGTCCGGGCAAGGTGGAGTTTTGTCTGCCAACAAAACTGCAAGTGCGTTGCGCGCACCTCTCTAACATTCGCGCGCGGCACTTGATGACGCGCTCAACGCCTTCGGCTTATTCGCGCGCTCGCACCAACGATTGTTCCTCGACAACGCGATCGTCATGCTTATGCTCGTGAGGTGGGGGACCTCAACCATCGCATCACGGTGCGCCTCACCGATGCGCACGCGGCTCAACTTCAAGCGCTCGCAAGCGCAAGCGGCCTCACGCGGAACGAAGTCATGCGGCGCGTGCTCTTGAACACCAAGATTCCGAGCGCGCGCACTCGGCAGGAAGTTCAAGACATCCTTAGGATTCAACGGGAACAGAACCGGCTCGGCGGTTTACTCAAGAAGGCGCTCACCGAGCGTGCCGAGAAGACCGAGCTTCGCCGCACCCTTGTCGAAATTGAACGCAATGGGGCCGAGCTCAGACGCGTGGTCGCGCATCTCGTTCGATCCCGATGATCATCACGCCGAAGCAGCCGCGAAACGCCAAAACCCGCTCTTCTCTCTCCAGGCTCGTCCCCTATATGCTTCGCGGCAAAGGAGAGGAGCGTTGCACCTGGTACATGGCCGGGAATCTCCCGGGGCTCGATCGTCGCGAAGACGCCACGCTCGCCGTCGACGTCATGGAGCTGCTGCAGGACAGCAATCGAAGAGCAAAAGGAAACAAGACCTACCACCTGGTCATCTCGTTCCATCCAACGGACCGACGGCTGACCCGGGCCGAGCTCGAGGACGTCGTTGCCCGGACCGTGCATGCAGCGGGACTAGGCGAACATCAATACGTCGCCGTCCGCCATAGCGAGCAGGAGCACGAACATGTTCACNTGGCGGTGAACCAGATCCATCCGGAGACGCTCAAGATCCATCACCCCTACAGAGCCATCCCTGCGTATCGGGCACTTGCGCGCGTCCTCGAGGAGGAGCTCGAGTTGCACCGAGTCGATCGTGGCAGGGGTCACGCCCAAAGCCACAGGGCGCGGGATTTCGAAGCGCACCGGGGCATCGAGAGTTTCTCCTGCTGGGCGCGTCGAACCATAGGAGACACGACGGAACTGGATCGCATCGGATCATGGGAGCACCTACACCGAGAGCTGACGCGTTTCGGGGTGCAGCTGGTGCCTCGTGGGAACGGGCTTGCGATTATCGACGCGACGAGATCGAACTTGGCGTGCAAGGCATCTTCGTTGGGGCGGGGCTGGTCCAAGCAACGACTCTGCGGGCGATACGGCGAGTTCGTTCCGGGTCCGAGGTCGTCCGAAGTCGCCCGTAAGCAGGTGAATTACTACGTCGAGCGGCCGATACAATCGCGGGATGATGGCCTCTGGCTCGAGTACCAGGACGCCCTCCGTGTGGCGCGCACGAGGCGAGCTGAGCATCGCCAGGCATTGGCGCAAAAGGTGGGCGCAGCCCGAGCCGCGCACCAGCACGCCTTCAAACTTCGCCATCACGCTATCGCAGCGATGCCCATCTCCGCCCAGGAGAAGCGCAAGCACTACAAAGCGCTGTCGTTCGAGTGCAAAGTGGCGGAGCGAAAGCTACGGGCGAATATCCGGGGCTGGCGCACGGTGAGCGTCAACACGCACCCAGGATCGTGGAAGCAGTTCTTGGCCGCACAGGCCGCGTGCGGAGACCGGCGGGCCATTCGACGACTTGCTGGCCGGCCCCGCGGGGCGGCGATTGTCAGCGATGGCCGGCACGTTCAGGTGCTCTCATCCCGTAGTTCGCGGACGAGTCGGGGAAGCCTCGTTCACAATCTCCCCAACGGGGTTCGACTTCGAGAGTCTGCTCGATCGATCGAGCTACTCGGCGATGCCAGCGACGAGGCGCTCGAGCAACTCGTGGACACAGCCAAGCAACGGTTCGGCGCGTGTAGAGTCACGCTAGTGGGACGAAAGGACCTTCAACGACGATTGACAAGACTCGCGGCCGACCGAGGTCTCGGGATCACTCGAGAACGTGAGCGCTGACAGGGGACGAGCTGAATGCCAAATCGCGAGCATTCGATTCCCAGCGCCCCCACCGATAGGACGAAAGCATACTGATTGAACAGTTGCTCGATGCCCGCCTTGCCGAGCGACGCTTCGAACACGAACACGACGACGCCGATCAGCACCCACATCGCGGGCGGCTCGGCGCCGTGTCGCGTACAGGAATCATTTCCTACGGGGCCTCACTAGGCAGCCATGGCCTCTTTTGCATCACTACGGGCGGCGCGGCTGAGCGAAGCCATCGAGGAGCCGGCAAAGATCATATGAATGCCAGCTATCGTGCCGACCGCCCACATTCCCGAAACCGGAAACTGGCGCCAGATCATGATGCCGAGGACCAACGCGGCGATGCCGCTGAAGAGCGTCCAGCCCCACCCTTTGATCGGGCGGAGCCGAAACGCGTAGATGATTTCAAAGACGCCCTCGACGAGGAGATACGCCGCCAAGACCAGCGTGAGGGTCGCCAGTCCCATGCCGGGTCGCACGACCAGGTAGCCTCCGGCGACGAGCGTAAGAAGGCCTAGGACAAACATGAGCAGACCGCGCCCGAACGAGCCCATCTTGAAGGCGAGAAACAGTCTCGAGACACCCGACGCGACGAGCAGCACGCCCACCGCGATCGTCACCGAGAGTCCGGCAATGAACGGGGAAATGACGGCCAATACGCCCGCGATGGCAATGCCAATTCCAAGCGCCATCCCGAGCCCGGCGTGCCGCTTGATGGTGCTCAGCATTTCTTGATCCGCTTGTTCGATTCCGTTTGTCATCACCTGCCTCCATGCCGTGGATAGAAGCCTCGCACTGGGCAGAATGCAAGGCCAAAACGAAGCCTGGACGTCCACCATCTTCTCAAGATGTTCTTGCGGAATCTGCATAGAAATCGGTTCACCGGCTGGTCTAGAGTGCGCCTACGCGAGAACCAGCNGGGCGGATTGCGCCCACGGCAGAGGACATGTTCCCGAGGAGACGATGATGGCGACCGCAAAGAAGAGAAAAGCACCCGCGAAAAAGAAGTCAACGTCGTTGAGCGCGAGGGCCCGCGCAGCCTACGCGAGGGCCAAGAAGGATGCCGCGGCACACGATAAGCAGGTGAAGAAGGACCTCGCTGCCTACAAGAAGAAAGCCGCCAAGAAGAGCGCTGCCCACAAGAAGAAGGTCGCAGCGGCCAAGAAGAAGGTGGATGCCTCAGCCGCGTCCGCAAAGAAGCGTGCGACGAAAAAGAGCAGAGCCGCAAAGAAGCGTGTGACCAAGAGAAAGTCCACGGCCAAAAAGAAGTAACCGCACGGCGCCGGAGGGGACCGAGTCGTCCCTTTGAGTGGGAAGACATGCGGCGGAAGGTGCTAGACGCCTTGCGGCCGCTGTACCTGCTGCTCGAGACGCCCGGCACCATCGTCTGCTCGGAGCTTCCCTACCAGGTCTACCCCGGCATCGACTAGCAGACGGAGGCTCAGCTCGGCCGCTTCACCATCAGCCCGGACGCCGTCGCGAGACAGGCCTTGGGCGAGGGGAAAGCGTTCGAGCTGGTCCTCTTCTATCACGGCGGAGGGCAGGTCGAGCCCGACGACGCGCTCTCCATGTTCACCGACCTGGTCCGGCAGGACGGCTGACAGCCTACTCCAGCAAGGCGGCAGCCTCTGCGAAGTAGTCTTGGGCCGCGTCGTAGTTCTTCTGCGCCTTTGAGAGGTCGTTCTTCTCGAGCGCTTTGTCCGACTTTCTGAGCGCGTCTAAGCCCTTCTTCAGTGCGTCGATGGCCGGCTTGTCTGAAGCTGGGAGCTCCGCTTCCGCATAGTACCAATGGCCTTGTCGAAATGCTTGATCGCCGAGTTGAAGTGCCGTCTCGCCGAGCTGACTTTGTCTTGCTGCAGTTTGGTCGCGACTTTGCCGAGCTCAGAGTAACCACTGTTCATGTGGTGGACCGCCTCATTGTATTCATGCTCGGACTTGAAGCCCTCCCAGCTCTTCGCGGACGCATGACCCGAGAATCCGAGCAGCCCGAAACCGAGCAGCGCAGCGAACAGGAACGTACTCAATCCCGAACGAAATTTCGTGGAATACTCAATCATTGGTTTCTACTTGGGGTGTTTGCTCAGCTCAGGATGTCGTCGGCCTTGCCGAAACTATCCGCCGCTTTGTCATAGTGGCGCTGGGCTGAATCGACCTCGCCGTTGTCGAGAGCCGTGGCCGCCTCATCGAGCTCCTTGTAACCCTTGTTCATGGCATCGACCGCGCCCGCGTAGGATTTCCCCACGTCGGCCTTCTCGACGTGCGTGATCGCGGCGCTCAAGTCTTTGAGCGCTTTTCGAAGGTGCGCTGCCGCGCGGTTCGGCTCGTCCTCGGCGATTTTGTTACCAACGACTTTCGCCTGATGAAGCGCGCGCTCGTAGTCGACGTAGGCCTCGTCCATCTGTCGGTTCTCGAATCGTGATTCTTTGCTCATGGCTTGCTCCTGGCTGTGTTTGGTGGGTGTCAGATCGAACCGCTTATCGATTCGCTCGTCCGCCCGCATCCGGCGGAGGATAGAGCCTTCCGACGCTCCGGCTATGCACTTTCCGCAAAAAATCCGAACGTCATCGAGTTGCCATACGCGTCTCGGCACCCAGCGTCGATCTCGACCCGTGCGCTCACGATCCCAAGCTCTAGCGGTTTATCATGTAGCGGAAGGCCAGGTTCAGCCGGTGGTCCTGACCGAATTGCGCGTCGAAGTTGACCCTGCGGCCGTAGAAGTACTCCACCGCGATGAACAGATGGTTGACGGGCTCGTAGTCGAGGGTCGCGGTCGCGGTCACCGAGCCGCTGAAGGTTTCGGGCGCCTGGCCGGCGACGTTCAGGACGTCCACGTGCGAAAGCATGAAAAGCGACCTCCACTTGTCGGCCCAAGGCCGCTCCCAGCCCGCCCAAATGCCCCACGCGTTGGTGGTCAAGAGCGTATTCGTGGCGTCTACGTAGGTGCCAGACAGTCCGCCCGCGATGCTGGTATCGAACATCAGCCCGCTGACTCCAGGGCCGATCANGAAGTTCCACTTCAGGCGGTCCCCGTTCTTCGTTGGGATNTTCGCCCAGCCGCTCAGCGTNCCTCCNGCAACCCACTTGGTNGCCCGCGCTTCGGTCACNGTGCTCTCGGCGACGAAGTATCGGACGATGACTGCGGCCATCAGATTGCCCCATTTGGGGCTGTAGTCATACCTCACCAACATGTCGGGCGCGTTGAAGGCGCTCTCGGCATTGGTGAATTCGGTCCTCGGTAGCTCGATCGCGGCGGTCAAGACGTGCGCATGTTTCCTCTGGCCCCTGCTGAGTGCGGCCGCGTACCGGAGCACGGGCCGACGGACCTCGGGATAGGCCCCTGGCGCAGCGCGGTCGAAATACGCGGGCCACGTTCCACCGTTCGACAACGTGCTGTCGGCCTGGCCGAAGGTAAGATGGCCGACTTGAATGAAGAACTGGCGAACGCGAGGCCCGTAGCCGTCGCCGAGGACGTCACCCCCGAGGTCCATTTCGAAGAGCATGTGGGCGACCCCAGGGAAGTTCTTCCTCTTTTTNCGTTTCCAATCGAACAAGTGCCGGTACTCGAAGAACATACGGCTGCTCCGGACATCCACGCCGGTGCTCGGCCGTTTCAGCGTTGGCACGATCACGGCGGCAGCCGAGAACTCTTGCTCCATCTCGAGGCCGTTCCCTTGGAAGTCGTGGAAGAGCGCGAACTGGACCCAACCCGACATTCGGAGCTCGCTCGGTGTGTCCTTGAGGCCCCACCAGCCCTTGTCGATGACGTCTTTCTTGGGCGTCCCGATGTGCCAGGCCGCATTGTAGTTGGCCGGTTGCGCCGCGGCGATGCCTTCATGAAATTGCTCTCGCTGTTCGTCGGTCATGCCGCGCGCCGCGGCGGTCGCCTTGTCAGCAGCCTCCTGGTCGTCCTCCTCGCCGGGGGCGGGCCTGGCTTTCGGTTCGGCCTTGTCCTGTTTGGCCTCGAGCTCGGAGAGCCGGTTTTCGAGCTCCTGGTTTTGGGCTTCGAGCTCCTGAATCCGCTCTTCTTGGGACTTTTGTTCTGAGTCCTGCGCAAGGGATGGCGTGGGAGCCGAGAGCGCCCACGCGATCGCGACGAGCCATGCCCACTGGTTCTTCCGCCTCTTCGGTCGCATGGTCTTCCCGTTAGTCTCCGCTTGTCGTTTGGGACCTCGTAGAAGCGGGCTCGGGTTTCTGCCAGGGCCACCGACCGCTCATTTCGAGAGACGTCGTCCACCCGAGGAACGTGCGAATGGCGACCATGATCGCCAAGTAGCCCACTTTGTCCAAAGTGGGATCGATGATGATCGTCTTGATGATCGTGGCGGCGACCAGAACCTCGAGCCCGATCAGGACGACGCGTGCAATCGCCTTCCGATAGCTCGTGAAGGCAGGCAGAGCCCCGTCACGCTGAACGTTGCGGACCCAATGGAAGGTCACGATGACGAACCCGAGCAACAGGAGGAATGCGCTGCTATCTTCCAGCGCCCGTATCAGCGTGGCGAGGCCTTGAACGACCGTGTCAGACATGGCCTTGCTCCTCCACAGAGGGTTGCCAGGGCCATCGACCCTCGGTCTCGAGCGTCAGCGTCCAGCTCACGACGGTGCGAACGACGACGAGAAACGCGAGAACCGCGAGCGAGCCAAAGGTGGGCTTCACGGTGATCGTCTCGATGACGTCGCTGAGGACGAGAAGTTCGAGCCCCAGCAGCAATGCGCGCCCAAGGTCGATCTTGAACTGACTGAAGTTCTGCACGAGGGCTCCCGTCGGGAACCGCTTCGCGTATCGCGCCGAAGCCAGGACAAACCCTACGACGATGATGAGCACGGCAAACAGGCTGAGGAGCCCAGAGCCACGTTCCAGATATGTGGAGATTTGTTCAGCGATGTCACTCATGTCTACCGGTCCGTTACGATGCCAGCCGACACCCACCCGCTGTGATCACAACATGGGAGGAAAATCGGAAAGAACGATGTCGTTGGAGCCGCCGCCTTCGCGAGCCTGAGTCGGGCGCCCCAGTGGGGCGCTCCGACCGAGGCCTACGAACGCGCTGCAGAAATCCGAGTACTTTCCCGGTTAAGCCTCTACCGGCCAGCGGCGCGGCTTCGAGGTGAACGGCGCGCGAGGCGTTTGTCGCTCGGTCAGGCCGTTCTCGCGCAGGCGCCGGAAGAAGTGAGGGAAGCGGTCCTCTCCGAAGAAGGGCTCGCCATTGATGATACTCAGCGGCACGCCACCGTGACCGGCCCGGAACTGCACCTTGGAGTTCTCCTGCCACACCGCGTCAATCTCGGCGGTGTTCTTCTGGATGTAACTGATGGCTTCGTCGTAATCGAGCCCGTCGATCATGTTGAAGCGTTCTTTCACGTGCGCTGGCCAGTGAGGGACCTGGTCGCCCCAGATCAGTGTTTGGACGTAATGGGCGTGATCGATCGACTTTCCCTTGAGCTGGGCGTAGCAGCCCAGACGCACGATCCAACCGATGTAGGGCTGCTTTTCCGGTGGGTGCACATGGAGAAACAGGTCGCCCCCTACCGGCCACATGTTCTGCCAAACCGGGTCTGGAGTCGGATGTTTGAACGGGACCCCTTGATCGCGACCCAACATGGGACCGTCCCACTGTGCGTTGGTGAGGAAGTACCAACGGGCGAAGGCGCCCCCGGCCTTGCCGGTGCCGCCCTTGGTGCTCCGCACTGCCTCCGGCATCACCAGGCGCATGTTGACATCCACGTTGTAGTTGGAGTGAAGCCACACCATCCGTTGCACGATGAGGTAGCTATAAGGGCTGCGATGCGAATAGATGCAGTCGACCTTCAGCGGGTCCGCTGAGGTGACGGGCTGCGTTCGCTGACGCGGA
>Ga0055582_1000109_pt1 | contig 10713 bp, 6 predicted proteins | sample COG_11_FD_55052 | JGI IMG/M metagenome (GOLD analysis project Ga0055582, IMG submission 55052) | Pelagic marine sediment microbial communities from the LTER site Helgoland, North Sea, for post-phytoplankton bloom and carbon turnover... | ecosystem: Environmental > Aquatic > Marine > Neritic...
TCGGCGCTACCGAAAATGAGGGTCGGGATGATGAGCCCCGCGAACACGGCGACGATGATGCGCCAGGAAGCGATCTTCGTGAACACCAGGAACGCGCCGCCAACCAGGCAGGCAAGCGCCGACGTCTCGCCCAGCGAACCCTGCATCTGCCCGATGAACGCCTGCGTCCAGGTCAGGCCCATGGCTGCGATGCCCGCCATGCCTTCGATGGCGGAAACGCCGAGTGCGGTTGCCCCGCTGAAGCCGTCCACCGCTGTCCACACGGCATCGCCGGAGATCTGCGCAGGGTAGGCGAAATAAAGGAACGCTCGGGCGACCAGCGCCGGGTTGAGGAAGTTCTTGCCGGTGCCGCCGAAGACTTCCTTGCCGATAATGACACCGAACGTGATGCCAACCGCGACCTGCCAGAGCGGAATAGTCGCCGGGAGGATCAGCGCGAACAGCCAACCTGTGACGAAGAAGCCTTCATTGACCTCGTGATTGCGAACCGCCGCGAACAGTACCTCCCAGAACAGGCCCACGACCATCGTGACGATATAGATCGGCAGGAAATACAGCAGACCATGCATGAAACAGTCGTAAATGCTCGCCGGGTCGTAAGCAGCACCGAGCAACGGCAGCACAGCGCCGCGCCAGCCATCTATACCCAGGAGCCCGAGGCTTTGCAGCGCCATGTTGGCCTGGTAGCCCGTGTTCCACATGCCGAAGATTGCGGCCGGTGCTGACGCAATCACGACGATGATCATGACGCGTTTCAGGTCCAGCGCATCGCGTATATGGGGGGAGCCGCGCGCGAGGTCGGCCGGCGAATAGAAGAATGTGTCGACGGCCTCGAAAAGCGCATGGAATTTCTCGAAGCGGCCGCCTTTGACAAACAGCGGTTCGAGTCCATCGAGGAATGAGCGGAGATTTTTCATCAGCCGTTTACCTCGATTTCGTGCAGGTTGTTGCGCAGGTGGCGTCCATAGTTGTACTTGCCATTGCAAACGAAAGAACAAAGGGCCAGGTCTTCTTCGTCGAGTTCCAGGCAGCCAAGGTCACGGGCGCCGTCGGTGTCGCGGACCAGCAGGGCTTTGAGTAAGGGAGTCGGCAGCAGGTCCAGCGGCATGACCTCTTCGAAGCTGCCCGTCGAGACCATCGCGCGCGGACTGCCGTTCTGCGATGTCGTGAAGTGGTATGCGCCGCCGCTGAAGAGCTTGCCGAAGAAGCCGCGCGTGCTCGAAAACTTGCCGATACCCGGACGCAGGAAGGACAGGAACTCGCGCGGGTTACCTTCCTGCAGGACCGTAATCTGACTGTCGTATCGGCCGAGGTAGGCGGCCCAGTCGACGGCGCGGTGGCCGCTGAGCACGGAGCCCGCCACGACGCGGACATCGCCGGCGGCCATTTCGTCACGCAGCAGGTCGCTGGTATTCGCGCCGAGACGTGTCGTAATCAGGCGCGGGTTCTTAACCATGGGCCCCGCCAGTGCGATCACTCGCTCCACAGCCACTCGCCCCGTTGCGAACAGCTTGCCGATGGCGATGACGTCCTGGTAGCCAATGTGCCAGACGACCTTTTGCTCGGTGACCGGCTCGATCAGATGAATGTGCGTTCCGACGAGGCCGGCAGGATGCGGGCCCGAAAACTCGGCGTGCCGAAACTGGTCGCTCTGCGGACGGTCGATTCCCGAGTTGGGTGCGGTACAGAGATAAACATGGCCGTCGGTCAGCCTGGAAACGATGGTCAGACCCTGCGCAAATGCGTCCTTGTCGCGTCCGATGACGACGGCCGGGTCGGCTGCGAGCGGGTTCGTGTCTATCGCCGTGACGAAAAGCGCCTTTGGCGACGCGTCAGGTGCGGGGATCTTGCTGAACGGACGCGTGCGTAGTGCCGTCCAGAGGCCCGACGCCAGCAGGTTCCTGCGCACGTCCTCGCCACTGAGGCTGTCGAGCCTTGCGGCATCACAGGTCTCGAAAGACTCGGCATCATCGCCTTCCAGTTCGATGACGACAGACTGCAGCACACGGCGTTCGCCGCGATTGATAGCCTTTACGATGCCGCTGCCCGGCGACGTGAATCGAACACCCGGGTTCTGCTTGTCCTCTCCCACTGGCTGGCCGAGTTTCACCCGGTCGCCTTCGCGCACCAGCATGCGGGCTTTCAGAGTTTCCGCCATGGGGTTCAGCATCGCGACCGAACTGACGTCCGGGCCTTTCGATATGCTTTGCTCGGGAGCCCCGGCCAGGGGGATGTTCAGGCCCTTCTTTATTATGAACTGCATAGTTGTCTTCTAATGGTTACCACCACAGGGCGAATAATGCAGAAGCGCTGAGCCACAGGCAGCCAACCGTATGGATGGCAAGCGTGGACTCGATCGCCTGAGTCATTGATTCGCGGTTTTCAATACCGGTCTTGATGGCCGTGGCCGCCCGCCACGCAAGGAACAGCAGGGCGGCAGGCGCCAAAGGTGCGAGTAACGGCAAAGCCTGCTGCACCGTCAATACGACAATGATACCCACAGCGGCCAGCTGGATCGCCAGGTACAGGCGCGATGTGCCGGCGAGGCCCATCCTGACGGGCAGGGTGTTCTTACCCGATGCGCCGTCTGCCTTGATATCCGGCACCTCGTTGATGAGCAGGATTGCGGCCACCCAGGCGCTGACGGGCAGGGAATAGAGAATGAGGGACGACTCGATTGCCGCCCCCTGCAGCCATGCAGCGCCCGTTACGGGCAGCACACCGAATGCCACGGCAACGGCAGTCTCGCCGAGACCGAGCGTGCTTAGTTTTACGGGTCCGAGCGAGTACAAGACGCCGAGCAGTATACCGACCACCCCGAAGACAATAACGACAGGGCCTTTTGCGATGAGCAGGCCGACGCCGGCCAGCGCTGCAATCAACAGCAAGGTAATCCCAAGCTGTGCCATGCGTGACTGCGAAAGGATCCCGGTCTGGATGAAGCGCGAACCGCCCGTGTACGGGTAGATGCGCAGTTCATTGCGCCGGTCAGTACCGATGGTTTCGTCGCCAACGTCGTTGAGCACATTGCTTGCAGCGTGCACGCAGACGGTCGCGACAAGGGCCAGCACGAAAACGTAGAGGTCGAACTGTGCGGTCACGTAGGCGCCCCAGGCCGTGCCGGCGACCACTGGCAGCACGGAAGCCGGAAAAAACTTGGGACGGGTGGCGTGGAACGCTCGCTTCAGCGAGCGGCCAAGAGAATCGCCGGCGAAATCCTCCGTCGCCGGATCGATCGGTCGTGCTGATTCCTGTGGCATTCGGTTTTCCCGGGTAAAGGCGCGAGCAGGGCCGCGACCGCGCGCTTATTGTTGTGTGCCTCTTATACCGAAAAAAGTGCCGCTTTCATATCCGTATTACGCTTAAGTATGACGGCTAGGTTTCGCTAATCGAGACGCTGTACAATGCCGTGCTCTGTTTTGGCCCGGGTCCAGGCTCGCGCTTGCCCGGGACCATCATGAAAAAGGAAGAATAACCATGAAACTCAGTAGTTTGCTATTTCTCAGCCTGGTCACTCTCAGCCTGGCCGCCTGCGGTGGCGGCGACAGCGGTGATGAGGTGGAGCCGCAGCCGGCCGGTGACGGCATTGCCGTGACCGACGCCGAACTTGCGGGGAACCCGTTCATGGAGGAATGGGACACGCCTTACAGTGTGCCGCCTTTCGCGAGCATCGAGAACGGCGATTACATGCCGGCGATCAAGAAAGGCATCCTGGAGTTGCGTGCCGAAATCGACGACATCGTCAGCAATGCCGAAGCGCCGAACTTCGAAAATACGATCCTCGCGCTGGAAACCGCGGGGGAGACGCTGGACCGCGTCGCCTCGACCTTCGGCAACATCACGGGCACGGAACTCGATGACGAACTGCGCGCATTACAGACCGAGATCTACCCGATGCTGACGCGCGAGTTCGACGCTATCACGCTCAATGATGAGCTTTGGGCTCGCATCCAGTCCGTTTACGAACAACGCGACAGCTTAGGATTAGACGAGCAGGACGCACGCCTGCTCGAGCTGCGCCACCGGCAGTTCGTTCGCGCCGGCGCGGCCCTGAGTCCCGAGGTCAAGCAGCAGGTCGCGGAAATCAACTCCGAACTCTCGGGTCTGACGACGAAGTTCGGCCAGAACCTGCTGGCGGCCACCAAGGCGTTCAAGCTCGAGATCACGGATGAAGCTGAGACCGCGGGCCTGAGCGACGACTTCAAGGCCTCCGTATGGAATGAAGAGAAGGGCGCCTGGGTCATCGGCCTCAACCGCTCGGCCTACGAGACCTTCATGACGCAGTCCGAGGTTCGCGAGCTGCGCGAGGAGCTGTTCAATGCCTATCGCCTGCGCGCCTCGGAAGGCGAGTACGACAACGGTCCGTACGCCATCAAGGTCGCCACGCTCAGGGCGAAGCGCGCAGAGTTGATGGGCTACGAGTCACATGCGCATTACCAGCTCGAAACGCGCATGGCGAAAACGCCGCAGGGCGCCGAGGACTTCCTGCTGCGCGTCTGGCGGCCCGGTCTCGAGCGCGCCAAGGAAGAACGTGCTGACATGCAGGTCATGATCGGCGACGAATTCACGTTCGCGGCACACGATTGGTGGCACTACTCCGAAAAGGTGCGCAAGGCCCGCTACGACCTCGACGAGAACGAAACCAAGCCTTACTTCGATCTCGAATCGGTGCGCAATGGCGCGTTCGAGATGGCGAATCGCCTGTTCGGACTGACCTTCGAGCCCGTGGACGTCGAAGGCTGGAACCCCGTCGTTACGTCTTACGATGTCAAGGATGCGGAAGGCAATCACCTGGGCCTGTTCATGACTGACATGTACGCGCGTGATTCGAAGCGTGGTGGCGCGTGGATGAGCACCTACCGCGACGCGTCGAATATCGGCGGCGACAATATTCGCCCGATCGTGACGAATAACCTGAACCTGTCGACGCCGCCCGAAGGCGAGCCGACGCTGATGCGTTTCTCCGAGGTCGAGACCTTGTTCCACGAGTTCGGTCACGGCCTGCACGGGCTCATGACGCAGATCGATTACCCGATGTTCTCGGGTGTCGACGGGCCTCGTGACTACACCGAATTCCCGGCGCAAATCCTCGAGCACTGGACGGCCGAGCCCGAGATGCTGGCCATCTATGCACGGCACTACGCGTCTGGAGACGTGATCCCCGAGGAACTCGTCGAACGCATGCGTATCGCTGCCAACTTCAACCAGGGATTCGCGACGACGGAATACATTGCGGCGTCGCTGCTGGATCTGCGCTGGCACATGCTGTCGTCAGAAGAGGCGGCGGCGATCACCGACGCACGCGCCTTCGAGAAAGAAATCCTCGATGGCTACGGTCTGATCGAGGAAATCGAGCCGCGTTACCGCTCGCAGTATTTCAGCCACATATTCGCGGGCGGCTACTCGGCCGGCTATTACGCGTACCTGTGGTCGGAGATTCTCGACGCCGACGGGTTCGCGGCGTTCAAGCAGGCCGAGAACATCTGGGATCCGGAGCTTGCGGGACGCCTCAAGAAGTGGATTTACGAGTCCGGTGGCCTGCGCGAAGCGGACGAGTTGTACCGCGACTTCCGCGGTCAGGATCCCAGTATCGAGCCGCTGCTCGAGGGTCGCGGATTCGCGGTCGAGGAGTCTGGCACCTGATCCGGCCTACAGCAGTCGAGTGACCGCCCACCACAGGCCGGTCATGCCGATCAACAGGGACCCGGGGCGCACCGCGTAGATTCTGTAACGCGTTGCGCCTTCCGGGTCTTTTAGTACCCGCCGCAGGCCAAGGCCGACAATAGCCGCAACGCCGATGACGGTCAGCTGGCCGATTTCGACGCCCACGTTGAACCCGATCAGTGCACTCCAGAACTGGCCGGGTGGCAGCCCGAGTTCGCCGAAGAACCCGGCGAAGCCCATGCCATGGACGAGGCCGAACAGGAACACGACGGCGGGCCGCCACTTCGTCATGTCCTTGAAGAACAGGTTTTCAATAGCGACGAAGGCGATCGTGAACGCGATCAGGGGTTCGACGACCGCCGATGATGGCGTGATGACGCCGCTTGCGGCCAGGGCCAACGTGGCCGTATGCGCCACCGTAAATGCGGATACCTGGATGACGAGGGCGCGCAGCCTCGTCGACGCAAGGAAGATCGCGAGTACGAAAAGGATGTGGTCGGCACCATCGGGCAGGATGTGGCCGATGCCTATCTTGATGTACAGGCCGAAAGTCGACCAGAAGCCACGCTCCTCACCGCTGTCGTCCAGCAGCGGCTTCAGGTCGACCTGGTTGACGTCGCTCTCTGCCATGTTCAGCTCGGCGAGCGCCGCGCACAGCGCCGGATCAAGGCCGTCTTCGCCGGGCGTGCAGAATTCGTCTTCCGGATGCGCGAATGCAAGGCTCGAGACGAACAGCAGCATCAGCAACAGTCTTGTGCAGGCTGGGGATGGGCGCATGGATGAATTCTGACAGGAAACGAGTACCAAGATCGAGATACTATCGCGCGATGAAAAAAACGAACCTGCTTATTTTGGCGGCGGCGATAATGCTGGCGGCCTGCTCCGGCGACACGCCGGAAGTCGATTCCTATGATCCTGCGCACGATTATTTTTCTTTCGCGAACAGCGATCAGTTCGTCACCGAGCACCTGGCACTCGACCTCGACGTTGATTTCGATAGCAGCGAGCTGCGCGGCAGCGCCACGCTCGCCATGCGCCGGCTCGACGAGGAAGCCACCGAAGTTATCCTCGATACCCGCGATCTCGCGATTGATAGTGTCGAACTGATATCCGCCGAAGGCATAGCCAGCGCCCTCGAGTTTCGTTTTGGCGACGAAGACGAGGTTCGCGGGACACCGCTGATCATCAGCCTGCCCGGTGATCTGTCCGTGGATGAGACTGTCGATCTCAGGCTCATGTACTCGACCAGTCCCGAGTCGACGGCATTGCAGTGGCTGCCACCCGAGCTTACGGCCGGCGGTGAACATCCATTGATGTTCTCGCAGTCGCAGGCGATTCACGCACGTAGCTGGGTGCCGTTGCAGGACACGCCTGCCGTGCGAATCACTTACGAAGCGAGCATTCGCACGCCGAGCGAACTGCTGGCCGTCATGAGCGCCAACAACGATCCGCTCACGCCTCGCGGCGGTACCTATCATTTCGAGATGCCCCAGCCGATTCCGTCTTACCTGCTCGCGATCGCCGTGGGCAATATCTTTTTCGCGCCACTGGGTGAAGACACGGGCGTCTATGCCGAGCCCCAGTTGCTCGAGGACTCGGTGTTCGAGTTTGCGGACACCCAGGCGATGCTCGAGCTGGCCGAGCAGATGTACGGGCCGTACGCGTGGGGCCGTTACGACCTGCTTGTGCTGCCGCCAAGTTTTCCCTATGGCGGCATGGAAAATCCGCGGCTATCGTTCATAACGCCAAGCCTGTTGGCGGGTGATCGAAGCCTGGTGTCCGTGATCGCGCACGAACTGGCGCATTCCTGGTCTGGCAATCTCGTCACGAATGCGACGTGGCGCGACGGCTGGCTCAACGAGGGCATGACGAGTTATCTCGATTCGCGCCTCATGGAAATCATCTATGACAAGGATCGTGCCAACGAGGAACGCGTCCTGTCCTACCGTGAATTGCTGCTCGACCTCGAACGCGTACCGCCGGAAATGCAGGCCCTGGCGCCGCGCCTCGATACTGGCAATGCCGACGATTTCCAGGGCTCGATTCACTACAGCAAGGGGCAGCTGTTCCTGCAGTACCTGGAGGAGAGCTTCGGTCGAGATGCATTTGACGAGTTTCTCGCGGCCTACTTCGACGAGTTCGCGTTCCAGACGATCAGCAGCGAGAAATTCCTCGACTACCTCGACGCAAATCTGCTGCAGGTGATGGATCGCGGAGTCGGCCGGGAACAGGTCGAAGCATGGCTGTATGAGCCAGGGCTGCCCGAGGATGCGCCCGAGCCGGAGTCCGCCACGCTGACGGCGGCGAGAGAAGCGGCAATCGCATGGTCACGTGGCGACTACGCGACCGCCGAAATCCCGTCCGCAGACTGGAGCCCCCATGCGACGGTGCACTTCATCAACAGCCTGGCCGACGACCTGTCAACCGACAGGCTCGCCGAGCTCGATGCGGCCCTCGGATTCAGCGATACGCGCAATGCCGAGATAGGGCGTGCCTGGTTCATCCAGGTGGCCGAACGTCGCCATACGGCTGCGTACGAGCAGCTCGAGAAACACCTGAATCGATACGGTCGCGGACGACTGATCCATCCCGTGTACCGGGCACTGGTCGAGAACGGTGAGGACGCCGAATTGGCGCGGGCAATGTTCGAGAAGGCCCGCAGCGCCTATCACCCGCTGGTCGATGCGGGAATAGCGAAAGTGCTGGAAACAGGTTGATCCCGATCCTCTAAACCCTGAACTACGTTCGAATTCGTCGTCGGTATGGGGTGTTAGTATCGACGCATCGCCTTCAAGGCCGCCGTCGCTCGAGGTACAACCATGAGAACGCTTTCCGTGATGTTGCTTTGCATCCTGCCACTCGCCGCTCTTGCCGACGTCGTCGTCCCCGCTGAGAGGGTCGAGAATTCGGTCAATATTCGACTCGAAAAAGACGCGACGTCAGACGTGGTCGGCAAATTGAAGAAGGGCGAGTCGCTGCCGCACGTGAGTTCCGATTCGGATTGGCACGAAGTGCAGTTGGAGGGCGATGCGACGGGCTATATCAGCGCCGACTGGTCAGAGGTGCGGGCCGACGAAGAAGCGGCTGCTGAAGAAGCGATTGAAGCCGTTGCGGAAGTGATCGTAGAAGACGAGGTGGCCGAGGCGGTCACCGATGCGGTTGAAGCCGCTGTTGAAGAGGAGGTGGCCGAGGCGGCCGAAGAGATCATCGCCGAAGCGGTAGAAGACGCTGTCGAAGAGGCCGTAGAGGAGACTGTCGAAGAGGCTGCCGAAGAAGTCGTTGACGAGCCGGAAGCCGTTGAGGAAGTCGCCGCTGAAGAGGACGTCGAGGAGGCAGTTGTCGAAGCCATTGAACCGCCGGCAACCGTCCCCGATATCGTCGTTGCCGGGCCACCGGGCCCACCAGGCCCCCCCGGACCACCCGGTGCAGCCACGATCAAGGGAAGCGACAACTTCGTCGTGAAGTTCCGCGGCCCGGCCGAGGGTGGCAACTCGCAGATCTACGATAACGGCAACCAGGTCGGCATCGGAACGACCGAGCCCAAGCAGCGTCTCGAAGTGAATGGCAGCATCCAGATCCACGAGCAGAACAGCAGCGTGGCAGGGCTCATGATCACGCAGTCATCGGGCGAAACGGGTTACATCATGCACAACAGGGCGAGCACGCTGACGATTGGCGCCGGGTCGCAGGATCGCATCACGATTGATCGTCACGGCAATGTCGGCATTGGTGTGGCGAGGCCGGCTCATCCGCTCGAAATGGCCAGCGGCGCACATGTGACGACGGGGGGTGTATGGACCAATCGCTCTTCGCGCGCAGACAAGGAGAACATTTCGGAGCTGATGCCCGATGTTGCCATGGCCGCGTTGCAGCAACTGGATCCCGTTGTCTTCAATTACCGCAACGAGCCGCAGGAGCAATATGCCGGGTTTATCGCTGAGGACGTCCCGGATATAGTCGCGAGCAGTGACCGCCAGAGTCTCAGCACAATGGACGTGGTCGCCGTTTTGACTCGCGTCGTGCAGCAGCAACAGCGCCGGATAGACGAACTCGAAGCGAGGCTGGACGCAATAGACTAAGGTCTGTCGCAACCGGCAGAGACGCTCGCGCTGCCATTTTTGACCACATTCTGATCATCGCAATGACAGCATTGGCTGGTCTCATCTCCTTATGCCACAGGGAGACCAGCCATGAGAATGCCATCCTTTGCCAGCGGCCGCTCCGCAACGATCAAGGTTGCAACTATTGCCGTCTTGATCCTCGTCCTGCTCATTCCTGTTGGCATGATCAGGAGTGTCATCTTTGATCGCGGCAACAACGAGTCTGTCGCCGTAAGAGATATCAGTCGCTCCTGGGGCGGCGAGCAGCTCATCACCGGTCCGATACTGCGACTGCCTTACAGGGGCAGGAACGTCACGGTCTATGGGTCGACGTACGCGCAACCGAAGAATGCTTACGTGTTGAGCGAGCAGCTGAAGATCGTGGCGGACGTACGTAGTGAGATCCGATATCGGGGCATACAGAAGGTGCCTGTCTACAAGGCGTCCATCTCGATGCGCGGCTACTTGGATCCCGCTGTTATCGAAAAGCTGGATATCGATATTGCCACCGTCGACTGGCAGACGGCCGAGCTGTTGATCGGCATCAGCGAGTCGACGGCGCTGGTGAAAGTGCCGCTGCTCACGATTGGCAATCGCGATGTCAAACTCGAGTCCGGCAGCAAGCAGGTCGCAGGCTTGCCGCACCAGCTCGGCGCTTCTATCGGCGAGCAACTGGACGGCGACGGATCGCCCATCGAGTTCGAGATCACTCTGCTCGTCAACGGCACCGGTGCGCTGAGATTCCTGCCGCTCGCCGGCTCTGCCGAGGCGACGATGACATCGAACTGGTCGTCGCCGAGTTTCACCGGGCGTCGCCTGCCAGGTGAACGGGAGGTACGCGACGACGGATTCGATGCGAGCTGGCAGGCTTCGAGCCTGGGGCGGGCGCTACCGTCGGCCTGGATCGATACGCACTCCGCCCTCGGCGACGCCAGCGGCGGCGCCTTCG
>Ga0055582_1000111_pt1 | contig 10655 bp, 16 predicted proteins | sample COG_11_FD_55052 | JGI IMG/M metagenome (GOLD analysis project Ga0055582, IMG submission 55052) | Pelagic marine sediment microbial communities from the LTER site Helgoland, North Sea, for post-phytoplankton bloom and carbon turnover... | ecosystem: Environmental > Aquatic > Marine > Neritic...
AGTTCCTTGAGAGCCATTCGACTCAAACACATCACCGCTATCTCTTGATTCGTTTATGTTTCTTGTTATAGCCATTTTTTATGTTTTAGTTTCTTTATTCCATCTTGCTTTCGTTCCTCTTATGTCATAGTGAACAAATGTATTGTATAGACCAAGACCACCTTCTGAAATTACACCATCCTCTATTAGTATCTCTATTATATTATAAACCTCAAAAGGTGTTAGTCCTTTTACCTGTATATCAGCAGCGTTCCCTTTTACGTGTTGAGAAGTGTCTTTACTGCCAATCATCCTGTTGTGTTTTAAAGACCTGTAAGAGCTTGTAATCGTTATTGGTAGTCCAATATACCCTCTTATCTTTTGAAGCTCCTTAGAAAGGCTCTTAATACGCTTAAAAACGCTCTCAGGCATTGCTGAACCGTCTTTACACTCGAATTCTGATAAACTAAAGTTCTTTGTTAGTTTCATATCATTAATTTAGAGATGAGCCATTTCCCTGCGGTTATAACAACAAAACCTGCTCCTGTAAAGTAAGCTATCTTCTTGTCTATGCTGTTTTTCATTTCTACAACAGTCCCTTCTAGTCTCTCTAATTTAGATATAGCACCCTCTGACGTTGCGTTAGTTTCTAGGTACAAGCTCCATTTTGTGTTTAGGGATTCTTGTCTGTTTATAAAGTTCGAAACTATCTGAGCGTTCTTGAACATAATATCAGCATTCACTCTTTGCTCTGCTCGTATCTCTTCTAAAAGCTGCTTATTCGTTAGTGTTTCAGGCATTTTCTTCTTTTTTATAATCAAGAACAGCGACAAGTACTGTTGCCACTATCATTAAAAGGTTTTCTTTGTTGGATTCCTCTGATAGTTCAGGGTACATGAACTCACATATACTATAATTAGAACAGAAAAGACCTATTGCTAATAAATACAAAAATAACTGTACCCTTTTTCTCACTATCCTTTTGTTTTCGTTGTCTCTTCCTTATCGGGGTCAATTGNTCTTGATACAGAAGCCTNTTTTACTTTCTTTGATGTTTTTTTAATAGGTTCTGTAACTTCCTTGTTTGTTCCTCTTTTACTGTTGATTACTCTTTTCATTGTTTATCTATTTTAATTATTATCGTAAGACTCTTCCANTCCTCTTAACGCATACGTTGGGTTGCTTGGCACTACTCTATAAGTAGCCCAGCCATAAGGGCATTTATATACATTGTCTTCAAATTCTAGTTCTTTTTGAATCCAAGCCACATCTGCGAGGTATTTATCTGACAAAACCGCTTCTTTTGTGATTTCTCCGTTTTCGTCTGTTTCCTGTGGTTCTAACACTTCGTGACCTCTCGATACAAAGAAGTGGCTATTCGGTGTATAGCCTTCAAATTCTGAATCCTTGAACTCTCTTATTTTATCTTGATACTGTTCTTTTGAATTAAACACGTATCGTCTGCAAATTCTTTTCATAATTTATATTTTAATAATCGTCTGCGCTGTCGTATATTTTTACGTACGAAGTTCTTCCTTTTAAACTATCCATATTAAGAACTGATAACTCTGGTGTAAAAACAAATAAATCATTTCTTGTTGATTCTTCCACTCCATTTATAAACAAAGCACTATCACCGCTCTTGTACTTGTATCTTAACGTATTTATTATTGAATAGTCCAATGTCTTGCTCATTTCAAAAACCTGCACTCCATTAGCAAACAAAAAGAATCTAGCAGTACCATCACTCCAAAACTGAAATCTAAGTCCGTTTGTCGCTGATGTTTTAACACTGAATTCTTGTGTTGATGTTGGTATGTTTTTATTTATTCTTATCTCAACAACCCCTTCTTCCGAGTTTATCAAATGCGATATATCTCCTGTTGTTATACCTGTGTCGGCTGCTCGTGTTTCTGTACTTCCTTCTGTTTTGATGTATGAAGAAAACTCATCCTTAACCTCTCTGCCCCACGTGTAAACACCACTAACTCCATCACCATTAAAAGAACGAGTTACACCATCCTTGCTTAAATAAATTCTAAAAACAGATGTTGTAATTCCTGCACCTAGATTAGACTTAACCCCTACACGATACCAATCACTATCACCTACTTGCTTTATGTAGGAATCAACTACTACACCATTACCTCCTGTATCATTAGCTAAAGCAATTCCGTTCTTTATATCGAAGTATTTGAGTCCAAAATTTGATACACTCACATCTGTCACCCCTAAAGCTATATAATCAAGTTCAGCAGCATTAAAAAACGCTTCCGCACATACGTCTTGACCGTCAGTCATAGTTGTATTAGAACCTTTGAGAATGTGTGAACTTGAACCTGTGTTGTCTGCAAATATTTTATCTGCGCTTTGTGTTCCGTCTGGCGAAATCACAACATTAGAAGATACATTCAATCTTGTTTTTATCCAATATGCGTTATCAGCGGATTCACTCCATAGAGATTTGTTAGTCGCTTCGGGTTCTGTTAAAATATCACCATTTGAATTTTCTGAATAGTCAAATCTCAATACATCAACCCCAACTTCTTGAATTAATCCGTCTTTGTTTATTTCCGTTGCTAAAGATGCCCGTAAGTTGTCTACGGGTACGCCTTCGTAGTTACCGTTAGTATCTTGGTATGACCCAATTGTCCTTCCCACTATCCTTGCATTATCTCCGTCAGCTAAATTAAATACTAATCCCATTATACTAAATTATATTTTGCGAATGTCGCCATTGCGTTAAACGTTGTGAATGTACTTGCAAACGAATCTGTGTTGTCATATACATTCAATTCCTTTGTGCGTCCGTAAAAAGATAAACCGCCAATATTATCTATGTTAAAACTACACGTGTTTAGCCCTGTTGGTATTTCCCTTGAATCTAATCTACCTACCTCTATGCCGTTCACTTTTAGAGCTGCGAAACTGTTGTCCCAGACCACACGCACGTCGTTAAGAATCGTTACGTCGATTAGTTCGTGAGTGATAGACGTAACGTTGGGGCTAACAACAAAAAATGCCGAAACGTTGTTTTCGCTTATTCGTATCTCTATACGCTCGTTTGACGTTCCGTTATTTATACTGATAGACTTGTTTGTATTATCGATACTTAGTGCAGCAACATTTACTTGAAACACTCCTTGCGTGTCGTTGAATGCCGATAATGCTGCCGATATTTCGTCGGCATCTCTCGTGAATGTTGCCCCAACTGGTGACAACATAAAAGAACTCCTTACCTCTCCAAGTTCAACTTGCGGAATACTCAAAGAAATGTCTCCCGATACAATTCCACCCGTCCCGCTACCAAAACGTATAGAAGTACTTTCTGTTACTGAGGAATCTAAAACCACAGCATAGTAATTACCTTCTGAGATATTCAAACTTCCGTTTACTTCTATGCCGTTTTCAAAATACGTAAACGTGCCTGAATGTAAAAATGTAATGACACTACCTATGCTTTGAGGGCTGTCTGCTTTCTCACAATACACAGAAGCTATATATTTGTTTCCGCTTGTCACAGATAAAGACCTTTCAAAAACAACTCTTTGAGAGCCTGTTGTTTTTAGGTTGGCTGCAAATACACTAGGGAATTTTAAAGAGGGTGTAAAAGTAAAAGAACCCGTAGAAAAGGATAGACTCCAATCAGTTGGCGAAGAAACATTGTCAACACCTCCAATCCATCCACTATTAAACACTAATGTTTCCGATTGTGGCTCTGTAAGTAAAACAGGACAACCGCCAAGACGATAATCAATTCTAGGGACATTGTCTGCCATTACCTCTATAAAGTTCTCTGAGTCTATCCTCGCACCCTCACTAGCTCTAACAGAGTCAAATGCAGCATCTAGGGTTAACGGTATTGCAGTATAAGCTTTTCCTGCTTTATACGCACTTGGTATGTATGAAAATATCTTTGCCATAATTATTATTTTATTCCTTGACTAACACAAAATAGAGCTTCAACAGTACCTCCGTCATTTTCTACGAAATCCTTGAAATCTATTGCTTCTTGACTAATACCTACAAGGTTAGTGTCTCCACTCCAAGACAGGTAGTATATAGAACCCCAACCAATGCTGTTGTTTGTAGCACCTTGACCGAAGCCTATGTCGTTATTTACGTGGGCTTGACCCCATTCTTTCGGATTTGCCATTCTCTATTTTTTTTAAGAAAACACGTAGCTTTCTTTCGTTTGTACTTTTTGGTCTGTATCTCTTTACCTTAGGTTCCATGGGCTATAACTTACATCTTTATCGGGTCTTACATCGTCTTCTGTGTTTGTGTAATACTCAGGAAACCTTTGTTTTGTTCCGTTTGTACACAAATATTCTATTAACCTGTTTGAGTAGTAATCAGCATAGTTCTTGTGTTTTGAAGCAATGTAATCAACATCCTCTTTTGAAGCTGTTTCGGACGTTTCTATTGAGTGCTTATACACACCTGCGTTACTAATACTGTAAGGAGCAAAAGCAAGATACTCAACCATTCCATANTGAATAAGTATAGGTCTAATATAGTCCTTTACCAAATTCTTGTAGTCGCTATCAGGCATATTACCTCCGTTATCTATAATTATAGAACTAATCTTTTCATACAAGTCAGTTCCGAGAAGGTTTTGTATATGTATCTCTTGAGCCAACTGAACGTATTGAAGAAACTTGTTTGAATCAACACTTCCGCTAATAGAGGTGTTTTTTACAATATCTTCTTTTGTTATGAAAAGTGCTGTTGCCATATTATATGTCTTGTTCTGTTACGTTGCTTGTGTCTATATTCTCGTTTGTTTTCTGACCCGTCTGTTCCTCTACCTCTTGTTCTGTGATAGCATTCGTCAAGTCTGTAAATTCTAAAGGCTGTAACGTCTTAAAATAAAGCTCTATATCTTCTGTTCCGTTGTAGTCTAAAACCTTTTCTAGTGCATCAAGAACAACAGTCTGATAAGGTCTAATAACAATGTTATCCATTAACGTTGATGCTGTCTGTAATTCCTCTGCGTTATTCCCAAGACCTGTCTGTTCNTTTATGCCGACAATCATCCCTGATACTATTCTATGAGATACCATTAACTTGTTTCTTGATTCGTCTGCTAGGAATTGATACTGTTCAGCAGCGTCACTAAGAACAACAGGCTCTATGCTTGCAGAAAGTTCTTTACTGTCGTTAAATGCCAATATAAATCTACCGCTATTTGAACTACCTGCAAACTTGTCGTGTATCTGCTTTTCTATATTTAACCTATCTTCCTCAGAAGGAACTCCGTTATTGAAGTTTATAAGCATGCTTGGAGACAGTCCGTTCTGTATGTTGCTAATATGATAGTTAGCTATTTCTTCTTCTAATTCAGCATATGGCAAACCTCCCTGATACGCAGGTGGTGAATAATAGAAATAACCTGCCTTGTATGGTTTCACGAAAAGAATCTCTACTTCTTTCTTGCTTCCGTGACCAAATGCAGCGTATCTCTTTGGTTTGTTTTTTCCGACCTTTGACGCTTCTTTCCAATTAGGGTGATAATAATAACCTTTCACAACTCCATTTACAGCCTCCTCAGTTCTTAACGTTTCAACAGGCATATGTACAAGTGGCATAATCTGCTTACCACTCTTTGAGTATATAACCTGAAAAGCACAACCACCAAGCATATAAAAGTCATAGCAAGCTCTCCTTACATCTTCTTTCGGGAACAACTCCTTTATCTTTTTGTCTAATTCAGAGTTCTTTTCGCTATCAGCAACCTCAAGACCTTTTCCGTAAATCATCTCAACGATACCGTTTATAGAAGCGTTGTTTGTAGGGCTACCGTTATATCTGTCGATAAGATACGTATAGTAATCGTTGTCTTCTCCGTAAGAAATCCACTTTTCCCCATAAACCTCAGTTACCTCAGGTCTAACGTGAGAGTTCATCTGAACAACATGAATCTTACCACTGTCTTTAACCTCTAATTTATCTTCCATTAATTTAGTCATTTATAACAACGTAAGAGTTATCGCTAGTTTCTGCTTGTATATACTCTCCTTGCTGTATGTTGTACCTGTCGTGAGCTGATTGGTCTGTGCAAATAATAGTATCTCTGTATATCACATCATCAAAATCAGAAACAATCTCCAATGAATATCTACCACCCTCTATTAAATTAAAAGAAGCGGTAGTAGAGTTGTAGTTCCCATCAACAGAAAAAGAAACAATAATCTCTGTGCTTGTCCTTGTGTTTTTATCTGTCACAATAATCTTTCCACTCAATACGTCTTGTCTTGGAACGAACCTTATTTCTTGTGGCGATGTAGATGTCGTTAATACTATCATATACTAAATTAACTAAGGTTATGTTTTTTGTTTTTAAGCTAAAAAAGGGCAGCATAAGCCACCCTCTTTCGTTATCCAAAAATCAACACCCATTAAGGTTCTCTTTGTGTTCCTCCTGTTGCAGCACCTGCAATAGTATCTAAGAATCCAGCAACACTTAAAGAAGGGTCAACGAAGTTAGCGTAAGCAATCTCGTTACCTGTCAACGTCAAAGTATATCCGTTAAGGTCGTTCATTGCTGTTCCTGTCACCGCTGTTCCTCCTGTTACATCAGTACCATTCTCTAGTCCAACACACATAACGTTACCCATATAGTCCTCTACAAAGACATGAGGTTGACCGTAAGCCATTAACTTCAATTCTTTATTATCTTCTTTTGTTAACTTTGTAAAAGTCAAGTTCAACACTTGCTCATAGAAAGTTGTTCCATTCTCAACAGATGAATTTACGTTCTGTGTCAGCTCAGAAGAACCTTTAATATCGTACTCGTAATATGTAAACGTTCCTGAGATGCCAGATATTTCGTCATCTGTTAGAGTTACGTCCCCGAGGTCACCGAAGTCAACGAAATAAGCCTTTCTTAGTCCACCAACTGCGTCTTTACAGGCTTTTTTTCTACCTGAACTTAAAATACAACTCATATTATTATTTTTTTATAGTTATTAAAAAAGGGCAGGCAGAACCCACCCTTCTATCTTTAATCAAATACTAGACTACTAGTTTACTCCATTTACAATACCGTAAGTTATGATTTCCTCAGGAATACCATAATTTACTGTTGCAGTCCATCTCATTGCGATACGAACGTTTTGAGACAAGTCAGTATCTTCCATGTCTTTCACTTTCAAAGAAGTTTGGTCAGACATAAGACCTGTTCCGAACCACAAGTTAGAACTTCTTGCTGCGATACACACGTTTGAAGGCAATCCGTTTGCTACGAATAATCTAAACCCTTCAAATACAACAGGTGCAATTGTTTGGTTTGAACCTTTATCCATGAAACCTGCTGCTCCTTGACCGTTTGCTGCAAATCCACCCAAAGAACGGATATAAGCTCTGTAAACATTCTCAGGAATATAGATAGCAAAATCTTCTTTTCCTATGATTGCTTGGTTTGTTGAAACAGCAGCGTCAACAATCTTACCTAGCTCGGCAACAACGTTTGTTGCGTCAATAGTCGTACCTGTAACTTCGTTTGCAGCAGGAAGGTTAGCGTCGTTCTCTAAGAGTTTCTTGAATCCGTCGTACTCACCGCTGTTTGCGCTGTCTCCTTGCCAAAGGATTCTCTCATTTTCTTCTGCTACCTGCGAGATAACACGAGCAACAAGGTAAGACTCGAAGTCAGGTGGTAAGTTGTCCCAAGCAGACATACCCATTGAGATAGCTTCCCAATCGCTTCTAAAGTCTTGCTTACATAATTCCATGTTTACTTGGAACTCATCAGGCTCTAAGTAACGCTCCGTAAGAGTCACAGAAGATGTAGGGTCGAAATCACAAGTTCCTGCCTTGATAAGGTCAGAACCAACAGCCATCTGTTTGATAACCTCTTTGTATTTTACATTTGAATGAACCGAAACACCTCCGTTGCGAATGGTATTTGCGCTCAATAACGCAGTAGAGATGTACCCTCTTAGTTTTTCACCTGCGTAAGTAGTTGTAATGCTAGTTGTAGTTGCCATATTTTATAATCTTAATTAAATTTATTTAGTGATTCCATAACGAAGTCAGCAGTCACTCTTGGTCTGTTTTTTCCGTATTGAAATGATTTTTGTTTTTCTTCCTTTACCTCAGGCGAGTGAACGATAGCATCTGCCGAAGGTTGCGCTGATAACTCAACAACTTTCTCAGAAATCTCTTCTCTCTCTTTTTCAACATCTTGAACAAAGCCCTTCATAATTTCAGAAAGCTCGGTCTTGTAAGACTCAAAATCCTCTTTTGTAATGTAGTCAACTTCTTTTGAAAGCTCTACCTTTTCCTCTGCTTCAACCTCAACAGCCTCAGCTTCTGTTTCAACTTGAGAAAGCTCCACTTCGGCTATCTCTTCTTTTACAGTATCTTCCTTTTTGCCAATAGATGACAATTTAGTCAAGATCTCTTGCAAAATACTTTTTTCTTCTTGCTTATTATCCATAAAAAATATTTGATTATTCGCTATACTAAATTAACTAATGTTTGTTTTTTGTCGTGTTTTCTAGTTTCTAACTATCGTTCTAACCTCGTTTTCATTGGTCTTAACGGATTCTGAACCATCTTCTAAGCTACCTATACCTTGAGCGTAAATCTCTCCGTTGCAGCACTCCTGAGAGTAGCTTCCGTCTTTACACATACAGACCTTTCCTGTTTTACTTGGTTGACTTTTCTTTTTTCTCATAGCTCTTTTATTTTGTCTTCGATTGCTTTTCTTAAAACATCTATGATGCTCTCTTCTTCTTTTACCTCGGATAATTCAGTTCTTCCGCTAAATAAAGCTTCTATGCTAAATCCTTTTACCTTTCCTGTTTTTACATAGTCATTCCATATCTCGTCGTTATCAACTTTCATTGAAACCATCCAACTTCCAACAGGTGCTTTTATGCCGAAAGCTCTTGATTTGTCATGCACATCGTTCTCAATTAACCAAGACTCAACAACTGTCTGTCCTGACAACTTTATTTCATGCTCAAGAGTTGAGTTTCCTTGATTGCTCTTTTCTAAGAATAACTGAGAAGCTCTTGCAATGGTTTCTTTTGAGAATTTTATCTGATAATAACCATCTTCGTTCTTTCTAAGAATCTTTTTCTCGGGAACAAGCACGGCACCCATAAGAATTCTTCTTTCCTCGTCTATACTTGATAACTCAACTTCTTGTGGTTCTTCCGACAAAGCAACAAACTCTTCTTCTATTGCTGGTGTGTCCGTAAGAGACAACGCTTCCACAACTCCTGACCAATCTTTGCTTTCATCAATAATCATTTCTACTACTTTCATAATTTTCTATTTTTATAATTCTGCACTACTTCTTATGTTTCTATCTAACGCTTGTTTTGTTGTTATATCTGAACTAACTACATACGCTCGTAATGGTTCTTTTTCAGTACTTCCAATGGCTTCTGCTAACTGATTAACGCCCGTACTTCCGATGATGTTGAAGTCGGGTGGTTGGACTGTTGTAGCTCCTGCTCCACCTCCCGAAGCTCCGCCTCCACCTCCGCCTATACTTGACGCTTGACCTATGCCTGCTGCTGTTATATTTGCAATAGCTACACCTGCGCTAACCTTCGTTCTTCCGACGTCTTTTGCCATTAATAAGTTGTCAGTCAACTTTGCAGGGTTTGGTTTTGGCACACCTAACGCTGCTGCAAAAGGAGAAAGAGACGGTATTGCTTTATTTGCAGCTATCCTTTTAGCTATCGAAGCATTTGCTTCAACAACAACTTTTGCAACAGCAGCTCCTTTATCGATTGCTAGAGCAGCTTTTTGTATTCCTTCGTTTTCACCAGCAATAGAAGATAATATACCACTAAGACCGCTTACCCAGCTAATATATTCTCTGTTTATTCTTTGTTTTTCATCTACTACATATTGCTCGTAAGCAAGTTCAAAATCTCTTTTCTGCATTGTAGAGTCGTAATACGCTTGTTCAGCTTCAAACCTTTCTCTACTACCCTCTTCTGTTGTTTCAAGCAGTCTTTTTTGGTAATCTATCTCGTTCTGTATTCTTGCTTGTTGAGCTGTCATTAACTCGTCTGACAGAAAAGCACCTTCCGAACCAAGACCTATATCCCTACCTAACTCGTCTCTTTCTAGCTGCTCTTTTTCGGCTCTAGCTCTCTCGGCTCTTCTCCTTGTTAAAAGAGTGTTTTCCGCATCTGCAACAGCTTCTATTTGCTTTATGACGTATTTAGACTCCTTTCTTTTAGCTTTTATAGTTTCGCTTGACTGTCTCTTGGCTTCTGTTATTGATTTATCAATTGCATCTACGTCAACCCCCTTTTCTTTTTTTCTTAGCTTTTGCTTCTCTATAAAATCATTTAACCTGATACGCTCTTTCTCTTCAAAGTTCTTTAAGGTTAGTTCAAGGTCTCTTTTTGCGAACTCTGCTTTTTGAGCTATAAGCTCTTCCTCTGTCTTCACTTCAGATTTTTTAGATTCTTGCTCGTACCTCTCTCTTATTTTGGTTAAGTCTAGTAGCCCCTCTTTAAAGGTTTTTCTTGATTGTTTTCTCTTACTTTCTTCGTCTACTTTATCGCTTTCTAGTAAAAGGCCTTTCCTAAGCTCTCCAATTCTTTCAAGTATAGGGTCTGCTGTTTTATCCACCTCCTTAGAGTAATTATCAAAAACATCTAACAACTCCTTTGTTCCTAGTTTATACTCTTTTACAATCATCC
>Ga0055582_1000113_pt1 | contig 10639 bp, 9 predicted proteins | sample COG_11_FD_55052 | JGI IMG/M metagenome (GOLD analysis project Ga0055582, IMG submission 55052) | Pelagic marine sediment microbial communities from the LTER site Helgoland, North Sea, for post-phytoplankton bloom and carbon turnover... | ecosystem: Environmental > Aquatic > Marine > Neritic...
GATCTTAACAAACTAAGGTTATCAGCGTCATCCCGGCACCAGGCATAAAAAAAGGGCGGAACCCGGTCCGCCCTTTGTTGAGGCACTTCAAGCGATGTTTCTAGAACTGATTCATCGTGTTGTCTTTACCCGAGGCTTTCAGCGCCTGCGCACCTGAGAAGTACTCCTTGTGATCATCACCCATGTCGGAACCTGCCATGTTCTGGTGTTTCACACAGGCGACGCCGAGACGGATTTCCTGGCGCTGCACCTTGGCGACATAACCCAGCATACCTTCGTCGCCGAAGTAATCTTTCGCCAGCGTATCGGTGGAAAGCGCTGCGGTATGGTAGGTCGGCAACGTAATCAGGTGATGGAAAACACCGGCTACGCGTGCCGCATCCGCCTGGAAGGAACGGATCCTGTCGTCTGCCGCGATACCTAGTTCGGTGTCATCGTAATCAGCGCTCATCAAACCGTCGCGATCATAGGCGGAGACATCTTTACCCTCTTCGCTCCAGGCGTCGAAGACCTGCTGACGGAAGTTCAGCGTCCAGTTGAACGACGGGCTATTGTTGTACAGCAACTTGGCATTCGGAATCACTTCGCGAATGCGGTTAATCATGCCGCCGATTTGCGCGAGGTGGGGCTTCTCGGTTTCGATCCACAACATGTCCGCACCATTGCGCAATGCGGTAATGCCGTCGAGCACGCAACGGTCTTCGCCGCTGCCTTCGCGGAAACGTACCAGGCCGTTGGGCAGGCGCACCGGCTTGACCAGTTGGCCGTTCTGCTTGATCACCATGTCGCCATCGACAATATCGTCGACCGAATCGACCGGCGTGGTTTCGAGAAAAGCGTTGTATTGTGACGCCAGATCGCCTTCAGTAGTCGAAACCGGGATTTTCTGCGTCAGGCCAGCACCGAGGGAATCGGTGCGCGCGACGATGACGCCGTCATCGACACCCAGTTCGAGAAAGGCATAGCGCACGGCGTTTATCTTGGCGATGAAATCGGCATGCGGCACGGTAACCTTGCCGTCCTGGTGGCCGCATTGCTTGACATCGGACACCTGGTTTTCGATCTGTATGCAACAGGCACCGGCTTCGATTATTTTCTTCGCCAGCAGGTAGGTGGCTTCTTCGTTACCGAAACCGGCGTCGATATCGGCAATTATCGGCACGACATGCGTTTCAAAGTTGTCGATTTGATTCTGCACGCCTTTCTCCTTGACGCTATCCCCCGCTTCACGCGCGGCATCGAGCTCGCGGAACAACCCACCTAGCTCACGCGCGTCGGCCTGGCGCAGGTAAGTGTAGATTTCCTCGATCAGTTCCGGCACGGTGGTTTTTTCATGCATCGACTGATCAGGCAACGGGCCAAATTCGGAGCGCAACGCGGCGATCATCCAGCCAGACAGGTAGATATAAGAACCCTTGGTGGTCGACATGTGCTTCTTGATCGCAATCATTTTCTGCTGCGCGATGAAACCATGCCAGCAACCGAGTGACTGCGTATATTTCGANGAATCGCCATCGTAGGNATCCATGTCGGAACGCATAATTTTTGCGGTGTATTTAGCGATGTCGATGCCGGTCTTGAAGCGGTTCTGCGCACGCATACGCGCGACNGATTCCGGNTTGATCGCATTCCAGCTGTCACCCTGGGCACCGCACANCGCGGCAACGTCGGCGATATCTTTCTGGTATAGAGTCATGGTCATGCCTTTACATACTGGTTGGAAAAGTGGCTCTATATTAAGATTTTCCTGCTTATAATTGAAATAAATGGTGTTTATACTTACTATTCACCAGATCAATAAAGCTTTCGGGGCAAGACATGTATAACGGACGCATCGATCTCAATCTTCTCGAGTACCTGGATATCCTGCTACGCGAACGCAACGTGACCAAAGCAGCCAGCCACCTGGGTTTAAGCCAGCCGGCGATGAGCAACGGGCTGGGGCGCTTACGGGTTTTGTTTGACGATCCCCTGCTGGTTCGCACCAGTGACGGCATGACGCCGACTGAAAGAGCGCTTGAATTACAGCCGGTGATCCGCGAGGTGCTGGCCAGGGTCGACAAGGCCGTGCAACCCCGGGCCGCATTCGATGCCGCGACCGCCGAGCGCTTCTTCCGCATCATGGCGACCGATTATGCCGAGTCGACCATCTTCCCGCCTATCCTGCAGCGCCTGCGTGAAGCAGCACCCGGTATTACGCTCGATATCATGACCCCGAGCGATGTCAGTTTTCTCGATGTCGAACAGGGCAAGGTGGACATGGTCATCAACCGTTTCGATTCTATCCCGCAGTCGTTCCACCAGAAAACCATCTGGGAAGATGATTTCGCCTGCCTGTTCAGTATCGACAATCCGATCCGCAACAATTTTACGCTCGATTCCTATTTGCAGGCCCAGCATGTCTGGGTGAGCAAAACCGGCATGGGTGTCGGCGTCGGCATGAACCCTGACGATGTACAACGCCTGGGATGGGTCGACGAGGCACTAAACCGAATCGGCAAGCAACGTCGGATTACCGTCTTTACACGCCACTACCAGGCTGCGATGTTAATGGCCGAGCAAAACGATCTGATTGCTACCGTTCCGGCCAAGGCGGCAAAACTGCAGGCGCATAATCCTCGCGTGGTGGTGGAACAACCACCTTTCGACATCCCACCGATCGAGTTGAAGATGGCCTGGAGTCCGTTATTGCAGAACAATCCCGCCCATCAATGGATGCGACGCCTGATTGTCGAAGTGGCCAGGGAGCAGATCGCCTGAACTGGCTTATGCGAATAGCTGACGGTTGCCGGCTACCCTTTTCAGCGGGTTGCGTTTAAATACCGAGATAAGCTTTGCGCACGTGATCATTATCCATCAGGCTTCCCGCCTCGCCTTGCAGCGCGACATTGCCCGTTTCCAGCACGTAACCATGGCGTGACAGTTCCAGCGCGAGTTCGGCATTTTGTTCGACCAGGACAATGGATACCCCCTGCTTATTTATTTCGGTCAGCAGATGGGCGATTTCGCGGACAATTACCGGTGCGAGGCCGAGTGACGGTTCGTCGAGTAAAAGTATGCGCGGTCTCGACATCAATGCGCGACCGATGGACAACATCTGTTGTTCACCGCCACTCATGGTTCCAGCCGTCTGATTCTTGCGCTCATTCAACCTGGGGAAGCGCTCAAATACGCCGGCCAGATCCTTGCGAATGCCTGGTTGATCATCCCGGGTAAATGCGCCGAGCAGCAGATTTTCGGTAACTGTCAAATCCTTGAATATCCTGCGTCCCTCGGGTACATGGGCAATACCCAGTTTAAGAATCTTGTCGGCCGACAATTGATCGATACGTTGTCCATCAAAGATTATCTCGCCCGCACTGGGATGATTCAATCCTGATATGGTGCGCAAGGTGGTGCTCTTGCCCGCGCCGTTGGAGCCAATCAGGGTGACAAAATCGGCCTCACCCGCCTCCAGCGAAACCCCTTTAAGGGCTGCGACCTGGCCGTAATGAACATGAATATCGTTAACCTGCAGCAACATCCTATCTTGCCCCGCCCAGGTAGGCTTCGATCACCTGGTCATTGTTGCGCACCTCTTCCGGTGTGCCCTGCGCCAGCACCTGTCCAAAATTCAATACGGTTAGATAGTTACACAGGCCCATGACCGCTTTCATATCATGCTCGACGAGGACGATGGTAATGCCTGATTCCCGGACTTTGCGGGTCAAACCCATCATGTGACTGGTTTCCTCACCATTCATGCCGGCAAAAGGCTCATCCATCAACATGACTTTCGGCTCGGAGACCAGTGCGATAGATAGCGCCAGTGCGCGCTGCGAACCCAGCGGCAGTTCGGAAGCGAGTTGATCCTTGCGCTCTACCAGCCCCATGAACTCGAGCACTTCCATTACCCTGTCGTTGGCCACTTGCTGTTTTTGTTGGTCAAGACCGAGCACCGCGGAAAATACATTCGAGCGCGCGTGGATGTGCGTCCCCACCAAAGCGTTCTCGAACACGCTCAACTCCTGGAACAATGTTGTCTCCTGGAAGGTACGCACGATGCCCATTTCCGCAATCGTGTGGGGCTGCTTGCCTTCGATGCTTTGCCCCTGATAGCTGATGCTACCCTTGGTCGGCACCTGAAAGCCGGCGATGTTTTTGAACATGGTGCTTTTGCCGGCGCCGTTGGGGCCGATCAAACCACGGATTTCACCCTCTTCAACCTGAAAGCTGACATTGTCCAGCGCCGTCAGCCCGCCAAACTGTTTGCTTACACTGTTGATTTCCAAAATAGCCATGCGAGTCTTCTACTACGCCCTATTGATCAGACAACGGCGGTTCGGGTGGCGGGGAGCCGATACCAAACCATGATTTTAATTTTCCCGGAACGCTTTCCAGGCCCAGGGGTAGAAAGAGGATCGATAGAATAAGCATGGCGCCATAAATCGCCGGCCGCAATACCTCGAAGCTGCGGATCGACTCGTCAAAAATGGTCAGCACAACGACACCTATAATGGGGCCATAGAACTTGTTGTAACCGCCAACAATCACCCAGATCAGGATGAAAACCATGAAACCGACGGTGAACTGGTTTGGCGTGACGCTACCCAGGTAATGGATTTTCAATCCGCCGGCGATACCGACGAAAAACGATCCCACGATAAACGCCAGCGCGCGATAACGCCAGGCGTCAACACCCACGGACTCGGCCAGTGCCGACTTCCAGTGTATGGCGTGCAGGGTCAGCCCTACCCTCGAGTTTTCGATGCGATAGAGGATAAACAGGCACAGCATCACGACGGCCAGGGAGAAATAAAAGTATGGGATCGGGTCCAGGAAATCGATGCCGAAAACGATCGGCGCCTCGACACCTCTCAAGCCGCTGGTGCCGCCAAACACACCGACGAATTCCACCCAGGTCAGGCGAATCGCTTCACCCGCGGCGAACGAGCCGATCAGGAAATAAAACTGCGTCATCCGCAATAAAGGAAAGCATAACAATGCAGCGACCAGTCCGGCAGCAGTACCAGCCAACGGCAGGGTAAACCAGATTGCGAGATCGAAATGATTGACCAGCAGGGCAACGGTATAAGCCCCTACCCCCATCATTACGGCATGTATCAATGACCATTCTCCAGTCAATGTCACCAGCCGATAGCTACAGACAGCCAGTACATTGATGGTTAGAAAGATCAGTAAATCCTGGTGATGAAAACTCAGAAAATGAGGGGTAGCCAGTAATGCGGCTAAAGCAACAGCGCCAATAAGCATTCTCTGCACAGTGAATCCGCTGTTGCTATTCACTTACTCTAACTCCCATCAAACCGGTCGGTTTAACGATCAGCACCACAACCATCAATACCAGGCCGCTTATGGTTGCGATGGTCCCGCCAAAATAAACCGTCACCAGGGTATGAAATAGCGCATACAAAATAGCGGCGAAAACCGCGCCGGACAAACTGCCTACTCCGCCGACGATGGTTACGATGAATGCGGTGACGATGACGTTATGCCCCATATGGGGATTGATATTGGTCAGCGGTGCGATAAGGCCCCCGGCCAGGCCCGCCAACGCGGTGCCGACCCCGATCGCAATAATGGAAATCCTGTCAGTATTGATACCCTGCAACTCGGCCGCTTCCCTGTCCATCGCCACAGCGCGCAGTGCCCAGCCAAATTTACTGCGGGTCAGGAAGAACCAGAGAGTCCCCAGTGCTGCCACAGAAACTATCAGGCTGAAGACTCGCTGATAAGGTATACGCAGGACATCAAACATTACCAGGGTGCCATGAAAAGGCGGCGGCACCTGTTTCGACGGCCCGTCGCCACCAATCAGTGCCGCAACAACCTGCAGAATAAACAGCACACCAATCGAGCAGATCAATCCTGCCAACGGGTCCGAGCGCGTCGGTCGGAACAATAATCGTTCCATCAGTAGCCCGATCGCGGTAACCAGGACAATCGCTGCCGCGATTGCAGGGATATATCCCAGGCCGAATTGCGCGTGCAGCAACCAGATGGTGAACGCACCCGCCATGACCAGCTCGCCATGGGCAAAGTTAACCACTCCCATGACACCGAAAATAAGCACCAGGCCGACGGCAAACAGTGCAAAAAAACCGCCCTGGACAAGGCCGTTTACGATTGATTGGAGAAAAAGCTCTATCTTACTATCCTGCCATGAAATCTACAGTGGATTGTGCCTGGTACTGGATTCTTGGCCAGTTAGCACCAGAATCTCGGTCGTTGCCGCTGCGGGGTTGACGGGTCATCAAATCACTCACCATGCAACGCCGCAGCGGAAACGCCTTCAGGCCGGATTAACAGACCTTCCGACCTGGACGAGACTGCCCTTAACTGACAGTCCGCAGGCCGTGCGACTTCATGTACTTGATCAGTACCGCGGAATGCTTGTCCAGCCAATCCGAAACGCTGGCGAATTCCTTGATATGTGTCTTGCCACCCTCGATGACCACGACGGGCCAGCGCCCGATCACAATGTTATCCCGGCCCCAGAGCTCCTTGCCCCACCATTTACCTTCGCCAAACACAAACTCAGGATTCGGGTTGCTTTGCAGGGCGTTCAGAACCTTGCTTGGATCGGTGCTGCCCGCCGCTTTTGCGCCTTCCAGCCAGTTCAGCATGATGGCCGGGTATTCCCAGGATACGGCGGACCAGTCATTCGGGTGCCGCTTTCTGAATTCAGCATCGAAACCAGCCGGATCGGGAAAGCTGATACCTTTTTCATTCAATTTAGGATCATCGAAAGACGGGAACTGGTGAATCGTACCATCGACGAATTCCTGGCTTGTCTTGGCAATCACTTCTTCGTGATAATCCAGTGTNGTGGAGATAATTTTGCCCTTGAAGCCCTGGTGATAAAGCTGCTCCATCAGTGGCGTGGTGTAGAAGCTGGTCGCCATACAAAAGATATCAGGCTTTTTGGCCAGCACTGAACTCACAATTGGCGCAAAATCGGTAACATCAAAGCCGTGTAAATTCATGTCGACGACCTTGATGCCGGCGACTTCAAACGCGGCCTGGTAAGTAGCAGCCGCCTGCAACCCGTATTCCACGTCATTATTGGTCACAATCACCGCGGTTTTGGCATCAGGAAAATTTCTGGCTAACCATTCAACACCCGTGACAACATAAAGCGGGTGAGATTCACAGGTCGCGACCAGATGTTTCGTATCAGGCGTAACATCGCTGGATAGCAGTGTCGTGGTGAATACTTTCTTGCGTTCGCCCCATGGCATTACCGCACCAACGGTCGCACCGCCGAGCATCATCACCATTTTGACCTCGTCTTCCGCGACCATCTTCTTGTAACCCTGGACGGCTTTTTCAATATCGTAGCCGTGGTCATAGGAAACAATATCAAGGGCATACTTGTCACCACCAATTTCGACGCCACCCGTGGCGTTGAGTTTATCGGCGACAATCTGGCAGCCATAGAGCCCGGGCAGACCCCATGGCGCGTAGTCGCCGGTCATCGGTATGTTCATGCCGACCTTAAGGGTCTTCTGCCCTGCGGCAAATACGCGCGAAGACAGGCCTGAACTGGCTACCAACGTTCCCGCTGCTGTGGCCTGGATGAAATTTCTACGTGTGATTCCCATTATATTCTCCTCAGATTTTATCAATTTTGTTTGTGCTTTCGTTACGCAAGCAACATTACACCATCTTCACGTGCCGTGGTAGCCAATAGCCCTGTCATAGTTTCCTCGTACCCGGTCACCATTCCGCTAGCGAATCATATAGACCTTGCGGATGGTTTCCGTAACCCGACAGGTGCCTTTCCAGTCCTTCGGAAAAAATGCTGCCGTATCCGGCACGATTTCGATGACATCACCGGATTCATGCGTATAAGTGCAGCGCCCCTGCAGAAAATGACAGAACTCATCGGCTGTCACATGGCAGTCCCAGTATCCCGGGGTACAGATCCAGACGCCGGCCTCTGACTCACCGTTGGCGCCCTGGTGCAGGATAACGCCAGAGGTACGCGACTCACCCTCGATCATGGTCGGGATAACGCCCCAGTCCGTCAGCTCACCGATCGTGGTCGCAGACGCTATGTGTGGGGCCGAAGAAGCAAGACCTGCATGTGCCATCAGCCGTGATCCTTCAATAACTGGTCCAGTAACCCGGCGGCTCTTTCGGGACCGTTGAACTGCTGCATGTGCGCGGAGGTTGCCGCCATCTTAGCTTTCATGTCCGGGTCCGTCAGGCAGGCATCAATCTTTGCCTTCAACTCATCGGGCTGCCAGTTGGAGCGATGCATCTTGAAACCATGACCGGTTTCTTCGACGCGGGTTGCGTTGTCATGACCGTCCCACACGTAAGGCATGATGATGGCCGGCTTGCCGAAATACAGGCATTCGGTGAAAGTATTGTTACCGCCATGATGGATCACCAGGTCGACCTGTGAAATCAGGGTCGGTTGCGGAAACCATTCTTTCACCTGCACGTTCGGCGGCAAATCGTGATAAGCGTCGAGATATTCACCCACGTTTACCAGCACACGATATGGCCATTTCCCCATTTCACTGATGATGCGGTTCAATAAATCGGTGTCGCCACAGCCAAGACTGCCAAAACTGAGATAAATCAGCGGCGCTTCATTGTTTGCATCGAAGGTGGGGATTTCGTAGTCAGCCTCTTTGCGAACACAACCCTCAAGGAACTGAAAACGCTTCGGATCCAGTGGATTGCGCCGTTTGAATTTTACGGGCTCGGGATAGAGCAGCAGATTCAGATAAGGCGAGGATTCAAAAAACTCTCCAATTGGATAGGGTTCTTCGCCGCATTGTTGCAGGAACTCGTTAAATTCGTCATGAATCGGTTTAATCACTTCGTTGAAGTGATCCAGGTAAGCTTTGTGGCATGCATGATCGTTTTCACCACATCCAGACAGGTGCGGCGGTATGTCCGGGTCAGGAATCTCGTTCTCGCTGCAGGAGATAATCCGCACCCAGGGAACACCGTATTGTTTGCAGGCCGGGAACAGGATGACGTTGTCGATGCAGATCAGGTCAGGTTTGACCTTGTCGAGAACAGCGGGAAGGTCTTTTTCCGCCCATACCGAGGTATTGACGATATTGGCCCAGCATTCTTTCACATAGTTGTCGATCTGCTCATAAGGGGTTTTGGCAAAATTCGGAATATGGCCGTCGATGAAGTCCGTCCAGTATTTCGCCATCGCCTCCGGCTCCATCGGCTCGGACATATTGACCGCGTGCTCCTCGAAACCATAACCCGAGTAGACCCCGCCAAGGCCCGGGTCGGTCAGGAAAACTGCCTTATGCCCCAGTTTTTCACAGGCTTGCGCGATGCCGACAGAGTTCAGTGCCGGCCCGTAACAGGCCTCCGGAAAAAATGCGATAGTCTTGCCTTCACTCATCTTGATTCTCCTCGATTGATCATTATTTTGGGAACTTTTCTGGCATTATACTGCTAATCGCGATCTCGTAAATGCAGCAGACAGGCGGTGAGACCATTGATAGCGCCACTGCATGCGACACATCCCGCAGCTTGATATTCGAGGAAATACCTATATGGCGAAACGAATTTCCGCACTCGACGCTACAGTGAGGGCGCTAGGCGCCGAGATGGGCGAATGGAACGACATGGCAGTCGCATTCGGCTTTCCCTGCGACCCGCATCTCGAGCACGACGCAATCCGCGAGACCGTTGGCATGTGGGACACTTCGGCGCTGACCAAGATCCACCTGCGCGGACCCGATGCGCTGGCCGCCGTCGACTATCTCGTGACCCGCGATATGACCCGGATCGAGGTTGGTAAATCGGCTTATTGTCCTATCCTGCAGGACAACGGTCATTTCTGTGATGACGCCATCATCTTCCATGTCGCCGAAGATCACTTCCTGGTGGCGAGTGCCATCGGCTCCACGCACGAACTACTGCAGGACTATGCCAGCAACAGGAACCTGAGCGTCGAGCGCGATGAAGAGCTGCATGTCATCACGCTGCAGGGACCGAAATCCATCGAATTACTCGATGCACAAAGCAGCGCAAATCTGCGCAGCCTCGCGTTCTGCCACCAGCTCAATACCACCATCTGTGGCCACGACATGATGCTGTCACGCACGGGTTATTCCGGTGAACGTGGCTACGAACTCTTCATGGGCGCCGACGTGGTGGTNGAAGTCTGGCAGCANCTCATGCAACAGGGGCAGGCTTTNGGGCTCAGACCGATATCTTTCGGCGGACTGGAAATGGTCCATATCGAAAGTGGNCTGATGGCCTACGGGGCCGAGGCAACCGAGCAGAACACGCCCTGGGAAGTCGGTATGGGATGGGCCGTGTCGCGCGACAAGGCTGACTTTCGCGGCAAGCAGGCCCTGTTTGAACTTGAAGGCAAAGAGAAAGTGAAATTCTTCGGTATCGTTGCGGATCATGACGATGTTGTCGAGCACGGTGCCAAACTCTGCATCGATGGCGAGATCGTAGGTCACGTCACCACCCCGGCCTATTCCCGGCGTCTCGGCAAATCCCTCGCCCTGGTTCACCTGATTCCGTCCGCCGCCGTGGATGGCACCTCACTGCAACTGAAGGGACCGACCATACAATGTAACGCCACCGCTGCCAGCATTCCTTTCGTTGACCCGCAACGAAAACGGCTTCACGCCATGTA
>Ga0055582_1000114_pt1 | contig 10546 bp, 7 predicted proteins | sample COG_11_FD_55052 | JGI IMG/M metagenome (GOLD analysis project Ga0055582, IMG submission 55052) | Pelagic marine sediment microbial communities from the LTER site Helgoland, North Sea, for post-phytoplankton bloom and carbon turnover... | ecosystem: Environmental > Aquatic > Marine > Neritic...
CCGAAGAGGAGTGCGGCGGGCACGTGACGGCGGAACTGTTGCGCTCGCAGATCGAGATCGGCACCAAGGTTTGCAACAACATCCAGGAAGCGCACGAGGACCTGGCGCGGCTGCGGAGTGCGATCATCAAGGTTGCCAATCGCCACGGGCTCGCGCCGATCGCCGCCTCGACGCATCCGTTCTCACGCTGGACCGAGCAAAAACACACGCGCAAGGAACGCTACGACTCGCTGACCCATGAAATGCAGGGTGCCGCGCGCCGCCTCGTCATCTGCGGCATGCACGTGCACGTCGGCATCGGTGATGACGAGTTGCGTATCGATCTCATGAACCAGCTGTCGTATTTCCTGCCGCACCTGCTGGCGCTGTCGTGCTCATCGCCGTTCTGGCTCGGCCAGGACACCGGCCTCAAGAGTTACCGGCTGACGATCTTCGATGCGATGCCGCGCAGCGGCTTGCCCGAGCGTTTTGCGAGCTATGCCGAATACGAGCGTCATGTGGGTATCCTGATGAACGCTGGAATCATCGACGATTCGACGCGAATCTGGTGGGACCTCCGACCGAGCGCCCGATTCCCGACGCTCGAGACACGCATCATGGACGTGTGCACGCGCCTCGAGGATACCGTTGCGCTCGCGGCGCTCCTCAGCTGCATCCTGCGTATGCTGTATCGGCTGCGAACGCGCAACCAGCGCTGGCGGATTTATACGCCGATGCTGATCCGCGAGAATCGCTGGCGTGCGATGCGCTACAGCTTCGACGAAGGGCTCATCGACCTCGCCAAGGGGGACGTCGTACCGTTCGAAGACCTGCTTGACGAGCTGTGTTCGCTCGTAGCGCACGACGCGCGAGCTCTCGGTTGCGAAAAAGAGGTGGCCGGCGTACGCGATATCCTGACGCGAGGCACGAGCGCGCATCGGCAACTCAAGGATTACGAACTCGAGCGCGCCTCGGGCGCCAGCGTCGAAGACAGCCTGAAGTCCGTCGTGGACACGCTCATCGCCGATACGGCCGAAGGCCTCTAGTCTCAAAGGTCTGCGCGGTGGCAGCGGGCCCGTTCGGGCCCGAAATGTGACCTGCCGCACACATGAGCGACCGTAATGCGTAACAGGTCGCATTATGTTGTGCTGCACCCCGCTAGCATTGCCGTATGTCCACTCGAGACCGTACGAAAAGCGCCGGACAATGGTGATGCAGGAGGTGCTCGAGCAGTTTCTGCCGCCAGTCCTGGGCGTCGCCGCTATGGCGTACGCCGGCCTTGCCGTGCGCGTATCCCGGTCGGGCCCGCAATACGCCAAGAGCATGATCAGCTTCCTGATGTTCCTGCTCGCGGGCCTCCTGGCCGGCGCCGCGTTTTCCTACGGTGCAACAGACCCGGTCCTGTACGACATCGGTCGGGTGCTGAACTTCTTTTCGGCCGGATTCCTGCCGATCGTTTTCTACATCATTTACCGCGAATACACGGTGGGACCGCCGTCGCCGCTCGTGATCGCGATGCTGTCGATCATCCCGATTGCAACTACGGCAATCGCGCTCACCAACTCCATGCACAACATACTGTGGATGGCTGTCGAAACGCCCGGGGGTTATGAGTTTACAGGGGCGACGGGCCATTACTGGTATACGCGTGTTTACGCACCGTACTTTTTCGGCTTGATCGGTTTCTCGTTTGTCGGATTGACCGGGCGTCTGCCAACGATCACGCCCGCCCATCGCAAGACCGTGGCGCTGTTGCTGATCTGCGGCGTGCTGCCGTTCGCGGTGGGACTCGCCAACAACTACCTGAACATGGGGCCACCGAAAGTCCCGTTTGCTGCGCTGACGCTGACGCTGCTGTGGCCATTTTTCGCCTACCTTAGCGTCAAGACGCGCGTTCACGAGTTCAGCCCGCTTGCTTACCAGACGCTCTTCAATCACGTGCGCGATCCGATCGTGGTGCTCGATAACGAGCAGTGCATCATCTGCGCAAATCATGCCGCGCAGGAATTGCTGGGCGGCACCGAGAAAGAGCTGATCGGGCGCTTGCTCTGGCAAGATTTCCCGGCGGCTCGTGCCATTCTCGAGCAGGCCAAGGAACTCGACCTGACGCAAACGCTGACGATGGACACCAGCAACGTCTATGAAGTCTCCGTCGGTCCGCTGGCCGGGCCAAAGGGTCAGACCATGGGCATGGTGGTCGTCTGCCGGGACGTAACCGAAAGGCGCAAGGCGCTGAGCCAGCTGGCGGACAGCGAACATTTGATTCGCACGCTGATCGAAACCTCGTCGAACGGCATCCTGCGATTTGCGCGGGACGAAGGCGATCCCGATCACAAGTTTCGCTGCGTGTTCGCGAATCGCTCGGCACAGTCCTTCGTCGGCGATGGCAAAGCGACGCTCATCGGCATGCCGCTGGAAAAACTGCACCAGCTCGACCCCGAGCGCCTGCTCAAACACTTCCTGGCCGAGGATCAGCCCGACAAGCAGATCAGCTTCGAAATCACCGACGAAAGCAATGGCGATGACAACTGGTTGCGCATCGTCGCCGAGCCGGTTGGCGAGGACTTCTCGGTCACGCTCGTCGATATCACGCAACGCAAACGCAACGAGCACAAGATGATGGCCGACGCGCTGCGCGACCCGTTGACGGGCGTGCTGAATCGCCGTGGATTCGAGCAACAGGGCGCCAGGGCGATACGCGAAAACGAAATCGGCGCCGTCCTGTACCTCGATCTCAACCAGTTCAAGACCATCAACGATCGATTCGGTCACCAGGCGGGCGACGCGTTGCTAAAAGCCTTCGGACACCGCCTCGGTTTTTGCCTGCGCCCCGAGGACGTCCTCGGTCGACTCGGAGGCGACGAGTTCGCCATCGTGCTCCCCGGCGTCAACACCGATGACGTCAAGCACATAGCACAGCGTCTCGTACAGACGTCGTCCGAGGCCTATATCATCCAGGGGCAGGAAATAAAGTGCACGGCCAGCGTAGGTATCTCGCTGATGCCGCGGCACGGCGAAGAGCTGTGGCACCTGCTCAGCGTCGCCGACCAGGCGATGTACGACGCGAAGTCGATCTCCGACGAAGACGCGGCCAACGACTGTGCCGCCTACGTGGAACGAGCAACCGCAACCTGATTGATTGCTCTGCATGTTAGGATCGCGACCATGTCCCGATCTCGANACATTCTCGTTCTCTGCACGGGCAATTCCGCCCGTAGTATCCTCGGCGAGGTGCTGATCAACGAGCTGGGCCGTGGCCGGTTCCGCGCCTACAGCGCCGGCAGCCAGCCGACAGGTGTGGTCAACCCGGGCGCCATCGAAAAACTCGATCGCGAAGGGCATTCGGTCGACGGGCTGCAGTCGAAATCCTGGGAGCGGTTCAGCGGAGACGATGCGCCGCAAATCGATATTGTCATCACCGTATGCGACAACGCCGCCGGTGAGAGTTGCCCGCTCTGGAACGGCGCTCCCGTGACAGTCCACTGGGGAATACCGGACCCGGCAAGTGACAATGATTTCGATGCCGCCTATCGGCGCCTTCGCTATCGCGTCGAAGCCATGCTCGCGTTGCCGATCGAGGAAATGGACGCCGACGAGCTGTCAGCGGCACTCGGCCAGGTGCATCGGTCAGGGCGCAGGGCCACCTGAGAGCCACAGCACGTCGAGCACGGCCGGATCCACAGTATCCACAGCCACGAAGTCGACGATGTCTCCGAGCACGACGTCAATTCGATAGGGTCCCGCCAGCACGACGTCCTCGCGGAACTCCGTGATATAGATGTCGTAGCTGCCGGCCTCGAGCGCCACGTTCTGTGCCTGCGAAGCGGCCGGTATGCCGAAGCGAGCAGGAACGGTATTTTCGATGCCTGCATCGGCCTCGACGACATAGAGATCCAGGAACTCGAAGTTGTTCGAGCCATGGAACATCATGAGCTTGGCCATGGTTTCCAGCGGCTGCCGCTCCGGAAGTACGACCACAGTGCCGAAATCCCCGGCAACGCCACCGGCATAGTGACGGTAGCGCCGTCCCGTGAAAACCGTCAGCAGTCCTTCGAGGAGCACCGCCGCCGTATCGCCCGTCGGCGTGTAATAAAAGGTGTAATCGCCGGACGCGACCTCGATCTCGGCAGCCACGTCAAGATAATCATGGTTTCCGATCAGAAGAGAGGTCAGCGGCTCGTCGTCGTAGATATCGGTCGCTCCGAGATCCAACGAGATGTTGATGAACTCGATTCGTGCCGGATAGTTCTGGTCCGACATCGTAAGTGGCAGGCCCGACACCGGCAGCGCCCTCGCAGTGAGCGGAGCGGTATCGTCGGCGTCGCCGTCAAAAAGCGTGATGAACTGCGTAGTGCGCGGTGCAAACTGCACTGAATTGGACTCGTAGACGACGTCCGTGTGGTCACCGGCCGTCGTCACCGTCAGCACATACTCGCCTTCGGCGAAGTCCGCGGCTGCCGAGATTTCGAGGTGCGACAAGGTTGCAACCTGCTCGCCGGGCGCTGGCGGTGTCGCCGGGTCCGCAAAATAATAGTCGAGCGCGCCCATCGACGCTGAGGCATGCACAAACTTGGCCTCGAAGACCGTGTCCGCTTCTTCAAACAGGCGCTCTTCGTCTTCAAAGATCGTGATCGTCGGGTTTGACAGAGAGCCCGATAACAGGAAGGTGTAGTCCATGTCAGCCACGACGTCGAGCACCTGCCTGGCGAAGCGCGTCAGTACGTTGTCGCCAGCGTAAAAGGTCTCGAAGTTGAAGGTGTAGTCGAGGTCGTCGAAGCGAACGCTTGCCGTCGATTCCTTGTATTGCATCGTCCCGATGAGGCGCTCCTCGATCCGGAACGTGACTTCCCCGGCGGTCGGTACGGCGTTAATCGCCCGGAAGGTCGCCTTGCCACTGGCCTCGGGCAGGTCCGAATCGTTGCCGCATGCGGCCAGCAGCAACACTGCGAGGCCCGCGAAAATCCGTTTCATTGCTTCTTCCTCTCCTCGAAGCCGTAAATCGACTTGACCTCGAGAAACTCCTCGATGCCGTGGGCGCCCCATTCGCGACCATTGCCGGACTGCTTGTAACCGCCAAAAGGCGCCGCCGGATCGAGCCACGCGCCGTTGATGTGCACCATGCCCGTGCGCATTTTCGACGCGACGCGGCGCGCGCTGTCGAGGTCGGACGAGGTGACATAGCCTGACAGGCCGTAGGGCGTNTCGTTGGCTATGCGAATAGCATCGTCTTCGTCGTCGTAGGGAATGATGGACAGGACCGGTCCGAAGATCTCTTCGTGAGCAATGCTCATGTCATTACTGACATTGGCAAACACGGTTGGTTTCACGTAGTAGCCCGTGTCCAGCCCGTCCGGTTTCCCCGTGCCACCCGCAACGAGCGTTGCTCCCTCATCGATACCTTTCTGGATCAGGTCCTGGATCTTCGCCCATTGCGCCTCGGATACGACGGGGCCGACTTCCACACCTTCATCGCGTGGATTGCCGACCCTGGTCTCGGCCGCGACCCTGGCCGCGATCTCTGCCGCTTCCTGCATGCGTGCGCGGGGCACGAGCAAGCGCGAGGGCGCGTCGCAGGACTGTCCGGTGTTTTCGAACATGTCGCCGGCACCGCTGGCGACGGCTTTGTCGAAGTCGGCATCGTCGAGCAGGATATTGGCTGACTTGCCGCCGAGTTCCTGTGCGACACGCTTGACCGTGGGCGCCGCGTTTTGTGCGACCAGCACGCCGGCACGCGTCGAGCCCGTGAACGACACCATCGCAATATCGGGGTGCGCGCTGAGCGCCGTACCGACACCGGGCCCGTCGCCGTTGACGAGATTGAATACACCGGCCGGGACGCCGGCCTCGTCGAGAATCTCGGCGAATATCATGGCGTCGAACGGCGCAATTTCACTGGGCTTCAGGACCATCGTGCAGCCGGCCGCGAGGGCAGGTGCGACTTTTACGGCAACCTGGTTCATCGGCCAGTTCCAGGGCGTGATCAGGCCGCAGACGCCGATGGGTTCCTTGACGACCAGCGTCGTGCGAACACGTTCTTCGAACTCGAAGTCCTTGAGTGCCTTGAGTGCCGCCTTGATGTGTTGTGGCCCGCTCGCGGTCTGTGCGCCCTTGGCGAGACCCCAGGGTGCGCCCATTTCGTCCATGATCGCCTCGGCCACCTCGTCGTGACGACGTGTAAATACGTCGAGAATCGATTGCAGTAGCTCGATGCGCTGTTCGCGGGTGGTCTCTGAATAGCTCTCAAAGGCGCGCTTTGCCGCGGCGACAGCCACGTCGACATCGGCGGCCGAGCCCAGGCTGATTCGACCATAGACGGCTTCCGTGGCGGGGTTGACGACATCGAGCGTGCGCGGCTCGATCGGGTCGACCCACTGTCCGTCGATATAGAACTGCAGCTTCTCGAGCATGTCTGTACCTCCTCAAAGAGGCGCGCATAATAGCCTAAATTGGCAATTTGGGTAGCCGGAAACGTTGGTCGAGATCGGGCCGGGGATATCGGCGAGGCCGCGTCAGTGTGCCCGGTGGCCGGGCCGCTGATACAGGGGCCTCAGGCCGCGAGAATCTTGTGGCGATACTCCGCGGGCGGCATGTCGTACCAGGACTTGAAGGCCGTGGTAAACGAGCTGATGTTGGAGTACCCCAGCAGCATGGCGATTTCGAGGGATTTCAGGCGGGCGTCCTTGAGATAATTGACGGCAAGCTCGGCGCGCACTTCCCTCAGGATCTTCTGGAAACTCGTTTTCTCGGCCTTGAGGCGACGCTGCAGCGTGCGGCGGGAGAGCCTGAGTGCCCGGCAGGCAGCATCGGCATTCGCCTCACCACGGGCCATCAGGTCGGCGAGCTTGCGTTTCAGCTGGCCTGCTATATCGTCCTGCTGGTAGAGCGACCTGAGGTATTTTTCGGCCTGGTCTGTGAGTTGCCGGTACATCGTCGTGGTACCCAGTTCAGTCTGGCTTGCCGCAATACACTACAGTGTGCGTATTCATTTGCAAAGGAGAGAACATGTCGTCCCCGGTCAGTTATACCCTCGAAGGCAGTATTGGCGTTATTTCGGTCAACAACCCGCCCGTAAATGCGCTTTCCCAGGCCGTCCGCCAGGGCATATTCGACGCGATAGCCGAGGCCGAAAGCGATGCCAGCAAGGCGCTCCTGATTCTCTGCGAGGGNCGCACCTTCATTGCCGGGGCCGACATCAGCGAGTTTGGCAAGCCGCCGGCCGAACCCTGGTTACCCGAAGTTTTCGACCGGCTGGAGGCGCTCGACAAGCCTGTGATCGCAGCGCTCCACGGCACGGCGCTCGGAGGCGGTTTCGAGACGGCCCTGGCAGCACATTATCGTTGTGCGCTGCCGAGCGCGAAGATCGGATTGCCCGAGGTCAAGCTCGGCCTGCTGCCCGGTGCCGGAGGAACGCAGCGCATTCCGAGGCTGGCGGGAGTGGAGGCGGCCCTGGAACTCATGACGAGCGGTACGCCGATACCCGCCGGCAAGGCGCTCGAACTCGGCCTGATCGACAAGATCATCGACGACGACTTGCGCGCAGGCGCGAGGGCCTGGGCCGAAGAACTGATCGCGAACGATGCGCCCGTGCGCAGGAGTTCGGAGCAGCCCGTGCCCGAGCACGATGCGGGCATCTTCGACGCGGCTCGCGGCCTCGCCGCAAAAAAGGCGCGTGGCCAGGTTGCACCGCAGTGCATTATCGATTGCGTTGAAGCAGCCACGCGAACGACATTTCAGGATGGCGCGAAGGTCGAGCGCGAGAAGTTCCTGGAGTTGATGCAGGGCACCCAGTCCGCCGCAATGCGTCACCTGTTCTTCGCCGAGCGCCAGGCGGCGAAGATTGACGACTTGCCGAAGGACACGCCGCAACGCGAGGTGAAGACCGTGGGCATTATCGGCGGCGGCACGATGGGTGGCGGTATCGCGATGAGCTTTGCCAACGCCGGAATACCGGTCACGCTGATCGACATCAACGACGAAGCCATCGAGCGCGGCCTTGCGATCGTCGACAGGAATTACGCGGGCAGTGTGAAACGCGGCAAGCTCAGCGAGGAAAAGGCGGGCCAGTGCCGGGCGCTCATCAATGGCTCGACCGACTACGCCGATCTCGCCGATACTGACCTCGTCATCGAGGCAGTCTTCGAGGACCCGGAGCTCAAGAAACAGATTTTCGCGCGGCTCGACGACACCTGTAAGCCGGGAGCGATTCTCGCCACCAATACCTCTTACCAGGACGTAAACCTGATTGCGGCGGCGACCCGACGCCCCGAAGATGTCATCGGCCTGCACTTTTTCAGCCCGGCCAACATCATGAAGCTGCTCGAGGTCGTGCGTGCGGAAAAAACCGCCGACGATGTGCTTGCGACCTGCATGTCACTGGCAAGGAAGATTCGCAAGGTGCCTGTCATGTCGGGCGTTTGCTATGGCTTCATCGGCAACCGCATGTTGCAGCCGTATTTTCGCGAGGCGCAGTTATGCGTCATCGAAGGCGCAACGCCGGAGCAGGTCGACAATGCGATGGAATCCTTCGGCATGGCCATGGGGCCGCTGCGCGTGGCCGACCTGGCCGGCATCGATGTCGGCTACAAGGCGCGCCAGGCACTGTCCGAAGAGGTGCGCGGCGATCCGCGCTCCTATCGCGTTGCCGACGTGCTGGCCGAAATGGGGCGCCTCGGCCAGAAGACCGGGGCGGGCTTTTACAATTACGATAAAGAGACGCGCAGGCACTCGAGCGCGCCGGAGGTCCTGGAGATCATCGAGCGCGAAGCCGCCGCGTTCGGCATCGAACGTCGTGAGATCCCTGATGAAGAGATTGTCGATCGTCTCGTTTACGGGCTGGTCAACGAAGGCATGCGCATCGTCGAGGAGGGCATCGCGCAGCGGCCCGGCGATATCGATATCGTTTACGTGTACGGCTACGGCTTTCCGGCGACGCGTGGCGGGCCGATGCACTACGCCGACGCCGCCGGTATCGAACGCGTCTACGAACGAGTCCTGGAATTCCGCGATCGCTTTGGTGCGGACGCCTGGACCCCCGCACCGTTGCTAAAGAAACTCGCCACGGAGTGATCGCAACCGACAAATTTAAGGGACAGTTTACTTAATTGCTGCGGATTCTCGATTTCGCCCACCTTTGCTGAATTAAGTACGTTCCTTTCTGGTGGTTGGTAGTGACAATCTGCAGACTCTATCGAGGTCTGTATCGGTTCGGCCATGGCAAGAATGGCGCGCGTAGTCGTCCCTGGCTTTCCCCATCACGTGACCCAGCGCGGAAATAGAAAGCAAGAGACTTTTTTCGAGCCGGGTGACTATCGCGCGTATCTGCGAATGGTATCCAAGGCCAAAGTCGATGCTGGCGCCGAAATTTGGGGATACTGTCTTATGCCTAATCATGTGCATCTGGTCGTCGTGCCCGAACGCGATGATAGTCTGGCCATGCTCTTTCGAGATGCTCATCGCAGATACACAAGGCGAATCAACACGCGAGAGGGATGGTGCGGCCACCTGTGGCAGGAGAGATTTCACTCGTTCCCTATGGACGAAACTCACTTGCTTGCCGCCGTGCGGTACGTCGAGCTTAATCCGGTCAGGGCCGGGCTATGCGAGAAGCCGACCGATTGGCGATGGTCGAGTGTTCACGCGCACATTCGCCGTGAAGACGATCTGCTCGTAACCGTTAACCCTATGCTCGAGAGAACCGGCGACTGGCTGAGTTACTTATCAGATGTCGATGATACCCGTCATCAATTGGACACTTTGCGAAAACACTCGAGAACCGGTCGTCCAGCCGGGGATGAGAGGTTTGTCTCCATGCTGGAAGATCTCACGGGTCGAAGGTTACGCAAATTGAAGACAGGGCCGCAGCGGAACAATTAAGTAAACTCTTCCTTAAATTGGAGAAGGGGACAATTAAGTAAACTGTCCCCTTAACTCCTTTACTCGCCACGGAGTGATCGCTACCTTACTGCGACCTTAACGAGTTCTTCCCCTTCCGGATCAGTGACGTGCACTGCGCAGGCGATGCACGGATCGAAGCTGTGAATCGTGCGCAGGATTTCGAGGGGCTGTTTCGGATCGTGCATGACATGGGCGTCTTCGAGCGCCGCCTCGTAGGCTCCGGGTTGTCCCACCGGGTCGCGAGGACCGGCGTTCCAGGTGCTCGGCACGATCGCCTGGTAGTTCGCGATCTTGCCGTCCTTGATGACTACCCAGTGCGACAGTGCACCGCGCGGTGCCTCCATGACGCCAACGCCCTTGCATTCGTTCGGCCAGCTCTCCGGTTCCCACAAGGTCTCGTCAAAAGTCTTGGTGTCACCAGCCTTGATGTTGCCGATCAGCGAATCAAGCCAGCCCTGCATGCCGTCCGCGAGAATCGCCGTCTCGAGCGTGCGTGCCGCGGTGCGGCCCAGCGTCGAGAACAGCGCACGCGGCGGCAGTTCGAGCTTGGACAAAGTGCTATTGACGAGGTGCTGCGTTACTTCGTGCCCCTTGACGTAGAGCATCAGTACGCGGGCCAGCGGGCCGACTTCCATGGCCTTGCCTTTCCAGCGCGGCGACTTGAGCCACGAAT
>Ga0055582_1000115_pt1 | contig 10531 bp, 9 predicted proteins | sample COG_11_FD_55052 | JGI IMG/M metagenome (GOLD analysis project Ga0055582, IMG submission 55052) | Pelagic marine sediment microbial communities from the LTER site Helgoland, North Sea, for post-phytoplankton bloom and carbon turnover... | ecosystem: Environmental > Aquatic > Marine > Neritic...
CGTGTACTTCACGATCGAACTGGACATCCGCGATGCTACGGCTGACATACCTGAGAGGCGTACGTTCACGAGTTATGTTCACACCGTGCCCATCGGGCTCGTGCTGAGCGTGACACCGCAGATCAGCAGTGGCGGATTCGTGAGCCTCAATGTCCGACCGACGATCAGCCGCATCACCGGGTTCGCCGTCGATCCGGGGCCACTTCTTTCCGGTGCCGAATTCCAAAACCTGATACCCGAGATCCAGGTACGCGAAATCGAGTCTCTCCTGCAGGTCAAGGACGGGCATACGGTGGTCCTGGGCGGCCTGATGCAGAACGAGCACGAGAGTCAGAAAGACGGCGTGCCCGGCTTGTCGAGAATTCCGAAAATTGGAAACCTGTTCTCTTACACGCGCGACAAGATGGTCAAGACCGAACTCGTGATCTTCCTGCGGCCCACGATCATCAGTAAAGGGACCGCGCCTGCGGCGAGCGCGAAACTGTCTGATTACTACGATGTTGCCGATGAGTCAGGGGCTGTCAACAACATCGAATACCGGTAACGGGGAACAGTATGAAAAGCATACTTGTTGATGCGATTCGAGAAGCGAGTGGCAGTAAGCCGGATTCTGCACTGTCGGACTCGGGGAGTTTCGATGCGAGCAGCCAGGAATTCGGCGCAACTGCAAATGATGAGCATGTAGCCGGTGATGGCGAACTGGAATTGATGGCAACGACCAATTCGCTCGAACTTCCTTCCGAACAACAAGAGGATTCCGGTGAGTCGAACCAGGCCGAAGAAACCGCTTCGGCCGATGAGATCGATACCAGCCATGCGGTTACGATCGTGGGCGAGCTACCGCGCCCTGTACCGCCACAGAAAGCGCCGGCGCTGGCGCGCTTCGCGCCGCACATCTGTGTGCTGCTTGCAATAGCCGTCAGCGCCTTCTGGATGCTCGCTCATCAATTGGGTGTCGGTCCCTCCGTGAACGGAATCGATTCCGACGGCAGATCTGCTCGCCTGGCCAACGCGCCAGGCGATCCGCAAGTCGGGGCAGAAGTCGCACCGAATTTTCCGTTCCTCGAGATTGAACAGCCCTTCGACGAGAGGGAAATGCAATGACAACGACGACAGTGCGCGCCATACCGGCTGCAGAACCCAGCATGCCACTGGGCGAAAGGCTTATTGCCGCGGGGTTGATCAGCGAGGATCAGCTGCAGGTTGCGCTCAAGGAACAGAGTCGTAATGACCAGCCCCTTGGGCGAATTCTCGTCAATCTGGGATTGATCAGCGAAGGCGTACTGCGCGATACGCTCGGAGAATCGCTGGGCCACGACAGTATCGACCTCAGTACTGTCATTCCGGATCCCGACGCCCTCAAGATGGTACCCAAGGACATTGCACGCCGTTACAGCATGCTGCCGATCAACTTCGACAAGAACGAAAAAGTTCTTACCCTGGCCATGGCCGATACGTTCAACGTCGTCGCCGTTGACCAGGTTGCGGCGACGCTGGGAAGCGGCGTCGGCATCTCGACGGTCGTCGCCGGTGAAGCGGAAATCGAAGTAGCTATCGAGCAGTTTTATCAGTACGAGCTCTCGATCCAGGGGATCCTGCGTGAAATCGACACCGGTGAAATCGACACTCTCAACGTCGCCGTTGAAAACGAGGAATACAACCATCCACTGATTCGTCTCGTCGATGCGATTCTCGCCGACGCCGTAAAGCGCGACGCTTCCGATATTCACCTGGAGCCCGAGGCAGGATTTCTGCGCGTGCGCTACAGGATTGACGGCGTCATGCGTCAGGTCATGTCACTGCACAACAGTTACTGGCCCGGCATGGTCGTGCGGCTAAAGGTCATGGCGAAGATGAACATTGCCGAAACTCGCGCGCCGCAGGATGGGCGCATCGGGTTGACGCTCGCCGGGCGTCAAATCGATTTTCGCGTCGCCTGCCAGCAAACGACGCACGGAGAAAATTTCGTGCTGCGCGTACTTGACCGGCGCAAGGGGATCCTGCCGCTCGAGAAACTCAATCTCAGAAAGGAAACGCTGACTACCCTGCAGGTCATGATGGCGCGGCCCGAGGGCATCATCCTCGTGACCGGCCCAACCGGCAGTGGCAAGACGACGACCCTGTACTCGATGCTCAATTATCGCAACGACGAGTCAGTGAACATCATGACCCTGGAGGATCCGGTCGAGTATCCGATGCCGATGATCAGGCAAACGTCTTTGAATGAGGCGGCAAAGCTCGATTTTGCGAACGGCATTCGCTCCATGATGCGACAGGACCCCGACATCATTCTCGTCGGTGAGGTACGTGATGAGGAGACGGCGGAGATGGCGTTCCGTGCGGCAATGACGGGTCACCAGGTTTTCACGACCCTGCACACCAACTCGGCGCTCGGGGCAGTCCCGCGACTGATCGATATTGGCGTCAAGCCGCAGATCATGGCGGGCAACATCATTGGCATTGTGGCGCAACGCCTTGTTCGGCGTTTATGCAGGAGTTGTAAACAGGCTTACGCGCCCGACGAGGCCGAGCGCAAGCTGCTGGGAATCAACAGCTCCAAACCGATCCTGCTTTACCGTGAAGGCGCCTGTGAGTCATGCAATTTCATGGGTTACAAGGGACGGCTCGGTGTCGTCGAGGTGCTAAAGATAAATCACGAACTCGACGAAATGATCGCGCGAGTCGCGACACGCAGGGAAATGCATGAGGCTGCGGTTGCATCCGGATTTCAGGATCTCGCAGAGGATGCCGTTCGGCACGTATTGGCCGGTACNACGAGNCTGTCCGAAGTATCCAGGGTGGTTGATCTGACAGCCAGGGTGCAGTAGCGACATGCCGAGCTATAGCTACAGGGCTATTGATGCCAACGGTGTCGTGGTGGAGGGCATGCTGGACGCTGGCAGCGAGCATGCGCTCGAGGCACAGCTCCGGCAGTCGGGTGTCGAGATGCTGCGTTGCGTGAAAAAGGAGCCCGGCATCCTGCGGCGCAAGTCGCGAATCAGCCGCAAAGAGCTAATCGGCTTTTGTTTTCACATGGAACAGATGACCCGGGCGGGGCTACCTATTCTCGAGGCGCTCTCGGACCTCCGCGACAGCTCGGACAATGCAGCGTTTCAGGAAGTGCTCGGCAACCTGATAACTGCAGTCGAAGTAGGCAAGACGATGTCACAGGCCATGGCCGAATATCCGGATATCTTTGATGATGTCTTTGTAAGCCTGGTTTCAGTCGGTGAAGAGACCGGGGAGCTTCCCGATGTCCTTGCGAAACTGACCGAGTCGCTCAAGTGGCAGGACGAATTAATGTCCAAGGCGAAAACGGTGATCATGTATCCCGCTTTCGTCGGCGCTGTCGTCGTGCTGGTCATGCTGTTCATGATGTTGTACGTCGTTCCGGAAATGGTCGATTTCATCCGTGAGATGGAACAGGACCTTCCCATCCACACGAAGGCACTGATTGCGTTCTCGAATTTTCTCGTCAATCACTGGTGGTGGGCCGTGCCGTTGCCCGGCGTCGTTCTATTTGCGATGAAAATACACGCATCGCGCAACGAGGCTTTTGCTTACCGGGTGGACGGCTGGAAGCTAAGGGCGTGGGTCATAGGGCCGATTATCGAGAAAGTCATCCTGAGCCGGTTCGCGAGTTACTTCGCGCTTTGTTACGGCGCCGGACTTGACGTACTCGCCTCCCTGCGAATCAGTGAGGACATTGTCGGCAATGCCGTTGTTCGCAAAGCCGTTCAGCAAATCTCAGCAGTGATTGCCGACGGCAAGCCACTGAGCGAGAGCATCAATTCAACGGAGATGTTTCCACCACTCGTCGTCCGAATGGTTCGTATGGGAGAGTCGACCGGGAAGCTGGACAGCGCGCTCGGCAATGTCAGCTATTTCTATGATCGCGAGGTGACCGAGGCGATAGAGCGGCTCAAAGCCATGATCGAGCCGGCAATGACGGTTGTGCTGGGCGGCATCATGGGCTGGATCATGATGTCGGTCCTCGGTCCCATCTATAACACGATCAGCAGTATCGGGATCTAGCATGGCTGCACAGCGCATATTCTTCGTGACACAGGAGTCGTTGAGTATCTGGACGGCGGGAATCCGTGGTCCCGAGCGAATCGCCGTGTTTTCCGGTGAAGACGGCGTTCGTGAATTTGATGCCTACATAAGCCTGACGCCGGAGCATACCGCTGCGATGCTTGTGGACGTCATCGAGGAAGAATTTGCGCTGGAAACGATTCCCAAGCTCAACGCGCGCGACAGAAAATCGCTGATTGCGAGGCGTAGTGAGCGAAAGTACCGTCGCACTCCGTATCGTTTGTCCGAATTTCAGGGAAAGGCGGGTCCGGGAGACGCCGAGTTCAGCGTACTGCACAGTGCGATATCGAATCGCGAGTTGCTGGACCCATGGCTGGAGGTGATCCAAAAGCACCGCGTCGCATTGTCGGGCATTTATTCCGTACCTTTGATGGCGCCCACGATTATCAGTTCGCTGGCCCGCATAACCGCGCCGACCTTGTTCATTGCNTCGCANCAGGACACGAAGCTAAGACAGATATTCATGAAAGGCGGACACTTGATGAGTGCACGCTTGTCGCAATCGCCGGGCATTGATCAGGAGGGCTACGCGCAGTTCATCGTTACTGAAGCACAAAGGAGCCGTCGCTACCTGGAACGTCTGCGCATACTAAGCAGCATGGAGATTCTCGAGGTTCGCGTGGTTGCGGACAGTGAGATGGCGAACCGTATCAGTAAACTCGCGGAAGGAGAATTGTCGACACAGTTTACCTTTATCGCTCCCGAGGATGCAGCAGGCAAACTGCTCGGCGAGACCCGTCGTAACAAGGGTCGATTCGAAATTGTTTATCTATCGGAGATTCTGAAACGGCGCCCGAAATGCAGTTACGCAACCTCAGGTGAAAATCGCTTCTGGACAATGCGTTCAATGAGGTACGCGATCATGGGAGGCGCGACTGCTGTTGCGGTCCTGTGCTCAATGCTCGCGGCCTATTTCCTTAACGAAGGAGTGGTTTTGCGAGACGATGTTGCCCGGATACGCGCTCAGGTGCAGCAACTCACCGAAACCTATCGCGCAGAAAATGAGAAGTTTGGCCCCATTCTTGCGGGCTCGCATGAGATGAAGCTCGCGGTCGATACGGGCGACCATATTCTTTTGAATCGCTTGCCGGTGCCCTGGGTCATGAATCAGCTGGGTGCCGTACTGGGCAAGTATCCTGAAATCCAGGTTCGCGAGCTGACATGGCAGGCTAATTTGCCCGCGGCCGGTAGCAAGAAGCCGAATCGGCGCGGCAATCGGCCGACCAAGGTCAGCGTTCCGGAAGTCGAACAGGTCGACGCNATTCTGACCGCGGATATTACGTCCTTCGATGGGGATATGCGCAAAGCCTTTGCCCGGATCGACCAGCTCACGAGCGACCTGGAATCACAAACTTATTTTAGCGAGGCGGCCACTGAACAGTATCCATTGAATGCGAATCCAGCGGCGTCTGTGTCTGGAGAAATTGGCACCGACAGACCCGAGTTCGCGCGCTTCAGAATTCGAGCGACATACAACGTCGCCGNTGCTGCCGGCATGGGAGAGGGATAGTGAANTCGCTCGACTGGCCATTCATTCTTCGCAACACCATGCGCCCGTTGCTAAGTGCCGCCATCGCACTGGTCGCTCTCGTAGTCGTGATGTGGATGCACTCAGAGCAGCAGCAGCAGCTTTCCAGTTACAGTGCCAGCTACAGGACGGTGCGCAATGACTTTGATCAGCTCATAGCAGAGCAGCGCATGGTCGAGCGCTATCAACGGCGCTACGATCGCTTCAAGGAATCAGGATTTGTCGGTCCTGAGAGTCGTCTGGATTGGATAGAGACACTGAGGACGACGACGGAGGCATTGGCGCTGCCTCGTGTCAGCTACTCGATCGAACCGCAGCTCGAGGTCGACCCGCCGGTAAAGTCGGGTCGAAATTCGAATGACATGCAAATTCGCGTCAGTCGNGCGCAGCTGCAGCTCGGTCTGAANCATGAAGGTGACTTGCTGCGATTCTTCGACGAATTGCAGCAGCAGGCACCCGGGCTTATCAAGGTCGACGAATGCGATCTTTCCTGGCAAGCGGACATGAGTGTAGGGCTGGTCGCCGGAAACAACCTGGCGGCGTCCTGCTCGCTGCAGATCTATAGCGTAATTACATCCGAGTATTCTTCGGAGGACCTGTGATGGCGCGCTCAGGTTTAATTACAGGTCTTGCCGCAGTTTGCGCCTTTATCGGGCTGCTAAGCTGCTTGCCTTCGGAGGCTGGGGAAATTGCGATCTACGAGTCGCTGTCCGACGTTACTGTTGGTCGCGTATTTCTTTCGCCGAAACAGCGAGCGTACCTCGACACGCGACCCGTGATGTCACCGAAACCGGTACGGGAAGCTCCCCCCGCCGCACCCGCGGAAAGAAAGAAGGACCCGGCCGGCTACATTATCAGTAGTTCCGGCGTATCCAGCGTCTGGTCGCAAGGTGGATTTGTCACCAGGGAAGATGCCAGCGGAATCTCGTTCCCGGGTGACGTCAAAGTCACGCGCAAGGAAACCACCGAGTCGTCGGACTTGTCTTCGACCGAGATGCGCGAACCGGCATCGGACGGCATATCGGAAGCTGCCGACAATGGTGGGTAGTCGACCTTATTCGAGGCAGGGCGGTGCTGCGCTGCTGCTCCTGATGCTGATCGTGATTGTCGCGACAAGCACCGTGTTGCTCGCCAATATGAATCGAGACGACCTGCACGCACAGCGCCTGGCCGACACCGCCGCTGCGTTGTCTGAGGCCAAGGAACTCCTGATCGAGTATGCCGTAATCAATGCAGACATTAGTCCGGGCCAGTCGATCGGCCTGCCGTGCCCAGACGTTGACGGTGGCGGCGGATATGCCGACGGCGAGGCTCACACAAGCGATTGTGGGGCTGCGGGCGAAAACATCATGGGTCGTCTGCCTTGGCGGACGCTCGGCATGCCGGCGAGCAAGGATGCTGCAGCCGAATGCTTATGGTATGCCGTGTCCGGCTCATACAAGAATGCGGGCGCTGCGTCGGCAGAGATGATCAACACCGATACCAACGGCCAGCTGCAATTCGTCAATCTCGATACCGGGGACATTGTCCAGGGAGCACAGCCGCAGGATCGTCCGGCTGCCGTGGTCATCGCACCCATGCGTACCTTGGCAGGTCAGACCCGCCCGGCAGCCAATGTGGGAGCCCAGTGCAGCGGCAGTTTTGCTGCGGCCGACTTTCTCGAAGCCGAGCCCGTCACAGGAGTTTCAAACAATGGCACGAGCGGTAGCGCGGACGCCATAGACGCGTTTGCAAGCTTCTCAGCGATGCGAGAAGACCACAACGATCGCATCATCACGATTTCGCGCGATGATATCGCGGCTCGCGTCTACAAGAGACCGGATTTCGAGCCGCGCATGCGCTCGCTCGCCCTCGGCATCGCCAGCTGCTTCGCGAACTACGGCCAGAATAATCCGGATGCCAACAACGGCAACGGGAATGGGAACGGCAACGGCAACGGCAACGGGAATGGGAACGGGAATGGGAACGGCAACGGCAACGGCAACGGGAATGGGAACGGNAANGGCAACGGCAACGGGAATGGCAACGGCAACGGGAATGGCAACGGCAACGGAAATGGCAACGGCAACGGAAATGGCAACGGCGGTGCTGACACCGACGCGCGTTTGCCGTGGCCGGCTTATGTCGATCTCGCCGATTATCGAGACACCGGTGACTACAGTGACACGGACAGCGGGATCCTGGCAGGGCGCGTGCCGGATCTTGTCGACGACAGTAACCTGGAGACGGGTAATGCGACAAACAGGATTCTGAGTGACTGTGACTCGTCTGCGGTTCCTGAATGGTCGGCAGCCAAACTGGCAGACTGGCAACACTGGAAGGACCACTTTTTCTACGCGGTTGCCGAATCTTTTGCACCGTCGGCTTCGACGCCGACGTCCTGCGGCGACTGCCTGTCAGTCAACGGCGCGGGTGATTTCGCGGCAGTCGTGATCTTCTCGAACCGACGTTTGGACGATTTGGGACAAGTTCGAGACGCTCCCCCGACAGATGCCGATACAAAGAACGACGCAGCCAATTACCTGGAATCCAGCAACGCTGTAAACGTGTCTGGTTTCGGCACGTCCGTCGACTACACATCAGGAGACGTCACGGACTCGTTCAACGACATTCTCTACTGCATCGACCAGGAACTGGTCGTAACGGAGTGCTAAATGATGATTCCGCACACACAACGAGGATTTTCGCTGGTCGAACTCTCGATAGTTATCCTGATCATGGGCTTGTTGCTGGGAGGTTTGATGATGCCGCTGTCTGCGCAGCGCGAGAACGCCCGGCTCCGTGACGGAAAGGAACAACTGCAGACAATCCGCGATGCGATAGAAGGTTTCGTACTAATCAATGGCTACCTGCCATGTCCGGCGACGCCAGCCAGCAATGGGTTCTCCGCAACTGCAACAGGCGGGTGCGGCGAACAACACGGTTTTGTTCCGGCGACGACGCTGGATCTGAACGGGCGGCGTAATGCCGACAATCTGTTGCTTGACCCCTGGGGATCTCCGTTTCGTTACAGCGTGTCAACCAGCGATTCGGACGGTGACGGCGATTGGGACTTCGTGACGCCAGGGGAAATGCAGGACGTTTCGATGCCGGCACTTCAACCCGACCTGGTCGTATGTTCGACGTCATCGGGGGCTTCGACGACAGCTTGCGGCAGCGACAATCTTACGCTCGCTGCGGGAACTCCGATGGTCATCTATTCGCTGGGCAAGGACTGGCGATCGTTCTCATCCGCCGACGAGCTCGAAAACGTCGGTACGACGGCAGGTACGGGCGGCGGCAACGGAAATGGCAACAACGGCAACGGAAATGGCGGCGGCAACGGAAATGGCAACAACGGCAATGGTAACGGCAACGGCGGTTCTTCCGGGGCGACCTACCCGGTGGCATCGGACAACGTCTTCGTGTCCAGACAGCTGAGCGAGGCGCCCGGAGCCGAGTTCGACGATCTATTGGTCTGGATGCCCCCCAACATCCTGTATGGGCGGCTCGTCGATGCCGGGCACTTACCATAATTCCGGCGAAAAAGGACTAAAGGATCAGATTGCTGCGCCGATAAACATTGCATGCAAGGCCTCTGCGGCTGGCAACGCCACCACTGGGCCAGAAATCAGTCTGAATAACCGAATATAGCGAGGCTTAGTCGTGGAAATGCAGAATCTCAGGAAGTACCGTCAATCGGGCTTTACGCTCGTCGAGATCGCCATCGTGCTGGTCATTATTGGCCTGTTGATCGGCGGAGTATTGAAGGGCAGAGAATTGATTACCAATGCCAAGATCAAGCGCGTCGAGAGCGACTTCTCGGGCGTATCAGCCGCAATTTATGCGTACCAGGATCGCTACGGCGTGCAGCCCGGGGACGACCCTGCGGCTTCGACTCGTTTTGCGGGCACGTGGGGCGCTACCGATGACGGTGATGGCGACGGCGAAATCGAAGGTGGATGGGACTCAACCACCAACAACTCGGAGTCCCGGATGATGTGGAAGCACCTTCGCGGAGCTGGACTGATTGCCGGTCCGGTCGATAATACGAACCAGAGCTATCAGCAACCCTCCAATTCGTTCGGCGGGATTGTCGGCATTGATTCCAACCTATATAGCCTGACCGGACAGAATATCGTTTTCGGCGACATTCCGGGTGACATCGCACAGATACTGGAAGCACGCGGCGATGACGGTGATCCGACGACTGGCAGTATCCAGGGGCACGACACGGACACGTCGTATGCACTCGATACCTTGTACGACGTAGGCTTCCGCCAGTAGCAAATCGCGAGAGTTTTTGAGAGTAGTGACTGAGTCCGGCTGCGGGTCATACCGCAGCCGGATTTCTTTTTGCGCGACGGCTTAGCCGCCTACCGACGCGCGCATCGATTGCGCATGCAGTTCGTAAGCTTCCTGCAGGGCTGGCAGACTCTCGGCGTTGACATTCAGTTTGCCGGCATGGCCAAGGAACGAGTCGGTTTCGGCGACGTTTTCCATGTCATCGAGCACGAGTTTCGCAAGGTAGACGACGTCGACGAGCGTGGCTGCCGCGTTCTCGTCATCACTCACATTCTCATCGGATTCCACAGAGTCGGCAATCTCCGGAGAGAATCCCCAGGCTTCGATGATTGACTTGCCAATGCTCGTGTACCACTGCTCCAGTACCGTGTTGAGCGAGTCGGCGTCACCCATGAGGCCGGGGTAGTCGCGCGCCTTGGTCAGGATGTAGAGTTTGCCGATCTCGTGGAGTAAACCGCAAAGGAATGCATTATCCGGATTGAGTTTTCCTTCGCTGCGCGCAATGACGAAGCTCATCGACGCCAGTGACAGGCTGCTCGACCAGATTTCCTTGACGGCGTTCTTGAGTTCTTTGTGCTCGGAAGCTGCGAAGATCTGTTCAACAGCGAGCGTTATAGCGGTATT
>Ga0055582_1000120_pt1 | contig 10470 bp, 11 predicted proteins | sample COG_11_FD_55052 | JGI IMG/M metagenome (GOLD analysis project Ga0055582, IMG submission 55052) | Pelagic marine sediment microbial communities from the LTER site Helgoland, North Sea, for post-phytoplankton bloom and carbon turnover... | ecosystem: Environmental > Aquatic > Marine > Neritic...
GCGATGGCGATAGCGGCGGCCCGGCCCTGGTTGCGACTCCCACTGGCCTATCCGTCGCTGGGGTTAGCTCCTGGCAGGATGCCGACGACCCGAACGTCGGCTTCTACGGCGTCCACGAGTACTACACCCGGGTCTCGAGCTACACGGAGTTCCTCGACGAGACGACCGGACCCGACTGGGACGGCAAGTTCCGGCCATGCCCAGCTGAGGACGACGGCGGCTGCAGCGCCGCGCCTTCGCCGCTCCGGCATCACGCGCCGATGTTCGCCTTCCTCGCGCTGGTGTTACTGGTGCGTCGCAGGCGACCTCGGAGGTAAATAGGTAAGCAAAGGCAACACGGAGATCACGGTTGACCGGCAGACCGTCTGACACCGAAGAGAGCCGCTGGATGAGAAGCCCCGCCGAAGCCGGGCTTGGTAGCAGCACATACAAGAAGGCCCCGAGACCATTCGTGATCTCGGGGCCGGCGTCCCCAACAGGGTTTGAACCCTCCTTCTCGGCGTAGAGGACCGGGGTCATCGGCCAGCACGCAACGGGAGCTAGCTAGTGATTCGGATGAGAAACGGCTTGCGGGAGGTGTAGATCGCGCCCGCGTGTAGGGCCCTTTCAGCGCTCACGCTCTTGTGCGATCTCCAGACCTTGCTCGGCGACCATCTTCGTCAGCCGCTGTTGGACCTTCCTCGGTCCGAGCAGCGTGACGCTTTTCGTTCCGAACCGTTGCTTGGCGACCCTCACCAACTGTTCGAGCGCGTCATCCCGGGTGTCGCCAAGTAGCTCTATGGACCCTGCGGACTCTCGGAGCCGCACTCCGCCTGCCAGGTTGTGTACGATGCTGCCCTTACTCGTCCGCTGAGTGCGGACAGACAGAGTGCGAGGCCGCTTCTCACCGCTTCGAATCGCCGGCCCGTGAAACTGCCGGGTGAGGCGTCGAATTGCCCTCTGGTCCCCGCGTGCGGCCCGTGCAGCTAGAAATTGCTTCCACGAACCCGGATGCGTGTCGACGGTTACCGCCCGCCAACTCTTGATGGTCGCCCTCAGCCTGTGCTCGGCGCACTTCCTCTCGAAGGAAAGCGTCTTGTACAGTCTGCGTTTATCTCGCCCAGGGATGGGCATCGCCGCAATCGCATGATGCCTCAACTTGAACCGCTCTGCGTGAGCCGCGCGGGCCGCCTGAATCCTGGACGCCATCGCCTTGCGGAGCTCCCTGCAGTGACGCCGGGCGGCGTCGAGGGCCCCTTGGTACTCTCGCCAAAGCCCGTCATCGAGCGCTCGTCCAAGAGGCCGTTCCTCATAGGGTTGCACCTGCTCGCGCGCGACCTGGGCGGCCTCTGGGCCTGGAACGAACTCCCCGTATTGCTCGCAGAGCCGCTGCTTGGACCATCCGCGTCCCAACGCCGATGCTTTGCACACCAGATTGGCCCTGGTCGCGTCCACAATCGCCAACCCGTTCCCGCGCCGCACCAAACGGACCCCGAAACGCGCGAGCTCGTCGTGCAGAGCCAACCAGGACCCGATGCGATCGAGTTCCCGGGCGTCTCCAATCGTTCGACGTGCCCAGCCAGAAAAACTCTCGATGCCCCGGTGCGCCTCGAAGTCGCGCGCCCGGTGGCTCTGGGAACGACTTCTCGTTCGGTCGACGCGGTGCAGCCCAAGCTCTTGTTCGAGGATGCTCGCAAGCGCTTGAAACGCCGGAATGGCCTTGTAGGGGTGATGGATCTTCAGCGTCTCGGGATGGATCTTGTTCACCGCCACGTGAAGATGCTCGTGCTCCTGCTCGCTATGGCGGACCGCGATGTATTGATGCTCTTCGAGCCCTGCCGCCCCCACGGCCCGGCGGACGACGTCCTCGAGCTCCGCCGGCGCTAGGCGTCGGTCCTGGGGGTGAAACGAGATGACCAGGTGATAGGTCTTGCTGCCCTTGGCCCTCACATTGCCTTGTTGGAGCACTTCCATGACCTCGACGGCAAGCTCGGCGTCCTCCTGCCGATCGAGGCCCTCCAGGTTCCCGGCCAGGTACCAGGTGCATCGCTCCTCGCCCTTTCCTCGCAGCATGTACGGAACGAGCTTGCCGAGACGAGATTCGGTCCCGCCGTCCCTCGGCTGCTTCGGCGTGATGATCATCGGGAGCGAACGAGGTGTGCGAGGACGCGCCTGAGCTCGGCCGCGTTGCGTTCGACCTCGACCAAGGTGCGGCGGAGCTCGGCCTTTTCCTCACGCTCGGTCAGCGCCTTCTTGAGCAAGCCGCCGAGGCGGTTCTGTTCCCGTTGAATCCTCAGGAGATCCTGAATCTCCTGCCGCGCACGCGCGCTCGGAATCTCCGCGCTTAGAAGCACACGGCGAATGATCTCACCGTGCGTGAAGCCGGACGCTTCGGCAAGGGCGCGAAGGCGGGCGACGTGCTCATCGCCTACGCGCGCCCCGATGAAATGTCGAAGCTCCCCCACTCGTAGATAGTAAGCCGGAGTGAACGCTTGTCGAGCGGCGATTTCACTTTGCGCGTGCGAATAAGCCGAAGGCGTTGAGCAAGTCCAACAAGCGCGACGCGGCGAACGTCGAAGACGTCACGCGCTGCGCTTGCAGTTTTGTTTAACAAAACTCCACCTTGCCCTCCGGTAGCGTGTCCCTAACTGACGCTGGTTGTCCCCGGTGAGTCACGACCTGGCACTCTCAGTCACAACCGCGACACTTTATGGCGAAAATGACAAGAAGTGACAGGAAGTGTCGCGCGTGCGCCAACTGGTGTCGCGCTTACGCCAAACAGTGTCGCGCGAGTGACAACGAGTGCACTGCGAGCGCCAAGTAGCGACAGGTAGCGCCAAGTCGCGCCGAGCACGCGAAAGCCGGTGTCAGGCCGTGGGAATTGTCGTGGATTTTTCGCATGCGAAAAAAAGATGCTCTGCCAGGGCAACTTTTCGGGGGGCAAAACCGATAATAAGAGTGATGGACGACGATGAGAGATCTAATTTGACCGGGCGGCTGCGCAAGGCTGCCGAGAAAATGCCGTATCCGTACTTCCTTCTGCGGCTCGAAGACATCGAGGCGTGGTTGAAAGCGGGCTACTCCGTGAAGGGCGTGTGGCGAATCTACAGTGAAAAGAGCGTACCGTTTCCAGGCTCGTATCGGTCGTTTCTTCGCTACTGCAACGCCCACGCACTGGGACGCCACCGAGCGAAGGAAGGCACGCAACCAGACCTCCATCGCAGAGGTCAGGCGTTGCCCACGCAGCGACCCAACGAGACCCCGTCGAAACGGGGACCGTTGACGGATCCCAAGCCCGTGGGCAGTGCCTTTGGCCCGCTGAGGAAGATTTACCCGCCGCCACGCGACCGGCCGCCAGGGCTCACGCCAGAACAAATCGCCCGGATGATGGACCCTGACGGCGACCTGGAGCCCAATCGATGAGCGACTCTGTCAATCTGATCGTCACGACCAGAACCGACCTACGGGAGATCATTCGTGATGCCGTCAGCAAGGGGCAGCTTGCTCCTTAAGAGCGCGTCGTGACGCAGATGGCTGTTGAGGGCGCGCCGTCATCGCGTCCGAGGTCCGATGAGCTTCCGCATGTTCTCACGGTCCCCGAGCTCGCCGAGTTTCTGCGCATCTCTGAAAAGAGCGTCTATGCGCTCATCTCCGGCAAGCATATCCCCCACATCCGAGTGCTCCGTCGTGTCCGATTCCTGAAGACCGATGTGCTACGGTTCGTGCAGGAAAACCGGGTGTCCGCATCGGAGGAATAACCGACGATGACGGTCATCAAACGAGACGGAAGATGGACGGTCGACTTCTGGTACGAAGGCAAACGCTACCGAAAGAAATCGCCGATCGATACGCAACGAGGCGCAAGGGAGTACGAACGGCTCCTCCTTCAGCGCGTGATGCAAGGCGAGCCGTTGACCCCTCAGACTGCGAAGTCCGAGGAGAGCGCCACTGCGCCCAGGTGCCAGTCCTTTCTCAGGGAATGGCTCGAGACGTATGCGAAGACGAACAACAAGCCGAGCGAGGTCTACTCGAAGGAGTTGATCATCCGCTGTCACCTCTCGCCGTTTTTCGGCAAGCGGCGAGTCTCCGAAATCGGGGTTCGAGAGCTCGAGCGCTTCAAGAGCGCGCAACTCTCGAAGGGCTTGTCGCCGAAGACGATCAACAACCAGCTCTCGGTCCTTCGGAGGGCACTCCGCTCTGCTCAGGAGTGGGGCGTGATCGAGGTGGTGCCCACCATCAAGTGGATGAAAGCGCCGAGAGCCGACTTCGATTTCCTCGATTTCGAGGAAGCCGAGCGTCTTTTCGACGCAACCGTCCCGGAGTACCGCCCGATGGTTGCGACCGCATTGAAGGCTGGGCTCCGGCTAGGAGAGCTGCTTGCCCTGCGGCAAACGGACGTCGACCTGGTCCATGGCCAGATCTTCGTGAAGCGGTCCGTCTGGAAAAGGACCTTCGGGACTCCCAAGAATGGCCTCTCCCGAAGGGTGCCGATACCGCCGAGCCTAGCTCGGATACTGAGAGATCACCGGCACCTCCGCGGAGAGCTGGTGTTCTGTCAGGAGGACGGGTCTCTACTGACCGGCGACATGACCAAACGGGTGCTGCCTCGCGCCTGCCGAAAGGCGGGCCTCGACCGCACCATCCAGTGGCACGTGCTTCGACACACCTTCGCGAGTCATCTCGTGATGCGCGGCGAGCCGCTCAAGGTGGTTCAGGAGCTCTTGGGCCACGCCAACATCGAGGCGACGATGATCTACGCCCATTTGAGCGAGTCACGGCTCAAAGACGCCGTCGCCAAACTCGACGAACCGGCGCCGAGCCGACCCGACGATGGTCACTATTTGGTCACTCGCGATCGGCGAAGTCGCTAACCACAAGCAATCACTTGTCCTAAGTAGTGGAGGCGGTGGGAATCGAACCCACGTCCGGAAATGGTCCAGAATGACATCTACGTGCGTAGTTTGTGTTTTGAAATTCGCCTTGGCTTGCGCCCACAAACAGGCTCGCACCAACGCTAGTGGTTCTTCATCTCGTCATTGCGCCGAACCCGACTCGCAATGACCAGCCCGTTCAAATGACGCCTCCGCTAGAAGCACAGGCAAGCTTCTAACTTCGACGGCTCCGTTGGCTTTACTTAGGCCGCGAGAGCAACTGCGTTATCGTTGGCAGTTGTACGTCCCAAACGTATTTACGTCGTGCTTGGGCCGACGGACACGCAACCGAACCTTCATCATCCCCGTCGAAACCGGTCGCCCCCAGATTTTCAAAGACCTGGACACTATGAGGTCGCGACGGTACCTGCGCAACATCTGTCGAAAACCCCCGATTTGGTTGGGCTCTACGAGCCGGGCTGATACGGTGCGGCGGCTTCGTTCATGATGGGATTCTCGCTTGGTGTTGCGTCGGCTCTTTGTTGGGCCGGGCTCGATGTGGTTCGCAAGGCGCTTGCCGATAAGGCTTCGCCGACTGCGCTTGCGGTATTCCTGACGCTCGGGGTCTCGCCGTTTGTCGGCGTTTGGGCGCTGTTCGATCAGACCTGGATCACGGACGCGCAGTATTGGCCGCCCGCCGTCGCCTCGATGACAATGAACGCGTTCGCGAACGTGCTCTTCATGCGCTCGGTGCAGCTTTCGCCGTTGAGCCGAACGGTTCCGTTCCTCTCGCTCACGCCGGTGTTCGGCGCGCTTGCGGCGATTCCGCTCCTGGGAGAGGTGCCCGGTGTCATGCATTGGTCGGGGATTTCGCTGGTGGTCCTCGGGGCCTTGGTCCTCAACAGCGACCTCGGCGATTCTTGGTGGAAGTCGCTCACCCACGAGAAGGGTGCGCCGTACATGATCGCAGTTGCGATCTTGTGGGCCTTTTCAACCGCCTTCGACAAGCTAGCCCTGCCGCACGCCTCACCGGCCACCCACGCGTTCTTGCTCGCGGCTGGGAGCGCCCTGATTCTGGTCACCTGGATCTTCGCGAAAGGGAGGCAGGGTGAGCTCCGTGATGTGGTCGCCGCGCCCAAGGGGCTGCTCGCCGGGATGATCGGTTTCGCCGTGGCAGCCCTGGCGCTGCAAATGATCGCCCTCCAGTGGCTCTGGGTGGCGGTGATCGAGACGCTGAAACGGGCCATCGGGGTGTTTGGCAGCGTGGTTTTCGGCCGGCTCTTCTTCGAGGAGCCGATCACCAGCCGGAAGGTGGCCGCCGTTCTGCTCATGATCGCCGGGACCACCATCCTGGCCCTGAGCTAGTACGATTGGAAAACCTCTTCTGAATCCGCTAATGCTAAAGGGTGGCCGAGGAAAAGCCGCTTCCACCGAAGCTCGACGTCGCCCGCTATCTCCTAGCCCAGGGCAGCCTCTTCGTGCACCTCGATCCCCGAATGGACACGGTCGTCGTCCCGCAGTGGTATCGCTCAGAACCTCAGCTGGTTCTGCAGATTGGCTTCGATATGTCCGTACCTATTAGGGATTTGCAGGTCGATGTGGACGGGATATACGGCACCCTGTCGTTCAACCGTTCGCCCTTCACCTGCCAGGTCCAATGGGACGCGGTGTTTGCACTGGCCGGTGACGATGGCCGCGGCATGGTCTGGCCCGAGTCGATGCCCCAGGAGATCTCTGAAGAAATCGAGCGAGAAGCGGGCAGAGAGCCCCCGCTCGTGGTGGAGGAGAGGCCGTCACTGAGGGTTTTGCCGGCAGTGAAAGAGACCGACGCCAGGCCCTCGAGCCCCCCAAAGCCCGGTGAACGGCCTTCATATCTCAAAGTCGTGAAGTAAGTCGGGACAAGGGGGACTGTCCCGCTTAAAAAGTAACGGCCCGAAAGGGGGGGCTTTCGGGCCGTTAGAGAGATGGCGGGTTGGCTGAAGTGGGGGGAAACAAGCCAAACCGCCGGTCTAACAACGCCACGGGGGACGTGGGGGGTACGTTATCTCCGCAGCGTTTATGTCAACGGGTATGTATGCTACTACCGTGCCAACTTCGCTCTCCATGGAATCATGAATGATCTCATAACGATACTTGGATCGAGATGATCGAAATTTGTTCAGATCTGAAAAGTTTTTGAAGTTCTGAGCGTTTAACCCCTAAATTGCACCCGATCGACCGAAGGGGTAGGTTCAGATGTGGGATGGATCACAAACGACACGCGTCGAGAATAACCCTTACAGATGAATTACAGATGTACCCAAGCGGCGCAGGCGTGAGGCAACTCACTTTTCACCTGTGCAATCGATTTTTCAGATCTGCACTCTCAGAAGCCCATAGTCGAGCAACATCTGATGGCTCTCGGAGATCAGAAGCTGAGCCGATCGGCCCTCGAGAGGCTCGACAAAGCGGAAATCCTTGGCCGAAGCGCCTGCCGTCCGCTGGGCAAGGGTCGCGATTTGATGTGACGTGCCTGATACCGACACCACCCCACCTGCACCCGTATTCCGTGCAGATTTGATTGCAGAGGTGAAATCCGCTGTACCTGTATCGCCAACCACACTATCGCCAAGCACGGATGTTAGACGGATCACAACTTGGTCGGGACGGGGCTCATAGGCCTGCCGGTGCTCCTGCGGAACGTGACTGTCGTCGTTGTGGGCGACGAGCTCGACCCGGTCGGCTGAGAACCGGAGGGTGGTCCGGCCCGTATTTCGCATTCGCCCGAGCGGCCAGGGGAACCGATCGCGGACCCCGAGCAGCCCAGAAAGGAGGGCGGCGATGATGCCGCCGTGGGTGAAGACGATGGCCCGGCCACCATCGGGCATCCGCTGGCGAAGGGCCGCCAAGGAGGCATCAGCCCGCTGAAACACTTCCGGCCAGCTCTCGCCACCGCCGATCGCGAAGGTCCGCCGGCCTTTCAACGCGGCGATCTGCTCCGGGAAGCGCTCGACGACCTGCTCCACGGTCAGGCCTTCCCAGTCGCCCACGTCGATCTCGCGCCAGGCACGGTCATGCTCGACTTCGACGCCGGCAGCCTTGGCCGTATCCGCAGCTCGACTCAGGTCCGAGCTCAGAACCAGGTCGTAACGCTCCGCCCGAAGCGACCCGCCGAGCGCTTCGACCTGCGTTCGCCCGATGTCACTCAGTGGAGAATCTCCGTGACCCTGCCAGACGCCGTTGGCGTTGGAAACCGACTGCCCGTGTCGAACCAGACAGACTTCGAGCGTGCTCATGCTGCCGGGGCGACGCCGAGCTCTTTGCGCGGCATGATCACGTCGTCGACGATGCCGTATTCCTTTGCCTCGAGGGCTGAGAGGAACTTGTCGCGCTCGGTGTCGTGGCGGATCTGCTCGATGTCCTGACCGGTGTGGCGCGCCAGGATTTCATTGAGCCGCCTCTTGGTGTTGAGGATCTCTTTGGCGTGGATTTCGATGTCCGACGCCTGCCCCTGATACCCGCCGAGCGGCTGGTGAATCATGACGCGGCTATGCGGCAGTGCGCGGCGCAGGCCCTTGGTGCCGGCCGCCAGCAGGAACGCCCCCATCGATGCAGCCTGTCCGAGGCAAACCGTCGACACGGGGCAGCGCACGTAACTCATCGTGTCGTAGATCGCGAGGCCAGATGAAACCATGCCGCCAGGGCTATTGACGTAGAGCGTAATCTCTTTGTCCGCGTCTTCGCTCTCTAGATACAGGAGCTGGGCGATGACCGCGTTGGCGACGAAGTCGTTGATCGGTGTGCCAAGGAAGATGATGCGGTCCTTGAGGAGCCGGCTGTAGATGTCCCAGGCTCGCTCGCCGCGGTGGGTTTCTTCGATGATGGTGATGGCGCGCGTCGCAATATCGTCGCTCATGGCTTGAACCTAGTCTCTCCGGGGCCGCCTGCAATCCGGATTTTGACACGCCGGCTTCGGCGCTATGTTGAGCCGATGCTGCCGCCCGCAGTCGACATGATTCGCCAGTTGGTCGCCACGCCTTCCGTGAGCTCGCCGGACCTGCGTTTCGACCAGTCGAACCGTGGCGTCATCGAGCTGCTGGCGGACTGGGCGGCCGGGCTTGGTTTCGCCGTGCGGATCGAGTCGCTCCCGGGTGGTTTGGGCAAGGCGAACCTGATCGCCCGGCTCGGGGAGGGCGAGGACGGGCTCGTGCTTTCAGGGCACACCGACACGGTGCCCTTCAATGCGGAGCGCTGGACTGACGACCCCTTCGTGCTCAGCGAGCGGGAGGGCAAGCTCTACGGGCTTGGCACCGCCGATATGAAAGGCTTCTTCGCCGCGGCGCTTCATGCGATCGCCCGTTTCGAGCCCGCAGCGGTTCGGCGGCCGATCACGCTTCTCGGCACCGCCGACGAAGAGAGTACGATGAGTGGTGCGCGCGCTCTGGCGGAAAAGGGCGAGCGCCTCGGACGGTACGCGATCATCGGTGAGCCGACCGGCCTCCAACCGATTCGAAAGCACAAAGGTGTGTTCTTCGTGCAGGTCACCGTCGGCGGCCAAGCAGGGCATGCGAGCAACCCCGCGCTCGGCATCAACGCCATCGAAGGGCTGCAACGGGTGCTCGCTGCTTTGCAGTCCTGGCGGGATACGATAGGCGAGCGCTATCGCGACGAGGACTTCGAGATTCCAACTCCGACACTCAACTTCGGACGCATCAGTGGCGGCGACAGTCCCAACCGGATTTGCGCCGAGTGCACGCTGGACCTCGACGTTCGATTGCTGCCCGGGATGGAGCGGCAGGCTGTGGTGACCGAGCTTCGCGACGTGGTTGCGGGCGCGCTAGACGGCGGGCCATGGACCTTCGATGTGCAAAAGGTCGGCGGCTACGCGGACGCTTTCGCAGGGCCCTCGGATGCCGAATTCACCGACACCGTCGAGACCTTGTGCGGGTGTTCAGCCAAAAGCGCGCTCTTCGGAACTGAAGCGCCGTATCTCGCGGAATTGGGCCTGCAGACGCTCGTCTTTGGCGCGGGCGATATTGCCGTGGCGCACCAGCCGGACGAATATGTCACCATTGCAGCTATCGAGCGTGCCACCGATGTGTATGCAAACCTGATCCAACGCTTCTGCCTCGAGTCCGCATGAGCCCCAAAGTCGACCCATTCGTCCAACACTTCCGAGCGAGCGCACCGTACATCAATGCGCATCGCGGGCGGACGTTCGTGATCATGTTCGGCGGCGAAGCCGTGGCCTCGAAGGACTTGCGGACGCTCCTTTACGACGTTGCGTTGCTGCACTCGCTTGGCGTGCGCCTGGTGTTGGTGGCCGGTGCGCGCCCTCAGATCGACGAGGCCTTGGCGCGTCGTGGGGAGCAACCCCGCTTCGAAGGTGACTTGCGTATCACCGATGACGTCGCGCTTCAATGCGTGAAGGAGGCCGTAGGTGCGACCCGAGTCGAGCTCGAGGCACTGCTTTCGATGGGGTTGCCCAACTCGCCAATGGCGGGCGCTCGCCTCCGGGTTGCGACCGGGAACTTCGTAATGGCGCAACCGGTCGGCGTGGTCGATGGCGTGGACTATCAGCATACCGGCAGGCCGAGGCGGGTGGACGCCGAGGCGATTCGGCAGCGGCTCGATGATGGCG
>Ga0055582_1000124_pt1 | contig 10441 bp, 12 predicted proteins | sample COG_11_FD_55052 | JGI IMG/M metagenome (GOLD analysis project Ga0055582, IMG submission 55052) | Pelagic marine sediment microbial communities from the LTER site Helgoland, North Sea, for post-phytoplankton bloom and carbon turnover... | ecosystem: Environmental > Aquatic > Marine > Neritic...
TCGTAGTCCACGACGAGGATGTTTCTCTCGGTGCCGACGCCCGGATCGACGATTGCGATGTGTACGGTCCCCGGTGGGAACCAACGGTAAGAGCGGCTGACCCAAAAACCAGCCTCGGGTGGCCACTGAGCGGGGATGTCGTGCGCAAGATCGACAACGCGAGCGTCGTGGAAGCGGCCGAGAATCACACCTTTCATCACGGCCGCAAACGGCCCCTTGTGGCCGAAGTCGGTCGTGATCGTGATGATGCCTGATGGCCTCACGACGCCTCGGCCGGGTGGCCCAGGCGGTACAAGCGTCTTGCCCAGTAAATAAACACGGTATCGATCATAGCAATCGCCAACTTGAATATGTACTTGGCCGCGCCGAGCGCGAGCGCCGTGCGCAGGTCAACGATGCCCCACCACGCGACCAGCGAGTAAATCAGCGTGTCCACGACCTGCGAGCTCATCGTCGACAGGTTGTTGCGCAGCCACAGCCAGCGTCCGCGAGTGATCGCCTTGATCTTGTGAAAGGCCCACACGTCGAAGTGCTGGCTGATGTAGTAGGCGAGCAGGGAGCCGAAGATGAAACGCGGCGTGAAATTTACGATGGTCGAGAAAGCGTTATGGATCGATGTGGAAAACTCGGCCGTCTCGGGCTTGCTGCTCGGCAGGTACAGCAAGGCCAGGCTCAGCATGAGCAGCACGATTACGCTAACCGCAAAACCCATGCGCACGGCCTTGTTGGCGGCGGCCTTGCCGTAGTTCTCGCTCAGGACGTCGGTCGCGAAAAAAATGCTCGAATAGAAAATAACGCCAAGGCTGGTCTGCAGCCCGAAAATCATCGTCAGCTTCGGGCCCTGCAGGTTGGCGAGGATGATGGCGGTCGCGATCGCTATCTGCAGACCGGCCTTGCCAAACAGCCGATACAGCAGCAGCGTGCAGCCGAGGTCTGCGACGAGTGTCGTCAGCCACAGAAGCTCCTGGTTGGCCGCGTAAAAGTCGACGATCGACTGCGGGAACATCGGCAATCGCGCCCTCAGGCGGCAAGTCTGTCCAGGTGCCAGTCCGCGTTACCGAAACTTTGGCCGATGGCCGTGAGGCGCTTGAAGTAGTGCGCTACGTCGAGTTCCCAGGTGACTCCCATGCCACCGTGTATCTGCACCGCTTCTTCACCCACGCGCTGGCCGCTCGAGCTGACCAGGTACTTGATCGAGCTGATCGCCCGTGACGCGTCGGCCCCGCCTTGCGCATAGGTCATGACGGCCCATAGCAGCAGCGACTCGGCCTGCTCGCACGCCGTGAGCATGTCGACCATCCTGTGCTGCAACGCCTGGAATGAGCCGATTGGCACGCCGAACTGGGAACGACTTTTCGAGTATTCGATAGTCTTGTCCTTGAGCAGGTGCATGATTCCGACGGCCTCGGCACAGACGGCAAGCGTCGCATCCGCGATCGTTGCTTCGAGCGCCGGGAATCCGCCGCCGACCTCGCCCAGCACCGCAGCGCTGCCGACGCGCACATTCTCCAGCGTGATTTCTGCCGCGCGCAGGCCGTCCACTGTTTGATACGCATTGCGGGACAGGCCATCGGCCGACGCCTCGACCGCGAACAAGGTAATGCCATCTCCACCGCAGGATTCCCCGCCGGTGCGCGCAGGGATTATCAGGATACCGGCGGTCCCGCCGTTGATGACGAAGCCCTTGCGGCCGTTCAACAACCAGTCGTCACCTTCCCGCACCGCAGTGGTCGCCACGTTGGCGAGCTCGTAGCGAGCCTGCGGCTCTGTGAATGCGAGTGTCGCCTGCAATTCACCGCCCATGATCGGGTGCAGCCACCGTTGTTTCTGCTCTTCATTCGCGACTCGCTTGAGAATGCCGCCCGCGAGCACGACGTTTGCAAGATACGGTTCCACAACGAGGCCACGACCAAGACGACGCATCACGACCATGATGTCGATCGGGCCGCCATCGAACCCGCCATCGGCCTCGCTGAACGGTACAGCCGTCCAGCCGAGCTCTGCGAACATCTGCCAGACCTCATCGCTGTAACCCTTGTCGCTCGCGGCGTACTTCTGGCGCGTGTCGAAGTCGTAGTCGTTCTCTATAAATTTATCGATGCTGTCGGCCAGCATCTCCTGTACTTCGTTAAGCGAGAAATCCATTGCTTTCCTCAGAGTCCAAGCACGTGCTTGGCGATAATGTTCTTCTGAATCTCGTTCGAGCCGCCGTAAATCGACGCCTTGCGATTATTGAAATATCGCAGCGCTGTCGATGTCTCTGCTCCCTCGCCGACGGAGTCCCCTGCGAAACCGACTTCGTGCTGATCCGGAACATAGGGGAGGGCGTAATACCCGGCAGCCTGCACGTACAGCATGTCGATCGCCTGCTGTATTTCGGTGCCCTTGACCTTGAGAATGGACGACTCGGGGCCGGGCGCCTTGCCTGAGGCGACGGCCGCCAGCGTGCGCAGCTCGGTGTATTCGAGTGCCTTGAGTTCGACTTCGACGGCCGCGAGTTGTCGCATGTAGCTCGCATCGGTGGCCAGCGGCGGAGCGCTACGCACCGACTCGCTGACCTGCTTGCGCAGGCGCCGAATACGGTAACGGGAGCGCGCCACGCCGGCGATATTCGCGCGTTCGTGTTGCAGCAGCACCTTGCCGTAGGTCCAGCCCTTGCCTTCCTCGCCGACGAGGTTTTCCGCGGGTACCTTGACGTCGTCGAAGTGTACTTCGTTCACCTCGTGCACCCCGTCGAGGAGGATTATCGGCTTGACCGTAACGCCGGGCGTCTTCATGTCGATGAGCAGGAAACTGATTCCTTCCTGGCGCCGCGCAACGTCCGTGCTGGTCCTGGCCAGGCAGAAGATCCAGTCGGCGTGCTGCCCGAGCGTCGTCCAGGTCTTGGTGCCATTGACGACGTAATGGTCGCCCGCGAAATCGGCCCGAGTTTTCAGTGATGCGAGATCGGAACCCGCGCCGGGCTCCGAGTAGCCCTGGCACCACCAGACCTTGCTGGCGAGGATGTCGGGAAGAAAACGCTGCTGCTGTTCCTCATTGCCAAAGGTGTAGATTACGGGCCCAACCATGCTTAGCCCGAACGGGATGATGATCGGGGCGTTGGCATTGGCTTCCTCGGTAGCAAAAATGTACTTCTGCACCGGCGTCCAGCCCGTGCCTCCGTATTCGACCGGCCAGTTGACTCCGGCCCAACCCCTGGAGTGCAGCAGCTGTTGCCAGCGAACCTGGTCCTCGGGCAAGAGCTCGATACCGTTGTCCTGTTTCTCCCGGAGATCGCCGGGAAATTCGTCGCGGAAGAAGGTGCGAACTTCCTCCTGGAACGCGAGTTCCTCCTGGCTGAAAGTCACGTGCATAGCGGAAATCCCGTGTTGGCGAGCGACGCAGCTTAGCAAACCTCGCGTGCCCCGTCTGTTGTGGTTTGTAACGTGCGCCAGTTAGTGCAAAATGCGTCGATGACCAAGCAATCGACCCCGGAACCAGCGGCGCTGCCGGAGCCTCGCGCAACCCGCGACGCCCTGCAACGGCCGCTTCACGATCTGCGCATATCGTTGCTGGACCAGTGCAATTTTCGCTGCCCGTATTGCATGCCCGAGGCGGAGTTCCATGCCGACTACGAGTTTCTGCGCAACCAGCAGCGCCTGACCTACGAGGAGATACTCCGCGTCGCCGAGGTCGCCGTCGGCCTCGGGGTCAGCAAGATTCGCCTGACGGGCGGCGAACCCCTGCTCGACAAGAACCTGACGCGACTCATTGAGGGGCTCGCGGCCCTCGCCGGCGTAGACGACCTGGCGCTGACCACCAACGGCATGCTGCTCGCGCCGATGGCTCAAAGCCTGGCCGATGCCGGCCTGCATCGCGTGACCGTCAGCCTCGATAGCCTGGATGAACAGGTGTTTGCGCGCATGAGCGGTGGGCGCGGCGACCTGCAAACGGTGCTGGCGGGCATCGACGCCGCCGAGCAGGCCGGGCTGACACCCATAAAGATCAATGTCGTGGTGCAACGAGGCGTTAACGACCATTCGATCATCGAGCTGCTCGATCACTTTCGCGGTACCGGACATATCGTCAGGCTCATCGAGTTCATGGACGTCGGCAATCGCAACGGTTGGCGAATGGACCAGGTGGTGCCGTCACGGCACCTGCTCGAGGAAGTCACACTCCGCTGGCCGCTGCGACGCATTGATAAGAACTACCCGGGCGAGGTGGCGCGCCGCTACCAGTTCGTGGATGGACAGGGTGAGATAGGCTTTATTTCTTCGGTGACCGAGCCGTTCTGCGGCGACTGCAGTCGCGCGCGCCTGTCCGCGGATGGCGTGCTCTATACTTGCCTGTTCGCGACGCACGGCACCGATCTTCGCGAGTCCTTGCGCAACGACGCGGACGAAGAGGAATTGACGGATATCCTGTCCCGTATCTGGCTGCAGCGGGCCGACCGCTACAGTGAACTTCGCAGCCCGGAGCTTGCCGAAGCCCACATGCAGCGCAAGGTCGAGATGTACCGGATTGGTGGATGAATGAGCAAACTGACTCACGTTGATTCTGACAACAAGCCGACGATGGTCGACGTCAGTGACAAGTCCCGCACGGCCCGCGAGGCGCATGCCCGGTCAGTCGTGCGCCTGCCTGATGAGGTCGCGGAGCAATTCTCGGGAGACGAGATTACGACGAAGAAAGGGCCCGTGTTTGCGACCGCCATCATTGCGGGCGTAATGGCGGCCAAGAAGACGCACGAACTGATTCCCTTTTGTCACCCGCTGGGTCTCGACGGCTGCAAGATCGACATCGTACTCGAGGGCAGCGATGTGGTCGTGGACTGTCGCTGCCGGGTGCAACACAAGACCGGCGTGGAAATGGAAGCGCTGACGGGCGCCAGCGTCGCGGCCCTGACGGTCTACGACATGCTCAAGGCCCTGTCGCACGATATTGTCATCAGCGACACCAGGCTCATGGCTAAAAGCGGCGGAAAACGGGATTTTCGACGTGAATGACAGCAAGGCAAAACGACCCGTCTACGGCCTGGTGCTGGCCGGTGGGCAGAGCCGGCGCATGGGTCACGACAAGGCGCTGCTCGATCGTGGAGGTCGATCGCAGCTGGCGTTTGTGGTCAAACTGCTCGACGATTGTGTCGAGCGCGTATTCGTGTCGACACGTGCGGATCAGANGGACGAGGCTGAGCGCCGCCAGTACGGGCAGATCGTCGATCGTTATNACGACCTCGGTCCGGTCGCCGGCATCCTGTCGGCGATGGACGAGCATCCGGACGTCGACTGGCTGGTCGTTGCCTGTGACCTGCCCAACATCGATGCAAGAACCATACTGTATCTGCTCGATCACCGGGCAACACCCAAGCCCTTCGTAGCCTACGCGAGTAGCTACGACGGGCTGCCGGAGCCCTTGTGCGCGTTATACGGGGAGGGCAGCGAGGCTGTCGTCCGTGAATTCGTGAGGGAAGGCGTGATCTGTCCGCGCAAGATCCTGATTCGTTCCGACACCTTGCTGCTTGATCAGCCGGACCCGAACTCGCTCGACAACATCAATACGCCGGATGACCTGGCCGGCAGCGTGCTGGAGACGCGCCCATGAAGACGATTACCGTTCGTTATTTCGCGATGTTCCGGGAACATGCCGGACTTGGCGAGGAGACGCTGAGCCTCGACGTCGCGACGGCCAGGGATGTATTCGAGCAGACGCGGCTGCGCCACGGGTCGAAGGAACCCAATGGCCACTGCAAGGTGGCGATCAACGACGAAATGGCCGACTGGTCGTCGCCCGTCGCCGATGGCGATACCGTGCTGCTGTTTCCGCCGGTTGCAGGCGGCTAGCGTGATCAAGGTCACAACGGCCGCGATCGAGCCGGCAGAACTGCAGGCAAACCTGCAGAATCCCGGTGCCGGTGGATTTTGTTCCTTCGAAGGCTGGGTAAGAAACGTCAACGACGGGCGCACGGTCGAGCGTCTGGAATACGAGGCGTACGAACCGCTCGTGATAGCCGAAGGCCAGAAAGTACTGGCCGAGGCCAAGGCGCAATTTCCCTATCTCGAAGCACGCTGTGTGCATCGCACGGGCCTGCTCGAGATCGGTGACCTCGCCGTGTGGGTCGGCGTTGCGGCGCCGCATCGAGACGAAGCATTCAAAGCCTGCAGGTACATCATCGACGAACTGAAGGTGCGCCTGCCTATATGGAAAAAAGAGCATTACGTCGACGGTGATTCGGGCTGGGTCAACTGTGAGCGTTGCGCGGAGCACGGCGCAACCTGATTGCGACGATTGTCGTGCCGGGATTGCAGATTGAATCGGCATCAGGTATCACTGAAACAGGGTTTCGGGTCGGGAAGCGAACTTGCGCCAGATAAGGTCTATCGAAGATGCAAAAGCACTGGAGGGCGAGGAAGTCGGCTTGTCCGACTGGGTCGTCATCGACCAGCATCGTATTGACCAGTTCGCCGAGGCCACGGGTGACTACCAGTGGATACACGTCGACACGGAACGGGCCGCGAAAGAGATGCCCGACGGCAAGACGATTTCGCACGGCTATCTCACGCTCGCACTGATTCCCACGCTGACCAATAAGTTCATCGAGGTGAAGAACCTGGAGCGTGCGATCAACTTCGGTCTCAACAAGGTGCGCTTTTACACCCCTGTGCCGGTGGGCGCCCGCCTCAGGGCAAGGGCAAAGGTACTTCAGGCCCGGCGCCGGGCAGGTGCGCTGCTGCTGACGTCCGAAGTTCGGATAGAGATGGAAGGCGCGAAGAAACCGGCTTGTATTGCCGAAACGCTCGGCATGTATTTTTTCGAAGAGTAGATCGCCGTGAAGCTTTTCGTCGTGGTCGTGGGCGTGCTTGTTTTCCTGCTGGGGTTTGTGGGCCTGCTCGTACCCGCGAAATTCCGCGGGTGGTTCGAAGCGATGTCGAGCCAGTCGCGGTTCATCGGGGCTATCGCACTGCGGCTGGGTTTCGGCATGCTGTTGTGGTACGCGGCGGACCAGCTTCGTTTCCCGGACGTCATGCGCATCATCGCAGTCATTGCTTTTGCGGCGGCCGTCGGTGTCCTGATCATGGGTCGCAAGCGTCTCGATGGTCTCGTGACCTGGTGGCTGACACGTTCAGACACCCTGCTGCGCGTTTCGACAGCGTTTGCCGCGCTATTCGGTGCTTTCCTCGTATACGTCGCGACCTGAATCAGTCGTCGAATTCAGCCGTGGCCTGGCGTTTGCGATTCACTATGAGTCGCGTGACGTCGGGGCGCGAGTAGTGGCCGACAACGTCCAGGCTGTGGCGCGCTTCGAGGACCAGGCGATGGTCGAGGTCGACGGTCCGCAGGCATTCTTCGTTCACGACAGGTTCGAGCAACCAGTCGCCGGAAGGCGAGGCGACGCAGGAACCGCCGTTCGCCATCACCGCATCGGCGGTCTCGATCAGGATGTCGGCATGCGGCAATGACGCGTCGATATCTTCTTTGCGCATGAGTCCCGACACGGATATCACGAAAGAGCGGCTCTCGCGCGCAATGAATCGAGTGATGTCCTCTGTGTTTCTTGCGTTGCCTGGCCAGATCGCAACGTGCAGGTCTTCACCCTGCGCATACAGTGCGGCTCGCGGCAGCGGCAACCAGTTTTCCCAGCAGTTCAGTCCTCCGACCGTGAACGCACCGAGGGAATGTGTACGCAGGCCGTTGCCATCGCCAATCGCCCAGACGAGACGCTCCTCGTGAGTCGGCATGAGCTTGCGATGCACGGAGCCTATCTCGCCCTGTTGGTCGATGTAGACCATCGAGCAGTAAAGGCTGTGCCGGCCGCGGTTGGCGGCGCGCTCCATGACGCCAACGTAGATTGCGATTGCCCTGTCGCGGGCAAGGGCGCAGAGGGCGTCAAGGTCGCCGTCCTCGATACAAATACCCTGGCTCACGTAGTGGGCGTACAGTGATTTCTGCAGGTCGGATTCGAATTTCGCGCCTTCGGTTCTCTCCACCCAGAACGGGTAGCCCGGCAGCAATGCCTCGCCGAACGCGACGAGATTGCAGTCCTCGATCGCCGCTTTTTCCGTCCACGCGACAATCTTGTCGATCGTCCGGTCGCGTCGCAGCCAGCATGGCGCGATCTGCGCGAGGCCAACTTTCAGCGTCGATTCGTCTTTCATGCGCCCATCCTGTGTCGATTGCGCCGATCTGACGGAGATTATCACGCATGGCGGCGGTAGAATGTCCGTTCATAGCGGACACGCAGCATTCTGCAAGGGGGAATAAGCAATGCATGGCCTGATGATGAACACGCCTCTACTAATCTCGTCGATCGCCAGGCACGCCGAGAAGTTCCACGGTGATCGCGAGGTCGTTTCGGTGACCGCCGACAATCCCCGACATCGATGCACGATCGCCGACGTTGTTTCCAGGTCCCGGCAACTCGCCAATGCACTCGACCGACTGGGGTGCAAGCAGGGTGACCGCGTTGCGACGATCGCGTGGAACGACTACCGGCACCTGGAGCTGTACTACGGCGTCAGCGGTGCCGGCTACGTCTGTCACACGATCAATCCGCGGCTGTTTCCCGAGCAGCTGGTCTTCATCATCAATCACGCCGAGGACCGCTGGCTCTTCACGGACGTCATGTTCGTGCCGCTACTCGAGAAACTGCTGCCGCAGATTCCCGGTGTCGAAGGTTTTGTCGTGATGACCGACGAAGCGCATATGCCCGAGACGAGCCTGCCGAATGCGCACTGTTACGAGACGCTGATCGCGGCAGAGTCGGACCAGTATGAATGGCCCGATCTCGATGAGCGTTCGGCATCGGCCCTTTGCTATACCTCGGGCACCACGGGCGATCCGAAAGGTGTGCTTTACGACCATCGGTCGACGGTTCTGCACGCGTACGTGGCGCCCGCGCCGGATATCATGAACCTGTCGAGCCGCGATACTGTGCTGCCGGTCGTGCCGCTATTCCATGTCAACGCCTGGGGCGTTCCGTATTCGACCTTGATGGTGGGCGCGAAACTCGTCCTGCCGGGGCCCAGGATGGGCGATGGCGCCGCGCTGTACGAGCTCATGGACTCGGAGGACGTCACGATGGCGCTCGGCGTCCCGACCGTGTGGCTCGGCTTGCTGCAGTACTGCGAGAGCGAGGGAAAACGGCTCGACAAACTGCAGCGCTCACTCGTGGGCGGTGCTGCGGTGCCGCGCTCGATGATCGAGGCCTTCCGTGACAAGCACGACGTCGAGATACGGCAGGGCTGGGGGATGACCGAGATGAGTCCGCTTGGTACCTGCAACGCGCTGAAGGCCGGCCTGGAGTCGCTGACGGATGACGAAAAGCTCGACCTTGCGACCAAGGCCGGGCGCGGCATCTTCGGTTGCGAGCTCAGAATCGTCGATGACGACGGCAAGGAGCTGCCCTGGGACGGTGTCGCGTACGGTGCCTTGCAGGTGCGCGGGCCCTGGATCTGCAGCGACTATTTCAAGCTCGATGGCAGCGCCGGTACCCACACCGACGATGGCTGGTTCGACACGGGCGACGTCGCGACAATCGACCCGACGGGTTACATGGCGATTACGGATCGCACCAAGGATGTCATCAAATCGGGCGGCGAATGGATCAGCTCGATTGAACTCGAGAACACGGCAATGGGGCACCCGGCCGTCGCCGAGGCCGCGGTTATCGGAATTGCTCATCCGAAGTGGACCGAACGGCCGCTGCTGGTCGTGGTGCGTGCCGAGGGTGAGGATGTCGGCAAGGACGAAATGCTGCGGTACTTTGACGGCAAGGTGGCCACCTGGTGGATACCGAATGACGTAGTGTTCGTCGACGAGCTGCCCCACACGGCCACCGGCAAGGTCAAGAAGATTGAATTGCGCAGGCAATTCGCCGACTATGCCTTTCCGGAATAGAATCCCGAAACGACAGCGACATTCGAACCAGGAGTAGCAATGGGCGAACCCCTGCGCCTTTACGGACTTAACGCGCTCGTACTGCATGCCGGCGGCGGTATCGGCGAGGCAATCGCACGTACGCTCATCAAGCACGGAGCTACGGTGATCGCTGTCGACTCGAAAAACAGCGGTGTCGAACAGCACTTTTCGTCGGTCAAGGGCATAACGGGGATGACGGCTGCGTTGACCGAACCGGATGGTATTCCCGCGCTCGTGGAAGACGCCGCGAAGAAGCTCGGCGGTATCGACATCCTGGTCAATGATTTTCCGCTGCAGCCCGATGCACCGATCGAGCAGGCTGACGAGCGGCTCGAGCGTCTGCTGGAGCTGCGTGCCGCCCTGACGATGGAGACCTGTCGCGCGGCATTGCCGCAGATCAAGCGAAGCCCGGCAGGGCGAATCATCAATATTGGCTTCCTGCGCAGCTGCTTTGCCGCAGGAGGTGCTGCGGCGAGTGCTCGTTCCGAACAGGACCTCGCCGACCTGACTCGCGCGCTTGCCGCCGAAACCGGTGAATTCGGCA
>Ga0055582_1000125_pt1 | contig 10440 bp, 8 predicted proteins | sample COG_11_FD_55052 | JGI IMG/M metagenome (GOLD analysis project Ga0055582, IMG submission 55052) | Pelagic marine sediment microbial communities from the LTER site Helgoland, North Sea, for post-phytoplankton bloom and carbon turnover... | ecosystem: Environmental > Aquatic > Marine > Neritic...
TTTTATTTCTGCATCCTTAGCTGCCTCCAGCTGCGCCAACTGCTGCTCCATCTCTTGCGCGTGTTCCGCTTCGACTTCTGCCTGCGCGCGCTCTTTTGCGTTCTTCATGACTTCGCGCTCAGCTTCCGCGGCGGCCGCTTGTGCCGCTTGCTGTGCCAATTCCCGGGCTGCCTGTTGCGCCGCATCCAGTTCTCGTTGTTTTTGTGCCTCGAGCTCGGCTTGCTGGGCAGCCAGCTCCTGCGCCACTGCCTGCTGTTTTGCCTGCTCCGCGGCTGCCTGCTGCGCCGCCAGTTCCTGTGCCTTCTGGCCCTCTAGCTGGGCTTGCTGAGCAGCCAGCTCTTGTGCGAGTGTCTGCTTGGCTTCTGCGGCTGCCTGCTGTCTGGCCTGCTCTGCAGCTGCCTGTGCCGCCGCCTGTTTCTGCGCTTCCAGTTCCGCTTTTTGCTGTGCCAGGGCATCGAGTCGTTCCTGTTTCGCTTCAGCCAATGCCTGCTGTTTTGCCTGTTGTTGCGCCTCGGTCAGCTGCGCTACTTGCATCTGCTGCTGCATCTGTTGCTGTTGCAGTTGGGCCACTTGATCGATTTTCTGTTGTTCGAGTTGCATTTGCTTTTGGGTTAGATCTTTTACGCGCTCCAACTCGGCCTCGATAATCGCCTGCGTAGTGGTTTCGAGTTGCTGTTCCTGTGCCTTGACGACCTGGTCAAATTGTTGCTTCGCGGTCGACACTTCGATTTCCTTTTCCTGCTCAAGCCTGGCTACCTTAATTTGCAGCTCTTGTTGCTGTTCCGCTTCGAGTTCGGCCTTCTGCTTTTCCACTTCCTGCTCGTGCTCTTGTTCGAACTTGGCGACGAGCGTTTCATACTGCGCTGCAGCCTGATTTTGTTGCTCTTCCAGCATCTCTGTGAATTGCTGGACCAGTTCCTTCGCTTTCTGCTCGCGCTCCGCCTCGATTTCTTCCAGCGACTTCACGGCATTTTGCGCCAGCATCTCGCGTCGTTCCTGCCTGGCCTGTTCTGCAGCGGCAACTTCTTCTTCCAGTTTTTTGAAATCAGCCGCTATCTGCTCGATCATTTCCTGACTTTTCTCTTGCTCGGCAATGATTTCATCGCTCGAGTAAATCATGAAAACGATCGCCAGCACGGCGAACAGATCGATCATCGGAATCAGCGCGTCGATCGTTTTTGTCTTGTTTGTATCTGATTTAGTGAACATTGGCTAAGTTTCTGTTGATTTCGGAATCCGTGGTTAATATGCGTGTACCGTGATTAATATAGTCCAGACTGACCAAAAACCACGGCTAATTTTGGTGATACAGGTCACAGTAGTTTTGCAGGGATGGGTCACGCCGGAAAAATTACGCTTTCGGCCCGCCTTTCGCCCGAGGCTTTAGTCAGTAATTTACTTATAAATCAAAATCTTAACTCAATTATTTAATAAACTGGTTAGGCAACAAGATCTCGAACGGGTCGGCATCGAATGATTGCTGAATAGAATCCCGTTCGAAGCAATGGGTCCAATTAATAGGAATTATTTTAAAAATTGCCGATATTGAATATGGTGCCAGGGGTGGAATCGAACTACCTAACGTGAAAGCGGGAACCAGGGTAGTAGATTGAAAACTTCTAGCACACCAGCACACCTTCTGTTTCAGACACCTTGATTTCTGCAATACACCCCGAGTTAAATGGTATGGCATCTGCCTCTATACCATCGGAGAATATGACACCGTACTCAGGCATATACGACTCAAGTTTCAAGGTCCTGGCGCCTGAAACCTCCCCGAATATCAGTTTGACCCCTGTGGTTTGGCTCGGAAACGGCTCACGCACCGCGAACTGCAGCTTTTTTTCATCCCAGGAGAATCCTGCTGACATCGGATGTGAACTCAATCCTGCCACGCCAACTGCACCTGCGAGTATTGATTGAAACCATCCGGTCGAACCGAACCCGGTCGACACAATAATGCCTGACGAACTGTGTTGTTCAATCTGTTCATCCCACTCAATTTGGTAGCGTGCCGAGGTATGCGACTTCGGGCCGATAAAAAGATCGTTGACTGCCAGCATGCGCTGCCCGAGGTTGGTGGACGCTTCGGCAAAGGTCACTCTTTTTCGATCGCCATGCCCCTTTACCGTCTTATCAACCACACTCGCCAGGTCACCAATTTCAAAAGGGAGTAACTTACCATCCCAGCGATCCGGATCCGGATTAATCCCGATAACCTGCTGTCCGTTCAAGTACTTCAAGGTATTAGCCACTAACCCGTCCTGACCGATCACAACCACTATGTCGTCGGTTCCAAATTGATAACTGGGCAAAAAGTCACGTTCCAGCCTCTGGAACAAGCCCAGGGAGCGAAGCAAGACCTCGGCATCGTTAATGCGCTTTATGTAGAGGTCATGCTCATCCAGGTAGTCCTGTGCCTCGACATGATTATGTTCAAGATAGAACCTGGCCTGGGGCCAGGTATTAAATCGTTCTATCAGTTCCTGCAAGCGGGTCTTCCTGGTGACCAGGATAAACCGGTGGTCTCTGGCTTTACTCATTTCACTCTCGCCTTTTTCATCATCTGTCCGAATAAGTCAGGAGAGATATTCAACTCACCAATCTTGCCGGCATTTTGAGCCAACGCTTCAAACGCCATTGCCATTAACTGCTCAGGCTGCATATTGGCCAGGGCCATGGCTTTCAAGTTTTCAACCGGCAGCTCAGTGAATGCTTTCATCTTGCTGGCGACGGCATAGGCATCAGCATCTGCTTCCTCCTTGCTATTTACAGCAGCAAGGCCGACCAGATCCTTTCTTTGTTTTTCACTGTCGATTTCAGCTTGAATCCGTTCCTGCTCGGTCTCCGCCTTACCCCGAAGCAGCGCGCGTTCATTCTGAATGCGGGATTCCTCGATTTCCTGCTCCTTTTGCTGAATCTCATGCTGAGTTTGAAGCTCGGCTTCCTGGATGGTCCTCTCATTCTCTACTGAAGACTTCCTGCGCGCGTAGATCGCATCATCCCCTTCCTTCAGGATTGCTTCCCGGGCCTCGGCTTCCAACGCCTGTTTGGTTTCCGGGGTAGGAGAAATGGCACTCACAGTCGTTTTAAGAATATTGATGCCCATGGTTTTCAATGACTCGTCTTCGACCAGATGCTGTTTGATTTCATCGGCTATTTGAGTGTTGGTGGCCAGTGCCGCACGCAGCGGAATAGTTTGCACCCGCTCCTGCACGACTGCCTGCGCGGACTGTATGACTCGATCGCTCAGTTTCATTGGATCGTCCGAGACATAACTCACTCCATCACTCTTGATGACGAAATTCAGCATATCAGCCGTTTTTTCAGGATCTTCTATACGGAAAGTAATCTGCCCTTGTACCCGTATTTCCTGGAAATCAGCGGTTTGTAAACCAAATATGAATGGCGCCTCTTGAGCATTTATCGGGATTGCTGAAATAGAAGTCTTGACCGAGTTGTAAAAAAAGCTGAGTCCCTTGCCCTTTTGCTTCGTCTTTCCGTTGATACTTTTCACTACGTAAGTTGATGGATCNGCTTTGTAATATCGTATTCCAAACATGTCGTTTCTCCTTAGTGACTTTATGACACTATGGTATATAGTCTAATAGTCACTAATAAGTCAAGAAGAAAGTGACAAAAAGTCACAAATAAGTATTATTTACGTTAGAATAGTGAGAAATCAAACGATAGAGATGACTATGAGCAAGAAGCGCCGATCCAGAAAACGCAGTAAGAAAAGCCTCAATATGCCGCTTCTAACAGTCGATTCCGTGCTGTTCACCTATCACGAAAAATCCTTGAAAATACTCCTGGTGCAAAGATCATCCAAACCGGAGCGAGGCAAATGGGGATTACCCGGTGGAATTGTGGATGTTGAGATTGATAAGGATGTTGAATCGACCGCCTTGCGTAAGCTGGTTGAGAAAACCAGTGTCAAGCCACCTTATCTGGATCAACTGGAAACTATCGGTAATCAAACCCGGGACCCGCGAGGTTGGTCCGTAACGGTCACCTACACCGCCCTGATCGCACATCAGGATTGCGCACAGCACGTCAGCACTGTTGCGGATGTTCGATGGGTGGAAATTGATGAGGCCCTGAAGATGAATCTTGCATTTGACCACCGAAGCATTGTCCTGAGCGCGCGGGAGCGGATGCGACAAAGGGCTCTATATTCAATAGCCCCGGGATATGCGCTTCCAGAAAAATTTACGCTAACCCAACTACAGCATCTGCACGAGCTTCTCATCGGAAAGTCGATTCAGAAACGATCTTTTCGTCGGCGTATAGAACAAGCTGAATTACTTGCTGAAACAGGTGAAAAGCGACAGGAAGGCGGGCGCCCCGCTGCTTTGTATCGATTAAAAGACGTGTCGATGACCCACAGATTTGTGAGAAACCTCGACGCATCCCAGGTTCCTTAATCCTTAGTTCCGGATCTGAGCACTTACTAGATGCTTGCTCTGTGAAGTTCCAGGTTTCTATTGGGCCGGTTTAATTAGCCAATAAAGTCGAATTAAACACAACATTTCCGATTAATATGCCTAATATGGCTAATTGACATTATCTGGAAATTTATCTAAAGTGACAAAAAAGGCTGATTGAATGCCATAAATACCATTAAATAGACAAAATAGGCAACTTAATGAAGCTTACTAGTGATAATTCAGATGACGCAGTATTAAAGGAAATTGGTAATCGCATCGCCCAGTATCGTCTGAATCAGGATAAAACCCAGGCTGCATTGGCGCAGGAAGCAGGCGTTTCTAACCGGACAATGACCCGGGTTGAAAATGGTAATTCAATTCAGGCCTCAAGCCTCATTCGAATTCTACGCGCACTAAAACTGTTAGAAAATCTTGATGGGCTTATCCCTGAGCCTGTAGCCAGCCCCGTTCAACAATTAAAAATGCAGGGGAAGCAACGCAAAAGAGCCTCTTCAAAATTAGAGCCGCCCCACAAAGAAGGTGCATGGTCCTGGGGGGATGAAGAATGACAATTGCCCGGGTAAAGCTCTGGGGCAAATCTATCGGAGCGGTTAGCTGGGATGAAGCTGCCGGTCTCGCCCATTTTGAATATGAGCCTGATTTTATTCATAGTGGAATTGAGGTGGCACCGCACACAATGCCGCTTTCAAAACAGATTTATTCCTTTCCGGCTTTGCCTCGAGAGACTTTTCATGGACTTCCAGGATTGCTGGCCGATTCATTACCCGATGATTTTGGTAACGCCCTGATCAACGTTTGGCTTGCCAGTCAAGGGCGCTCACCAGAAAGCTTTAACCCGGTTGAGCGTCTTTGTTATACAGGCGTCAGAGGAATGGGCGCATTGGAGTATTTACCATCACAAGGGCCTTTTATGGGCAAATCAGAATTGGTTGATATCAAAGCACTAGTTGATCTCGCTAGCGAAATACTGACCAAGCGAAATACACTTCAAGGCTCTTTTGCCCCTGAACTGAGAGAGGATTCTTTACAAGATATTCTGCGCGTTGGTACTTCAGCAGGCGGCGCTAGAGCGAAGGCGATTATTGCATGGAATCAAAAGACCAATGAGGTGCGTTCTGGCCAGGTAAAGGCCGGGGAGCAGTTCTCCTATTGGCTGCTGAAGTTTGACGGGGTATCGGGTAACAAAGATAAAGAACTGGAAGACCCGGCAGGTTACGGGCTCATCGAGNATGCCTACTATCATATGGCGAAGAAAGCGGGAATTAATATGGAGGAGTCTCGACTACTTAAAGAGAACGGTCGCAGTCATTTTATGACCAGGCGTTTCGACCGGACAGAGGCCGGACAGAAAGTTCACATGCAGTCACTCTGCGCTATAGAGCATTTCGACTTCAAAAAGGCTGGTGCCCATTCTTATGAGCAAGCACTACGTACCATCCGTAAGCTCAACATGCCCATGTCAACAATTGAGGAACAGTTCCGACGAATGACCTTCAATATAATTGGGCGTAATCAAGATGATCATGTAAAGAATATCGCCTTTTTGATGGATAAGTCGGGCAACTGGTCTCTTTCCCCGGCTTTTGATATGACCTACAGCTACAACCCACAGGGTGACTGGACGAGTCGACACCAAATGTCACTCAATAGCAAACGCGACGATTTCACGATTGATGATTTCAAAGCCTGTGCAAAAAACGTTTCAATGAAGCGTGGACGGGCGGAAGAAATTGTCGATGAAGTGCAGACAGCTGTTTTACAATGGAAGCAGTTTGCCAGTAAATCAGGCGTGCCCCCTGATGTTGCGGATGGCATTTCTAAAACTCAACGCACGGGTATCTTGAAGTAGATTATATGTCCTTCGACATATGGATATTGCAGGGTCGGAATCGAATTACTTAGATAAGCTACTGATTTCGTTAGATTAATTAAACTATTACAACAAATAGTTACAACATCTATACCAACAAAAATTGATAGTTTTCGACTTCTTCGGCTTCAATGTACCGAAGGTGGATCAGTGTCCAAAGGCACGCAAGAAATTTTCCATTTGTCATATCACACAACCAGGTAACAAGCATATGAAAAATTCACCCTCTCCCGAGTATTAATTATCCATCCAGGTGAACCGCAAATCGAGCGCAGTTAGCTTTTATACGGCTACTCACCACCCCCATCCATGATGTCGATGTCATCCGAGACCACAAACCTGCCCTGTTTGAAGTGCACGGTATCTTCTATGATGGCGACCAGGGCACCCAGGCTGACCAGTATCCCCGCGATCGGAAGGATCATCACCGCGTACTTTTTCGGCATATAGTTAGGTTTGAATACCAGGCTACCGTTCTCCCACGCGAAGTGCCACATTTCCCAGTATTTGCCGCCCATCTTCGACACTACTTCCAGACCGTAGATAAAAATCACAATTCCAAGCGCGCAAGTGATACCGGTCCACAACTGCTGGACGGCAAAAGCAGCGGGCGTCGGTAAACGTGTGTAAATGAGATTGAGGGCAATCTGTTCCTTTTCCCGCACCGTGAGTGCCAGCGCGATAAACACGAACCAGATATTGCTCAGCACAGTCAGCAGGTCGCCCCACACTGGAGGATTTAGGAATACATAGCGCATGATGACGGTGTACACGGTGAAAGCCACCATCATGAACAACATGAGCATGCAAAAGACCGTCAGAATTTTACGTATCCACAGATCGAGCGCTACCAGGAATTTAACCATTGCTGTTTCCTCCCTTAACTAGCTGGTGAAGCCCATGATGCCCGGCAACCACATAGTAAAANCGGGGATGACGACCAGCAGGAACAGCAAGAAAAATAATGCGACCAGATAGGGCAGCATCGCCAGTGCGACTTTTTCGAGCCTCGCCTTCGCGATTGCCGCCGCGGTGAAATAGGCCACACCGAGCGGTGGGGTTACAGATCCGATGAGGAATCCGACGACGCAAACCAGCGCGGCCTGCACGTCAGGGTAACCCGCCTTGACCATGACATCTATGATTACCGGCCCGACAATAATAATGTTCGCAGCCGAATCCATGACCATGCCCAGCAGATAGATAAAGATGACCAGTACCAGTGCAAAAAGAAATGGATTGTGGGCGTAGCTCAACAACCATTCCTCGAGCTCAGCGATCGCACCCAACGATGTCAGCAACCAGCTGAATGGCCCCGAGGCCGCAATGATGATAAACACCAGCGCACTGTTGCGAAAGGCGCGAACGAAGGCACCTTTGCAATTATCCCAGGTAATTGTACGGTAGACGAACAAACCGACCAGCAATGCGATGGTTGCGGTCAACGCACCTGCCTCGACCACCCCGGCTATACCACCGACGACCGCGCCGACCAAAACTATCGGAATCAATAGCGCAAACGAGGCCTGCTTTCCCGCCGTGTAAACTGCCCCCCAGCTAAAGGGTTCCTGGCTGCGCTCGTAGTTGTTCTTAACGGCGAGAAAATAGTTAATCACCATAAGCAATCCGCCGATCATGATCCCCGGAATAATTCCCCCGGCGAACAGCGCCCCGACCGATATACCGCCGGCATTGGCAAGCACGATCATCATGATACTGGGCGGAATAATACCGCCGATAGTGGAGCTGACCGCGGTAATGCCAGCCGCAAATGCTGCTGGATAGCCCGCTTTCTTCATCGCCGGCATCAGTAGCGAACCGACGGTTGCGGTATCGGCGACCACGGATCCGTTCATACCCGCGAAAAACATGCTAACCAGGACATTGGCCTGCGCCATGCTTCCGCGCATACGTCCAATGAGGCGCTGGCTCAATGTGACCAGGCGATCGGTAATCGTCGCGCTGGTCATTAGTTCACCGGTCAGCATAAAAAAAGGAATGGCCGTCAACGGTACCGCGTCNATTGCGCTGAACATCTGACTTGGGATCAGGATCAGCGGGGCCGCGTCGGTGATCAGAATATAGACAACAGGAATCAGGATCAGGGTAAATCCAACCGGCGCTCCCATTAAGATAAGCACAACGAGAACAACTAGAAGTAAGATGCTTTCCATGGTCAGTTAATTCGAGGTCACCTGGGTTCCGGGCTCAAAGCCGGGAAACTTTATTTGCTGTCGATCATACAGAAAAACAAATGGCGCGGTGATCACCGCGCCATCTGCTAGTGCATTTAAAAGCCAACTGCCATTACAAGGCGTCTGCTTCTTTCAGTGTGGCAATAAAATCTGTCAAGCCTTGTTCCCGCAACACCCGCTCTGCGGTTGCAGGATCGAAGGTACCCTTGGCATTTAACCATGCGTCGACGGCACCGGCTCTCCAGAGTTTCATTTCCTCGTCCGTCGGNACGTACCACTCTTTGATCTCGGCCTTGATCGCATCCTCACCNGATTTTACCCAGGCACGATCAAGCTTCTGAACATGTTTACCAAAGGCTTCTGCTGCGGTGTGTAGCCATTCTCTTTCCTGATCGCTGAGCTTGTCATACTGCCGCTTGTCCATGGACAACTGGTTGCCTGACCAGGATCCACCGATTTCNGTGAAGTACTTGGCCACTTCCTGCAGCTTGGCCACATATTGCCAGGGTGTAGCAACATACTGACCGGAGACAACACCGGTTTGCAATCCTTGATAGAGTTGCGCCCAGTCGTAAGGTACGGGAACAGCACCCCAGTTTTTAATCAACGTGTATTCGATTGGGCTTTTGGTAACACGCCATTTGATGCCTTTCATGTCAGCAGGGACATGAACCGGGCCGTGCGCGTTTCCGAGCTGACGAAAGCCACCACTGGAGTATACGGTCAGGCAAACGTGGCCNGCTTCCTCGGCAGCAATTTCACATTGCTTCTTGGCCAGCCATTCNCTAGAGATTCGGTCGGCATCTTCGATGCTCTTGAAAATGTANGGCAGGTCGAAAACTGACAACGNGGTGCCAAAGTTACCAAAGTTTGCGGTAGAACTTGTCCACAGNGCAATCAAACCCTGGTTCGCCTGTTCGCCGCAGGATTGCTCACTGCAAAGAGATTTGCGGTAATGCGGCTCAATTTTCATTTTACCGCCTGAAACTTCTTCCAGGGTCGGAATCAAGGCCTGGGCAATCGCATCACCGATAGGCATACCTTCGAAGCCGACTGTTCCCAGCTTAAGTACTTTTTCCGCACTTGCTGGCTGTGCAAAGCATGTGACGAGTACTGTCAATGCCAGCACCTTAAAATAATTATGATTTTTCACTAACTTGTCCTCCTGAAGAACACCTAGGATGTAGTAACCCGAGGATATTTTCACATAGCCCACCCCAATAAAAGTGACAGTTCATTTATATATAGAGGACAGATGTGGTCAAAAATGACAGACTTACAGGAATAAGCGGGTAGCCGGATAACCAATACGCATCACCAGATCGAGAAACAGCCGTGAATCCCATGACGCCCATATTTGTTTTACCGGAAAATTCCAGACTCGGATTACGCGATCAAATTTGCGAAATGGTGAGTTCCGCCATCACTTCGCAATCACTTTCGCTCGATAAGCGCCTGCCTTCCTGTCGCGAACTGGCCGACCAATTGGGTGTATCGAGAAACACGGTTTTCTCCGCCTACAATCGCCTGATAGACCTCGGGCTGCTGGTTGCACGGGATCGATCCGGATATTTCGTTAACCCGATTGCCCATTCGCCCATAGCGGGAGCCAGTGCCCTTGATCACGGCGTAGATCGGTCCGATATCCCTTCACCCGTCGAGTTCGATTCGCTGGGACTGGCTCCAGTAGACAATCCACTGGACTGGACCAGCTATCCTTATCCCTTTATTTACAATCAGATTGATCCAGATCTTTTTCCTGTCGACAGTTGGCGCGAATGTACGCGACTCGCACTGGGGCGAACCAAGACTCCGGCCTGGCGAGACGACGCCGTCGAGAGCGACAGCCCGCAATTATCGCAACAATTGCGCCAACGCCTGCTGAGTTCTCGCGGTATTTACGCGAACGAAGATGAAATTTTGA
>Ga0055582_1000133_pt1 | contig 10129 bp, 13 predicted proteins | sample COG_11_FD_55052 | JGI IMG/M metagenome (GOLD analysis project Ga0055582, IMG submission 55052) | Pelagic marine sediment microbial communities from the LTER site Helgoland, North Sea, for post-phytoplankton bloom and carbon turnover... | ecosystem: Environmental > Aquatic > Marine > Neritic...
GGCCTACCTGCCGGCAGCCAGTCCCTGCGGACGCANCAACCAGCGCATCAAGGGCTGGATGGGCCGGGCCGATCAAACTGCCAAGGTACGGGGCATGTTCATCCATCCGGAACAGGTCGACCGGGTCATCAAACGCCATGCCGATATTGCGAAAGCGCGACTGGTCATAGACTGGGTCGAGCAAACCGATCAGCTAACCCTGCAATGTGAAGCNNCCAGCGCCGATGCATCGCTGACAGATGCCATCGCCGACAGCATCAGGTCGATTTGCAAGCTGCGTGGCGAGGTCGAGATTGTCGCCGTCGGCAGTCTGCCGAACGATGGCAAGGTCATCGACGATATCCGCCAGTACGAATAAGCCGTCGCAGTCTCAAGCCGATGAAGGCACATCGTTTTCTTGAAAATGTCCGCGTAATCGACCTGTCCCAGTATATTCCCGGTCCATTTGCAACCCGCCAGCTTGCCGATCTCGGCGCCGAGGTAATCAAGGTTGAACCGCCCGCTGGCGACCCGATGCGGTTTTTCATGCACGGCAACGCGGATGAATTGTCACCGATTTATCGCCACCTCAATCGCGGCAAGCGCGTCTGCAAGCTGGACCTGAAATCCGCAGCGGACAAGCAGTTGCTGCGTGAGTTGATCAAGGATGCCGATATATTGCTCGAATCCTTCCGCCCCGGCGTACTGGCTCGCCTCGGTTTCGGTCGAAATGAACTCGATCGAATCAACCCCGGCCTGATTCATTGCGCCCTGTCAGGCTACGGGCAGAACGGGCCTTACGCGTTACGTGCCGGCCACGATATCAACTATAACGCGCTGAGCTCACAGTCGATCGTCAGCGGCAACGCGCAACGACCCGTCATCGGTTACCCGCCGATCGCCGATCACGCAGGGGCGATGCAGGCCAGTGTCGCCATGCTCGCCGCCCTGCACGCCAGGGGACACAATCCCGGCAGTATCTATCTCGATATCAGCATCGCCGAGTCGATTATGAGCTGGCAGTATCTACCCATCTTGACCGATGTCGAGGAGCGCGCCGCATCGATACTCAACGGCGGTGCTGCCTGTTACAACATTTATCAATGCGCCGATGAACGATTCATCAGCCTCGGTGCGCTCGAAACCGGGTTCTGGGAAAACTTCTGCAACGCACTCCAACAACCGCAATGGATTACGCGTCAGTACGAAACCATGCCGCAACAGGCGTTGATCGCCGAGGTCGCCGAATACATCGCACGCCATCCCCTGGATTACTGGCACCAGTTGCTGGACGCCGTCGATTGCTGCTACGCCCCACTGCTCACGCCCGCGCAATTATCGGCAAACCCGCAAATCCAGGCCCGTGGTTCATTATCGGAAGACGGCCCGAATTATCCGGGATGGATAAACGATGCAGTCGTTGAAACCGACGCTTCGATAACCGAAATCGAACATCCCCAATCGCTGAGCTGGCGCTCGAACACAACCGGCTAGATTGACCATCCACCTAAGGACACTCCCAGTTATCAGGTCATTTACCTGCAATTAATTATTAATAGGTAATAAAAATTTTAGATAGGATGCCAGCCGTGTTTTGGGAGCTGTTGATTTATCCAGAATTAGATCTGCGAATTTATATGGCGCAGGTTTGTTTTTCTACTTGGTCTAGAAAGAATGATAGTAAAGTCGGTATCGTCTTGTGAGATAGCGTAAATTCCAGAGGCCGCAAGCAAGCCTTTTACTGAATAGGCACCTGCTCCTATTTTTAAGCGTGTATTTGGACTTATGTACGCTTCGTGGCAGGGAACAAACTTGCCGCCCTTTTCGACAAAGGTGCCATTGGTTGAGCACAGGTCTCGAATTCTGATCATGCCATCGACGAATGTAATCTTGGCGTGCGATCTACTGACGGATGAATCATGAATTCGAATTTGGCCGGCTCTGCCAATTATGTAAGTCCGGCCATCCATGAACCCGGAACTGGTGTACTTACTAGTCACTCTATTGTCTCTCTTCGGTATTTCTAGCACTCTGACGGTGCTTATGTAGCAAAAATATCATTAGAGACCTTCCATAGCAATTTCTATTTATCACGCTAAGTATCAGCATAGTGGCCAACTTATAGAGTGCCGTAACAGATTGCGTTTTATATTTATGGGTCGAAAATCGCCGCTGATGTATCGACTTCCAGCATCTGATCTCGCCAAAAGAGACGTTGAAATTCGGTACGGTCCCAATATGGGGTCAGATCTCAATTGACTCTAATATTAGAGTAAATTGAGATCTGACCCTGTTTTTTCGGGCTAAATTCGATGGCGCTCGTGAAGCAGGCTACAAGCTCTGTTGCTAGCTGAATAGCAATCCATAAATCAGTGCGCCGATCGTGAGCAGCATGCAACTAGCGGACGCAAAACGGAAGGTTTTGCTTTCACTTCGGGAGGTTTGCGGCCAGAACAGGAAACCCAGAAGAAAGCCGCTGACAAAGCCGACCGCATGCGCCCAGTTGTTTACGTTTGGCAACGCCAGCCCGGTAACGGCAATCAAGGCGACCCAGGTACCGACGGATGCTATCCGCATTTTCAGGTTGCCCTTGCTGGCGCGCCATTCATCGTACGACATACTACCGATCAGGGCGCAGACCGCACCTGAAGCGCCGAGCGTGAGCGGTATTCCAGCCAGGCTGGAAACAGCCATGCTGAATAAACCGCCAAGAAAATAAATTAGAAAAAATCGACTGGGCGCATAGATCTCAATATTAATTTTCCCAACCGCATGCAGGGCAGAAACATTAAACAGTAAATGTAGCAAGCTGCCATGCAGGTAGTTGGCCGTAATCAGTGTCCACCAGCGATCTTCTGCAAAGACGGGTAACGTACCTGATGCGCCAAGTTTAAAAAGTACGCCGGTACCTGGTGAGAGAAAAACCATTGGATTCAGGTCGTAGTTCACTGCCCCGGGTGCCATAAAGAAAGAGGTGATGTACAGCACAATATTGGTTGTTACCAGAAACCGCACTAGTTCCGTTGGTTCCCAGATATTTCTTATTAATGGCAGCTGCATCGCGCCATTATGGCGTTTTAGCGAGATACCCGACAGCGATTTTGCTACAAAGAAGTAAGCTGCCGTGTTCTGTCACAGCGGGATAAGCGATTGGCGCGCTTAGATAAGTGGTTTCTGCAACCTGCCATATATAAAGCACATCTAACTCAACGCGAGGTTAAGGTGGTTGCCAGCATGATGTACACGTCAGCGGCTTGAGTAGTTCCGCTACGGGGGACTGGCAACCACCTTTTTTTAAATCGGCAACCACCCCGACCTGATTTTCTCTACCCACCTCACAGACAAAGAAAACCCTGCTTAGTGGCGGGGTTGCGCATTCAATACTGGTTTGGATTAAGCCGCTTTTCTTCGCTTGCTGAATCCCATCATCCCGCTAAGCCCTGCGCCAAATGACCAGATAGCTGCGGGTGCGGGGACCGGGGTTGTTCGCAACGATAGTGACCGATAATGACTCGACATCAGGCTCGATACCGAGAATGCTGTTAATCGATAAGTCCAGGTTCATAGCAAAAAAACGTAAATTCTTCACTATACTTAACTAAATACCCATCCTTGTAGAATTCCGTTTGGATTACGGTAGTCCCGAGATAACCGATCAACTGTTTCCAGTAAAGGGGTAAGAGATGCATAAATATCAAGCCGGATTTACGTTGATCGAATTGATGATCGTCGTCGCCATCATCGGCATCCTGGCATCGATTGCTGTTCCTCAATATGGCGATTACACGCAACGCAGCAGGGTTGTTGCTGCGGTAGCGGGTGCTTCCATCTGGAAGTCAGCGATAGCACTTTGTATTCAAGACCAGGGTGGCATCGCTGGTGCCACCTGCGGCGTTCCCGGCATCAATGGCGTCCCTGCCGATGCAGGTCCCGGGGAGATCAACTATGCCTCCAGTGTCACGACTAGCGGGCCCGCACAGATTACAATTACCTCTACCGGGATCGACGTTGCTGCAGTGCCTCTAGTCGTCATAATGACGCCTTCTCTTTCCGGTGATACGGTCAGTTGGACTTTAACTGGCAATGGTTGCACCGAACCCGGCCGTTCTATGACATGTTAAGTCGTCCCGATCTCCGCTTTCTGTTCAACGCTGTAATATATTCGAGGTCTAAGGGCCATTTCCTGCACTCCATCTTTTGAGCTAAAGATAAAGTGTTGCGTCGATCAGTTGAACCCAGCGTCGTTTTTTGCCGTTCGGCTTAGATTTCCGGGCGTCCGTTATGTGCCTGACTTTGAAGCGTTTTTTTCACACTAATTATTAAAATTCCACGCCTCTCTCTGCCCTTTCAACGCTAAATGCTTAATTTCGGCTAATTCTTTTTAGCTAGTGATCCAGGTCAATATTCGACCTCAAACTGACCATATTATTGGTGTATCACCCGTTGAAGGCGTATCAGCGATAAATGATGGGCCCATTCATTCACAATATTGATCCTGTACTAGGCACAGTTGGCGGTGTTTATCTGTGGTGGTATGGATTGACTTATACGTTAGGACTCCTCGGCTCTCTGTTCTGGCTTCGCGCGAATCGAACTACCCTGGCTATCGATATGAACGGCGTGTACTCGTTAAGCCTTTACCTGGCGATCGGGGTTCTCGTCGGAGGTCGCCTTGTTGAAGTAATATTTTACGAATGGGCCTACTACGGTTCAAATTTATGGCACATTCCTGCGGTCTGGCTGGGCGGGATGTCAACCCATGGCATTTTGCTCGGCGCGATCATCGGCACATTGTTATATTGCAAGCTGAACCAGAGAAGTTTTTTTGAAATTGCGGATGTGATGGTAATCGCGGGTGCTTTTATCATGGGCGTTGGTCGTATCGGTAATTTTATCGATGGCCAGATTGTCGGTGCCCCTACTGACCTGTGGTGGGGTGTCAAGTTTCCTGACCTGGAGGGTTTTCGTCATCCGGTCGTACTCTACGATGGTCTGAAAAACCTTTTACTGGTTCCGTTCCTGATCCTTGTTCGCAACATGAGACCGCCGCGCGGGGTAGTCACGGCACATTTCATTTTGTGGTATGGGTTTCTGCGAATTTTTGTCGATTTCTTTCGCGAGTATCGGACCAGTCTGCAGGGATTTCCCCCGGGCCAGGAGTTCAATATCCTGATGACGGTGGTCGGGGCGGGACTGCTCTTCTGGTTTTATCGAAAAGCCAGGAACATATCGGTTGAAGACAATATTTCACCTTTACCTGATGAACCTATGGTTGCGCCTACGGATGGAACCTGGACCAAAAGAATCGTTTTCATTTTACTCCTGGCGCTACCGACCATGATTCCCAGTGACTGGACACAGGATGTTCCCTCCCGATACGGGGAACGGCATCCCGGGATGACCCATTCCGCCATGTATCCAGTAATACAGGCGGTAAATACAGATTAAGGAGGCATCCTTGTCATGGAAAAACTCGTAGTTTATCTCGCACTCAATGGGGTGCTGGTGCTGACCGTCAGTATCATAGCCGGATTATTTCTTTACCTCGCGATACGGGATGACAGGGAACAGGCGGCCTGGCATCTGCTGCATGCCGGCGGTACCGGGAGAGGCGTCATGCTAATTGCGCTGGCCGCAATTATCGAGTATCCAGCGTTATCTTCCTGGCAGCTGGCGACGATGGCATGGCTGTTCATTATTTTCACCTGGACATCGATGTTTGCGATGGGCATTCGCGCGGTCAGCGGTGAACGTGGCCTGAGATTGACGGGTACGATTGCCAATAAAAGCGTCTATATCCTGTATGGCCTGGGAACGATCGCCATATTCCCGGCCTGCGCACTATTGATCTACGGTCTTATAAAAGTGCTATAGCAATATAGTGGTATGGAACTTTCATCCCTGTTATCGAGTGTCCTTTCCAATCCAGGTTTGAGTAACGCCTAGTGTGCCGACGATCGCCTCGGAGAAGTTCTTTGCCGCCTGTCTCGATTCAAACCCGGGAGCAACGACACGGTAACGCAACACTGAACCGGTTGTGCTTTCNANGATTCGGGTATCATGGCCCGCCTGTTGAAATCTCCGGTTGACCTCTTCGGCGACTTCCGCGTCGCGAGTGGAAAACAGGTACACCGTGTAAATATAGCCAGATACCTCATCCTGCGGGGTTGTCCCGGGCGCCACAGCCTTGAGCCCTTCGGCAGCAGCATCGTTTTTATCAACGCTATCGAGGGAATTAGCCGGGACATCCTCTGCGCCGGTTGCCTCGAACTCAGCTGCGGTAAGTTCCCCGGTATCGGTTTTGCTACCAGCGATAATTTCGGGTGTATCAGCCGGGGCGACTTCCTCAACGATGGTCTCGACGATAAACGGCTTTTCTATTTCGAGCGTGGAAACATCATCACCGGGAAACAGTAACTTGAAGGAGCCGTCATCTTCGATGTGAAATTCAGATCCGGTTTCGCTAAGGATTATCATATTTGGGTCGATGGCATGAGTGACCTGCACACTACCGGCACGCAACTTGATAGACGACTGGCCATCAACTCGAAGCACACATATATCGCCATGAAGATGGATGGCGGCAAACATCATGTCGCCGATGTTGATTACAAATTTCTCTTCGCTACTGGATAGTGCCATATAATTGATACAGGCTCTTCCCTCGTGTATGTACAACTCGGGATGATCGTCGGCAGCAGTCTGGTTGACTTTCTTGGTGGCTCGAAACGTGATTTCGGAATTCGAATTAAGCCGCAACCTGGCATTTACCCAAAGCTGGATCTCGACTCGACCTGCATCGCCGGTTGCAATATTGTCCCCGATTTTCAATTTGCTGTTACGGCCGAGTTTGGTTTTGCTATTGTCCTGTAGTACCCACACCGGTGATTTCAGTGCAGTAATGGTGACGGTGGAGGAGGCATTTGCGCTGGCTATGCCGATGATGCCGATGATGCCAGTGAGCACCAGGAGAATCAGGGTTTTCTTTTGCATACGTCTAGTGCCAAATTTTAATGCAAAGATTATGCGTCATCATACTCACTTTGATTAGCAGAAGATATTCGCGATCGCTGTTATAACGGCAAGCGGGCTGAACAGGAACTCGTCCTGAATCGTGCAGACCTCGCTGATCGTCAGCCGCGTCCGATATAGGGCATCCTGGTCGCCATGATGGTTATGAATTGCACGTTGGTATCGAGAGGCAGCGACGCCATCTGTAACACCGCCTGCGCAACATGCTCGACATCCATGACCGGCTCCACTGCTCTTTCCCCGTTTGCCTGCGGTACCCCTTTCGGCATGGCTTCGGTCATCGGCGTTGCGGCATTGCCGATATCGATCTGGCCACAGGCGATATTATCGTTTCGGCAATCGAGCGAGATCGATTTGGTCAGACCGGTGATGGCGTGCTTGGTCGAGGTATAAGGTGCCGAAAATGGCCGTGGCGCATGCGCGGATATCGAGCCATTGTTAATAATGCGTCCGCCCCGGGGGGTTTGCGTTTTCATCATACGGATCGCCTGCTGCGCGCACAGGAACGGCCCGGTCAAGTTGACGTCGACCGTTGCCTGCCACTGCTCATAAGACAGCTCTTCCAGCGGTATGCCTGGCGTAAAACTGCCGGCATTATTGAACAGCAAATCGAGACGGCCGAAGGCCTGCCCGGCTTGCCTGAACAGTTCCCTGACCGGTTCGGGTTTACCGACATCGGTGGGGACGCACAGGCTGAGCGCCGCATCCGCCGCGGAGAGTTCCACAGTTTGCTGCAATGCTTGCAACCGTCTGCCGGCCAGTACAACGGCATAACCGTCATGCAGCAGCGCGTGGCAAACCGCCCTGCCGATGCCGCTACCAGCGCCGGTTACCAGAGCCACTTTCAGATTGTCCGCCATTTCCTGCTCCTTCAATAATCGACTTGAAAGTTTAACTCCGGGTCATCGTGCATCGCCCAGTAGCCGTCATTCAGTTTTGCACTCAGGTATCCTGGCTTGCCGTCACCCACCGGTGCATTCGATATTTGCGTGACCGGCATGACACCGCCCGCGGTACTGGTAATAAACACTTCGTCTGCTGCCTTCGCCGTCGCCGCGGGCAACGCCTCCTGTTTCACCTGCAGGTTTTCCCGCTGCAGCAGTTCCAGTATGCTCTCCCGCGTTACGCCTTCGAGCACACCGCGCGCCGGGGTAATGACCGTATCGCCCGCACGCACAAATACATTGAATCCGGGGCCCTCGACGAGGTTGCCGTCAGCGTCAACCAACACGACAGTATCTGCGCCATGATCGTAGGCTTCGAACAGGGCCATGACCATATCGAGCCAATGGTAATTCTTGATCTTTGGGTCGACAGATTCCGGCGGAATACGCTGCTGCCGGCTGATCAGCAAGTTAAGCCCCTTTGCGCGCAGTTCGTCGTCAGCAATCCAGACAAACGGAATCGCGAATGCCAGAAAGCGGTTTTCGCAGCTACGTGGATCGCGTGAACCGGGAGCTGGAATACCACGGGTGCAGACAACCTCGACATAGGCGTCGCGCATTCCGCTGCGTTTGGCCAATTCGAACATGATCGCACGAACCTGTTCTCGACTGTAAGGAATCGACATACGTAATTTTTTCATGCTGGCATGGAAACGATCCAGGTAATCATCGACCCGGAAAAACTTGCCGCGCCAGACATGGGCGACATCATAGGTCGCATCGGAATGCAGAAAACCCCAGTCCAGCAGCGGAATCTTCGCCTCGGCAATCGCGACATACTCACCTTCGATATAGGCGATACCCTGTGAAAAATCGGTCATAACAATTCTCAGTTGAACTCAGGCTTACGTTTTTCGACGAAGGCCTGAATGCCTTCGCGACCATCCGGCGAAGCCGCGCACTGCGACACCAGCTGACCTTCGAGCTCCATCTGGGCTTCGAGATCATTGCCGGAACTGGCCAGCAACAGTTTCTTCACGTAGGCGGTTGACAGGCGCGCACTAGCGGCGAGATCTGTGGCGATCTGTTGCGCCTGCAGTTGCAGCTCGTCATCGGCCACCACACGCGTGACCAGACCGAGATCGCAGGCTTCCGTGGCGTTCAGAGTCCGGTTAGTCAGCATCAATTCCTGCGCCCTGCGTAATCCCACCAGGCGCGGCAGGAAGTAACTCGAGCTCCCGTCCGGACACAAGCCTGCCCTGGTATAAGCCATCGTAAAACTGGCGGACTCCGCCGCGAGAACAATATCGCCGATCAGCGCGAGGCTGAAACCGGCTCCCGCGGCGACACCGTTGACGGCGACGATCAACGCGGCCTGCATGCGGGAAAATGTCGAAATCGCGCTGTGCAAATCGTCCGCCAGTGATTTCACCGCGTCGCCGATCGCGTCCCCATGTGACTGCATTTCCTTGATATCTCCCCCGGCGCAGAAAAAACGGCCGCTGGCGCACATTACCACGGCCTTGAGCTCAGGATCATCGGTGCAGAGTTGCGCCGCCTGGTTCAACTCGCTGGACATGAGCGCATCGAGCCCGTTGGCCGCATCGGGCCGATTAAACTCCAGCCTGGCAATCGCACCCTGTTTCTCAAATTTGATGTGTTTGAAATTATTCATTTGTAACTTGATCGGATTCGCTTAAACGCAGTATAACGATTCGCACAAACATGCAGAACATAATTTCTACGATGAAGCCATAAGAGGATCCAGAAATGAGCGCATACCTTATTGTCGATACGCTGATCGAAAACCCGGACGAGTATGAGAAATATAAACAGCTGGCGAAACCGATCGCCGAAAAANACGGTGGGGTCTATCGAGTTCGGGGTGGCGAGATGGATGTGCGCGAAACCGATCTATGGACACCAACGCGCATGGTAATTATCGAGTTTCCGGACATGGATGCCGCGCGGGCGTTTGTCGACTCCGAAGAATACGCGCCGGTTAAACCACTGCGACGCAACAACGCCAAATGTACCCTGACGATTCTGGACGGATTTTAACCCGCGTCTCGACGCCGGCCCGTTTAAGCCCGTTTGGCGTGCAGGTTCGCTATCGCCAGGTCAAATGCGTCTACGGCTTCGGATTCGCGATCGCTCAGACTTGAATCACGATCACTAACCTCGTTGTGCTCTGACTTGTTCCACAGAATTTCGGAGGCGCTATTGAACGCGTC
>Ga0055582_1000136_pt1 | contig 10056 bp, 11 predicted proteins | sample COG_11_FD_55052 | JGI IMG/M metagenome (GOLD analysis project Ga0055582, IMG submission 55052) | Pelagic marine sediment microbial communities from the LTER site Helgoland, North Sea, for post-phytoplankton bloom and carbon turnover... | ecosystem: Environmental > Aquatic > Marine > Neritic...
TTGTCGCCGGTATCATCCTCGGACCCACCCTGCTGGGATTTNTCGAGGCGGAAGGCCTGATCTGGGTACTCGCCGAAATCGGCATCATCCTGCTGTTGTTTCAGATAGGACTGGAAACCGATATTGGTGAACTCGCCAGTTCAGGGGCCAAATCGGTAATTGTCGCAATCGCGGGATTTGTACTGCCATTTATTACCTGTTTTGCGCTCAGCTATTACTGGTTCAACCTGGATTTGCTGGTCTCCTGTCTGATCGCAGGCACCATGACCGCGACCAGCATCGGCATAACGATGCGCACCCTGTCAGATCTGGGGCAAGGTCAGAGCAGGGAAGGCCGTATTATTCTTGGTGCGGCAGTACTGGACGATATTATGGGCGTACTGCTGCTGGCGATTCTGTTCAATTTTATTACCAGTGGATCGGTGGATATTGCCGGCACATCGAAAATACTGCTGTTCATGTTCGTTTTCTTCATGATTGCACCTGCGGTGGCAAAATCGCTCAGTTACATCGTGAATCGCTGGGAAGCAGCCAGTGATATTCCCGGCCTGGTGCCGACAACAATCGTATCCCTGGTGCTTTTCCTGGCCTGGCTTTCGCACGCTGTCGGTATCCCCGAATTGCTCGGAGGATTTGCCACCGGGCTCGCCCTGTCACGAAGATTTTTCCTGCCGTTTGGTGCGGCGCTAAAGGCCGATCCCGAGTTTTCAGACCATGTGCATAATGAGATGAGACCAGTGATCCAGCTGTTCACACCCATATTCTTTGTCACCGTGGGGCTTACGCTAGACCTGAGTTCGCTCGACTGGGGATCGGTATTTTTCTGGATGTTTTCGCTTTCACTCGTCTTCGTAGCGGTCTTATCCAAGATTATCGGCGCCTTGATAATACGCGAGAAATTCGCCCGCAAGCTTGTTATCGGGATGTCGATGGTGCCGCGTGGCGAGGTGGGCCTGGTATTCGCCGAGCTTGGCCGGCATACCGGACTGTTTACCCCGGAAATCTACGCCATCGTGGTCATTGTCATCGCCTACACGACCCTGTTTACGCCCTTCTGGTTACGTCTGTTTTACCGCTACTACGGTCATTTACTCGAAGACTGACAACTGCCCCTGCCCTTTTTCATTCAACCACTTTCAGAAAATCCTCAACCTGCTGCGAATAGCGCTTGCCGAACCACAGGCAGGTTTTGATTTAATCGACTCGATACCCATGCGACAATGGACGGCATAAAACGAATTCATTGCCAGCAACCAGGACTGATAAACCAACCCATGACCCGGCCGCAGCGCCCTTCTCTCGCGTCCGCAGACGATCTTACCCAGGCCACCGACATCGATTTAAACCTGGCGCTGTCAGGACTGATCGAGCAACGCTACCGTTCACCCATTGTTCGCCCTTCCACCGCCGCAGATGTCGCGGCATTGATCGATCAAAGCTTTCCGCAGGCCGGCGAATCACTCGAGCACCTGGTCGCACAAATTAGCAACGCTACCGAACGATACCCGCGCCGCAACACCCATCCGGGATTTTTTGGCTGGGTTGCACCATCGGGCTTGCCCAGCGATCCGCTGGCCCATGCGATGGTCAGCGTATTGAATGAAAATGTCGGTACCTACCAGGCCTCCCCGGTAGGTACCACGATCGAGAAAACGGTGATTCGCTGGCTTGTCGATTTGATATCTTTCCCAGAACAATCTGAGGGTGTTCTGCTGAGTGGTGGATCGATGGCGAATATGTCGGGGATCGCGAGCGCATTAGCGAAAAGATTCGGACCCGGCTATCGCGAGCAGGGTCTGGCCGCGTTCAGCCAGGATTCAAAGCCGATCATTATCTGTTCACAGGCCGCGCATTTCTCGATCCGCCGAGCGGCGGTTATGCTCGGCATCGGTACCGACAATATCATTGCCATCGATACCGACCCGGAGTTTCGCATGCGGGTCGATAAACTCGAGCAAGCCCTCAAACAGCAGCAAAATATCATCTGCGTGGTCGCTTCAGCAGGCACCACCCTTACCGGCGCCATAGACCCGCTCGAGCAGATCGCAGATCTTTGTGCCAAACACGATGTCTGGCTGCATGTAGATGCAGCCTACGGTGGCGGCGGCCTCATGTCTGCGGAGTTGCAACCACGTTATCGTGGAATCGAGAAAGCGGATTCGGTGGTGATGGATTTACACAAGTGGTTTTTCCAGTCGCTGGATGGCAGTTTACTGCTCTACCGTGATGCCAGCTGGGCNCGNCAGTTATTCTTCGAAAGCTCCGACTACCTGCGAGCTAACGAAGATTNCTCGCCCGAAGAATACATGTTTTTCCACATCACGCCGGAGTTATCGCGTCGCTTTCGCGCGTTGCCATTCTATATTTCGATGCGCTGCTATGGCATCGAACGACTCGGTCGCAACGCCCTGCATAATGTGCAATGCGCCGAGTACCTCGCCGATTTGATCCGCCAGGAAAACGAACTTGAACTGATTGCCGCACCGCAGCTATCTATACTGTGTTTCCGCTATGTCGCAGAGGGATTCGACGATAGCGAAATCGATCAGATCAACAGCGCAATTCGCGACCAGGTACAGCTCGAAGGCGAGTACCTGATGTCCCCCACCCAGGTGCGTGGCAGGCCTGCATTAAGAGTCTGTATCATCAATCACGCTACCCGCGCCGAGCATATCGAGGGCTTGCTCGCCAGTGTTCTGCGTATCGGGCGTTCGTTAACTCAATGAAGCTCACATTGTTTGACCACCCCAGTGGTGATCGCCCATTGGCCGCGCTAGGACTGCTGCTGATGGGTGTTTTTGCACTTGCCCTGCAGGATTCGCTGGTCAAGCTGATGTCAGGCGATACTTCCTTCTGGCAATTTCAAACCCTGCGCTCGATCGGCAATCTCAGCTTTATCGTTATCCTGGCCCTGGCCAGCGGCAGCCTCGGCTTGATGATGCCGAGGAACTGGCGGCCGGTTTATCTGCGTGGCGCCTTGCTCACCGTTTGCATGTTCTGTTTCTTCGCTGGCGCGCCTTACCTTACGGTGCCGCAGATGGCGGCCGGGCTCTATACCTACCCATTGTTCGTATCACTACTGGCAGGCCCGATCCTGGGTGAATCGGTGGGGCCATGGCGGATTTGCGCCCTGCTGGTAGGCGCAACCGGCGCCGCTTTTATCCTCAGCCCCTGGCAGGATGATTTTTCGGCCGTCCAGTTGTTGCCGATCATGGCCGGCTTTTTCTATGCCACTAACATATTGACCCTGCGCCGCGCCTGTCGTAACGAAAGCCCGCTGGCGCTGGCCTTTGCCGTCGGCGTGGTGTTTATTGTTTCCGGGGTTGCCGGCATCGCCCTGCTTTCCGCATTTCCGTTACCTGCGGAGATCCGTGAAGCCATGCCGTTTGTGGCTATCGGCTGGCCGGAGTTGACCTTCCTGGTCGTCGGGTTTGCACTGTTTGCATCGGTGCTTAACCTGACCGGCAATATCTGCCTGAGCCGCGCCTACCAGACCGCCGACGCAAGCTGGCTCGCACCGATGGATTTCAGTTACCTGATTTTTGCCGCTTTGTGGAGTCGCGCGATATTCGATCAGTGGCCAACCCGGCAGGCAATCATCGGCATGGCGCTAATCGGTACGGCCGGGATTATTACCGCCTGGCGCGAGCGCGTCGTCGCCACCGGCAGGCGAATTAATCAGTAAACAGTCCTGTTAGTGAATAGATTACCCGGCCACCATAGTGTTAAGGGTCAGGATAAACCCGACCCTTAATTATTTATCCGGAGCTTACTTCGCAGGCAAGGTCTGCGCGTAGGCAATAATATCTACGATGTCCTGTATATCGAGAACACCCAAAGCGACCATTGGAACACCGGGTTGGCCATTTCGGGCCTTATGCATTGTCTCCTGCGGATTCGCTTGCGCCACGGTNCCTATGAACTCCGGATTATCAGCGGTTTTGAAATTGATTGTTTTGCCGTCAAAGCCATGGCAAACGGAACAAATCGCCTGGTAAAAACGTGCGCCCCTGGTTGCATCTCCGCGAGCTGTTTTGGTTGCATAATCGATATATTGCGGCATATCAACCTGTCCTCGACTCACGAACAGCGCCAGATTTCTGACCGCCTCGTCAGGAATCATGTCCTTGGTATATCGATGGGTATCGTTACGGATAATCTTTTCGATTTCTGCTACGGGACCACCTACCCACTNGCGAATTCCCTTGATACCACTNTAGTGCGAACCTTTAGCATAAGCACCATCGACACCACGATAGTCCCAACCATGACATTCCTTGCAGCGCCAGGTGCCCGCTCCTTTCTTTTTTCCTTTAGCCGGATAAGCTGGGTGAGTTTGCTCGGGCGCTTTTTTAAACATAACTTTTGCCCAGTTGTCGTACATCAAACCACCTTGCAGGGTATGCCAGAATTCTGATATCTGTGGATTGTCATCCGACATCACGACCACTGGCCATGTGAGAACGATTGCCAGGGTAGCCCAGGGCAAATATTTAATGTTCATAATTTTCTCCTCCTATGGTCAGTTAAGATTATATTAAGACGTTCTATGCGGCTTGATGCAGATCAAGGAAACTTCCCGAGATTGCTATATCAAACTTCATCCAATGTAATAAAAAGCCAGACTGGATTTATCACAGGCAACTGTGAATGAAATTGTTTCCCCCCCGGGGTTCGCAATTTTCGTCATAGGTCTGAGACAACAGTCCTGATATAGTTAGACAATAGTTTTTTCATCAACGGGCTTACATGAAATCACTCAAGGCGATCTGGACTGCGTTATTCGACAGCCTGCGTGATTTACTCCCAATCATCGTCGTCATCGGCTTTTTCCAGTTTGCGGTATTACAGCAACCAATTCCGAACTTCGGCGAAATAGTCCTCGGAGTCGTTTTCGTAGTCATCGGCTTAACCCTGTTTGTGCAAGGTCTCAATATGGGACTGTTTCCGATCGGTGAAACCATGGCGTTCGAATTTGCCCGCAAGGGCAGTCTCTTCTGGTTGTTAAGTTTCGCTTTTGCACTCGGATTCGGTACCACTATCGCCGAACCGGCGCTGATCGCGGTAGCCGGCGAGGCCGCAAAGATTGCGGCTACCGGCGGCATGATCGAAGCCAGCGAACAGTCGATGGCATCCTATGCACAGGGCCTGCGCTTAACAGTTGCGCTGTCGGTCGGCTTTGCGATCGTTATCGGTGTTTTTCGCATCATCAAGGGCTGGCCGATTCAGTACCTGATCGTGGTTGGTTATACCGGTGTTGTCATCATGACGTTTTTCGCCCCCAAAGAAATAATCGGCATCGCCTATGACTCGGGCGGCGTTACCACGTCGACGATCACTGTACCCCTGGTAACCGCGCTCGGCGTGGGCCTGGCGAGTTCAATCAAGGGGCGCAACCCGATGGTCGACGGATTCGGCCTGATCGCGTTTGCGTCGCTGACGCCGATGATTTTCGTCATGGCCTACGGCATGGTGGTTTGACCCCCATGATACAAATCTTCATCGATTTATTTCACACGCTGGTGGTAACCATCTGGGATGTGTTGCCCATCGTCGTGATCCTGTTCGGCTTCCAACGCCTCGCATTTCGCAAACCGATCGCAAACCTGAAAAAAGTGATCACTGGCTTTTTACTGGTGCTGCTGGGACTCGCATTTTTTCTCGAGGGCCTCGAGGCGGCGCTGTTTCCGCTCGGCAAATTGATGGCGCAACAGTTGACCGACCCCACCTTCATTGCCGGAGATGAGGTCGGCCGGGTACTCGAGTGGTGGGATTACCAGTGGGTCTACCTGTTCGCCTTCGCGATCGGTTTTTCGACCACCATTGCCGAACCCTCGTTACTCGCGGTCGCGATCAAGGCCAACCAGGTATCGGCCGGCAGCATCGGCATCTGGGGCCTGCGTATCGCGGTTGCGATCGGTGTCGCCATCGGCATCGCCCTCGGGGTTTACCGCATTGTCACCGGCACCCCGCTTTACTGGTACATAATTACCGGCTACGTGTTTGTCCTGATACAAACCATGTTTGCGCCGCGCATGATTATCGCGCTGGCCTATGATTCCGGTGGTGTTACGACATCTACCGTGACGGTACCTTTGGTAGCAGCACTCGGGCTGGGGCTTGCCAGTACCGTGCCCGGTCGCAACCCTCTGCTCGACGGCTTCGGTTTGATTGCCTTTGCCAGCCTGTCTCCGATAATGTCTGTACTCGCCTATGCCCAGTTGTCTGAATGGAGTGCGAAGCGCAGTAAGAAGACCCTAACTGAGTGAGAAATCATCATGCATTTTAAACTAATCATTGCACTGACCGAGGATTCGATCACTGAAAAAGTTGTCAAGGCCGCCAGGAATAAAGGCGCCACTGGATCAACCGTTATTTCCAGCGCCCGCGGCGAGGGGATGCAGGTTGCCAAGACTTTTCTCGGCCTGAGCCTGGAAACACAAAGAGACGTGATATTGCTACTGGTCGAAGAACATATGTGTCGCGATATCCTCGAGATCATCGAAGCTACCGGGGAGTTTGAGGCCAATCCTGGTTCCGGTATCGCTTTCAGTATAGACGTCGATGACGCGGTCGGCGTAGCGCAACAGATAAACCAGTTGTCCGAAATTGTTGAGGAAGAGATATGAGTGAAAGAATTATCGTTCGAGTAAAGGATGTGATGACGCCGGATTTCGATCTCGTCGATGGTATGGATACCGTGGCGGAGGTGTTAAAGAAATCAATTCACCCCGAATCCAAGTGTTTCATCGTCGATACTCGTCATGAGAACGACGAATACGGGATCGTAATGTTATCGGATATCGCGAGGAAGGTGCTCGCCAAGAACAAGGCGCCAGAACGAATCAATATCTACGAGGTCATGTCGAAACCCGTGGTCAGCGTGGACCCGGGGATGGATATTCGCTATTGCGCGCGCCTGTTCGAAAACTTCGGTATCGGTCGCGCACCGGTGGTTGAAAACGGCAAGGTGATCGGCATTGTCGGGTATACCGATATCGTATTGCACGGGGTGCGCGATCGCCTGCTGTAACAGGGGTGCTTTATTTAGAAGATGCCAGCCGATTGGATAGTGCAACTATCTGCTGCCAGGTTTTCGGCGGTAGCACAACGCCTTTGACTTTTGTCCTCTCGCGATATTCACGTTCGCGCTCACCCGGAATTTCGACCCGCTCAAAGCCCGGTGCCGGTGGGCAGTGACGCAGTTCATGCAGGATTTCTTCGGCAACACGCTGCATCACCTGACCTTCCCGGTAAAGCGCGGTATCCAGGGTGAGCAATAGCCAGCTACCCTCGGTTTCAGTGGGTCCCAGCATGGCCTCGGCGACTATTTCCGCAGCCAGTGCCAGCGCATAACCCTTGTGCTCGCCGGAGGGCATTATGGCGCCGCCGCGGAAGTAATCTTCAGGGTCACGCGTAACCCGGCCCGCGGAGTCCAGCAGCACGTTATCAGGGAGTTGCGCTCCAGCACTGCGCGCAGCGTATATCCAGCCCCCGGCAATCTTCGAGGTGGCGAAGTCGAACATCATCGGTCCGCGGTCACCACCCGGCACAGCGATGCTGTAGGGGTTGGTCGGCAACATCGCCTGCCGACCNCCATGCGGTGCTACCTGGCGCCATTTCTCGCGGCCGCCGCCGCCAAAACAGATACTGAGAAAGCCCTGCCAGGCCGCAGCCTCGGTAAATGCACCGAGCCTGCCGGTATGGCCGACATTTCGAATCGCGATAGCCGACATGCCTCGCTGCCTGGCGATCCGGCAAGCTTCATCAATCGCCAGACGCATCGCCGGGATACCGATACCGCCGTTGCCGTCGACAATCGTGGCGCCACGTTCGGTGTATTTAATCTCGGGCTCGACATCCGCGCGCATATAGCCCGATTCGAACTGCTCGGCGTACTGCAGCGTGCGCATTAATCCGTGTGATTCCATGCCGCATAGATTGGCATCTGCCAGATGCGCGGCTACCTCATGCGCAATCCCGGGACTGCAACCCATGTTTTCGAATATATCACTCACCAGCGAGACTATTTCTTGCACGGGAATAGTGACTCGCTCGTCATCCATGTCGAGTTTACTGCGTATACCGGGGGCGTGTTTCATAGGGGGAATTCGATGGCTGCGCAGGAAAACAAGACTTCAGGTTTCATCGATAACTCAAAAACCATGCAGTCAGCCCCTGAATTAAGCTCGACCGGATTAATAAAGGATATCTTTTGCTCCATTACTTCGCTACATTCAAATTTTTGCAAAAGGGTTCCGTGGTGAAATCGACACTGGCAATAATAATGATAATGTTAGCGCTACCCTGCTACGCTGCCGAGCGGATCATCATAATACCCGAGATTCCCCGCTACTATCAAAAAGATGGCAATGGCAGCTACCAGCAACTGATGCGCGAAATTCTCAGGCGTAGCGGCGCGTCAGCCGAACTGAAGAATTATCCGCTATCCCGCGCCACGGTAATATTCGACAAGTTTAAAAATGCCTGCTACCCGGTTTCGCTGAAGCTTGCGGCCTATGTGCTGGGGTACAAACTCATCGCAACCGGCGAATCCCTCAATCGCTTCAAGATTGTAATTGCCACGCTGCGTGGCACCGCCATGGTTACCTCCTTCGAGCAAATACGAGGTCGTAGTGTTGCAGCGCTGCCCACGGCGGACCCGGCAGCATACGGATATTCAGCATCGTCTTTGACGGTTCGCTTTGTGAATACGCATGAACAGGGACTGAAATTACTCGAGGCGGGCAAGGTCGACGCGATGCTCGGCTCGGTAGGCGATTTGATTGCCTATAAAGACAAGCTCAACTATGAGGATGCCGACCCGATATACGCTGTCGACGAACGTCTAGTCTGTCATCCGGGCGCCGCATCAGAGGCATTTCTCAGAAAGGTCGACCCGGCGATCAGATCGATGAAAGCCGACGGCAGCCTGAAAGCCATTCTCGGCGAGTATTACCTGCAGGATTGAGTTACGGCCTCTTCCCGTTTAGTTGAGCACGGCCGGCCAGTTTCGATCGGCCGCCTTGATGTAGCCTGGAACATCTTTTCGCCAACGCTGTTGTACAGCCAGGCTGTAATTGAGGTATAGCTTGCCATCGACTATGGTCCAGGCTTCAGGAACGGTGCCCGCGGTTGCACCTTTCGCTACGGCATAGGCGCANTAACCGCCGTACTGAGGGGCGTAAGCCGCGGGATCCGTCTTAAATAGTTCCAGGTTAGCGGCACTGGCAAATTTATAAGTCGCTGCCTGCCAACTGGCGGTGAACTGATCGCGGCCCCGGGTCGGTTCACCCAGGGTGAAATAGGCAACCGGATCATAGCCACGGATAGCACCATCGTCGGTAGAAAATACGGGTGCTTCCCCCGCGAAAGCCAGCGGCATGAATACCAGCACCAGAAGTCCGAGTAGTGATTTAAGCATCTATGTGTTTTCCTGAATGTGTTGGCTTCAGGTATTCGGTTGCTTCTGTCGTGAAAAGTTCCATCCCTGTCGCATCGGCGTTAGTTAACGATTTACAGCAGTTTCAATCGATTCAGCAGCTGGTGATCCAGGCGCAGATCGATAGCCGCCTGCTCGAGGCCGGACGAATGATCGGATACGTAGCTGAGCGCCTTGCGCCACAAACGATCAAACTTCTCCCAGAAAAGCCGCTTCGCCTGGGGAAATCGCCAACCTTCTCCGATNACCAGTGCATAAAGCCTGATGGCNTCGTCGGTGAGCCAGTGCCTGCGCACCAGCTCATCGAGTTCGTTCAAATCCCTGACCGGCATGATTAACGGCTTGTTGTTTTCGATCCAGATCGCCAGTACTGCCTCCATTAATGCCGCTTTATCGGGAAAATGGTTGTAAACCGTCGGTTTCGACACACCGGTCAACTTGACCACCATATCAATCGACGTGCCTTTAAACCCGTTTTCCAGGAAAAGTGGTAATGCACTCGTAGCGATATATTCTTTTTTTGATCTTTGTGCCATGGCAGGGTTGATTATCGGAAAGAATTATGCAAACTATACTAAACCGTTTAGTTTATGTCATCCATTCTGTTTAACAGA
>Ga0055582_1000142_pt1 | contig 9873 bp, 13 predicted proteins | sample COG_11_FD_55052 | JGI IMG/M metagenome (GOLD analysis project Ga0055582, IMG submission 55052) | Pelagic marine sediment microbial communities from the LTER site Helgoland, North Sea, for post-phytoplankton bloom and carbon turnover... | ecosystem: Environmental > Aquatic > Marine > Neritic...
CTTGGAATAGATCTGATCAACAGATTCATTCCACGCCTGAACTGCAAGGTCTATGAAGGTCTGCTTGCCTGAGTCTGTCAGGGTCGTGAGTATGTTTGTCTTACTTATTATTTGAACCTTTTTTAAGACCTCATTAACTCCATCAAGTAATGTTTTCATCCGNAGCCTCTAGTTTGGCAATGATGTCTTCCTTGTTCTCACCCTTTTGAAGCTCATGACCACGATCTTTACACCANTTCTTGAACGCCATGTACTTCATTTTGTGAGGATCTGATTCCTTTGTCTTTTTGGGCTTTGACTCTTTCTCAAGTAGAGCCTTTGTCAGCATTTCTACCTGATCAGCCAATGCCTTCATCTGAGTTTCAAGAACGTCTGCTTTCTCGTTTGAAGCCTTTTCGTTTTCTGTTGCTTCATCTAGACGTTTCTGCATTTCTTCTTCACGCTTCAGAAGCTCATGCTCTGAATGCTGAGGCTGTACACGTTTAGGATGATTTTGGATTGTCGTATTGCCTTTTTCATCCTGTACTTGAATCTGCTCCCACTCAATTACTTCCATCGGATTAACTTGATTGGCTTGCAATAATTTAATCCCGTCTTCAGAGGTGCATCCTGCCTTGTGTGGAATATTAGCATTCTTTAATGCTCTCCAGATCTCCCTGCGAGACATCCTCTGGAATTCACTTCGGCCATCTGTTGATAGTATTGCAACTCTAGACATAATTACCTCTTAAAAAGCCCCCTCCGAAGAGGGGGGGTATAGATTAAAGCGCAGTAGCTCCAGAAACGATACCACGAGCCCATGCCGTATTAAGACATGTTGCTGCGTGCCAGAACTTATACGCAATTGTCATGATTTCCTCATAAGGATCAGAGGTACCACCAGACGTAAGACCTTTCGAGATCAATCGAATAGCACTTACATCATCACCAGCCATAAACGCACCATCAGGCATAGTTGCACCGAAACCAAGCGATCCAAACGCTTCACGGCCGTAAATCAGGGTCGTATAGGTGTCGATGTTCGTACCAGTGGTAGAACGAAGACCAGTAGTACCAGTCAAGCCACCAGCATCTGCTTCAACGTCAGCGTTCTGACCGGAAACAAAGCGGACAGTCTGACCGGCTACCGTCATGGAACCGTATTCACCCATGAACAGAGCTACCTGACCGGCATACGTTTCAGCAGGCTTAAATCCAGCAAGCTGAGTGATATCGATAGCTACGTCAGGATGAGTAATACCGATAAATCCAGGCATCAGCTGGGTCGTACCGAAGTTCTGACTGCCGGTTGTCATCGGCGTAAAGGTAAGGGCTTTATTCTTGTCCAGGGTGTTAACCGCTGACTGAATAGACGCTTTTGTGATCTTCGACACAACAGCACCTTCAGAAGCAACACCACCTGCATAAATAAGTGTTACACAGGCTACTTCTGCAGTCCTCTGGAGAATGTCGAGGTAATCACCAGCATCTACACCCATGACTTCAACGATCTTGTCAGTCTGACCATTAAAGTTGATGATGTCGGCTTCTTCGTTAAGAATCACGAAGTTACCGTATTTCAATGCCGTTGCAGTCGGTGCACTGATCTGGAGCGTTGAGGCATTACGGGTATTCATATACGCCGTAGTTGCCTGCTCTGCCAAAGTACCACGCTGGTTAGAGTTAATCGTAATACGACGCCACGTTGCCGTAGTCGTACCCATGTTTTCCTGGATGCTGCTAGGTGTGGTGCCGAGAAAGTGAACCGCACGAGATTTTGCAGTACGAAGCAGCGTCTGCATGAAAATCGTGTTGACGGGTTTTTGAAGGGTACTAGTACCCGAAGTAGTTAAAGCCATGATTTACTCCTTAGCGAAGCTTAGACTTAGCTGCCATAAATTCGGAATCGGTCATTCCTGCCCAGTTAAGCTGTTTCTCCGCCTGATTTGAGGTTGATGCACTATGCACACTAGCCTCTACAGCGTTCCATGATTCTGTGGATGCTTCATCGGTCTGTGGCTGCGTCAGTTCTTTGGCAATATCCTTGCCTAATGTTTTAAGAATAGCGTTCCATGCTCCAGGGTTATTGGCCCTGTTCTCAAACGCAGCATATATCCGTGGATCTTGATTGGCGGCAACATGGAGTTGCCCCTCGAACCACTTTTCAGATAGATGGGTTTGTCCAGCAGCCTCACGCAACGTTTTCGCAGATTCCTGGATCGCTTCGGTCTGTTCTTTCTTGATCTGGCGAGCCATGAATTCTTGAACATCTGCTGTAACGGTAGGTGCGGTCGGTTGAGGAGCTTCTTGTTTTGGCTCCTCTTTAGGTGTCTCATCGTATTCAGACAGTAGGCTGTCGAGAGACGGTTCCTGAGCGTTTTCAACCTCAGCAGATGGCTGTTGCGCCTCTGTATTGGTCTCATTAACCTCGGACATGGTTTCTTTCTCCTGTTAGGATTTTAGTAATACGGTCGTTCTCTAAAGCACGACCCGAATAAAAAACCCAGTTATAAAACTGGGCCTCTTGTTGGTGATCTGGTTGTTTGATCGGTTTAAATCGTGGAATTTTAACCTTTTCAATTTCTTCGATTATCTCTTTCCACTCCGGTCTTCCGTAAAGCTCCTCTAAGAGGACTTGGGCTTCTGGTGACATATTATCTCTGTCCAAAGGCTAGAGCTTGCTGTGCGGCTACACCGGCTCCAGGGTTTACTAATTCAGGGGCAATCTCCTGCGCCTGTGGTTGTGGGGTTAATACATCAATATCAGTCCAGCCACCCTCACGAAGGATTTGCTGGATAGATGCATTGATATCGAGTGAAGGAGGCTTGCCTTGTGAAATAGCCAACTGATCCAGTTGAACGGCTTGATTGAACGCTGCCATTCTCCGCTGGAATTTCACATTCTCATCGGCTGATTGACCAGCGCCAAAAGCCTCGAACTCAACAAAATCAGGTAAGAATTCCTTTCTAACTCTCACAAAGCCTTGATAGGGCCGGATATAGAACATTTCATCGCCCATATTCTTCCGGCCTAACTGATATTCTATATGTAACCAACGAGTTAGAGGGCTTTCGAGCGTAGAATTAACATAGTCGTTAACCCTGATCTGTGCTCTTGCCAATTCAGCCTCTTTTGAGAATGCCGTTGTGTGTGAAAGCGTCTGCTGGCCCAATCTAGGAGCTGTGGTACCCGTTACATCACTGTATTGACTTAGCAGGGCCTGAAATACCGCCAACATGGCATTACCATCACCAATCTGATTAGGAGTAACGCTTTCATCCCATACCGCACCTGGAAACGTTTCAGGGTCTGTATCAGCATCAGCGTCTTTTGTCAGTGGTGGCTGAAGCTGTAAAGAAGCCCACTCCATCAGTCGATTAAGGGCTTGCGTAGAAGCCATCTGTAAAGGGCGACCCTTCATCAATGGAGACGTGGCATAAGGACTGTCAATGTGCTCTCTGTGGTACGGGAATAGGATATAAGAGGTATATGGAACGTCATTCTTGCGGATTCTGAATATAGTCCGTTCTGACTTTCCATCCCTAGACCCGACAGCAACTGAAATAATGGCGTTTGGAAGATACATGGCACCAGTCGATTTACGATTGACAACCATATCGCCTTCCCACTCAATTACATGGACTTGTTCGTCCTCATCCCAGCCTTTCAGAGCGTTTCGTATCCAACCTCCAGTCATTAAATTGACATCTGTTGAACCTGTTTTAGTCGCCATCATGATATCTTTGGCATACTGCTTATATTCAAAGATCTGACCGGGGGCGACAATCTGACCTTCGTTGTTCAAACTATGGCAAGTATCATCTAAATAGGTGTGTTTAATACTCCGTGGTACGAGCATTGGAATTTTGTGTGTTTTGAACTGAACACCTTTAGTCTCGTGTAGGAAGACACGTTTGTTCACATATCGAACACGACCAACACCCATGGAATATTTGAATGCTTCGGCGTTGATTAAATCGACATTACCTTTGAAGTCATATTGATTGTGCCAGTGGGTTAAAAGGCCCTGGACCAATTTATCAGCATTGTCTTGATCTACCTGACTCGGGACTTCGTTTAGATCGCCTGCGACTAATGACTGGAAATCAACCCTTTCCAAATAATCATCCGTCAAAGCAGCATGGGCTGAAAACCAATCGACACCGTTAGGCATCATCAAGCGTCTTGCATCAGCTGTACTTATTTCAAGGGTTTCTGCTTGGTTAGGAAGTTCTGTTTCAGCCATCCAGGCTTTCTTTGACTCGATATCACCCTGACGCTGCTTTTGAACGTCGAAACCGGGCTCCATAGCGATCTGTCGATCTATTTCACGCCACTGGCTTTCAAGAATGTGTCGATCTCCCTTTCTTTTGGAGAAGGTGTCAACAATCTTTTCAGATATGATGTCTTTGTCTGACTTGGTGAACTTTTTATCAGCCATTAGGAATCATATCTCCCTGCTTGTTCACTCTTGTCAATCCAGTTCATCGCCATCTTGATCGTCGCTTCAATCCTTGCTTCTTGTTTTGTCTGTGGTGTCCAGCTTGCTTCCATGTCGTGCATGGCTTCAAACTCCAACCAACTACCGCCATCCATCTTTTCCATTGAATCGGGCCGTGTTACAAACCATGCAGTTTGATAATAACCCCATGGATATTCTTCAGGCTTATCAAGCTCTAATTCAGTTTCAGCCAAGAAAATATCACGGCCTTTGTAATTAGTAACCGCAAATGGGTGTAGATTGTTGTCTTTTACAAACTGCTCTAATTGAGCGCGGCTAGACGGAAGATGTGTTCTAGTCCATTGCATATTGAACCCTTGTGCTGAAACATGAAGTTGTTGGACGTTTGACAGCCTTTGAATGGAATGTCTTTGCGTATCGACGCATCATTACGCCGTAAAAACATGCCTTTAGAGTATCGTCACGTCTTTGATTTAATTCTGAATCACCAGACTTAGTTATCTTCTGATGATAATTACGCCGTTCTTCAAGATAATAGTTACAGGTCGAAAATACCTTGAACCGTCCTGTTCTTTCACGTTCAGACAGTTCTTCAATAATCGGCCAGACAGGTTGAGGGCCACCACGATCATTCTTATATCGTGCTGACTTGTTTAGGACGTTTACCCCTAAACCTTTCATCTTGTTTTTCAGTGATAGCGATTCTTTATCACCTGCTCCAGGACTGCGCTTTGCACCGTCATGGGGCCATGCCACTGGAATCCATGGATTGGGATTTCGGATCTTCTCAGCATGGAAAGCTAAGTTAATCTCACCTTTCTTCCTGTAATCGTCGTAGAGATAGATAATATCTCTGTCACGGTCTATAGCCAGCTTGGCGCAACCAAAAGGATGATCCAAGCCAAAATCAATACCGTTAATACGAGCAAAGTAATGAGGGATTTCAAACGGATCACAAACAACGTCCTCTTCAGGCGTTGTAAACACAGCGCCTTCACCCATCATGGGTACACCCATCGTCCTAGCCTGAAGTTCATGCCGTGGGTATGAGCGCATCATACGCTCTCTTTCTTCCTTTAATAGATGTGGGGCGTCTTCCCATGTGGCGGTTCCTATCCAAACACCTTCATTCTCTGAATGCTGGAAATGCCTGACAAGTTCAGTCTGCCCAAGTAACGGAGTAAACGTCACCATCATGATTCCGTGAGAAGTCAGAAGACGGGTTAAAGCTTCTGTGTATATACGATAATCATCAGGTTCTTCGTCTAACCAGACGACTTGTGGAGCCGTTCCTTGCCATTTCCTCCACCCCTGCTCGTATGTCTTCATCACACAGGTTGCAACCCCTCCTGAGCTGTGAGAGACCTTAAAAAGGTCAACAACATCAGAACAGCCTGCTTGACGCATCTTTGGCCTTTCATGAAGGCGCTCTTTTGGAATAAACCCGGTTCCTAGTTCTTCCTTTGAAGTTCCACCCAATAAAGCCTTTTGGATAATGTCCCTTGAAGTCTCATTTGTAGGGCTACCGGTCCAGATAAGAGGCGGTTTATCAAACCTAATGCCTTTCCAGTCGTCTGGGTAATCCCCAGTCATGTGGATGGCTACTTCATAACCGCCTGATTCTGACTTACCTACCCTGTTTCCACAGACAACAAGTCTTTCCTGATTGTCTTTTCCGGCTTCGTGGAAATCATACTGCCAAGGCTTATTTGACCATTCGCACCATTCACCTTGTTCGTGCTTTTGCTTCCACAGTTCGCCATCAGGGCATAGTGTTTCTGGATGCCCGTATGGGCGATGTCTGTAGAGTTTACGCTGAGCTATTCGAGACTCTAATTGAGATAGAGCCTCTTGGAGGGCTTGGTTCAAATCTGTCCAGGCTTAAGAATGATAAATGTCCATGTGCCAGAGGCAAGATCAACAGTACCAGCACTGGCATTGTAGAAGTTCACATCAACAGTATTTGAGGCTGATGGACCGGCATTTACAATCATGCTCTGCAAATCATATGGCGCGATAGGCATTACAAAGTCACCGATTTCAACATCAGTCACAGCAGCACTGACCGTAGCATCTACCGTTGTAGCCATGCTTGGCGGATCGACAATTGCCTGACGAATGATAATCTCAACGTCACCAAGTCCAGCAGCGTCTACTAATGGGTTTGCACTCATTCTCTTACTCCTTCACTAACTCATTGATATCCCAAGGTTTAGGTTTCCCATGGAATGCAATTACACGACAATCAGGATGAATGCCGGTTCTCTTCACATGTAATTTGTACGATTGAATCTGATTCGGTAGAAGATCCTGCCAATATTCAGGTGAATGATGACCTTCACCGATAAAGTCCTGATCGCCACCAGGAAAAGTATTCATGTTCACGTTAGGGTTGATTGCGAACTCAGAATGGATGTGGCTCATATCTCCATTCCACGACATCACGCCAGATCCGACTCTATCCGGATAATTGAAATCTCGCAAAGTAACGAAGCGTTCACTTTCTGCNATNTCAATCAACGGCGTTAAATCATCGACAATCGTAGTATCAAGATCGAAGTACAAAACAGGCCCTTGCGTTCTAAAGGCTGTCATCTTGCACCACCAATGAGGGTATTCACCAAGAATACATTCAAGATCAAGCCCTGAAGCATGTTTAACCTGCTTGTAGAGACGATCTATGTGTTCTTCGGTGTAAAGTCCACCAGGNCGGAACGCTGTCAGGATCTTCAATACCAATACTCTCTTATCGGATGTTTACAGGTCTTTGGGTCTTTATTTGGCCCTGAGAAGAAGACGATCTTCTTATCCGTAATATCAGTAATTCCGTAATGGCCTATTTCTTCTTTCCAGACTTTCTCGTTTGGCAGCGTCTCACGAATAAACGCCTGATCCGTTCCCGTAAATCTGCTTTTGACCGGTCCTTTAAAGTTCTCGTAGACCTGCTTTCTGGTTCCAGGCTGCAGCATGAACATCGCTGCGTTGTAATGTGTTGGCATTCCAGGGGATGCATTTATCCTGAAGTCGTCATCAGTAAACAACTCATCGATATTACTGGTAATAATACAATCCAGGTCTATACAAACGAACTTTCCGCCAACTCGCTCACCGAACTCTTCAGAGAAGACGTATAGCCTTCGATAACATCCTATCCCGTTGTAGAAGTCCCACAACGGCCAGCATTCAACATTAACGCCTTTATCATCATCAGTTATGCAGATATGCCTGAAATTACTCAAATTCCTTTTAAGCATACTGTCAAGAATATTTACATAATCCGGAGAATACTTAGACCCCCACTTAAAGGAGAACACAGTAAGCATCTACTGCTTTATCCTTTCTTTCTACCTTCTCGATCTTCCAGCGATTGCGTATTTTCTCAAGCCACCAATCAGGTTTCTCAATAGTGATATGACAATTTCTGCCATCTGGCAGCTTCTTGTTACTTTTTATGATTGCGATACTTAAAATAACTGACTTTTCAGCCAATTCCTTAATATGGTCCAGAACATCATCAACGTATTCTCGTTCTACGTGCTCCATCACGTCTTTACATACAACAAGATCAGCTTTATCTGGTGATTCTGATATATCAGGTATGCAAGGGTCATACATCCTTACATCAAGAGTATCTTCAAGACCTTTTGACAAAACGCCTTTACCAGCACCATAGTCCAGTACTGACTTGCATCCGTGTGAACGAGCCCATTGTTTAACTGGCTGAATCCAGAACTTTCCTCCGACGCCGTAATTTCTATTTCTCTGATGGAGCTTTTCGTTTAGCTCTCTGTATTCTTTTGTGATCATTTGAAATGCCAGAGTTTTCTATCTACAAACTTAGAGGCTAGNTCTTTGTCAAACTTCATTCCAGCGCAATCAAACGCTTTCCCGATAGAATGGAAATCACCAGCTATCAACTCTTCAGTTTGAATATTTATACCGTTCTTGTTCTCAACGATATAATCCAGTTCTTTCATATGCTTATCGTAAGACTTCTCAATACCATCAAAATACAACCCGACACGTTTACACGATTGTATCGATGCGTTTTTACTTCTTCTTACACACAGATAGATTGGATTGAGTGAATCGAACAATTTCCAGTATTTTACAGAAGACTTAATCAGCCAAGGTTCTTCAGGATTGACTACCATAAAGTCATCAAGAAAACATTGATCTGGATCAAAGACAGGCTTTCTGTGTATGCCTGTTTTCTTGTATTTCTTTACAACTTGCTTGAAATGCAGGTTTTCAAAATGACCCTTTGCGTTTATATCGTCTCCCTTCCTATAATCACCAGTCCAGACGCCATGTTCAGCAAGAATACCGGCTGTCATGCTCGATCCAGTGCGGGGAAAGGCCATTACTGCGAATATAGCCACAGATCATCATCCTGGAAGCTGGCTACCTTCTCATAGCCTAGATTTTCCATTGTGTCTTCGAGTTCTTTGCTGGTTACACCGTATCTAATGGTCAACCCGTTATCTTCTAACAAGATTGCTGGCTTGCACCGTTCGATTGTTTCAATTGAACCGATAATGGTGTGTTTTTCATAGCCTTCTACGTCAATCTTGATGAAATCAACTTCATTAAAGTGGAATTCGTCCAAGGTTGTTATTCTGTACTCTCCATAANAACCATCTATATGATATTGACCAGTATTCTCACCAGATTTAAACGAACAAGANCCGTTATGATCNCCAAGGGCTACTCGATAGGAATACGGATTTATCTCCTGAAGGACTTTGAAGTTATCTTCAATCGGTTCAAANGAGTAAACCTGATCNAACTCTTCCATCAATACTTTCGTCCATATTCCTTTATGGGCTCCAATATCAACAGCTATTCGACGCCCTGGAATCTTCTCTAAGGCTCCTCTAAGCCTCTTCAGACCGAAGTTCTTCGGAAGATCCTGCATAAGGTGATCCTAGTAGTTTTTTAGTATAGCCGGACATGCTCTTAACACGTCCGTTGAATTTTTCTTTGGCGTTAACCCAGAATCGTCTTCCATCCCCTCTGATCTGACCGTGAGCGTTTGCTATCTCTCGCTGGAAGTTCGTCTTACCCCAGTGAGCTTCCCAGTAATGCCCACTATTATCGATAGGAATACCGCAAAGGATAATCTCATCATAGCCAAGACCAAGACCAACAAAGCAAGCAGCAAGCCCAGAAGTCCCGCCACCAGCGAACTCCCATAATTTATAGTTCTCTGGTACATTCTGATTATTATCTACAGTGTGGAATTGTGGGACTTTCTGAAACTGTTGTTTATATGGTGGTCGTCTAGCATTCCACCAGTGCTTTAACATATAGCCATCACATGAAAACACATGATCTATCTCACCAGGATAGTGAATGATCATGTCATTGACACACATTACGTCATCAGTGATAGGCCAAAGTTTTTCTAGATCATCCCAGACACAACGAC
>Ga0055582_1000148_pt1 | contig 9726 bp, 6 predicted proteins | sample COG_11_FD_55052 | JGI IMG/M metagenome (GOLD analysis project Ga0055582, IMG submission 55052) | Pelagic marine sediment microbial communities from the LTER site Helgoland, North Sea, for post-phytoplankton bloom and carbon turnover... | ecosystem: Environmental > Aquatic > Marine > Neritic...
GGCATCTTGGCGACCAGGCGGTAAGCGGTGATCATGCGATGCTCTTCGTTATGAATATCCATATGATCGTGGTAAAACGCCGCTAGCGCACCCACCACGCCAACCATGATCGCCATCGGATGCGCGTCACGACGGAAGCCACTGAAAAAACGGATCATCGCTTCATGCAGCATCGTGTGGTTGGTGACGGTGGTTTCAAATTCCTCAAGCTCTGCCTGCTGCGGCAGGCGATTGTTGAGCAACAGGAAACAGACTTCGAGGTAGGAGCTGAGCTCGGCGAGCTGATCAATCGGGTAGCCGCGGTATTGCAGTACGCCCTTGTCACCATCGAGAAANGTAATCGCACTGGAACAGCTGGCAGTCGACATGAACCCCGGGTCGTAAGTGAAATAGCCCAGTTGNTTGTAGAGAGCGCCGATATCGATCACCTTGGGACCGGCAACGGGCGTGTAGAGCGGTAATTCGACTTCTTTACCGGTTGAATTGTCAGTAATGGTAACGGTTTCTTTACTCATGGAATATCCTCAAGGGTCAGTGTTTCCCGGTCAACTGTTTTAATTGTGGTGTTAACGGGCACCAGGCCAGCGCTCGGCTGANATGGTCAGACAACTGCAAAGGCTAAATATACCTATTATTGAATAAACCCGCTAACAGTGTTCACTATTATTAAATTTACTTATCCTGAAAATTAATTCTCCTGACCCGCATTAANGCTGCTTCTGCGCAGCATTCGACTTTATCCAATCGATTTTCGAACCAACTATTGTTGACAATATTAGATTNAATATGCATATTTCAGCCAGATTTTGCCAACTAATGCTTTTATTGTCGACAATTTATGCCTGNAACCCTGTTAACCACTAATANCGAAGAATCGCTCGAGTCACCCACCCTGGCGCGACGANCCTTTGACAGCATCAAGGCCGATATTATCGGCGGTCAGCTTGCGCAGGGGACCAAAATCGTCGAATCAGACCTGGCATTGAAATACGGCATCAGCCGGGGACCGCTGCGCGAAGCCATCCATCGCCTCGAACAGATCAAGCTGATTGTACGGATTCCGCATGCCGGTTCACGCGTGGTAACGCTGGATACGAAGATGATGGAAGACATTTATACCGCGCGCGAATCACTCGAAGGCATGGCCGCTCGACTGGCCGCAAGACTGATGCCTGATAAGGAAATAGCGGCACTGTCGACATTGCTCGATCAACATGAGACGAGCATCAGTGAAACCGAAGGCAAGGCTTACTTCCAGCGCGAAGGCGATATCGACTTTCATTATCGCATCGCGGTGGCGAGCCAGAACCAGTGGATCCTGGAAAATCTGAATGGCGAGCTGTATCAATTGATTCGCATGTGTCGTCATCAATCGGGGCAGTACCCATCGCGGGCACAGACCGCACTCGATCAGCACCGCCAGATTGCCGCTGCTATTGAACGGCGTGACGAAGAACTAGCCGAAATCCTCATGCGCCGCCATATCAGCGGCGCCTGGGAGATTGTTAAACAAATACTAGAGAACCAAAATGACAGCAACTAATTCACCCGGAACAAAATTGCGCCAGGCCGTCTCCGCGAACCATCCGCTACAGGTCGTTGGCGCGGTAAACGCCTACCACGCGATCATGGCNGAAAAAACCGGCCACCAGGCCCTTTACCTGTCGGGCGGTGGTGTTGCGGCCAGTTCTCTCGGAACCCCCGANCTCGGCATCAGCACGCTCGCCGATGTGCTCGAAGATGCACGTCGCATAACCGACGCCAGCAGCCTGCCGTTGCTGGTCGATGTCGACGTCGGCTGGGGCGGCGCCTTCAATATCGCGCGCTGTATCCGCGAAATGATTCGCGCCAATGTCGCCGGCGTCCATATTGAAGACCAGGTNATGCAGAAACGCTGCGGTCACCGGCCNAACAAGGCCATTGTTTCAAGCGCGGAAATGGTCGATCGCGTCAAGGCCGCAGTCGATGCGCGTAGCGACGAAAATTTTGTCATCATGGCACGTACCGATGCGCTCGCGGTAGAAGGCATGGATGCCGCGATCGAACGGGCACAGGCCTGTGTCGCCGCCGGTGCCGATATGATATTCCCGGAGGCCATGACCGAACTCGAGCAGTATCAGCAATTTGTCGATGCNGTACAGGTACCGGTACTGGCAAACATTACCGAATTCGGCGCGACACCCCTGTTCACCACCGAGCAACTGGCTTCCGTCGGGGTCAGCCTGGTGCTCTACCCACTGAGCGCATTTCGCGCGGCAAGCCTGGCGGCGTTAAATGTNTACCAGCACATCTTAAGCGACGGCAGTCAGCAAAATGTGGTCGATAGCATGCAAACCCGCATGGANCTGTATGACTTTCTCGATTACCACGATTACGAACAAACACTGGACAAACTATTTAGCGAGGACCAATCATGAACGAAGCGACCGGGTTTAAACCCAANAAATCAGTTGCGCTGTCCGGCACCACGGCCGGCAACACGGCAATCTGCACCGTCGGTAGAACCGGCAATGACCTGCATTACCGCGGTTACGATATTCTCGATGTCGCGGAAACCTGCGAATTTGAGGAAATCGCCTACCTGATCGTACATGAAAAACTGCCGACCCAGGATGAACTGGATGCCTACAAGGCACGCCTGCGTGCGTTGCGCGATCTCCCACATGAAGTAAAAGTCGTACTCGAGCAATTACCCTCGAGTACTCATCCGATGGACGTGATGCGCAGCGGTTGCTCGGCACTGGGCTGTATGATGCCGGAAAACGACGACCACAATGCCGACGGCGCGCGTGAAATTATCGACCGCCTGATGGCTTGCTTCGGCTCGATGCTGGCCTACTGGTACCACTTCAGCCATCACGGTAAGCGTATCGACCTGGTCACCGACGATGACTCCATCGGTGGTCACTTCCTGCACCTGTTGCACGGCAAACCGGCTCCCGAGTCATGGGTCAAGGCGATGCACATATCGTTGATTCTGTACGCCGAGCATGAATTCAACGCCTCGACTTTTACCGGTCGGGTCGTGGCCGGTACCGGCTCCGACATGTACTCCTGCCTGACCGCCGCGATCGGCGCTTTGCGCGGACCCAAGCACGGTGGCGCCAACGAGGAGGCATTCAGGATCCAGTCGCGCTATGCCTCCGCTGACGAAGCCGAGAGCGATATTCGCGATCGCGTCGCCAACAAGGAAATCGTCATCGGCTTCGGACACCCGGTATATACCGTCAGCGATCCGCGTAACGAGGTAATCAAGCGCGTCGCCGAGAATCTGTCGCGGGAAAACGATGACATGCTGATGTACGACGTCGCCGAACGTCTCGAAAGCGTGATGTGGGAACTGAAGAATATGTTTCCCAACCTCGACTGGTTCTCCGCCGTCTCCTACCACCAGATGGGCGTACCCACTGATATGTTCACGCCGCTGTTCGTCATCGCACGTACTTCCGGCTGGGGTGCGCACGTGGTCGAACAACGCGAGGACGGCAAGATAATCCGCCCGTCGGCTAACTATACCGGTCCGGAAAACCTGGCCTTCGTACCGATCGAGGAACGCAGCTGAGATTAGGTGAGAGATGAACAAGGAATACCGTAAACCCTTGCCCGGCACCGGGCTGGATTACTTCGATACCCGCGCCGCGGTCGATGCAATCGCCGCCGGTGCCTATGACCGCCTGCCCTATACCTCGCGCGTGCTGGCTGAAAATCTGGTGCGCCGCTGCGACCCGGCTGAGCTTGAGGCCGCACTACGACAAATCGCCGAACATCGCAGCGATCTGGATTTTCCCTGGTACCCGGCACGAGTGGTCTGCCACGACATTCTCGGCCAGACCGCACTGGTCGATCTCGCCGGACTGCGCGACGCGATCGCCGAGCAGGGCGGCGACCCGGCTCGCGTCAACCCGGTGGTGCCGACCCAGCTAATCGTCGATCATTCGCTCGCCGTCGAGCACGCAGGCTTCGACCCGGAAGCCTTCAACAAGAACCGCGCGATCGAGGACCGCCGCAACGCGGACCGCTTCGATTTCATCGACTGGACCCGCACCGCGTTCGAGAATGTCGACGTGATCCCGGCCGGTAACGGCATCATGCACCAGATCAACCTGGAGAAGATGTCGCCGGTGATCCAGGCGCGCGATGGCCTGGCCTTTCCGGACACCTGCGTTGGCACCGACAGTCACACGCCGCACATCGATTGTCTCGGCGTAATCGCTATCGGCGTCGGCGGCCTCGAGGCCGAAAACGTCATGCTCGGCCGGCCATCGATGATGCGCCTGCCCGATATTGTCGGTGTCCGCCTCAGCGGCCAGCGCCAACCCGGCATCACCGCGACCGATATCGTACTCGCGCTCACCGAGTTCCTGCGCGAAGCGCGTGTGGTATCCGCATANCTCGAATTTTTCGGCGATGGNGCCGCGGGCCTGACCATCGGTGATCGCGCGACAATTTCCAACATGGCGCCGGAGTTCGGTGCCTCGGCAGCAATGTTTTACATCGACGAGCAAACCATCGACTACCTGAAACTGACCGGCCGTGAAACTGAACAGGTGGCGCTGGTNGAAAACTACGCACGCACCACCGGCCTGTGGGCCGACGGCNTGCGGACCGCCGAATACGAGCGTGTGCTCGAGTTCGATCTCAGCAAAGTCGAACGCAACCTCGCCGGACCCTCCAACCCGCACCGACGCCTGCCGACCGCCGAGCTCGCCAAACGCGGCGTTTCCGGCGAATGGCAGGAAACCGCAGGCGAAATGCCCGACGGCGCGGTCATCATCGCCGCCATCACCAGCTGCACCAATACCAGCAACCCGCGCAACGTCGTCGCCGCCGGACTGATCGCGCAAAAGGCCAACGCGCTGGGTCTCACACGCAAACCCTGGGTCAAGTCATCGTTCGCACCGGGCTCGAAGGTAGCGCGACTATACCTCGAGGAAGCCGGCCTGCTGTCCGAGATGGAAAAACTCGGATTCGGTATCGTCGCCTACGCCTGCACCACCTGTAACGGTATGAGCGGCGCGCTCGATCCCGCAATCCAGCAGGAAATCATCGAGCGCGATTTGTACTCAACGGCGGTTTTGTCCGGCAACCGTAATTTCGACGGTCGCATTCATCCCTACGCCAAACAGGCATTCCTCGCATCTCCGCCGCTGGTCGTCGCCTACGCGATCGCCGGCACCATACGCTTCGACATCGAGCGAGACACGCTTGGTTACGACACCGACGGCAATCCGGTTACGTTGCAGGACATCTGGCCGAGCGACGCCGAAATAGACGCGATCGTCGCCGCGCACGTGCGCCCTGAGCAATTCAACCAGGTCTATAATCCGATGTTCGACCTGGGACAGGTCGAGGCGGCAGAGAGTCCTCTATACGACTGGCAGCCACAGTCGACCTATATTCGCCGACCACCCTACTGGGAAGGCGCGCTCGCCGGGGAACGTTCGCTCAGCGGCATGCGTCCGTTGGCAGTGCTCGGTGACAACATCACCACCGACCACCTGTCACCGTCCAACGCGATCCTCGCGTCGAGCGCGGCCGGTGAGTATCTCGCCAAAATGGGCCTGCCCGAGGAAGACTTCAATTCCTACGCAACCCATCGCGGCGACCATCTGACCGCGCAACGCGCGACCTTCGCCAACCCCAAACTGCTGAACGAAATGGTGAGCGATAACGGTGAAGTCCGGCAGGGCTCATTGGCGCGAATTGAGCCGGAGGGTGAGGTGACCCGCATGTGGGAAGCGATCGAAACCTACATGGCGCGCGCGCAACCGCTTATCATAGTTGCCGGCGCCGATTACGGACAGGGTTCATCGCGCGACTGGGCCGCCAAGGGCGTTCGTCTCGCCGGCGTCGAGGCCATCATCGCCGAGGGTTTCGAGCGCATCCATCGCACCAACCTGGTCGGCATGGGCGTGCTACCGCTGGAGTTCAAGGCCGGTGAAACGCGCAAAACCTACGCCATCGACGGTAGCGAAACCTTCGACATAGTCGGCGAACGCATGCCCGGCGCCGAACTTTGCGTGATCATGCACCGGCGTGACGGCGAACGCGTCGAATTTCCCGTTACCTGCCGCCTCGATACCGCAGACGAGTTACTGGTTTACGAAGCGGGCGGCGTGCTGCAGCGCTTCGCCCAGGATTTCCTCGAAGCCGGGACCGCGGCATGACGGCACCGGCGCAGATTCGTATTCCCGCGGCCTATATACGCGGCGGCACCAGCAAGGGTGTATTCTTCCGCCTCGACGACCTGCCCGCAGTGGCGCAAGTGCCCGGCACGGCCCGCGACAACCTGCTGCTGCGCGTCATCGGCAGCCCCGACCCTTACGGCAAGCACACCGACGGTATGGGCGGTGCGACCTCGAGCACCAGCAAGACCGTGATCCTGTCCAGGAGCGCACAAAAGGATCACGACGTCGACTACCTGTTCGGNCAGGTTGCGATCGACCGGGCCTTCGTCGACTGGAGCGGCAACTGCGGTAATCTCACCGCCGCGGTCGGCGCGTTTGCGATCTCCGGCGGACTCATCGACGCGGATCGGGTGCCGTGCGACGGCATTGCCGAGGTGCGCATCTGGCAGGCCAATATCGGCAAGACCATCATCGCCCACGTGCCAATGACCGCAGGCGAGGTGCAGGAAACTGGTGATTTCGAGCTCGACGGCGTGACTTTCCCGGCGGCGGAAGTGCGCATCGAGTTTCTCGACCCGGCCGATGCAGGGGGCGCGATGTTCCCGACCGGCGCGCTCGTGGATGCGCTCGAACTCCCGCAAGACCTGGTATCAGCAGGCAAGCTGCAGGCGACCCTGATCAACGCCGGCATTCCGACGATCTTTTTGAACGCCGCCGACCTCGGTTACAGCGGCTGCGAATTGCAGGAGGCAATAAATGGCGACCCGGCAGCGCTTGATCGCTTCGAGCAAATTCGCGCCCACGGCGCGCTACGCATGGGCCTGATCAACGATCTCGCGGAAGCCGCAGAGCGTCAACACACGCCCAAGATCGCCTTCGTTGCAGCACCCGCCGACTATATCGCATCCAGCGGCAAGTCGATCGCCGCCACGGATATTGATCTCAACGTGCGTGCCATGTCGATGGGCAAGCTACATCACGCCATGATGGGTACCGCTGCGGTCGCGATCGCCACCGCGGCCGCGATTCCGGGCACTCTGGTGAGCCAGGCTGCCGGTGGCGGTGAGCGCAACACCGTGCGCTTCGGTCATCCGTCGGGCACGCTTAAGGTAGGCGCCGAGGCTGCACGGCACGACGGCGAATGGGTCGTCGAGAAAGTCGTCATGAGCCGCAGTGCGCGTGTATTGATGGAAGGTCAGGTACGTATCCCGGGCGACGCCTTTTAATAAAAATTAGCAGGTTATTCCTCGATGCGACGGTCCGACGCATCGGGGAATGACGCCATCAGACTGTCAAGGCCGGTTGAATGCGAAGCAAAGGAAAATATACAACCGCCCAGGCTGGTGGAGGAGATTTGCGAGTCGTCTCGTATAGTCAAAGGAAGGGATTAGCTTTACTGACTCCGTTGCTCGATAAAACGGACGATGATCGCGATCAGGTCATCGGGCTCGAAGGGCTTGGAAATATGGTAATCCATACCGGCCTCGAAACTCTTGCTGCTATCACCTTCAAGTGCGTGCGCGGTCATCGCGATAATCGGGATCGATTTGAATTCCCCACCCAGGGCACGGATTCTGCGGGTAGCTTCATAGCCATCCATGATCGGCATTTGAATATCCATCAAAATTAACTCATATTGTTGCTGTTGCGCCTGTGCTATCGCTTCGATGCCATTAACCGCAACATCGACATCGACGCCGGTTTCCTCGAGCATTTCCAGCGCGATCATCTTGTTAATATCGTTGTCCTCGACCAGCAGGATACGGTGACCAGCGAGAATTCCCGGCGCCCCGGGCGCGACGCCATCCTGTGCCGGGGCATACTCCGAATTAAAAGCGAGCTTGTAAACTATATCCAGCACCGTTGTGTACAGGCGTGAATGCGACAGGGGTTTGTACAGACGTACATCGGCGCTGCCGTCTTCACTTTCCCGGTTCTGTGGAACCAGGTGCACAAACCGCGTCTCCCTCCAGTCACTTTGATTACGCAGACGGTCGATCAATTCATTGACTGCCTGTTCGGATTCGGTCTGATCGATAATCAACACGTCGCAGGGCGAAATATCCGGCAAATTCGGGGATTGATCGGCGTCGTAATCGATTTGCTGGACCGCGCTGATGTTCCAGTGGCCCAGCATGTTGCAGATCGAACTGCGTTGCAGCTCCAGCGGACTCAGTATGGCGATACTAAGATCCTGCAATGCCTGTGGCGGTTTCCAGTCGTAGACCGCTCGGTGCTCAGCATCGATAGCCAGCTCGAAGAAAAAGCGACTACCCTCGCCGGGACTGCTCTCGACCTGCAAGCTGCTGCCCATGGCTTCAAGCAGCCGGCGACTGGTCTTCAAACCAAGCCCCATACCACCGGGTTCCTGGATATACCGGTTATCCATTTCACTGAAAGGCAGCAGCAGTAATCGTTGCTGCTTGAGCTCAATACCTGCACCGCTATCCTTGACCCCAATTTCAATGCTGTCATCTTTACTGACGGCATAAACGGCGACCACCCCGTTTTCGGTATACTTGATCGCGTTGTTCAGCAGGTTGTTCAATACCTGGCGCAAACGTAGCGCGTCACCCTTGATCCGGTGCGGAATATTGGGGTCAATATCGCTTACCAGCTCTAGCCCCTTGTTAATTGCCTCGGGAGCAAGAATACTGGTTACATCCTCGATTACCTCGGCAAGATCGAGGCTTTCCAGCTCGATCGGAACCCAGGCCGAATCCATGCGTGTATAGGCGAGCACGTCATTGATAATAGTAAGCAGCATGTTGGCGGAGTTGGATGCGGTATCGACATAACGTTGCTGGTTACGGTCGAGCTGGGTGCGCCGCAACAGGTGCATTACACCGAGAATGCCGCTTAAGGGAGTTCGAATTTCATGGCTTACGTTGGCCGCAAACTCATCCCTGGCAAGATCAAACCGGTGTTCAGCTTCGCTGCCCTGCTTAATGCCTGCATCTTGCCGAAGCAGGTAAAACAAAGCGATGGCGGTCAATATGCCAAGCACAACGCTTATCGATAAACGTTGCCCGGCAGTCAGTGCAGTAGGGTCAGAGTTGGCCCAGAATATACCCAGGCCAAGAAAAATCAGGAAACTGGCAGCACAGGTTATTAATCTCTTCTTCGTGTGCATTGTGACAGGAAAGCGCGACTACTCGAATAAGTCAAGAATATTACCGAGATCTTTTTTGCCCCCGGCTATTTCGCGAGATTCGAGACCTGCGAGCTCATGCGGAAACACCAGCCAATCGGCACTTTCATGCAGATAGTAGTCCGGCTCGAATTTGACACTATTTTTGGATGGCTTGTACCAGGGACAGGCGACGCGAATTTCAGCAGGCGTGTTAAGGCGTGACTGCTTCCTGATCGCCTTGATCAACGCATCGACGCTGCGTCCGGAATCAAATACATCATCGACGATCAACAAACGATCGTCGGCATTCGCGTTCTCGATCAGGTAGTGCAAACCGTGTACCCGGATTTTCTTGGCCTGCTTGTTGATGCCATAGTAAGACGAGGTGCGCACCGAGATATGATCGGTTTCGTGATGCTTGTATTCGAAGTACTCCTGCACCGCGATGCCAACCGGGGTGCCGCC
>Ga0055582_1000149_pt1 | contig 9715 bp, 7 predicted proteins | sample COG_11_FD_55052 | JGI IMG/M metagenome (GOLD analysis project Ga0055582, IMG submission 55052) | Pelagic marine sediment microbial communities from the LTER site Helgoland, North Sea, for post-phytoplankton bloom and carbon turnover... | ecosystem: Environmental > Aquatic > Marine > Neritic...
CAGGCCGTTCCGCAAGCCGCTCATCGTCATGACGCCAAAGAGCCTGTTGCGACACAAGATGTCGGTGTCGCCGCTGGATGAATTATCGAGCGGTTGCTTCGAATTGATCATTCCCGAAATCGAGGCGATCGCGCCGAAGAAGACACGGCGCCTCGTGCTGTGCAGCGGCAAAGTATTTTTCGACTTGCTCGAGGCACGGGAAGTGCACGGCATCGATGACATTGCAATCGTTCGCGTCGAGCAGCTCTACCCGTTCCCGATTCCTCAGTACGCGGAGCTGATCGGCGAGTACGGGCACGTGGAGGAGATCGTCTGGTGCCAGGAAGAGCCACTCAACCAGGGCGCGTGGTACCAGATCAAGCATCGGCTGCAGGAGCCGTTGAAGAAACACCAGCAACTCTATTATGCGGGACGGCCCGGCGCGGCCGCGCCTGCCTCGGGTATTTTCAAGATTCACCTACAGCAACAACAGGCACTCGTCGAAGCGGCTCTGGACATCAAGAGTGAGGCGACCAGGGTCGTAAAGCCTGAAAAAACCAAACGGAAGACAACATGACAATTGAGATCAAGGTGCCGCCGCTGCCGGAGTCCGTGACCGACGCTACGTTGGTCGGCTGGCACAAGAAAGCCGGCGATACGGTGTCGCGTGATGAAAACCTCGTCGACCTCGAAACCGACAAGGTCGTACTGGAAGTGCCGGCGCCGACGTCCGGCACGATCGCGAAGATCGTTGCCGAAGATGGTGCAACCGTCGAGGCCGGCGACGTGCTGGCGATTCTCGAGGAAGGTGATGTCGCAGCAGCGCCCGCGGCTCCTGTCGAAGAGCCAGAGGAACAAGAGGCTGAGAAACCTGCGAAGGCCGCGAGGAAGGCGACGGGTCCGATCAAGACGAGCCCTGCCGTGCGACGTCTTCTCGAGGAGCATGACCTGGATGCAACGATGGTCATGGGCACGGGCAAGGACGGCCGCATCACGAAGGCTGACGTCATGGGCTTCCTCAAGTCTGACGACAGCAGTAACGTTACGCCGGGTGACCCGTCGCCCGCGGTCGTCGAGGAAACCCTCGTTGTGGGCGCCGCCAGGAACGAGCAGCGAGTGCCGATGACGCGGCTGCGTGCGCGCATCGCGGAACGCCTCGTCGAGGCGCAACACACGGCGGCGATGCTGACGACCTTTAACGAAGTCGATCTGACCGAAGTCATGGCATTGCGAAGCAAGTACCGCGATACGTTCGAGAAGAAACACGGAGTGCGACTCGGCTTCATGTCGTTCTTCACCAAGGCCGCCGTCGAAGCTCTCAAGAAGTTCCCGGTCGTGAACGCGTCGGTAGAAGGTACCGACATCATTTATCACAACTACTATGACATCGGTATCGCGGTCTCCAGCGACCGTGGCCTGATGGTGCCGGTCATTCGCGACGTCGACCAGATGAGTTTTGCCGAGTTCGAAGCCGAGCTGAACGCAATCGCAAAGAAAGCACAGGACGGCAGCATCAGCATGGAGGATCTGACGGGTGGCACGTTCACGATCACCAATGGCGGCATCTTCGGTTCGATGATGTCGACGCCAATCCTGAATCAGCCGCAAAGCGCGATACTTGGCATGCACACGATCCAGAAGCGACCGATGGTTGTCGACGGCGACATCGTCGCAAGGCCGATGATGTACCTGGCGCTTACTTACGATCATCGCATCATCGATGGTAAGGAAGCCGTGCAGTTTCTAGTCTCCATCAAGGAGCAGCTCGAAGATCCGAGTCGCCTGCTGCTGCAGGTCTGAGCGGTTTCATCACAGCAAGGATATTTGATTCAAATGAGCAGAAGTTTTGACGTTGTGGTTATCGGCGCCGGTCCTGCCGGGTATATAGCGGCCATACGCGCGGCACAGCATGGCAAGAGCGTTGCGTGCATCGACGAGTGGAAAAACAAGGACGGCAAGAACGCGTTTGGCGGCACTTGCCTGAATGCCGGATGCATACCTTCGAAGGCGTTGCTCGAGTCCTCCGAGCTCTATCACCGCGCCGGGCACGAGTTCAAGAAACACGGCATCAAGACCGGTGGCGTCGAGATGGACATCGCCGCAATGCAGAAGCGGCGCGCGAGCATCGTGCGTCAGCTTACCGGTGGCATCGGCGGGCTGTTCAAGGCGAACAAGGTCGAAGGGCTCGTTGGCCACGGCAAGCTGCTGTCGGGCAAGCGAGTTGAGTTCACGCCGGTCGATGGCGATGTAGAGATCATCGAAGCGACACACGTCGTCCTTGCATCAGGGTCAGCTCCGATCGAGCTTGGTATCGCCCCATTCGACGGCGAGAAGATCATTGATTCATGGGATGCGCTCGAACTCGATGCGGTACCCGAGCGGCTTGGCGTTGTTGGCGCGGGCGTTATCGGTCTCGAACTCGGCAGCGTCTGGGCGCGGCTGGGATCGAAGGTCACGATCCTCGAGGCGATGGAGGACTTCCTGTTCATGGCGGATCGCGACGTCGCCAAGGTCGCGTCGCAGGATTTCAGGAAGCAGGGGCTCGACGTCAAGCTCGGCGCAAAGGTNGCCAAAGCCACCGCGAGCAAGAAGGGCGTCTCGGTGGAGTACGAGGACAAGGACGGTGCGCAGTCGATCGAAGTCGACAAGCTGATCGTAGCCGTCGGCAGGCGGCCCGTCACGGACGGCCTGTTCGCCGATGATGCGGGAATCCAGCTCGATGAACGCGGTTTTGTTGTCGTTGACGACCAGTGCCGGACGCGCGTCAAGGGCGTATTCGCCATCGGCGACTGCGTGCGTGGCCCCATGCTTGCGCACAAGGGCTCGGAAGAGGGCGTCATGGTCGCCGACCTGATCGCCGGAGAGCTGGCTGAAATGAACTACGACGTCATTCCATCGGTACTCTATACAAGTCCGGAGATCGCGTGGACCGGCAAGACCGAAGAAGAAGTGAAGGCCAGTGGACGCGCTTACAAGACGGGTTCGTTTCCTTTCATTGCCAGCGGCCGTGCGAAGGCCATGGAGCAGACCTCGGGTATGGTGAAGATCATCGCGTCAGAAGACGACGATGAGATTCTCGGCGTGCATATCGTCGGTCCGATGGCGGGCGAGCTGATTTCAGAGGCTGTTCTGGCGCTGGAATTCTCCGCCAGTACTGAAGATTTGCAAAGAACGATTCATGCACATCCCTCACTCGCCGAGGCCGTACACGAGGCCGCTCTCGCTGTTGACAAGAAAGCCCTGAATTTCCCGAACAAGTAGGGGCGCGCGGACGAGATAATCGTTGGCGAGACATAAAGCGAGCGAAGCGAGACAGTCCGCCAACGATTATGTCGGCTGCGTGCTGGTGCCTATTCCCAGAATTTGGCGTTCTTGATACCGAGCTTCTTCGGATCGAATGTGAACGTCTCGACACCCGCTTTGCGTTGAGCCTCATAGTCCTTCAGAGCCTTGAGCGCCGGGCTGCCCATGAAGAACAGGATCAGTATGCCGATGATGTTGAGCCAGGCCATGAGCCCGACGCCGACATCACCCATGGCCCATGCGAGGTCGGCGGAACGAATCGTTCCGTAGAAGACTGAGCCCATGAGGATGATCTTCAGGAGGATCAGTTCATGCGGGATCTTCAACGTGCGCCGTATGTAGGCGGCGTTCGTTTCCGCGATGTAGTAGTACGCCAGCAACGTTGTGAATGCAAAGAAGAACAAGGCTATCGCAACAAAGATCTTGCCGAATCCTCCCATGACGCTTTCGAGCGCGAGTTGCGTGAACGCCGGGCTGCTGATAATCACCTCGCTGCCCAGGGTGCCGCCGCTGAGCTCTTCGGTGAGCCCCGCGACGTAATACTGGTTGGTGATCAGGATCATGAAGGCCGTCGCAGAGCACACGAACAGCGTGTCTACATAAACCGAGAATGCCTGTACGAGGCCTTGCTGTGCGGGATGCTGCACCTCGGATGCCGCGGCCGCATGCGGTCCCGTGCCCTGTCCGGCCTCGTTCGAGTAGACACCGCGTTTCACGCCCCAGCCTATGGCCGCGCCGACGCCGGCCATGGGCGTAAATGCGTCGGTAACGATCAGGGTGGCGATGCCAGGAAGCTGATCGATATGCATAGCGATGATGACCAGGGCCATGACGACGTAGCCGAGCGCCATGAAAGGTACTACGACCTGCGTGACGTGCGCGATTCGCTTCACGCCGCCGAAAATGATGAAGCCGAGTATCGAAACGACGACGATAGCCGTCACCATTTTTGTGACTGGAACACTGTCGCCGAAGAACTGCATGGTCGATTCACCGCCGATGGCGAGCTGCGCCGCGTTGCCTATGCTGTTCGACTGCACGCCGGGCAGCAGCACGCCGACCGCTATGATCGTCGTAATGGCGAATATCCACGCGTACCACTTCTGGCCCATGGCCTTCTCGATGTAGTAAGCGGGGCCGCCGCGGTACTGGCCTTCGTCCTCTTCCTTGTAGATCTGGCCGAGCGCGGATTCGACATAGGCTGTCGAGGCGCCAAGGAAAGCCACGACCCACATCCAGAAGACGGCACCCGGGCCGCCGAAACCGATGGCGGCTGCAACGCCGGCAATATTGCCCGTGCCGACACGACCGGACAGCGAAACGGCAAGTGCCTGGAACGACGATATGCCGCGGTCCGATTCCTTGGACGAGAACAGCAGGCGCAACATCTCTTTGAAGAGCCGAACCTGCACGAAACGCGTCAGAATCGAGAAGAACAGTCCTGCACCGAGGCAGAGGCCAATGAGTGCATTGCTCCAAACGTAAGCATTGATGGTTGCAACGATTTCCTGCATGCCGTCCCCCTCGTTCCTTATTCTTATGCGGCGCACAGAATGGTACCGCATATGGGGACGTCGCGAACTTGTTTCAAGCTGCCGCGCTGCCGCGTTTCAATATATAGTGACAGCCAGCAGACACAGGAGCTCGATGATGACGTGGTGGAGTTGGATGATTCTTGGTGCGGTCCTGCTGGGAGCCGAGCTATTCGCTATCGACGCGCAGTTCTACCTCGTGTTTCTCGGCGTATCCGCGGCGATCGTCGGGCTGGCGACATTGCTGGGTATATCGATGCCCGAATGGGCCCAGTGGATGGCGTTTGCCGCGCTTTCGTTGATCTCGTTCTTTACGTTTAGAAAGAGCCTCTACCAGCAGATCCGCGGTGGAGCGGTCGGCTTCAAGGAATCCTTGTCCGGCCACACGGTGAACGTGGAGGAGGACCTGGCGCCCGGCGCAGAAGCCCGGCTCGAATACCGTGGCAGCGTATGGACCGTGCGTAATACCGGTTCCTCGCCCATCCCGGGCGGCTCGCGCGCGACGGTCGTCAGTGTTGACGGCCTGACGCTGCACATCGAAGCAGAATAGACCTAAATCAAAGGAAGCACCTATGGATACCTCCCTGATTGTTTCGCTGGGCGTCGTATTTGTCGTCATTATCATCCTGATAAAGACGGCCATCGTCGTCCCGCAGCAAAACGCTTTCGTCATCGAACGTCTCGGCAAATACTCCAAGACGCTCAACGCCGGATTTCATATCCTGATCCCGTTCCTCGAACGAATCGCCTACAAGCACACGCTGAAGGAACAGGCTGTCGATATCGCGGAGCAGGTCTGTATCACCAATGACAACGTGCAGGTCGGCGTCGACGGCGTCCTCTACATGCAGGTGCTCGACCCTAGCCGTGCCTCCTACGGAATCGGCAACTACATGTTCGCGATCTCGCAGCTTGCGCAGACGACATTGCGTAGCGAAATCGGCAAGATCGATCTCGATCGCACGTTTGAAGAGCGTGGCACGATCAACCAGAACGTCGTAGCGGAACTCGACAAGGCCAGTGATCCCTGGGGTGTAAAAGTTCTACGTTACGAGATCAAGAACATCAACCCGCCACATGACGTCCTGAGTGCGATGGAGAAGCAGATGCGCGCCGAGCGAGAAAAGCGCGCCGTCATCCTGACGTCCGAAGGCGAGCGAGACGCCAAGATCAACGAGGCCGAGGGCGAAAAGCAGCGCGTCATCAAGGAGTCAGAAGCTGCCAAGCAGCAGCAGATCAACGAAGCCCAGGGCGAGGCCGAGGCTATTCTCGCGGTCGCTACGGCTACCGCTGAAGGCCTGCGTCGCGTCGCGACCTCGGTCGTCGCCGATGGTGGCGCCGAGGCCATGCAGTTACGCATCGCCGAGCAGTACATCGGCGAATTCGGCAACCTGGCAAAGACCGGTAATACTTACGTCGTGCCGGCGAACCTCGCCGACCTGACCTCAATGATGGCTTTGGCGACGGATATAGCCAAAGGCAAGGGCCATCAGGCGGTCGCTGAGTAGATTACAGCCTGGTCGGTCAGGCCTTGCGCCTGACCGACACCACGTTAGGGACCTGTTCGAGGCGCGTAATCGCCGTGCTCAAGGTCGGCAGGTCCTTTATCTCGATGCTGATGTCCATAATCACCTGCATGGAACGTTTGTCGGTGTGGCTCTTGAGATCCATCACGCTGGCGTCGTCGTCGGCCAGAACTGCCGTAATGTCCCGGATCAGGCCGTTGCGGTCGAACGCGTGTAGCGTCAGGTCGACAGGGTAAGCGCCCGCGTCCTGCTCGCCCCAGTTGATTTCGACCACTCGCTCCGGGTGTCGCTGGTTCAGGCTAAGGTAATTCCCGCAGTCCTGGCGGTGAATGCTCACGCCGCGACCCTGCGTGATGTAACCGACAATAGCCTCGGGTGGCACCGGGCGGCAGCAGCGCGCGAAGTTACACATGAGATCGCCCACGCCTGTGACGGCAATCGGACCCGACTTGCCGCCTTTCTTTTTCGCAGGCCTGCGCGTCCGTACGCGATCGGGTAACTCGTCGCCGCGCAGGTGTTGCAGCGCGGTTGCAATCGACGCCGAGGTCAGGTCGCCTGCACCGAGTGCGACACACAGGGCCTCTGTGTCCTTGTGCCTGAGTTGCGCGGCGATACGGTCAGTTGCCACATCCTTCACATTCAGCCGAGTCAGCTCGCGCTCGAGTATTTCACGGCCCTGGCGCTGGTGCTGGTCGCGGTCCTGGTGACGAAACCAGTTCCGCACCTTGGCCCTGGCCCGGGCACCGGCCAGGTAGCCGAGCTTGGGGCTCAGCCAGTCGCGGCTGGGTTTCGCCTGGCTGCCCGTGATGATCTCGATCTGGTCGCCATTCTCGACATGGTAGGTCAGGGGCACGATGCGGCCGTTGACCTTGGCGCCGCGGCAGCGATGACCGACCTGTGTGTGCACGTGATACGCGAAGTCCAGCGGGGTGGCGCCGGCCTGTAATTCGACGACATCGCCCTTGGGGCTGACGGCGTACACGCGGTCCTCGAAGAAATCGTCACGGATCTGGTCGAGCAGGTCGGCGCCATCGTCCGTCGGTTCGAGCAGCTGACGCAGAAACGTGATTTTCTGGTCGAATGCCGCGGGCGCACCGCCTCCCTCCTTGTAACGCCAGTGCGCCGCAACACCGAGTTCGGCGTGTCGATGCATCTCGAAAGTACGGATCTGTATCTCGACGGTCTTGCCTTCGGGCCCGACCACCGCCGTGTGCAGCGACTGGTAGTTGTTTTCCTTGGGATTGGCGATGTAATCGTCAAACTCGCCCGGGATATAGGACCAGAGGTTGTGCACCACGCCGAGCGCGGCATAGCAGGCACCGACGTCCTCGACCATGATGCGCACGGCACGAATGTCGTACAGCGATTCGATGCCACGGTCCTTGCGTTGCATCTTGCGCCATATCGAGTAGATGTGTTTTGGCCGCCCGGAGATCGTGGCTTCGATTCCCTGAGCTTCGAGTTCGCGTCTGAGCGTCTGCTGGAATTCGTCGATGAATCCCTCTCGCTCGCCGCGTTTCTCCTTGAGCGTGCGCGCGATCTCGAGGTAAGTCTCGGGCTCGAGATAGCGAAACGCCAGGTCCTCGAGTTCCCATTTGAGCTGCCAGACGCCGAGACGGTTGGCGAGCGCGGCATAGATCTCACGCGTCTCCAGTGCGAGTGCGTGCTGCACCTCCAGTGGTGCTTTCTTCGCTATACGCAGCCGATACAGTTGCTCGGCGATACGCACGAGAACGAGGCGCACGTCGGAGACCACGGCCAGGAGCATCTTCCTGAGTGCCTCTGATTGTTGAACCGCGAGCGCTTCGCCGGGCTGCCATTGCTCGGGCAGCGAGAACTGATTGAGTTGCTCTAAACCTATAATGAATCGAGAAATAGTCTTTAATTCATTGATTTGTAAGACTTGACGGCTAACAAGGCCATCCCTGTACAGTGGGTAAACGAGTACCGCCGCGCACAGGCTTTCGGGTAATCCGAGCGGCGCGACGATCTCCGCGATCCTGCGGCCTTCTTCGAGGGCACTCGCGAGCCCGTCTTTCGGGGGCAGGCTGTCCAGGTAATTCTGTACGGCCGCGACGGCGTCGGCTGTCTCGTTGCTTCGATGCTTTGTTTCCATGCTGTCTGCGGCCATTGTGGCGGCTTCCGAGGTGTGCCTGTCGCGGTAATACCCGTTATCATACGCGCAGTTTCGTTGGGCATGAAAAGCAGGACAACATGGCAGGACACAGTAAATGGGCCAATATTCAGCATCGCAAGGGCGCCCAGGACAAGAAGCGCGGCAAATTATTCACGAAGCTGATACGTGAAATAACCGTCGCCGCGAAAATGGGTGGCAGCGATCTGGACGCGAATCCCAGGTTGCGCCTGGCCGTTGACAAGGCCAAGGGTCAATCCATGCCCAAGGACAACATCGAACGGGCCATCAAGCGCGGCGCCGGTGAGACCGACGGCGCAGAATACATGGAGATTCGTTACGAGGGTTACGGGCCGGGCGGTACGGCCGTCATGGTCGACTGCCTGACCGATAATCGCAATCGGACAGTAGCCGAGGTTCGGCACGCTTTCACCAAGTTCGGTGGCAACCTTGGAGCCGACGGCTCCGTCAATTACCTGTTCAACAAGGTCGGCCAGGTCCTGTTTCCCGCGGGAGTCAATGAAGACACAATCATGGAGGCGGCCATCGAAGCGGGTGCCGAAGACGTCATTGTCGAAGACGATGGCTCTATCGAAGTGCTGACCGAGCCCGGTGATTTCGAACAGGTGCGGGACGGACTGGTCGGCGCCGGGCTCGAAGCCGAGACCGCACAGATCACGATGCGCGCGTCTACGAGTGCGTCGCTCGAGGTCAAAGAAGCCAGTTCGATGATCAAGTTGCTCGAGGTGCTCGAGGACCTTGACGACGTGCAGGAAGTGTACAGTAACGCTGACATCAGCGAAGACGTGCTGGCGCAGATCTGAGACAAACTTGAGCGACAAGCGACGCATTCTCGGTATTGACCCAGGTTCGCGAATGACGGGCTTCGGTATTCTCGACTTCGTGGGCGATAGCCCTCTTTATGTGGCCAGTGGCACGGTGAAGAGCCTGGACGGCGACTTTCCGGACCGACTGCGGCAGATATTCGAGTCGGTGAGAGGTATCGTCGCGGAGTACCGGCCCGATATCGTGGCCATCGAGAGCGTGTTCATGCACAAGAANGCGGGTAGCGCGCTCAAGCTCGGGCAGGCGCGTTCGGCCGCGCTGTGCGCGACCTTCGANTACGACCTCGAGGTTGTNGAGTATGCGCCGCGCGAGATAAAGCAGGCCGTCGTCGGTACAGGCTCTGCAACCAAGGAGCAGGTCCAGCACATGATCGTGTCCATGCTGAATCTCGCGGG
>Ga0055582_1000153_pt1 | contig 9643 bp, 8 predicted proteins | sample COG_11_FD_55052 | JGI IMG/M metagenome (GOLD analysis project Ga0055582, IMG submission 55052) | Pelagic marine sediment microbial communities from the LTER site Helgoland, North Sea, for post-phytoplankton bloom and carbon turnover... | ecosystem: Environmental > Aquatic > Marine > Neritic...
TTCGCCATCGAGCCCGTGCCCAGGTCGAAGAGGAACTTGTCGCCATTGCCGAGCTCGATCAGGAAGCAGCTTGCCGCCTGCCCGTGGCGCGCTGCGGGCATCCCTGTGCCGCAGGCGGTCATCCGAATCTCGTCCTTGCGCAGGTTCTCGGTGCCCGGATAGTAAACGTAGCGGTCCGGCGAGATGCCCGTCTTGGACTTCACCTCGCCGCCCGCCGCCTGCGCGACATGCGGCTCGTGAAAGCTCACGCCCATGAAGTAGCCAATCGTCATGGCAGCAAGCGTGAGCGCCAGTGCCCCTATTGCAGTTCGTCCTGTTCGCATGATGTCCTCCCGGAGTCATCGAGGCTCCCACCGTCGCTTGTAGAAATCAAGACACAAGTGTATGTTTTTCCCTGCCGTGCCCCGGAAGAAGTCACTCACCAAGGACGACTGGCTTCGAGCCGCCATGGAGCTTCTCCGAACGCGCGGAATTGGTGGCGTCCGGGTGCTCACCTTGGCGAAAAGATTGGGCGTCAGTCGCGGGAGCTTCTATTGGCACTTCGAGGACCGACAGGACCTGCTAACTTCGATGCTCGATTGGTGGGACCGCCAAATGACCGACACGGTAATCGAGCTCGGCAAGGCCGGGCACACTAGCCCCCAGAAGCGCCTGATGACGATCGCCGAGCACATCCTCGCAGCCGATCTCAACCGCTACGATCCGGCAGTTCGGTCGTGGGCCCTCGGCGATAAGAAGGCCAAGAAGGCACTGCGACGCGTCATCCGTAAGCGCCTCGACTACGTGTCCGGCCTCTTCGAGGAAGCGGGCTTCACGCCAGCCGAGGCGCGGGCCAGAGGAGATCTCTTGGCCGTCTACCTGATGAGCGAGTCGGTTATTCACATGGACGAGACGATAGACTCACGCCTTCGCTTAGTACGACGCCAGGTGCGTTCCCTCACCAGTTAGGAGAAATCCGATGAAGCCCCAAACGGCAGTTTTCGTTCTATTTGNCGTTTCGCTTGCTNTACCAAGCTCTGCTGAAGCCGACCCGGCTCAGGTCGAGGAGAGCGAGGAAGAAGTCGAAGAAGCGGAAGAGGGCCTCGGCGAGGAAGAGGAATACAAGAACGGTCTCATCTTCGGCTTCTCCCACATGTTCCACCTTCTTCGAGACCGAGGCACCGAGCTCGGCAACGCCCTCGGCCACAAAGAGAATCTGTACGGTTTCATGCTCGCGTTCGAACGGATTCTCCACCCGAACGTGTCGATCACTTTCGTGAAGCCGTTCTACTTCAATCGCGAACGCCTCGATTCGCCGTTCGAGATCCTGATCAACGGGCTCTACCGTAAGAACAAGTGGGAGCCGTTTGTCGCGGCAGGCGTCCTCACGAGCATTCGCGTATTCTACAGCGTTCGGGACGAAAACGGCGTAGCCGAGAAGGAGTTCTCGTTCGGGCTTCGCTTCGTCGCCGGCTTCAAGTACTTCGTCACGCCGCATTGGGCCGTTTCGTTCGAATTCGGTTACTCGTTCGTTCCAGGGAGCGACACCGTCGAACACGAAATCAGCGACTCGTACCTAGGGGCGTACTTCTTTTAGCCATGTCGCGGTCAAGGAACGCACGTAGAGTCGCTGCAGTCGGGACGCTCCTGCTGAGTGCCCTGTTCGCGGTTTCGGTGACGGCTTTGGTACTGAGCTCACCGTTGTACCTACTCGTAAGCTGGCTTGGTCTGGTGGTCTTGGTGGTCGGCGCCGCCAGAGCCGTTCGTTTTCGAGACGCACGACGGTTCGTGGGTGCGCTTTTGGCCATCGCAGGCTTGGTTGTCGCGGTCGTATCGATCGTTGCCGCCGGTGCAGGCTGGTCTCCCTACTGGGTTGCGGCTTTGCTGGTGTCTGGCATCGGCGCGGGCTTCACGGCCCGCATGGCCTTGCGGCACGAACGCCTTGCCGCAGCGCGCCTGCAAGCGAATCGGCCCGTGCTCATCGCGAACCCTTGGTCAGGAGGCGGCAAGGTNGAGCGTTTCAATCTCGTCGAGGAAGCCCGGGCGCTTGGGATCGAGACCCGTGTCATGCAAGAAGGCGACGACCTCGAAGCACTTGCGCGCGGTGCAATCGAGGCGGGCGTCGACGTGATCGGCATGGCTGGAGGTGACGGTTCCCAAGCCTTGGTGTCGAGCATCGCCGCAGATGCGGGCATCCCGTTCGTCTGCGTTCCGGCGGGCACCCGCAATCATTTCGCCCGAGATCTAGGATTGAATCGTGACGACGTGGTGGGTGCGCTCCGGGGCTTTCGAGGTGAAGTGCGCCGCATCGATCTGGCCGAAGTCAACGGACGAACGTTCGTGAACAACGTGTCCCTGGGCCTGTATGCCGAAACCGTGTCCAACCCCAAGTACCGAGACGCCAAGGCGGAGACGATGATCGCGACCTTGGAAAAGCTCGAGGAGTCTGCGAAGCGGTTCGACTTGCGCTTCAAAGGCCCCGACGACTTGGACGTGGAGAGTGTCGATCTGCTCTTGGTTTCCAACAATCCGTACGAGCTTCTAGGCCTACCCAACGATATCGGAAAGCGGGAGCGCATGGACGGCGGTAAGCTCGGCATCGTNACGCTTACGATTCGGAAGGATGCGGACTTCGCCGCACTCCTCACGGCCTATGTCGGGGGCTTCGTCGATCGTTTTCCCGGTTGGGGCCAATGGACCGCGAAGAGCTTCACAGTCGATTCAGCCAACCTCGTGCACACGGGCATCGACGGAGAGTCCATCGATCTCACGCCACCGCTGGAGTTCAAAACCCGCCCCGGTGCCCTCGTGGTGGGCGTGCCGGAGGGGACGCCTAGCGGACCCGAGCTCGGCTTCGTAGCGCGGCCAAGGCATCTCACAGACCTTTGGGCCATCGCCGTGGGTCGCGACCCGTCGGACCGAGCTTGAGGTCGAGACCCATCCGTTTTGGCCTAGGTCGCCTTGNCGTGCGCGGACGAGCATCTCGAGCATCTCGCGGGGGAGGGCGTCGAGGAATCGCCTCCNGCCCTCGGAGAAACGCTTCATGGTTCGCGACTTCAACCGTGTGGAGAGCCGCAACATTCGATACAGCAGCTCGGGGGATTGGGACACCACGTGGCGATACCGCAATCGACTCGAGGTTCAGGTCGCCGTCAATCACGACCACCTCGCGGACGACCACACCTTCTACCTGCTCGCGGACGCCGAGGCCTTCATCAATCTCGGTCGGGCCGCCGAGGAGCGGTTCAACGACAATTGGCGGATTCGCAGCGGCCTCGGGTACCGCCTGAGGTACCAGTGGCGNTTCGAGCTTCTCTACACCTTGCAGCTCTCGAAGGACACGCTGCTCGCGAGCTTCGAAACNTCGAACCACATTCTGCGTCTGCGCCTCAAGTTCTATCCCAAAGGCTCTCCCAAACAAGCGATCGCCGCCAAGCGCGCACGAAACTAGCCCACAAGTCGAGTCTTAACACCTTCGCAAACGGGTCTGACCCCCTTCTTGNGCAGACACTTGTGTATGGCAGCTTCCGGGTAGTTGGAGTAGAAGGGGGTCATGAAGCCTGGGTTCTTGTTCTTGCTGGTGGTGGTATGTGCTTGTGCCTCGCGCGGACCTGGGGCCGACGAACCCTGCTCCACATACTCCGTCGACGATCGGGGGTTCAAGTTCAAGCCCCAGCTTGCCAACGTCGAGGTGCAGTGGTTCGAGGAGTGGACGTCGAGGTTTGGAGAGACGCTNCCTGAGCCGCTGCCACCTCAAGAGAACTGGCAGCACCCGATTCTCTCGAATCGCTATGCCGGCACGATGCACGAGGACAGCTTCGCCTCTGACGTGAGTCATTTTCCCGGGCCGGTACCCTCGAACACGCAGGTCGGCTATTTCCACGTGCTCGAGAAGGGCAAGCGCCTTTCCGGAATGGCGCCGCTCTTCACGTTTCTCGACGACGAGACCGTCGTCACGATTTCGTTTGGGCGCGACGCCGCGACGCTACTCGTGATCGATATCTCGGGGCCGCCGCCTCGAATCATTGACTCCGTCGACATCCCAGGGCGGGGTTACAAGATGCGCCAGGTTGCTGGGAGCAAAGGAAGGCGCGCGGTCTTTCGCGACACTTCTGGCGGCGCGTACTCGTATCTCGACGCGACGGGTCACGTATACGTCCCCGGTGCAAACGACACGATCATTCGAATCCCCATCCGGGATCGACGGGTCGTCAAGGATGAGATGCTCTATCTCAACCTTGGGCTCGAGGTCGAGAAGGGAACCATCGTCGAGGAGATCCTCGACAAGAAGCCCAAGGCCAACAAGCTCACGGCGATCATGCCCGACGCAGACGGGCGGGTGTGGTTCACCTCGAAGTTCGGGGTGGTCGGCGTGATCGATACGCTGGGCCCGAAGACCGAGGACGGCTGCCCGATGATTTACTCGACCGCGATTCAGCTCTTCGCAACCGAGGCCAAGATCCGGCAGCTGTTCGATCCGCTTCCGGAAGGGGCTGAGGAGTTCTTCGAGAAGCTGAAGAAGGCGGAGGCCGAGCAGGACATCGACGAGTTCCCCGAGCTTCGAGCCGAGTTCCGCAGCCTGTTCCTAGGCAAATCGGACTTCGCCGAACAGATTCAGAACTCGTTTTCGGTGGGTCCGGACGGCGTCTACATCGTTTCGAACGTCGCGCTCTACAAGCTTCGATTCAACGCCGAGACCAAGAGGATCGAGCTCGACTCCAGGTGGGAGAAGACCTACCCGCAGGGCGACTTGATCTACGACAACGATCACAAGATCAAGCCTGGCCACCTCAACGACGGAAGCGGCACGACCCCCACACTCATTGGGGATCGCTTCGTAGCCATCGTCGACAACGGTCCCCAGTCGGTGCACCTGAACGTGTTCCGCCAAGATGACGGATCCCTCGTCAGCAAGCTGCCCCTGTTCGAACCGGGCGAGGGCGCGGTCGAAAACTCGGTCGTTGCCTACAAAGACCACCTCGTCGTCGGAAACACCTACGGCTATTTCGATCCGTTCAAGGAAAACGACACGGCTGGCGGTCTCATGCGTTTCGACTTCGACGCGACCAAGGGCACCTACGTCGCGCGGGAAGGCTGGCCCGCGGCCGGGCACATCGATGCGAAGACGGCGACGCCCAAGCTCTCGACCCCGCGCGGCCTGATCTACGTCTATCAGCGAGAAGGAGAGCCTACAAACGGACACAATGACTGGGTGCTCACCGCCATCGACTTCCGCACCGGCTGGCGCGTGTTCAAGATCAAGGGCTACTTCAATAAGGGCGAGTTCGATGACAGCGTCAGCCGCATCGTGGAGCGGGCCGCTCTTGGCAAGGGCAACTACGACCGCAAGGTGTTCAACAACATCTGGGGCACGTTCACCTTCGGGCCGGACAACACGGTCTACCTCGGCGCTTACCGAGGCTTTTTGAGATTCTGGTCGGATACCGACATGCCGTAGGTTCCTCGTCGACTATTGCCCATCAACACACCGGTGCCATGCCTTGCGAAGTGGTAGTTTGGCCACTGCTTGAAAGAGCTAGGCTGGGTATGCTAATCCACGTTGCCTGTGCAGCCCTACTAACCCTGAACGTCTTGTTCGCGTTCATACCGGACGTTCAGGCTCAACCAGAGTCGAAAATCGTCGACTCCGACGGTGACGGCCTCGCCGATGTGGAAGAGGACGTAAACCGAAACGGCAAGCGGGATCATGGCGAAACGGATCCCTATGTTTTCGACACCGACGGTGATGGCACCGGTGATGGAGAAGAGCGTAGCATCGGCACCGACCCCGCGCACAACGGCGTGATCGACTTCCCCGAGCCGATGGTCTTCGACATGGTTCGCGGGCTTGGGGCGGAGCAAGGGGAGATCGAGGCAAACGTGCTGGTGCTCGTTCCCACTTCACCTGCGGAAGCGATATGGGCCCCCGAGCTCGAAGCCGCCGTCATCGACAACTTCGCGCTCGAGCTCGAAGCCGGCTTCGTCAACCTCGACTTCGAGCTGATCAAGCTCGCTCTCCAAGGCACGGTCGGCATGAACGATGATCGGGGTCTCGGACACGGCATTCAGGGGTTGTTCGAGTATCTGCCGGATCCGAAAGTCTTCCTTGCCACTGCGCTCTATGTCCTCGGAGCTCGTCTAGGCGAGCGGGTCAGCCTGGTATCGCTGATCGGTCCGGCCGTGGAGACGCACGTCGACGGGAGCGGAACCGATCCGGGCGTCTTCGTCAACTTCACCTTTTTCTGGGCGCCGCACCCGCGTGTGGTGGTCGGGAGCGAGCAGAATTTTGAGTGGTTCCCCAACCTCTATCTCGTTCGCGTGATGCCGCAGGTACATTGGCAGATCCATGCGCGCTTTCAGTGGCAAGCNGGCTTTGGCTTTCGGCACTTCGACGGCAAGAGCTCCGCCGAAGCCTCCACCCGTCTCATCGTCGAGTTCTGAACCGACGAGGAGCACTGAAGGCGGGTTTCTAGTTCCGGTCCGCGGGGTTGAGATCTGGATTGCTCTTGCGAGCCAAGGCGCGAGAGTCGGGGGGCGGCTTGATGACTTTCGGCATTCGGTCGTCGCCTGTGATCAGGCGAGCGCCGCGGGCTCCCGTGAAGTAGAGCCAAACCCATTCGACGAACACGACCAGCTTTCGTCGGAAGTCGATTAGAAACAGAATGTGAAGCACAGCCCACATCAGAAACGCAAGCACACCCCCGAACCGGAGCTTGCCTATTTCGACGACCGCATGGTTGCGGCCGATGATCGCCATCGAGCCTCGGTCTNGGTACTGGAATGCTTTTCGCTCCGGGGCTGGTCGGCTTTTCTGTCGTGCCTTGATTTCGGCGGCAATTGTCTCGCCGGCAAACTTGCCGCCCTGAAGCGCACCCTGAGCTACCGGGGGCACCGGCTGGCCGGTCTTTGCGTCGACTCGATGAGCCAAGTCCCCAGCAACGAAGACGTTGGGGTGTCCGGGGATGGTGAGATCTTCGCCGACGATCACGCGTCCGGCGCGGTCGAGCTCGGTGCCCAGCGCCTCGCCCAATCGACATCCTTTGACGCCGGCAGCCCAAATGACGTTGTTCGCATCGATCCGGATCTCNCCGTCGGGCGACTCCGCGGTCAGGCCTTTCTCATCGACATCGGTCACNCTCGTTNGGAGCTGCACCTCGACCCCTAGGCCTTCGAGGTCCCGCTTCGCCCGTTCCGACAGGTCGGGATGGAACGGCGTCAGAACCCGATCGGCGAAGTCGAGCAGGATGATGCGCGCGGTCCTCGTGTCGATCGAGCGAAAGTCTTTCCTCACCGTTTCGGCGATCTCGGCAAGCGCGCCGGCCATTTCGACGCCTGTTGGGCCCGCCCCGACGATGGCAAACGTCAGTGCCGCCCGCTTGGCGGCCTTGTCCTGTTCGAACTCCGCCTGCTCGAAGGCCAACAGGAAGCGCGCGCGGACGTCGATCGCTTCATCGATTGTCTTCATCCCCGGGGCGTGCTTCTTCCAACCGTCGTTACCGAAATAATTGGTCTCTAAGCCGGTCGCGAGGACCAAGTAGTCGTACGTATACGGCTCGCCGCCCAACATGATAGTTTGCGCATCGATATCCACACCGTCGACTTCCTTCATCAGGACCCTGCAGTTCGTCTGTTTACTGAGGACACTTCGAATCGGTGCGGCAATGGTCCCAGGGTGCAGAGCTGCCGTCGCCACTTCGTAGAGGAGCGGTTGAAACAAGTGATGGTTGTGCTTGTCGATGACCACGACGTTTGCTTCGGCACGACGAAGGGCTCGTGCAGCGGCAACGCCTGCAAATCCTCCGCCAACGATGATCACACGTGGCTTAGCGGGATCCATGCCTTCTCCTCACAAAATCAGATGATTATCACTAGTCGAAGTTGATCGTCTCGCGGGTGGCCTGGCGCGCGAGAGCCGCTCGGCCCACACGCTGGACCCCTAGCACGAACGCGGCGGTCCTCAGGTCCACCGACTTCTGGTTCGCGACGTCCCGAACCGCGGAATAGGCGCGGACCATCACCTTTTCGAGTTCGTCGTTCACTCGATCGAGCTCCCAGCGAAACTGCTGGATGTTTTGCGCCCACTCGAAGTAGCTGACCGTCACCCCGCCGGCATTGGCCAAGATGTCGGGCACGGTAAGGACGCCGCGGTCGCGCAGGATCTCGTCTGCCTTTGGCGTGGTGGGGCCATTGGCTCCTTCGACGATCAGGGTTGCTCGCACGTCAGAGGCATTGTCTTCCGTGATGGCGTCTTCGAGGGCTGCAGGGATCAATACGTCCGCCGGCCAGGTGATCACGTCCGCACCGTTGAATGGCGCGCCCCCTGGGAAGCCATTGACCGTCCTATGTTCGGTGGTCCAAGCCATCAGCGCCGGGACATCGAGGCCGTCCTTGTTTTCGACCGCACCCAAGTGGTCGGCAACCGCAACAAGCTTCCCACCCTGCTCTGCGATCAGGCGGGCGGCATGGCTCCCGACGTTGCCAAAGCCCTGCATGGCCACGGTCACGTCTGCGATGCTCTTGCCTTGGTCCTTCAGTGCCTCGCGCAGCGCGTACATGACGCCGCGCCCGGTCGCTTCATCACGCCCGAGCGAGCCGAAGAGATCGACGGGCTTCCCGGTGACAACGCCCGGCGAAAACCCGTAGTGGCGCGAGTACTCGTCCATGATCCAACCCATCACCTCCGCATTGGTGTTCACGTCGGGTGCGGGGATGTCGAGCGTAGGTCCAATGGTCCCCTTCAGGCGCTCGACGAAAGTGCGGGTAACCCGATCGACCTCCGTCTTGCTCATGGTTCGTGGGTCGCAGTTGATCCCACCCTTGCCGCCACCGAATGGGACCCCGGCAATCGCCGTCTTCCAGGTCATGAGGTTGGCCAACGCCGAAGCATGGTCCTCATCCATGTGAGGGTGGTAGCGAAGGCCTCCCTTGTAGGGACCACGCGCGTTGTTGTGTTGGGTGCGGAAACCAACATAGTGAATCAGCTTCCCTGCGTCGTCCTCGGTGACGATCTCGACTTTCACCACGCGGTGAGGCGTGAGGATCATCTCGCGAATGCGGTCGCTTAGGTCCAGTACGTCCGCGGCCTTGTGGAAGTAGTAATGGCTTTCTTCGAGCATGGGCCCGAAAGACTATCCCATTGAAGGCCGGATCGCGAGAGGGCTACGCCGCCTTTTCGTCGCGCAGCCTTCTCAGTGCGGCGACGAACACCTTTGAACGACGGGCGCTTGATTCAGTAGCTAGCGGATCAAGCCCTCTTCTCTGAGCTTGCTCGCGATTACTTGGGTCAGGGAGCTGATGCCGTCCTCGATGGAATCCGGATTGACCGTGTCGGAGCGTCCGGACCAGACCAAGCCGCCGTCGCTCACCGCGTAGAGGTTCGTTTCGAGACGGTAGGTGGTCGTTCTCTCATAGTAACCGGGCTCGTGAACGGTTTTGTAGCTTCCCTGGTAGTAACCCTCGAACATTCGAGCGCGCTGCACTCTGTATGTGCGGCCCTCCACGTAGTGCTCCTCCTCGTCTACGCTCATCAAGCGTGTGACCAACACGCCATCGAGCTCGTCTGCGCCTATCGCGGCACGAATCTCTTCCTCCGTGAGAAGGCGATCCTGAGGTAAGCTCTGCCAACTCGCCTGCGCGTACGTGCTGTCGTGGCCAAGCACTTTCG
>Ga0055582_1000160_pt1 | contig 9578 bp, 12 predicted proteins | sample COG_11_FD_55052 | JGI IMG/M metagenome (GOLD analysis project Ga0055582, IMG submission 55052) | Pelagic marine sediment microbial communities from the LTER site Helgoland, North Sea, for post-phytoplankton bloom and carbon turnover... | ecosystem: Environmental > Aquatic > Marine > Neritic...
CGGGCGATCCAAACGACCTGGCGCCTCCGAATTAGCGCTCCAAACGGCATCTCTATCACCAAACTGACCGGCCGCTTCTGGCCGAACTGAGACGGTGGGTTGGAGCTGAATCGAGCGGCCGCTTTCCCCCTGGAAGCCGCCAGTCGTATGATTTCAGGTAAACTTTCCGCTGATGACCCANTGCAGACGTTCAAGATTAGGGCGTTATTCTCCATTTATGAATAAGAACTACAGTTAGGTGCACTGCGATGCCCTGTCTAATCACGAGAACAGTTCAGACGTGAAACTAGCCGAAGCCAGAAAATTCGCGCTTTCGTTACCTGAGGCTAACGAACAGCCACATTTCCAGTACAGCTCATTTCGGGTGAAAGGGAAGATCTTTGCGACGGTGCCAACAGATAAGAATCACCTGAACGTTTTCGTTGACGATGAGCGACGTGAGTTAGCTATGTCGATGTTTCCGGACGCGTACGAAAAGCTTTGGTGGGGGAAAAAGGTGGTTGGAGTCACTGTACTTCTTTCTGCAGCGGACGCTTCCGACGTTCAGGACCTGCTCCACTCTGCTTGGAAGCGTAAAGCCCCAAAGCGAGTTGTCGAGGCGAATTCGAAGTGACTCGGAGTCGTGGACCTAACAATGCGCTTCGTTGATGCTTTAAACGGCTGCTTCTGGCCGTTCTGAGTCGGTGGCGTGGAGCTAAGTTGACCGACGGCTTTGCACCTGGAAGGGGCCAATCGCCTGATTTCAGGTAGACTTTCTGCTGATGACCCGAAGGAGGCCCTCAGCGATTCCGTGTATGACTGACCTACAAACGGAAATTCCTCTCTCCGGTGGACGGGTAACACGCGGTGTTGTTCGTGTTGGAGACACGGTCAGGAAGNCAGTTACGGAAAACTCCGAGTTTGTGCGCAGTCTCCTTGAGCACCTTGCGAGCAATGGGAGTGACTTCAGTCCCAGCTTCTTGGGTGTTGACGAAAGTGAGCGCGATGTTCTCACTTTCATTGAGGGCGACGTACCTGAGGAGCTTGCTTATTTCGACGAGAAAACACTCCGAGCTGCAGCGATTCTAATCCGCAAATTTCATGATTTGAGTTCCGAATTGGTGGCTACGGACGCTGCCAGTAATATCGAGGTCGCTTGCCACAATGACCTTTCGCCCTGCAACTTCGTATTCCGCAGTGAGACGCCAGTGGCGATTATCGATTTCGATGCCGCTGCTCCGGGGTCACGCGCTAACGATCTCGGTTATGCGGCCTGGCTTTGGCTGGATTTGGGTTCGCTGGACATAGATGTTTCGGATCAGCAACGCCGGTTGGCGATGTTTCTTGAGGCCTATGGGGTGACGAGTCCCAAATCGGTTCTTGAATCTATGCTGGAGCGACAAGCACTTCTGATTGAAGAGGGTCGGAGAAATGGAGATGACTCACTTTCGGCGTGGGCAACCAACTGTAGGAACTGGACTCGACAGAATCTGGAAACGCTACGCAACGCCTAATTCATTCACGAGGTGAACGACCGCAGTTGGCCGAGAGCCGCCACTCAGGTGTTTTGGGGTAGGATGACTCCTACTGACCCAAAGGCGACATTCGAGAGTTGATACGAAAAAAGCTTGAACCGTTAGAGTCAAGGGGCTACTGGACGGCGATCCTGCTTTTCGAGTTGTGGTCGGCGTTCGCTGGATTCTCGCTCGGCTTTCAGAGTCTCGGGGTGGCAGGGTTCTTCATAGGCTGGAATGTCGTTCGGCTGTACCTGTCCCCCTTTCTGCGATTCGCATTGATGCGCAGCCTACCGTTCTTGGCAGCAATTGCAGGAGTATTCGCCTTGGGAGTGTTTATCTCGGTCGGACCCGAGATCGACGACAAACGGTTCATACTTACAGTATCCGTACTCTTGGGAATGCCAGCAATTGGGTTATTCCATCTCTGGAAATTGCCGCACTTCGAAGCTCTTATTGCAGAGTTCGAGGCAACCCGGGACTAACACTGGTCAGTTTGCGATGGCTGCTTCTGGCCGCTCTGAGACGGTCGCGCCGCTTCACTTCGACTGACTGCTTAGCACCCGGAAGCAGCCGCTCACCGTAACTGAGCTATAATTTCCGCTGATGACCCCAAACAGCCGGTCAAGAGACTGTTGATCTGAACAAGAAAGTCTTACAAATCACGATTTCGGCGATAGGCCTTGTCGCTTTTCTCGCTGTGTTTGCGTACTCATATTTCAGGTCAGTCGACCTTTCCAACCAGTTTGATGAAATCGCACAAACCGCCTCGAAGAAATGCGAAACCTCAACTGAAACTCAAGGGTGCCCGGCTAGCGGCCCGATCATATCCGCCCCGTACTTCATCAACGGCGTAATTCAGGGGTATCTGGTCTACCCTGGTGAAGACCATGATCTATTCGACTCGACAGGGCTAGAATTTGGTGACCTAGTGACAGCCGTCGAGGGGCAACCCCTGACCAATGTGGAATTAGCCAACCAATTTCTAGAAAGCCTAATCAATGGGAAACCTACTGAAGTTACGGTGGAGAGAGACGGCGCGACCAAAGACATAGAGCTTCTAGGTGACTAGCAGCCTATTGAACGACTGCAACTGGCCGTATTGAGACGGTGGGTTGGAGCTGAGAGGAGCGGCCGCTTTACCCTCGGAAGCCGCCAGTCGTCTGATTTGAGGTAATATTTCCGCTGATGACCCGGACCAGTCGTTCGCGAATTTCTCAAATCCGATTAGATGATTGACCACCAGACCGCCCCCTATCCGCTGATTCTCGCGACGTTCGTTCTTGTAACGATCGTTTGTCTGATCTTCTTCGTTCGATCAGTGCAGCGGTCCGGCTCGAACCGATCCCGAATTCGTTTAGTCATAGTGTGGTCGTTGATCTGCCTTGCTCTGCAAGTCGTGATGCTTGGGCTCCCGTGGCATTGGAGCGTCTTAAGCCTTATAGGTAAGCTGGTCGCGGAATTCGTCGGCACTATCGTCGTCTTCGTTGCCTCTGCTTGGGCAGTTTGGTTCGCCAATAAGCGGGAGATCAAGGCGCCACTTCCCGCTCTTTATGGGGTTTTGGCAGGACTTTTAGGGATCGCTCCGTCGATGATTGTTGGCCTTTTCCTGGCTTGCGCACTTACACGCGATTGCGTTTAGATCGCATCTCGAGCGGCTGCTCTTGGCTGTGATTTCAACCGGTCAGCACTTCCCTAAAGCAGACGCTCGAGCGGCAGGTATCGGGATAAGCAGACGTTCAGCCTGAGTGGCAAGAAAGGGTCAGAACTTGCCTCTGACTAGATGAACCCCAGCGAACCCGCCCATGCAACAAATGCCAGTCCTGCGATCGCCACCAGCGAGTAGTGGATACGCGCCGCAGTTCCCCACCAGCGTGAGCGCCATGCAGCGACGGCACATGACGCCGTGACCAGGGCCGCCAATAATACCGCCCAAGGCAACAAGAATATCGAGGCGTGTCCGACCGGCAAGCCAAACGCTAACAGGTACGGGTTATCCGACAGGGTGCCAAATACCGCCAATGCAAGTAGGCCCAAGAACCCCAGCCCCAGTGACGCGGTCAGTGCGGCCACCCATCGCGCCCGCCGCGCAGCCACGGGATGTTCAACCNTGCGACCACGCAGGCGCCGCCATAGCCAGCCCAGCGGCCAGACAATGAGTACTGAGGCCAGTAACAACACCATTGCCCCGAGCGCCAGGATCGGAGCCGGCATTCCGTTGCCACTGGCCTGGGCCATAAACCGGGAGATGCCGGGCGTCACATGCACCTGTGTAATGAACTGGGGTGCCGGGAGCTCCCCCACACATTTGGTCGCTAGCTCCTTCCCAGGATCGGCGAGAAACCGTGCGGCCAGGTCTTGGGTGCATTCCCGGGTCGTAATCGCGGCATGGCCCTCTCCAGGCACCACGACCAGAGTACTGTTGGGTAGCGTCTCCATTGCCAGTCGGGCATTGGCCGGTGGCGTAATCGGGTCGTAATCGCCCGTGATCAACAACGTTGGTACTTCGCTGTAGACGGGTTCGCCGAATGCGGGGGCTGCGCGCTCCCCGTGCCAGGCTTCGCACAGTACCGAGGTGTTTCTGCCTTCGGTCCACACGCCCAGCTCGGGATGGGCGGCCCGGTCCGCTGCTAATTCCCCCGGCGTGGCTCGCCCAAAACCCTCGTTACATTGGACCGCAAATAGTAGTCCCTGACTCATGCCGTGCGGATCTTGCACCAACCCATCAGCCAAGGCGCGCAATACGTCTTCGTTCCTGGCGTTGACCTCCCGCACCAGCAACGGGAACACTTCGACGAAGTCGCCGTCGTAGAATCCCTGGAACACTCCTGCCGCGATGAGCGATCCATCCACCACGATGCGTCCTTCGGGGAATCGAACTATATCGGCCATGGCAATCTCGATAGGGTCGGCCTCAAGATCGGCCAGCATGGCGAAAAACTCCTGTTCGAGCTGCGGGAAGGTCGCTTGACATGCGGTATCTGCTGCACACCGATCGAATGCGAGACGCAAGGAACGAGCGAAGCGTACATGGTCGTCAACCTCCGGGCCGTTGGGAGGGTACACGGAGTCGATGATGNTGCTGCGTATGCCTTCGGGGGCCTCGCGCAGCGTGACCAGAGCCAGGCGCGTGCCGTAGGAAATGCCAAAAACGTTCCACTCTTCGATTCCCAGCGCACGCCGCAGGTCTGCCAGGTCGTGAGCACTTACGTTGCTGTTGTAGTGTGCGAAGTCGATGCCTTCAGCCAGCATCTTGTCGCGGCAGTCTTCGATGGCCGCGAGTTCCTGTCGATGCTGTTCGTTCGGAGCCAGCCCCTGGAATGCCGTGGTGTACAAGGCCAGGTTCAACTCGGTGCAGAATGCCGGGTCAGAAAAACCTGTACCGCGCTGATCATAAAATACGAGGTCGCGATCTTGCCGGTAGCGGTGCCAAAACGAACTACTCATTCGCCAAGGTACGGACCTGAGCGAGGCTTCGCCCGGACCCCCTGAAAGGAAGACGAGCGGGTCTGGCTCTGGGCTTTTTGAAAACGACTCGAGGATGGCCACGGCCAATCGCAGCTTTCGGCCTTCCGGTTTGGCTCGGTTTTCCGGCACCTCGACGTAACCGCATATCAGGCCTGTCGTGTCGTTCGGCACCTCGAACGGACAGTCCGCTGGCTCGAATGTGGGGGTGGCGGCCATCAAGAATGAGGACAGAGACAACAATAGCCCGGCGAGTATGGATCGAGTCAGAATATGCATCGGCCAACCATACCCCAAATGCCCGTGCAATCAGAATGGGGTTTTTGGAGTGGCAAGTTCTGACCCAAAGTCTCCGCTCATGACCTAGCGCTTGTCACGCAAAGTGACGGAGTTAACCTGTCGACCTAATGATTGGTGTGAGCCAAGAATCAACACGTTACGGCATCAAAAGTGACAGAGTTAACTTCCCCGGTTCAGCTCGCTGCGTGCTAGCAATACGAAATTCCTCTCCTATACTGAAGTGCACACAACTAAAACAAGAAAAGGACTTAATCATGCTAAAGAAAATCATGTTGGCCACCGTAACATCGGTATTCCTGCTTCTTTCGGTCGCTGTCCATGCAGAGCCGGTCACGATCGTGTTCTCCTGCAAATTGAATGATGGCAACACCAAGGAAGACGCTATGGCCGTCAATGCCAGATGGCTCAAGTGGGCTCGCTCAACGGCCGGTTCCGACGAGATCACGAGTTCCTACGTCTCGACTCTCATCGGCGACCTCGGCGGTTTCATGTGGGTTGACACCTATCCGGATATTGCGACCTGGGGCAAGATTGCCGACGCCGACTCCGAGTTCGACGCTGAATTCGACGAAGTCTCGACGTGCAGTGGTAACCGCATGTACCGGGCCGAAGAGACCGTGCCCGCTAAGTAGTCAGGCGCGCAACGACCCCAGGCATACTCCGGGGTCGTTGCCTCACTCAAGTGCTTCGGCAAGCGCCGAACATACAAGGAAATTCTATCGCATCAGTGAAATCAGGAATTTGAGCCGAACCCCGTTGCAGACGGCATGCGTTGTGATGTTCGATAAAAACAACGGCCACTATCGATGAAAGCTGACATTCACCTATGAAAAAGCCGCACCCTTATGAATGCAGCCTTCTTGATGGAGCCTGACGGCTCGCTCCCCTGTTAAGGTTAATTGTAAGATTTTTCGGGCATTAGGTCGAATGCCTGGCAGTAAATCCCGATCTGGCGCGGATTCCTCGTCGTCCACTAACGTCCGGGATCGGCTTCTCGCATGGCCTGGCAAACAATTTCGAGGCATCGACGAAGGCGCTGATCCACGCTACTGGCGGTCGCTTGTGGCCGTGAGCGGACGAAAAACAAACTAAGCACCCGACAATAAGAAGAGCCTTCAGGCGAGGGCTCTCTTGACGATTTCCCCTTTGGTGCGTTAGTGCCGCTCATCGGCTGTAGGCAGGCAATAACACTCGATACCGGATTGCTGCTCAAAACACCTCTTGCGCTGCCCGACCGGGCAACCAGGAGCTGTTGATTCAAGGCGTTCCTTTATCAGTTCCTCACGCCGTTCAACGGCGCTCCAGTCGCCGGTGATATTCGCTTCGTCTTCAAGCTGTTCGAGCGTCGGCCTTGACACGCAACCGGCGACGACCGCCAACGTAAACAGTATTGCGAGTTTCACCTGAGTTTCCATCGCAAATTAGTACTTTGTCTCTATCTTCCTCACTGTTGTCAGGCACAAGCAGTTTCTTATTGAGTATAGTCCAAGTATCGCAGGGCAGCTTCCGACCAGAAGCGGTCGTTCAGCCGCCCATCAGTCGAGCAGCTTCTTCAAAGGTGGCGCCTACAGGTGTGCATCCCGGCAGGTCGGGATGCGCAATAACTCAGCCATAGCTAAACACGTCGAGTTTGTTGCCATCCAGGTCACGAAAGTAGGCTGCGTAGAAGCCGTCGCCACCTTCGGCGCGCAAGCCAGGAGGGCCTTCGTCGGAGCCGCCGAGTTCAATTGCCTTCTTATATATCCGATCAACCTGGTCGCGCGAATCGGCCGCAATGCCGGCCATAGTGCCATTACCTACCGTCGCCGGTTGACCATCGTAGGGCTTCATTATGCAGAGCATCGGTTTGTCCATTGCTGCGGCCCATGCATAGCCTCGCTCGGCAAATTCCATCATGCGGGTGACGCCCATTTCGGCAAGCAGTTCATCGTAAAACGCCGTGGCGCGAGCGAGGTCATTGGTGCCAAGAACAACATATCCAATCATCTGGATCTCCTTCGGGGGTAGTTACTGTGTTTGATTATCAAGCTGGGGATTTGCTGCCGGGATACCTTCAGATCGTCCCTTGCGGACTTCATGGATAGTCTGGCCGATCGCCACGAGCCTGGGCATGCAAATTCGTTACCCACTCGCCAGATCGTAGAGCACGTACGCCAACACTATGAGCCCAACAATAATGTACTGGAGTCTATTCCAGAACCGCTCGCGCTTCAGTGGAAGGGGCAATCCCGTGTCGTGGCCGACATCGGCGCCGATTTCCGTCGGATCGATATCAACCGACCCCGGGTAATCGTCGAGGCTTACGTAGACCTCGCCCTCGTCACCCTGAACGGTTGCTCCAAGTTGATCTGCAATGTGCAGCATCTTAGCCAGCGTTTTCCTGTCGGGATTCCTGGTATAGATATTGCCCTCTGACCAGTCAAGCCAGGGTGAGTAGTTGGGAGATGTCGGGCCCCACACGGCAAACAACGGGCCATTCTGACCGTCAATTACAAGCTCCGCGTCTTGCTCGATCAGGTGTAACCACTCCGCCTGGGTAATTCTGTGCCCTTCATTTTCAGCCCAGAATTCGGCGCGTGTAATGTGCAGCTCGTATCCCATTTCTCCGCACGGTCTGTACCAATGCTCAGAATACCCGCTTTCGGTCAAGAGCCGCTATTTACCTATGAAAAAGCCGCACCCCTATGAGTGCGGCTTTCTCGATGGAGCCTGACGGCTCGCTCCCCTGTTAAGGCCAATTGTACCGGTTTTTCCGGCATTGGGTCGAATGCCGGTCCGTCAATTTGAGCCATCGACGAAGGCGCCTGTGCGGACGGTGCGAGGCGTGTTTGCTAGCGTGAATTCGGTTTAAATGATTTCGACTTGTCGAAACTACCGGAATTGTACGGATCGACGCCGTCGGGTTCATCCGGGTCTATGGCCGCTGTCCGAATTGTGTCACCCACGTGCTCGTAGTAACTGTCTTCATGCACGGAGAACGGATCTTCGTCGTCGGCAAAGTCGTCCGCTCGACGGCTTTTCAAGTTCCGGCGCTCCTCGCCATCGGGGTTCTTCTTATTTGACAAACCTTGATCTGAGGCGCGACGCGAATCGTTTCGACGATCCTTGTAGTGCTGGTAGCGGCACTCGCATTCATCGGGCCGATCGCATTCCTTTAGCGGCAACAAGGGCGCCTCAGCGGAGAGATGCCGCTCAAATTGCCTGTCCAGCGCGGCCGGGCAGGAATTCCTGGTACAGTAAATCGCTACCGCATGATAGGGCGAGACGCTTTCTTTCTCTGCCTTTTTCGCGAATAGTCGCGTGAACCAGCGGCGAGGTCTGACTGGCTTCATCGGATTAAGCCTCAACTGTGGTCCCCCAAGGGTACGCAGGTCGCCTGGCGTGTTCCGTGATCGGCCTCACACCCCGCAGTCGACGATCCTGAGTGGTATCCGGGCCGTCGGCCCTGCCCAGGACGTGACGCACATCATCGCCCCGAAGGCTCATTCCTCGTAGTCTTTGGCGCTCTACGCTCAGCGCTCACGCACGAACAATGCGTCGCAGGAGAACAAGGTGAAAGCACTATTATTGATAGCTTGCATGATGCTTGCAGGCCTCCCGGTTGCCAACGCCGAAGTTTACAAGTGGGTGGACGAGGACGGCAACGTACACTTTACCGACACGCCCCCACCGAAGCAGAAAACCGAAGAAGTCAAGATTCAGCGTGCCGCAACACCAACCCCACAGGCTGCCGGCTCCGTTGCCGAGACGGAATCGGAGGCGGAAGAAGATGCCGCGGAAGAGCCGAGCGATCGGGAGCTCTGTTCCAATGCGGTCCGCAACCTGCGCCGATTTGTTCCGGCCTGGGAGAGAAAGATCAAGGCCAAGATGCCGGATATGGCTCCAGAGGAGCGAGAAGCGGCGGAACAATCTCTGGTGCAGTTGAAGAACAATATGCGCCGGCTAAATNCTGGTGTGNGCCAGTGCGTCAAGGAGATGGATAACTCGGTCCATCGAGGCAAGACTGAATGCATNGCGAACGCCCAAAACGACACCATGGCAATGTTCTGCGTAATGTAAACGCAAATCGCGTGTAAGACAGAAATTGGTCGCTGTGTTCTACGGGCGACGTGCGGCCCCGATCCCGGCGCCGATAGCAATTCCAATGGCTATACCGACCGCAACGTTTCCGAACGCCGCACCCAGGCCGGCTCCAATCGCAACGCCTATGGCGATGCCCGCGCCCATGCTGTTATGTGATTTGTTGGGTGCTTGCTCGATATTTTGATGCTTGTCCAATGCCTTGCCTTGTCGGGGGTTGGGTCAGGTAGCGACCGGTCA
>Ga0055582_1000161_pt1 | contig 9566 bp, 3 predicted proteins | sample COG_11_FD_55052 | JGI IMG/M metagenome (GOLD analysis project Ga0055582, IMG submission 55052) | Pelagic marine sediment microbial communities from the LTER site Helgoland, North Sea, for post-phytoplankton bloom and carbon turnover... | ecosystem: Environmental > Aquatic > Marine > Neritic...
CCATCGGTCCAGAGATAGCCATCGGTCCAAAGGTAGCCGTCGACGCCGACACCGTCGGTCCAAAGATAAGCATCGGTCCAGAGGTACGCGTCAGTCCAGAGATAAGCGTCCGTCCACAGGTAGCCATCGGTGCCAGCGGGACTCCCATCCCAGGTGTGGCCCTCCAGGCCCATCAGATAGTAATCGCCGAGCACGGAAGCCTGGCCGTCGATCTCGATCTGGACGTTGTCGAAACCGAAATACTGGCCCGATCCCGCGAATCCCTGGTAGATGCGGAATCTCAGGACCACCTGGTTGCTCAGGTTGATGAAATCCTTGAGGTTGTAACTGTACGTGCCACTGGGAGTGCCGACGACCTCCAGCTTGTCCAATGCCGCGAATGTTTGGCCACCATCGTCAGACGCCTCGACCATGAAAATGTCCAGGCCGCCATAGCCGTACGCGTCCACGTCGAAGCTAAGCACGGCAGAAGTTGCGCCCGACAGGTCGGCAGCTCTGCTGATACTCTCCAGGCTTCCGCCATCGGAGTTGTCCATCCATAAGCGGGCGTTTTCGATTCGCACCGTCCCCGAATTCGGCGAACCATCGTCATTCGCTTCGACCCAGGGTTCCGACCAGGCCGCGGAACCGTCGTTGTTGTTGTAATCCACAAACGCGAACTCGTCTCGAACGGCAGCTTGCGCAGTCCCTGCACCGGCATCCTGCATCCGGTTCGCACGACCGCCGAAGTGCTGGTAGCCGTCGATGTCGTTGTCAATGTGAAGGCCGCGGTTGGCGCAGTCTACTGTCTGGTTCATGACCGCCTGGTAGGCGTCTACCAGTCCGGCGCCCTGCTGGAACACGCTGTATGCCAGCGAACCATCCGTATTCATGGCCGGGCGAGCCGCCGACAGGATCTTGCACTTCAACTCGTCCACGCTCCGCCAGGCCTCGGCCTGCAGGGCTAGCGCGGCGATCCCGGAGACGACGGCGGTCGCCTGCGAGGTGCCCGACATCGCGAAGTACATATCACTGGTGTAGAACTCCGGATAGGTGGTCGCCAAGGTCGAGTTACCCTGCACCAGTCCCTGCATATGTCCGCCGGGGGCCACCACCTCGGGCTTGACGAAACCCTCGTACGTGGGACCGGCCGAGGAGAAACTGGCCAGCAGGTCGTCGGAGCCATCGGCCGACGTGTAGTTGTCAGTCATGGCGCCAACAGTCAACACATAGGGGACGTTGCCCGGCACGCCGACGGTCATTGGGTCCGGTCCCCGATTGCCGGCCGCCGCAACCACGAACACCTCGCTGCGCCAGGCCACCATCACCGCCTGGTTAATCGGGTCGTCCCAGTAGTTGGAGCGCGGCTCGGCACTGAAGGACAGGTTGAGAACTTTGATCTTGTACTTCTTCCTGTTGGCGACGACCCAGTCGATTGCGCGGATGACGTCTGCGTAGGTGCCCTGGCCATTAGCATCGAAGGCTCGTACGGAGATCACGCTGGCCCCCGGCGCGACGCCATTGTAGAGACCTTCCACGGTCTGTAGGCTCGACACCGCGATGGATGCCACGTGGCTGCCATGACCGCCGGCGTCGCCGCCGCTAAGCGGGTTGGACTCGGTACCCGTGATTGCATCGTAGAGGGCGTCCAGCCGCTGGCTGCCTGCCGGATCGTACTTGATGCCCTCATGCTTCCACAGCCCGGTGTCGAGCACCGCAATACCGATGCCCTCGCCAGTGATACCCATGGCGTGCACATCGTCGGCGTTGACCAGCGAGGGGTAATGCGTGTTCACGGTCGTGTAGCTGCCACTCCCGTTGCCGCCGCCCTTGGCTGGTTTGCCCGCGACCTCGACGGCCTCATTACCATAAATACGGCGGATGCCCTTGGACACTCGCAGCGCAGCTACCTGTGCCTGCGTCAGGTCGGCAGCCACGGCGCGAATGACGCCCAGCTCATGGGTGATCTGACCGCCACGATCTTCAACGAGCACTTTGACATCCTCGAGGCTCGTGCCCTGGACGATGTAAGAAGTCATCGCCGGTCTATGGCCCGCACCGAACAGGGTCACAGCAAATGAAGCGATGGCGATAACAACCAAGGTTGCGTAGAAGAAACGAGTCACGCCAGTCATGTTGCGGTTAGCTTCAGTAGTCATCAGCTCATCCTCCCAATCTTCCCGAGGCTATGTTCTTCGTCATCCGTTAAGTCATGACGCAACAGGCTGCCGGTGTGTCGAGCGCGGAACAGCAGTGACGTCGGCTCGATCGACTTGTGGTCGAAATCGAAACTCGTCGATGCATTGCTTGGTCCCATCATGCCGACCCACGCGTCACGCTGCTTCTTTGCCTCGTACATGAGGCTGTCGGCCAGGCTGATGATCTGATCCAGTCCTGACTCGTCGACCTTGTTGCGGAACAGCGGGTAAGCCGCGAAGCCGATCGAACAGGTCGTGCGCACGATCTGGCCGTCGGCCAGTGTGAAGTTGTGATTGGCAACCGTGGAACGGATACGCTCTGCCAGAACCTCGGCTTCTCCGGATCGCGCCTGTTTGGCGATCACCACGAACTCGTCGCCGCCCCAGCGAATAACGTAGTCGCTCTTGCGGCAGATACTCAGTAATAAATCGCGGAAATCCAGAAGCACCTGGTCACCTGCGGAATGGCCGTAGGTGTCGTTGATCGGCTTGAAGCTGTCCATATCGATCATCATGAACACGAGGTCGGTCGAATCGTTGGGATCCGCGCCGTCACGTTCATCCTCGATACGCCGGTGAATGACGTCGAGATCGCGGGACACCTCTTCGAAAACGAAACGGCGGTTGCGCAAACCCGTCAGCGGGTCGCTGAGGTTGCTCTCCTGCAGCGCCTTGTTCAGATGGTTGAGCTCCTTGTTTCGCTCGAGGAGCTTGTCGGTGCGCGAACTGACCTCGCGCTCGAGGCGTCGGCTATACTCCTCCTCGCGGAGTATCTTGCGTCGGTGCCCGAGCCACAGGAACACGGCAAGCTGTACGACCAGCGCCGCATAGCCGACATAGGCCCACCAGGTGTCCCATGGTGCCGCCGCTACGGACACGGGAATCGCGAAGCCGGCCTCGTTCCACACGCCCTCGCTGCTGGCAGCCCGCACCCGCAGGAGGTACTTGCCATCGTCGAGATCGGTGTATGTAACACGACGGCGGTTGCCGAGGTCGATCCATTCCTTGTCGAATCCCTCGAGCTTGTACATGTACCGGTTCAATTCAGGCGCCGCGAAATCGAGGGCTGCAAATTCGAATGCCACGTTGTCGTCTTTCCAGCTCAGCTCTACGCCTTCATTGTCATCGGGCAGGTGCGACTTGGTCGGGTCATTCATGTTGAAAAAGCCGGTGAGCGCGATCAGCGGTACCGTCACGCTGGCCTTAATCGCCTCGGGCTGAAACGCGTTGAAACCGTTGTGCCCGCCGAAGAACAGCTCGCCACCGGCGCTGCGATAGTGGGCGCCGAAGTTGAATTCTTCCGACTGCAGGCCATCCTTTCGGTGCAGGTTTTTGATTTCTCCGGATTCGGGATCGTAGCGAGTGATACCGTAATTCGTGCTCATCCAGAGCCTGCCGTTGCCGTCGATCTGCACGCCGTATATAACGTCGTTCGCCAGTCCGTCCTTTTGGGACAGGTTCACGAAATGAATATCCGATGGATTACTCGCGTCACCGACGACGCGGTCGAGTCCACCGCCATGCGTGCCAACCCAGACCGTGCCCGTGGCATCGACGTTGATCGAATAGACCGTATCCGCTGCAAGCGTCTTCGGATCCAGGGGGTCGTGACGGAAACGGTGAAACGTGTTGCTTGCCTGGTCGTATAGATTAAGGCCGCCGCCTTCGGTGCCGACCCAGATGTGTCCGTTCTTGTCTTCGGCAAAACTCGTGACCCTGTCGCTGCTCAGCGAACTCGGGTCATTGGCATTGGAGGTGAAGTGCGTGAACTGCTCTGTTACAGGGTCGAAGCGGCTGATACCACCGCCGAAGGTTCCTACCCAGACATGCCCTCTACTGTCCTCCAGCATTGTCATGATGCCATTGGCACTCAGGCTATCCGGGTTCGCAGGATAGTGGCGAAACGTCTGATCCTCGCCCGTTGCAGGATCAAGCCGGGTGATGCCTTTGGTCATCGTTCCAACCCAGATCCGGCCTTTGCTGTCTCGCATCAGGCTCATCACGCGATCGTCGCCGATCTGGTGGGCACTATTGGGATCGTTCCTGTATCGAATAATGTCACCGCTCGCCCTGTCAATAGCATTCAGGCCATCGCCAAACGTGCCAATCCAAAGCGTGCCGGCATCATCTTCAACAAATGACGTAACATTTGGTTGCCGCTCGGCGCTGACAGTAATCTCTTTTGCAGGCTCGAAACCATAGGCCCAGGTGCGGGGGTTCCACTTGTTCAGGCCGCGGGTCTTCGTTCCGACCCAGAGCAGGCCGCTGCGGTCTTCGTAGATTGTCGTGACATCGTTGTCGCCGAGACTCGAAGCGTCGGTGCTGTCGTGCACATAACGAACCACGGAACCCGAGGCCGAATCGACGAGATTGAGTCCGCCTGTAGTACCCGCCCACAGGCGATCAGCACTGTCCTTGTAAAGCGTCGATACCCGGTTGCTTGCGACTGTTGCCGTGTCGACGGCAACGTGCGTGAAGTGCTCGAATCCCTGGCCGTTTGCGTTCAGCCGTGAGAGGCCGCCGCCATCAGTGCCGATCCAGAGTCGCCTGTTCGCATCTTCCGCGATCGCGCGAACGCTAAAACTACTGATCGAATTCGAATCGCCCCGATCGTGGGTGTAGGTAATTACTTCGCTGGTCTCGGTATCAAGTCGTGTCAGCCCGTGATCGCCACCGGCCCAGACAATGCCGGCAGAATCCTGGAACAGTGCGTAAATGTTGTTTGGCGTATCTTCACCAGTACCGAACTGAAAGCGGCTGATCGCGCCTGTGCGCGGATCCAGGCGGTCGAGACCGGCGCCACGTGTGCCAATCCATATCTTGCCATTGTCGTCTATCAACAGGCGGCGAACGATATTGCTCGAGATACTGTTGCTGTTAGCCGGATCATGGCGGAAAGTGACGAAGCGACCTGTCACACGGTCGATTTTCACGAGACCGCCACCGTTTGTCGCGATCCAGAGATTGCTATCACGATCTTCGTCGATATCGAAGACGAAATCGCTGCTCAGAGAGTCCGGGTTGCCCCGTTCACGCTTGAACGTCTCGATCTCGTAGCCGTTATAGCGGTTGAGACCGTTTTCCGTGCCGATCCAAAGGAGCCCTTGAGAATCTTGCAAGACGGCCAGGACCGTACTCTGCGAGAGCCCGTCATCCAGCGTGATGTGGTCGAACCGCATCGGATGGTGCTCGTTCGTAGCGGCAAAACCCGCGGACGACATCCCAATGCACACAACCAGCACGAATAACAGACGGGCCTGCAGTCCTGCGACTTGTATCTGACTCTTGTGTGATCGCTCCCTCATAGATCACCTGTAAACGCTTGTATGGTCATGATCGGACCTCGCCGTTCTTAGGCGCCCATTAGGAATTATTCCGTCTGGTCAAGCGTTGACAGCTGCACGCAGCCGCGAGGGTGAAGTGTGAACTACGTCACATAATGCTGCGGTTAAAAAGGTGGAATGAATCTAGGTTGTGGAAGGCTTTGACAGGAGCGAGACGAAAGCATCGGCAAGCACTGCTTCGGACACGAGAAAGCCCTGAAATGTATCGCAGCCGATCTTCCGCAGAATCGAAAGTTGTTCTACCGTCTCGACGCCCTCAGCGATCACCCGGAAATCGAGTCTCTGACCGAGTGCGACCATCGCCGAGACGATCGCTTCATCTTTGTGGTCGACAGTGAAACCGGCGATGTATGACCGGTCGATTTTAAGCACGTCGATCGGCAGTTCCTTGAGATAGGCAATGGCCGAATCACCCGTGCCAAAATCGTCGACGGACAGGCGGATGCCGAGATCCTTGAGTTCTTGAAGCTGACTGATTACATCGTAATCGCCCGAGAGGACACCACGTTCGCTGATTTCCAGTTCGAGATGACCCGGCTCAAGATCGTGCTTGTCAACTATTCGTTTGACCAAATGTGCGAAACCCGCACTGATGAGCTGCACCTTCGAAACATTCACACAAATGTGGGGAAGGTTAAAACCGGCCTGATGCCACGCTCTGAGTTGCCGGCAGGCCTCGTCGAGCACGTACTCGCCAATCCGGATCATCAGTCCGGATTCCTCCGCGATCGGTACGAATTCTGCCGGTGGAATGAAACTCCCGTCCTTCTGAGGCCAGCGCAACAACGCCTCAGCGGCAACGACGTGGCCATATTCGACCGCTGTTATCGGCTGATACGCCAGTGTGAGCTCGTCGCGGTCGAGCGCTTCATGCAGCATATGCTCGATCCTGAGTTTCCGTGCCGCCGCTGCGTCGGTTTCCGAACAATAATACTTGAATCCGCCGCCCCTGCTCTGCGCATCACGCATGGCATTGTCGGCACGTTGCAGGAGGCTATCCGCATCGTCTGCATCCTGCGGATAAAGTGCAACACCGAGACACGCGGACGGGTAGACAGTCTGGCCCGAGATCTGGATCGGTTGCGACAGAGTGTCCAGCAGCTGTTGCCGGAACAAGCTGAGCTCTTCCTCGCCGCTCGTACAGGTAAGCATCAACGCGAAGCGGAACTGGTCGAGGCTCCCTGCAGCAGCCGTTCTCAGGCCGCGCCCGGCGCCTTGCCGCACAGCGGCCTGCCGCAGGCAGCCTGCGAGGTTATTGCCAATTTTGGTGAGTACCAGGTCAGCCTGTTCCTGGCCCATCGCTTCAATGACGAGGCGAAAACGCGTGAAGCCGATCACCAAGACGGCCAGCTCAGTCTGATCGCGCTTGACGGCTGCCATGCCCCGCTTCAACAAGTCCATGAACTTACCCTTGTTCGGCAGACCCGTAACAGGCTCAAAGGACTCCCGGCTCCGGAGTCGCTGTCGAGCCGCTTCGGCGATTGTCAATGCCTTGGCCAGTGAGTCTTTGCTTTCGCTGAGTTGCGCCTGCATTGCAGCCAAACGAGACGCGTGTCGCGCGCGCTGGCTAATCAGCTGCCATTGATAGGGCTTACGCGCCACATCGAATACTTCTGCCTCGAGGGCCGAACTGATCTCCCTGGAGCTGGAGCACATTACGATCACCGGCACATCGAGGTCTGCGGCGTCCGCCAGTGCCTGGAAGACGGGCATCGCTGCGCTGTCCTGCAGTCCTGCCTCGACGACGATGACCTCCGGCCTCCTTGCCCGGGCGATCGCCAGCCCGTCGCCAGGGTCCTCCGCTACCTCGGTTTGCAGGCCCGCTTGCGTAAGCCATCGCTTGCCCCATTTCTTTGCCGCACCGTCACGACAAAGCAGCAATGCGGTTCCTATACCANTTTCGAAGGTATCGGTCCCTGACGTCGTCGGCACCGACAGCCGCCGGATGGTCTGCGTCAGGTCGATATTGTCGTCCGGCCCGAATCCCGGTCTGCGTCTCGGATCTGTCATTATGCGCGCGCCTTATCCGCTACGGCTGGCGCCTGGCTATCAAGATAGGTGAGAAGATCATCATCCGTGAGTGGCTGACTGAACAGAAAGCCCTGCAGGAGATCGCAACCCTGCTGCCGCAGGAACTCAGCTTGCTGCTCGGTTTCGACGCCCTCTGCGATGACTCGCATCCCGAGGCCGTGGGCCAGCGCAATCGCCGCATTACACGCGGCTCGATCGCGCTCGCTCGCCGCGATATTGGCGACGAACGACCTGTCGATCTTGATCATATCGATCGGACTCTGCGACAGGTGAGCAAGCGTACATGCGCCGGTACCGTAATCGTCAATCACTACACCGACACCGATCGACCTGAGCCGTTCGCAGGTTGCATGCTGTTGCAGCGCATCCCTGAACACCATGTGCTCCTTGATCTCCAGATCAAGGTTGCCGGGATCGACGCCCATCTCATCCAGTACAGTCTGGACGCGTTCTGCGAGCTCTGCATTCGAGAATTCCTGCCCCGAAAGATTGACCGCCATGCGAATATCGTTGTGCCCCACCTCGTGCCAACGACGCAGATCCTCGCAAGCGCGGCGCAATACCCATTCACCAATCGCGACGATCAAGCCGGTAAAGTCGGCGATCGTTATTATCTTTTGCGTGGATCGCGATCCGAGAATTGTCTCCGGCCAGCGCAGCAGCGCCTCGACGGATGTCACAGCGCCCGTTTGCGCATCGACGACCGGGAGATATTTCAATATGAAGCCCTCGTTGTCGAGCGCAGCTTTGAGATCAGCCGCGATGTCCTGGCGCTGCAAGTTGCGCAACCTCACGGTACCCGAGTGGAAACGGAATGGGGTCGCCGTACTGTTCCTCGCATCGTCCATGGCCGCGATCGCGTTCGCGTAGAGGGCGTCCGGCCTGGTACCGTCCTGTGGGAAGAGTGCGACTCCGCCGTGCACTGTGGCGACAATGGAACGACCGCCAATCGACAGGGGTTGCTTCAGCGCGCCAATCAGACGCATTATCACCGATTCCGCGTCTTCGCCGCTTTCAATACTCGGCAGCACGATCGAGAATTGCCGAAAGTCCGTGCGCGCGACGACCGAATAGCGCTCGAAATTTCTCTGTGTCGCGTCGTTCATGCCACGGAGCTGCATCGTGAGACGCGACGCAAGCTCCCTGAACAGGTCGTCCTCATAACCTGCAACCAGCGTATGGCCGGCGGCATCCAACTGTTCGACATGCAGGCACAATACCGCTGCCCTGCCTTCTTTCAGGCGCTGCATGTCCGTTATTCTTGTTAACTCACTCAAAAGGAATTCGCGGTTCGGCAGTTCCGTGACTTCATCGGTATACGCAATTTCGGTGACTCTCGACAGGGCATTCTTGATTTCGGATATGTCCCGCACAACCAGCAGCACACGATCGTGGCCCTGGGGTACGTACATGAATTCATAGCTTCTGCCGTCAGCGGGATTCTCGGCATCTTCGCTATGGAACCGGCGGCTGCGAATCGTGCGCCGAATGTTGCTACGGATAGTTCGTGCGAGCGCTTTTGGCCAGATGTCGCCGAGCCGAATGGTTGCGGTGTCCGAGCCCTTCTCGCGAAAGCGCGCGGGTGCCTCAAGGACACTGCAGACAGAACCATTCCGAGAGACCACCAGGACCATTCCGCCCGCAATGGTCGAATCGTGGCGCGCTTCAATTGCGACTGGGTCCACCATCCTTGTATTGCCCGTTCGGTTAATTGTTCACTCTAATATATGCTGACAGCGATCCCGCGTCATATGCGCTTGCCCGGACTGCGAACTGCTTCACACTCTGCTCAGCGTTGCGCACGGGAGTTATCGCATGTGGTCGAAAGTGCCGCGATTTCGGCCCGGGAAATGAAACGCCCCCGACGAGCGGGGGCGAGGTTTTAGTCCGTGATGAGCACATTATTCCTGGTCTACCCAGTGGTTGACGCTGGCGGCCTCGGTCAGAGAGTCAGTCCAGAGGTAGCCGTCAGTCCAGAGGTAGCCGTCGGTCCACAGGTAGCCATCCGTCCACA
>Ga0055582_1000162_pt1 | contig 9563 bp, 7 predicted proteins | sample COG_11_FD_55052 | JGI IMG/M metagenome (GOLD analysis project Ga0055582, IMG submission 55052) | Pelagic marine sediment microbial communities from the LTER site Helgoland, North Sea, for post-phytoplankton bloom and carbon turnover... | ecosystem: Environmental > Aquatic > Marine > Neritic...
CGATTGGACAGATTCGCTGCGCTCATCTGCCCGAAGGGCGAGCGAAGCGAGCCAATCAACCACCGACATGCGGATTCGGGAGGCAGGGGACGCGGTTTCAATTGTTCTCACCACGTCCAATTTCTTCCTAACCAGATCAACTCTTTAAAGCGTTTCCTGACCGACCACTGTTCTTTTGTGGGGGATCATGACTCGCACTCGAAGCCCAACTGTCAGCTAATAGTGGGGTAAATTGAACGTCTGCTTACTAGGCGAGAGCAGACGATTGCTGACTCTGCTTCATCACGGATTACGTGAGTTTCACTAACTTCCGGTATGGGTCAGTAGCTGTCATTCTATATCGAAACACCTTGGTGGCGGCTTCCGGCCAATAGCGGCCGTCCGAGTTATCTGCAAAAAGCGCTAATCGCGCCCGACAAAAATGTCCAACGGTAGTATCGCGGTCACACCGACGTTCGGAACGTCAACCAATTGCCCGATCCGCATGTCGACAGCAATACTCGCGATCATGTAGGCCTGCGTCCGGTCATAACCATACTCCGATACGATGTAGTCAATCATGGCGGCCAAGGCATTTCGTGCCGCAAGATTGATATCGCTCGATAAGTTGCTTAGACCCGCGATCTTCGGGGAGTCGAGGTAGGCGAGGTCTGCGGGTACGCTGCCTTTTTCTTTCACCGGGAGACCAGTCACTGCGTAAAAGCGCTCTGACGGTATCCTCAGCACCGACGCCGGCCCCTCGTAGTGAGGGCCACGAGACAGATCCGGCGGGTTCTCGACTATGCGGGCGGTGACTGTCATCCTGCCGCCCATCTCGATCGCCGTGCCTGCCACCTCTCCGTCACCCTGCGCGTAATGAAAGTCGCCAACTGCCAGACCGCAGCCATCGACGAAACACGGCAAATACACAATGGTACCGGTCGTGATGTAGCGGATGTCCATGTTGCCACCGTGCTCACGTGGGGGAATCGTTCGCAGGCACTCCGACGATTTCGTCCCTTCCACCCCGCATAGCATTGCCGGCTCTGCCTCATCGGGGTCGGGGTTCATCACGGCGCCGCCCAACTCGAGCAGCTGTGTCTCGCGCGCTAGCACATCGGCGAGCAACTTTTCGCCGGGTAAGGTTGTTACGACGCCGGGAAAACTTGCGTTTGGGATACGCACGCCGGGCAGCGCATCGCTAACAGCATAGTCATCACTTATGCGCCAGACGATGAATCGCTCATCAGTCCCGAATTGGTCACCGGCGAATCCAAATGGTCCAGCCTTAGTCCAGCCGACCTCGGCAGGTTCGAGTGCCTCGATCGTGACCGCCAATACGTCACCCGCCTTGGCACCGCTGATATAGACCGGCCCGGTCAGTGCATGGACAATCCCGACCCCTTCTCGCGGGATGGTATTCGCGCTTGAGATCTCGTCCGGGTCGAGAGTCAGATCGAAAGCATCGCGGCCAAAGAACACGATGCGCTCGCCGGGATCAGCGTTAGCAACCATTGGGATGTCGGGATGGAGACGATTTATACAGGCCGGGTCCTCGGCGCAACTCACGCTGAGCTCGCCTACCACGATCTCAGCAGCAGCGTCTTCGAGTATGGCCATCGTTAACAGCAGCCCGCAGAAAAGACAGGTCGAAAGGCCAAGTTTCATGCGCGCACTCCTGGATTAACGAAACGAATCAACGTCAGCTTTAGGTCAGTAGCCGTCATTCTACCTTAGAGCGCCTCGCCGTCGCCTTTCGGCCACAAGCGGCCGGTCGGCAGTTGCTGAATCAACTGATGGAAGTCACCGACAACCACTCTCGCTCAACTTCACGCATTATCTTATCGAAGCGACTATGTCCACGAATGGAGTCGATCCACTCGTTGTGTTGAGCCCAGAAAGGATAGTTGACGTTCCCGATTTGGACGGTGTTTTCGAGCCAATCGAGCGCTTCATCAGTTTCACCTGCAAGAGCCAGGCTATGTGTGATTTCCCGGGACAGCAGTTCACTATTCTTCGCCGCCGCGCGAAGTTCGCTGGTTATTGCGTCGCGAGTTGCTTCGTGCTTGCCGCAGACCGCGCTAAGAATTGCATGCGCCAATTGCGCCATGACCGAGTCTGGGTGATTGACTTTCAGTTCGTCATAAACCTCTGACGCCTCATCAACTCTGCCATTCCGAAGCAGGACATAGCCCAAAGACCAGGCGGCAAAGGCGTTGTATGGATCCATTGCGAAGAATTGGCCGTAGCGCGGCAAAGCGTCCGAATTACGGCCTTCCATGAGAGCGACGAAACCCGGCATGCAATGGTTGATAGGGGTGAGAGGGTCTATTGCCAGGCATTCGGCAAATAGATGCGAGGCCTGCTCGTTACGACCGATCAGGGCGTACAAATATCCCAACGTAATAAGCGTGTCGGGATCGGATGGATTGGCGCTGAGCGCTCGCTCGAGTGGTTCTCGTGCCGCGCGAAGCGCGCCGGAGCAGAACTGCACCATACCGAGCAGCGAATACCCACGAGACGCGTCCGCGTCCAGTTCGAAGATCCTTTTCGCGCACTCAGCCGCCTTTCCCAGCAACACTCCTTTTGCGTCAAGACCAAGCTCGCTGTACTTCGCATACGTGTGTCCGAGAGCGGCCAGGAGACGGATGTTTGGCCCTACGAGGTCCAGTCCGTTCTTCAGATGTCGTTCGGCTTGCTGAAGGCCGGCCCGGGAGAACCTCCACATTTGATATCGGGCCCGAAGGTAGGACTCAACAGCCCGGGGCTCCTCGAGCTTGCCGTTGTCCATTGGTTCGGATGCTGGAACATGCATAACCAGTTCTTCTACGACGGCCCGCGCGATCTCGTCGTGCATGGCGAACAGGTCAACCAAGGTGCCATTGTAACGTTCGCTCCACTGAGCATCACTGGAATTCAGGTGGTTCAGTTGGAGGGTGACACGAAGCTTATCGCCCCTTCTGAGAAGTGACCCATCAAGGATAAAATCGACGCCGAGCTCACGAGAGGTGTCCTGTAGTGTCTCACCCGCGCCCTTTAGTCGCATAGCGGACGCGCACGAGATCACACGGAAAGACTGAATCTTCGAGAGCTCGATAATGATCTCTTCTGTCAGACCGTCAGCTATGTAGGCGCTGTCTCCGTCAACGCTCTGATCCTTTATTGGCGCTACAAGGATCGACGTTCGTTTGTCGGCTTCAGGCGCTTCTGTTGTAACAGGTGCCTCGAGTATGTAGCCGCGGCGCGGAACAGTACGAATGAGCTTACGTTCATGATCGCCGATTGCCGCCCGAACCTCCATAAGACAGTGCTTGATCGACCCTTCCGTGACGACCCTGTCACCCCACACTGCGTCCAGAAGCTCGGCCTTTGTCACAACACGACGAGGTCTCTGAAGGAGATAAACGAGTACATCGAAAGATTTGCGACGAAGGGGAACAGTCTCTCCAGCCCGCCGAATTTCGGCGCGAAGCATATCGACGGATGTATCGCCAAATCGGTAGATCATTGCAACAGTTCGCAAGTAGGCACGACAGGTCAGGCCTCGGTCGCCTCGGTCGAAGGCTCATCGATTTCTTTCACCGAAATTTAACAGAAATTTGACGACATTGACTGCCGTCGGGACTAGGGTCGATGTGTCGAGAACTCAGTTTTATCGATCAAGAAGCATAAGGAGGAGGAAATGTCGAAATTCAAGCTTTCGCTCATACTTGTCATAATGTCAGCGATCTGCATGCCTGCAATGGCCGGTGAAAAGGTCGTGAAACGCGTCCCGGCGGGCGCTGTCGCCTTTCATTTCGTGCTCGACCTGACAGTCGTGCCAGAACCACCGGAACTGGTCGGCTATATAGCGTTCATCGAGGGCGTCGACGGCCTGCCCTTCAATGGTACGCCCTCGAAAGACACCGCGTATTTTACCCTTCGCCTTACCGAGTTCACCCCGCCGCCGATTCCCCTGCCCGTTGAACCGGATCCCGAGTTAGATGTGTCCATAATCCCGCCGGGCGCCCAGTTCACGGTCTACTTCAATGCCAACCCCGACGGCCGTGATTGGAGCGATGCAGACACGTTTGCGCAAGGGGTGCCCATTGCCGTGTTCGAGGAGTCCGCACTCCTGGATGGCAGTCTCAATTGGTTTTCGAACAGGTTAATCGACAGTACCCCGATCGATTTCAATGGCCAGAGACTGAGCTTCAAGAAACTCGTGCCCAACGGCGTCACGATCGTCAACTTCGGCGGCGGTTTTCGCTTTCGACCGTATAACGAAACCGTGGGCAGTTCTGCTGGGGCCACAGCGATCGCGATCGGCGGGAAACTCAGGGACGTGGATGAAGATAACTCAGATGACTGAGCTTCACTAGCCCGTCTGTGCTCATAACCAGGACGTTTGGTGGTCGCCCTTTGAGTTCCAGGGCGGATCATCAGACGTCCGTTTTGGGTCAGTAGCAGAAATTTCAGCCTGATCCCGGCGACCGTCTCAGTTCGGCCACAAGCCGCCGCTGGCGCTTACCCGATTATTAGCCAAATTATGTAATCTTCCTGCAACCGTTTTGGTGAATCGGTCGTTATCCACCATTAAGGGCAACTAGCAGCGGCTAAGAGTTTTGTGCACGGCCGCGATATTGCCTGAAGACCAGAACCGTCTTCTGAGGAGGGGTAACTTTGTGAATGACCATACCGACCCGTTTGCCACACTTGAGCATTCTACAGCGGATACGGCCAAACGTTTCCCGAGCAATATCTATCCGAGTATCTTTTTGCCCAAGACAATCTACGAAGCGCTTCCCGTGGCCTATATTTCCGTTGGAGCGTTGTTCATTCTCGGCGCCGTTTATATCGGCATCGGTCACGGGCCAATGGTCGGCTACTTGGCCGTGGGTCTTTCGTGCATTCTTGCCGGTGCGACGGTGAATAGCATCCGCCGCAGAGAACGGTCGAGATAAGACAACGCTTTGGCTTGAGCTGACAGGGTCCCGGCCGAACCACACTGCTCACTAAATCGAACGTCGCCTCTTGGTCAGAAGGTTCATTGCAGTTGAAATTGCCTGGGTCACTGGAGTCGGCCACAAGCGGTCGTCGGTAGATCCTAGTCGCTCTTCGTAACTTCCCATTCGGCACCGCAGGATTGGCAATGACGGCGGTTTCCTTGCCACGGCAACGGGATGCTGAACAGGTGAACCGCAAGGAACGCGATCTTCCTGCTATTGGACATAGCCGTCGTATCTGATCCTCCACATTCAGGGCACTCAGGTTCACCTTCGCCATCTGACCTCGCGATCTCCGCTAACAGCTTACGCGCATCATTCGCACAACTGGCTGGGACTTGCAGCCGGATACCGCCCAGTGCATTGGACAATAGCCAATTCGCCGATGCGTGGTTAATGCCCAATAAGAAGACGGGGATGCCTTCGGACTCAAGTTTGCCAGCCGCAATGTGAGCATCCGTCGGATGGAAGAAGCGATCAACGGTGGTCCAATTCGAGCCTTGAGATTCCTCTTGCATTTTGCACCGCGTGATAGGTTGCGGAAATGCCTCAAAGAGGCGACCGACCGGAATGGGTTGCGATATCAACCGTAGCAATGGCCCGCTAACGGTGCTGGTCGATCAATATCGGGTTACCGTCCGGGTCGATGAGCATGCAGCTCGCCGGGCCCTCTGTTGACTCGTCCGCCTCAGTCTCCAGCGAAACCCCCTGGCTCTTGAGCTCGCTCTGAATCTGGCGCACGTCCGTGAACGACTCCAGTTCGCCACAATCCTGGTCCCACCCCGGATTGAAGGTCAGCATGTTCTTTTCGAACATGCCCTGAAACAGGCCGATGATGTGGTGTCCGTTTCTCAGGATCAGCCAGCTCTCATCGATGTCGCCGCCAATCGGCTCAAAACCGAGTTTGGCGTAGAAGTCTCTCGACGCTTCGATGTCCTTGACACTCAGGCTGACCGAAAATGCTCCCAGGTTCATAATTCGTTCTCCACCGCGCTGTTCCAGATTGCATCGAGCCAGCGTTGCGTGCGCTCGGTCGAATGGATACTCGCTTCCCGCCATTCAGGGTCATTCACCATGGCGGCGAAATCCTCGAACATGAGCGCGGCACCGGGTTGTGACGGTCCGACTGTTGTCGAACCCTCGACCGTCGTGCCCCAGCCGCCCTTGTGGTGAGTATACGACGCCGAGCCGTCCTGATCATTGCTCAGGAAGTTGTCGAGACTGATAACCCCTTTGTCTCCGGACAGCCGCAGGTCCATGACGACGGCTCCCGAGTCGAAGCCACAGTTCCAGGTGGTCGTCGAGCCATCATCGAACAGGATGACACCGCTGCCACTGATTGCTGCGCCGGTTTCCCTGTCACGCCGCAAATAGGCGCTGACGGACTGAATCTCGATGCCGGGCGACAAGTACTCAACCGCCGCCCGCATGTTGTACCAGCCGGCGTCGCCGATTGCCCCCATTGGCTCGAGCTTCGGATTGAATCGGATATTGCCGCGGTCCGGCAGGCTGAACTGAAACGCCGAATCGAGTGACCAGGGCCAGCCAACCTTCGCCGAAATTCGTCGGCGAATATCCCTCGTACGCGGATGGTGTACGAAATGTGTGCCGTCCATGAAGCCGACATCGTTGGCCCGGCAAGCGGCGGCGATTCTCTGCACCGACTCGAGGCTCGCAAACGGCTTTTCGCCAAGAACATGCTTGCCGTTACTTGCGGCTGCCAGACAAATTTCCTCGCGAACGCTTGTCGGCGTTGCAACGTAGATCGCATCGACGCCGTCCCATGTAGTCATATCCGACCAGGCATCGAACGCTTTGTCGATTCCATGCTTATCCGCAAACGCCCTGGCAGTCTCCATCCTGCGGCTGGACACGGCGGCGAGATCAGCCGCGTCTGCCAGCTCGATCATGTGCACCATGCTGTTGGCGATGGAGCCGGTACCGACGATTCCCCAGCGGATCGTCGCTGCAGATTCAGCTCGCGCTCTTTTCGGCGAGACGAGCGTCACACCGCCCAGTGCCGACGCGGCCAGGCTACCTCCTGCCGCCCCGAGCAACTCTCGCCGCCGCTGGTCGACCGATTCTTCTTCATTATCGCGTGTCGCCATGTCGTCCTCCTGATCAGGCCTAGTGTAACGCCGGCTCCCGATCGGAGGCTATTTGTCAGGACCTGACCTCGGCGAGCTCGTCGTTACCCATGACTTGCGCGCCCGGCGTCATTGCGACGGCCGCTTCGATCCGTTGATCGATCGTCGGGTGTGTGCGGAAGAACCAGGAACGCGCGCGGTAGGGCGACACGAACATCATGAACGCGGTTGTGTGTGTCGGCCGGTGCTTGCGGCTTTGCTCACACTGGCCTGCTTTGCGCAGCACGCCGAGCAGGCCTTGCGTCGCCCGCGTGAACTGCACCGCCGACGCGTCTGCCAGGTACTCGCGTTGCCTTGCTATGGCCGCCTGCATGATTCTAGCGACAGCGACGCCAAGAAGTCCCAGCACGAAGAACACACCAAACACGAAAGTCAGCCAGGCGCCGATGACGAATCCGGCCGGCCACTCCACCTTGCGCATCGGATAGCCGATCACGGCGACACTGAAATCGTAAAGCCAGCGAAAACCGTAGATCAGCGCGAACAGCCGGATATTAATCGCTGCATCGCCGTTGCCCAGGTGAGCGAGTTCGTGGGCGATCATGGCCTGCAGTTCGTCGCGCGACAGGTTGTCGCGGGCACCGGCCGTCACGCCGATAATCGAATTGCGCGAACCCCTCGCCAGCGCGAACGAATTGATGGTCGAATCATCATCGATAACGAAGATATGCGGGCGCGGAAGCGCGGCCGCCAGCGCCATCTCCTCGACAATGTTCAGCAAGCGCTGGTCGCCCGCATCAAGCGTCGAACGATCTGCTTCGTCGACAATGTCACGTGCGTTGAAGAATCGCCGTGTCGAATTGCGACTGAAATGCAGCAAGACAAGACGAACGAAGACGACGAACACTGTGAGCGCGAGGGACGCCGAGGCGCCCATTAAGACCAGCGGTCCGAGGGTCGCCATTTCAACCGTGCCACCGCTGGTCGTTACCAGCTGGTAATGCCACAGTCCGGTCGCCACGCCACCCATGCAGGCCACGCCTGTCGATCCGATCACTGTCAGCACCAACAGGGTAACTGTCAGGCTGCGCAGTTCGTCCTGGCGTTCGAAAAAGTACACCTTGTCCATGCTGGCNCTCGCGTATCGTGCCTCGATTGCAAGGCACGTAAGCAATGCTAGCGACTCTGCGCGCGAAGGACCGTGACCCCGCTCACGCAAATCGGCGTCGGATCGAGATTTTCTCTTTCCTAATCAGNGACCTATGGAGCGGATCGGGCCGCAGCGTCAGATCTCGAGATAGCGCACGATGCCCTTCGCCGCCTCGCGTCCCTCGTGGACCGCGGTCACNACGAGGTCGGAACCACGCACCATGTCGCCGCCCGCGAACACCTTGGGATTGGTGGTCTGGTAGGGGTATGCACCGAGCGCCGCGACGCGCACGCGATCGCTCGGTAGTGTCTCGATCTCGAACTCACTAAACCAGGCAGGTGGATCGGGCCGGAAACCGAACGCGATGACGACCGCGTCCGCGGGCAGGACTTCCTCGCTTTCCGGGATAGGTTCGGGCCGTCGCCGGCCGTCGGCGCCCGGCTCGCCCATACGCGTCTCGATGACCCTGACGCCCGTGACGCTGCCATTGCCCAGTATCTCGACGGGCTGCCGGTTAAACAGGAACTGCACGTCCTCTTCCTTGCTGTTGGCCACTTCGCGACGTGAGCCCGGCATGTTCTCCTCGTCGCGACGATAGGCACAAGTCACGCTCGCCGCGCCCTGGCGAATGGCCGTTCGATTGCAGTCCATGCCCGTATCGCCGCCACCGAGGACGACGACGCGCTTGTCTTCGAGATCGATGTAGGGTGCCGTGTGCTCATCGTGTCCCATCTCACGGTAGGCATTGCCGACCAGGTAGGGTAACGCGTCGAACACGCCTTCGAGCTCCTCGCCCGGGAAACCGCCGCGCACGTATTCGTATGTGCCCATGCCGAGGAACACGGCATCNTATTCATCGAGCAATTCCTCGAATGCCTTATCTTCACCAATGCGCGTATTGAGTACGAACTGCACACCCATGCCCTCGAGAAGCTCACGACGCTGTTCGACGACGCGCTTTTCGAGTTTGAACGGCGGTATGCCGTAGGTCAGCAATCCGCCGATTTCNGGGTAGGCGTCATAGACGACAGGTGCGACNCCGTTGCGTGCCAGCACGTCCGCGGCCGCGAGCCCGGCCGGGCCCGCACCGACAATGCCGACTCGCTTGTTCGTCGCGATCACGTACGACATGTCCGGCCGCCATCCCTGCGCCACGGCCTCGTCGGTGATGTAGCGCTCGATGTTGCCGATGCTGACGGCGCCGTTGGTGTCGTTAAGCGTGCACGCGCCCTCGCAGAGCCTGTCCTGCGGGCAGACGCGACCGCAGATTTCGGGCAGCGAATTCGTCTGGTGCGACAGCTCGGCCGCCTCGAAGAGCTTGCCTTCCTCGATGAGCGCGAGCCAGTTCGGAATGTAGTTGTG
>Ga0055582_1000164_pt1 | contig 9543 bp, 7 predicted proteins | sample COG_11_FD_55052 | JGI IMG/M metagenome (GOLD analysis project Ga0055582, IMG submission 55052) | Pelagic marine sediment microbial communities from the LTER site Helgoland, North Sea, for post-phytoplankton bloom and carbon turnover... | ecosystem: Environmental > Aquatic > Marine > Neritic...
AACGCCTCTCCATTTAGTCTTGTTTGAATTCCGGAACTCCGCCCGGGCCGTTCCCGAGCGCCGCCGGACCCCAAGAACAAGTGGAAATACAGGAGGAGGCCCACAATGCGGTTCGATACTAGATTCAGGTTCGGCTGGGCACTGATAGTGGCCAGCCTTTTTACGCTCGGCCTCGCGGGCTGCGAGGGCGACGATGGTTCGGATGGTGCGCGTGGCGCTGATGGCGCTGATGGCGCTGATGGCGCTGATGGCCAGGACTTTACGGCCGTTACCACGATTGGCGACGGCTCGGCTCTGACCGAGGAAGAGATTGCGGCGCTCGGACAGCTGCAGGCAACGATCACGGGCGTGACCGTGGCCAGCCCGCCGGTCGTCAGCTTCACGGTAACGGACGCTCACGGTAACCCGGCGGTCGGTATCGACGGCGGCACCACGTGGTTTACGTTCGCGAAACTGGTTCCCAATACCGATCCGGACGTCAACGGCGGCCTGCCGTACTGGCAGAGCTACGTGAACCGCTCGGAGGACGTGGCCAACAACGCCGAGGGCCGCGGTAGTGACGTACTGGACCTGGCCGTGCAGGCGACAACTGACGCCGATTTTGGGGACCCCCCAACCAGGCTGGTAGAGACAGCTCCGGGTGTGTACGAGTACACGTTCGGCACGGACGTCGCCGACGTGACCTCACCAATCGCAGTCGCCTGGGAGCCGAACCTGACGCATCGCGTCGGCATCGAAATCCGGCTTAGCGGCGAAGGCGAAGAACCGCTGGCACCCGACAACTTCGTCTATGATTTCGTACCTGACGGCGGAGCCGGCTCCGGCGTGACGAAGGACATCCTCGATACCGCCAAGTGCAACGGCTGCCACTACGAGTTCGCTTTTCATGGTGGCCCGCGCAAGAGCATGGACTACTGCGTGACCTGCCACAACCCGGGCTCGGTCGACCAGGATTCGGGCGAAAGCCTCGACATGTCCTACATGCTGCACTCGGTCCACATGGGCGAAGACCGCTTGTTCCCGGACGCAGAAGATAACCCGACGGTCGATCCGTACATCATCTGGGGCTTCAGCGATTTTAGCCATGACTATTCCCACGTGACGTATCCGCAGTCGAAGACCTATTGCGAGACCTGCCACACGGCATCAGTCGCTGCGCCTGACGGCGACAACTGGAATGCTTCCGCTACGGCCAAAACCTGCGGCGGCTGCCATGCCGACGGTCTGCTAGCTGCGAACTTCGACGCGGTCACGGGCCAGGCTGAGTACCAGTTCGACCATAGCGTCTCCGACGTCCCGGCACTCGGCGCCGCGAACGACGGACTGTGCGGCGACTGCCACCTCGGCACCATCAACACGGCCGGCGACGCGCTCTCGATCCACAGCAGCATTGCCGGCGACGATCGGGCCAGAGCAGAGGCTGGCGACAACTTCGTGTTCAGTATTCTTGGCGCGACGAACGTTGGTCCCGGCTTGATACCTACCGTGCGGATTCTGGTCACCGACCCTGCCGGTGTAGCGTACGATATCCTGAACGATCCAGAGTTCGATCTGGCCAACAATGCGTCTCTGAACCTCTACGTGCAGTGGTCGACAGACGACTACTACGGTGGCGACGAGAATGGCCTGGTGCTCGGTGCGCGTCAAAACGACGACCTGTCGATACAGGCTGTCCANGATCTGACCTTCAGGGATACCGGCTATCCGTTCCGTATGCGTCTCGGTGCGATTCAGGCCGTTGCCGCTCCTAATGCTGCGGGCGATGGAAGTTTCGACGTTCTGTTCTTCCAGGCACTACCTGCCGATTTCACCGGCGACGTCGTGTTTGGGCTTGGCGGACATCCGGCCTGGCAGACGACGGATCAGGACGGCTTAGTCTATTGGGAGCGCGGTGCAGCTGTCAGTGCCCTGTACTTCCCGGGCGCAGAACGCGTAGCCGCCTTCGATAGCGCGCAGTGCAACGCCTGTCATAATCGTTTGCTGGCACACGGCTCGAATCGCAACGGCAACGTCGAATTCTGCCTCATGTGCCACAACTCCGATGCGGCAGTATGCGACGAAGCTCCGCAGCCTGACGGTTCCTGCGAACCAGGCGTAACCATGGAAGGCTACGGAATGGCCCTGATGATCCACTCCATCCACTCGGCAAGCACGACATGGCTCGAAGGCTGGGCTCAGGGCGTCACGTACCCGCAGGACATCGACGGTTGCGATACCTGCCACGTTGCCGGCAGCTACGACGTAGCCCGTACGTCGGCCAGGGCAGTGAGTACTGACCATGGTGCGGACATCCGGATCTGGACGGACGACATCGCTACGACGCCGACCGCGGCGGCCTGCGGCTCCTGCCACAGCAGCGTCGCGGCAGCCGGCCACTTCAGCAGCAACAATGGCCAGGTTGGCGTGGCGAAGAGCGATATCCTGACCGTCGGCGGCCTGCCGAACGGACAGGAAGCCTGCGCTGTGTGCCACGGCACGGGCAGCGAGTTTGCTACCGAGCTGTACCACGAGCAAGGTCCTCTGTAGAGGAACAAAAACATCACGACAAGACTGGGGCGCCCTTCGGGGCGCCCTCTTTTTTTGTAGGCTAGAGCTGGCTGTTGGGGACGATCTTCAGCAGGAACGCCTTGAAGCGGAGCCACCGGCTGGCCAGTGGTTCCGAGGTTTCGATGACTTCGACACCATCGATCTGCCCGCGCCATTGCAGGCGACCCCGCTCATCGCGCTCGACACGGTAGGCGAGTTCCGGCAGTGCGGCCAGCAAGCGGTTGGCGAGTTGCTCACCCATCTCCTCGGAGTCGACAAGAAGCCCCATCTCGGAATTGATCTCGCGCGAGCGCGGATCGAGGTTCAGCGAGCCGACGAAGAGGCGCTTCCCGTCAATGAGCATGGCCTTCGTGTGCAGCGTCAGCGCTTCGGCATCGCTGTTACCGGCACTGGCGGCGTCCACGGCGTTGGCTCGCGCCTCGTAGAGCTCTACACCAGCGTCGAGGACTCTCTTGCGATAGCCTGCATAACCTGAGTGCACCGCCGTGTGATTGGTCGATGCCAGTGAATTGGTCAGGATAAGGACTCGAACGCCTTTATCGACGATCGACCGCCAGAATTCGACGCCCGCCTTGCCCGGAACGAAGTAGGGCGTGACGACGAGCACCTCCTCTTCGGCCTCCTGCAGGGCCTTCGCCAACTCCTGGATGAGGATCATTTGTTCCATGCCTTTCTTCGACACCAGCTTTTCGGGGTCGTCGGTGATGACTTCCGCGGGCGCAGAGAACAGGTTCCGCTTGCCGCTTACGAGATCCACGATCAGTTCTGTTTCGCTCGCATCGCGATAAACGGAAGCGCCAAGGTCCCCCATCTCCTTGTCGATATCTTCACGTGCCTGTTGCAGGTCCTCTTCATCGAAACGCGACCGGAACGCCTTGATGGGCAGCGAGCGCTCATGGTTCCAGAAGTTGTCGAATTGTTCCGACACATCCGCTGCGATCGGTCCCAGCGCTATGACGTCGAAGTCCATGAATTCGCCTTCGGGCTTGAGCTCGAAGTATTCGTCAGCGATATTGCGACCGCCGACGATGGATACCTGGTTGTCCACGGTGAACGACTTGTTGTGCATGCGGCGGTTCGCGCGCCAAAAATCGAAGAGGAAGTTCAACGATTTGATACCGAACCGGGATACCGGGTTGTAGAGTCGCACCTCGATATTCGGGTGCGCATCGATCAGCTCCAGTTCTTCGTCCCCGACGGTCGTGAACACGTCGTCGAGCAGGAATCGCACCCGAACGCCGCGATCGGCCGCGGCGAGCAGGCTGCCCGCAAAGACCTTCCCGGCCGTGTCGCCTTTCATCAGGAAGTACTGCGCATCGATTGTCTTTTCAGCGCGCTCTATGAGCCGCAGTCGGGCGCCGAGACCTTCGGAGCCGCGCACCAGTGGATAGAAACCTGAAGGCCCGGGATTCTCTGCCGTCCATGCCGAAACCGTCGCCCTGAGAGACGTGTCCTCGTCCGGACTGATCGCCGTACTCGATTCGCGCGGGTAGTCGAATGGCGCCGTGACGCACCCGGCACTGGCCAAGCTCAGGCAAAGCAGTAAAATGCGCCAATACTTGCTCATGTTGTTCCTTCCAGGGACTCGAGGCGAAATCCACGAATGCTCAGTGCCATCGCGAAGCTGATATTGCGCATCGGCGGCTGGACGACCGTTGGCGCAATGCCCGACGTCCCGAAAGCGGTCATCATTGCTGCCCCCCACACCTCGAACTGGGACGGCTTCTGGGCGCTAGTCTACATAATTTCAATTCGGGCAGACATCCACTTCTTTGCGAAGCACTCCCTGTTCTGGTTTCCGCTTAGCACCTTGCTACGCGCACTCGGCTGCATCGAACTTGATCGCAAACGTGCCGGTTCCGCCGTGCGACAGGCCATTAGCTGGTTCGACGCTGAAGACAGTTTTTACTTTGGCCTGGCGCCCGAAGGCACGCGCAGGAAGATGCCGGGCTGGAAGTCGGGTTTCTACCGCATCGCTCGTGGCGCCGGCGTGCCGGTTTACTTCGGCATGCTCGACTTCGACAAGCGACGCATCGGCATCGGCGGGCACATCGACCTGAGTGGCGACGAGGACGCCGACCTCGAGGTCTGCAGGCGTTTTTACGCAGACGTCAAAGGACGGCGGCCCGAGAACACGAGCCCCGTGGTGTTCGTGGACCGCACTCGTGCCCAGCCCCCCTAGCGGCGGTAATTCACCTCGAGACCGATAATGCGGCCCTTTTGCATTGGGCCGGCGGTGTAGAGGCCCGAGATCGAGGTCAGGTTGCCCCAGTTCGCTTCGTCCGTGAGGTTCTTGCCGTACAGCGAGACCTCCCAGACATCGCCAGGCACGAACCAGTTGATGGCCGCGTTGACGCGCTTCTGGTCGTCGAAAATCTCGGTGTTCGAATCGTTGTAGGGGTGTTCCTCGCGCCAGCTGTAGTTACCCGCAACGTTGAATAATCCGGCGCCTCCCGCAGGGATATCCCACGAGAATCCGGCACTGTAGTTCGAGTCCGCGAGCCTCGGCAGATCGTCGCCGAGGACTGGGAAGCCCAGCGCCTGCTCAATCTGTTCGATAAGCGGATCGACGCGATCGTACTCGCCATCCTGCAGTCCGATTGATGCGGTGACCGACAGGTTGTCCATGAGCAGCGCGACGAAGTCTACTTCGAGACCCTTGATCGTAACGTCGCCCGCGTTAACGGTCGCCTGCAATACAACGACGTCCGGGTCGCCAATGTTCAGCTCACGCTGAATATCGTCGATCTCGTTGTGGAACACGGCAACGTTGAGCCGCATCTTGCCGTCCATGAGATCCGTCTTTACGCCGACTTCAAAGGTATTGTTTTCTTCCTCCTCGGTGGGCCCGGGCGGGATGACATTCGGCTTCGCGTTGCGGAAGTTGAACCCACCTGAGCGATATCCCTTTGTCCAGAACCCATAGAGCTGCGAGTTCTCGGCATAGTTCCACTGGATGCCCAGCTTGGGCGTCACGTTTTCCCAGTTACCGTTGAGATCATCGAAGTCGCAATCGAAGGTGACTACATCGTCGCAACCACCGCCCACACCACTGATGATGCGGGCATCTTTCGTTTCTTTGGTGTAACGAAGGCCGGCGGTAACGGTCATCGTGTCGTTTAGATGGTAATCGTTGCTCCAGAAAAGGCCGAAGTTGTCGTTTTCCATGTCACCGCCGAGTGCGCGCGTAATCGCCGCCTGTATGTAGCGACCTTCGCGGTAGTGCATGGTCTGATCGAAGTAGTAGGCGCCGATCGTCGCTTCCCATCGGTCGGTGAACGCCCCCGACCAACGGAGCTCGTTGCTCCATTGACGCTGGTCCGTGAAGCCCGGCACCGAGAACAGCGGGAAATAGACGCCGTCGACGTCAGTCGCGGAATCGGCATCGACACGGCGCATGCCAAAGATATTGGTCACCGCGCCATTGCCGACTTCGGCGACATTGAGCTCGAGCACGCCCTGAGCCCAATCCATGTCGGTAAAACCGAGTTCGTCGGCGGAGGTCGTGAACTCGCTGATGCTCGCGGCCGAACCCAGGCGCTGGGCAGTAACGTCGGACCAGATCGCGCCATCGCCCTCGGAGTTGCCCGACTCGATACTCAGGTAGATCTCGGTTCGTTCGTTGACGCTCCAGGTCAACGACGGTCGAATGAATTGCGTCTCCATTTTGCCGACATCGCTGCGCGTTGCAGGCTCGATGTAGAAGCTCTGGATCGGGTACGGCGCCGGCGCATAAGGGAATATCGCACCCGGCGGCACCGATGTATCCGGCGTGAAATCCTGGTTCACGTTGTCGAAGTAGCCATCGTCGTCGTCATAATAGACCACGACCTTGGCGGCCAGGGTGTCCTCGAAGATGGAACCCTCGATTGCCGCCGCGATGTTGAACTGGTCCTCATCGGTGGCGCCGACACGCATGCGCGTACCAAACTCGCCCGTCGGTCGTGCGTTTCGGAGTATGACCGCCCCGCCCGTCACGTTACGGCCGAACAGCAGGCCCTGTGGGCCGCGCAGCACTTCGATGGTCTCGAGATCGAAGGTGTCGATCACCACCCCGAATGTCGACCCGAGGTAGAGCCCGTCAACGAATACGCCGACGGTGGGATCGACGGACGGGATCGAGCTATTGATACCCTGGCCCCTGATCGAAAAGTTCTGCACGCCCGGAAACGTGCCAACCGCCTCGAGTTGCACGTTCGGCATGAGATAGCTCAAGTCATCGAGTTTCTTGACGAACATCGCGTCCAGTTGCTCGGCGCCAAAGGCCGTGACCGCAACTGGCACCTCCTGCACTGACTCGGCCGTACTTTTCTTGCGCGCGATCGTTACGATTTCGTCGAGCAGGGCGCCCGCCGCACCTTCCTGGGCGACAGCAGTGCCGGGCAAGGCAAAGCACATCGCTGCAACGGTGCATACAAGACTCAACTTCAAAGGAAAAACAGACTTATAGACAGACACGATAACCCCCCAGTCTCGCGTTTCAGGTCACTCCGAGCATACTGCGCTACGGCCGCAGTGCCAACTGCGCTGACTGTATATAGAATGCCGGGATGTCTTCGCAATCCTCCGAACGCCGCACTATCCGAAGCTTCGTCCGTCGCAGCGGACGCCTGACACCATCGCAAGAACGCGCATTAACGGAGCTCTGGCCCGAATACGGTGTGGACTACTCACCCGAGACGTGCGAGCTGGATTCGTTTTTCGAAAGGGCGGCGCCTGTCGTGCTCGAAATCGGTTTCGGGAATGGAGAGACCCTGGTACAGCAGGCGGCGGCAAGCCCCAAGCTCAATTTTCTCGGCATCGAGGTTCATGAGCCCGGCGTTGGCCACTGCCTGCTCAAAGCCCGCGACGCCGGTATCGGCAACCTCCGGCTCATTATGCACGACGCCATCGAGGTCCTTACCCTGCAGATCCCGCCGCTGTCTTTGCAGCGCGTCAACATCTACTTTCCGGACCCCTGGCCCAAGAAGCGACACCACAAACGACGCATGCTTCAGCCGGGCTTTCTCGAGCTAGTCCATTCGCGACTCCGGCCGGACGGCACCCTCCACATTGCGACCGACTGGGCCAATTACGCGGAACACATTGACGAGGTGTTCGAGGCCAGCGCCCTGTTCGTCCGCGACGAACGTCGCGAACACAGTGGCGAAGCGCCGCTGGACCGTCCGCAGACCAAGTTCGAGCGACGCGGCCTGAAAAAGGGCCACCGCATCTGTGACTGGCGTTTCACCAGGTCCCCTGAAGGCGATTAATTCCTTGCGCTTCCGCTCACGTCATCTATAAGTAATAGGAAGGCCTCAAAAAAAGGCGGAGGATGATTCGATGACAGTGCTGATACCCGTGATTGGTCAGTGGTTCCGCCGACCCAACGGGACGTTGTTCGAGGTCGTGGCCATCGATGAGGCCGGCGCTACCGTGGAAGTCCAGCAGTTCGATGGCACGATCGACGAATTCGACATCGATGCCTGGCCGAACCTGTTTCTGGTTGAAGCGCCGGCGCCCGAAGACTGGTCCGGCTCGCTGGATATGGATCCCGAAGACTACGTGGGCAAGAAAGACAAGGAACAGCCGATCGGCTTTCAGGACCCGTTGTCGTTTCTCGACAAGCTCTAACCACCAAATTAAGGGTTAATTAAGGGGACAGTTTACTAAATTAATAATTTAGTAAACTGTCCCCTTAATTATTCTCTTACATGGACTGCGGTCCGGTGACGTAAACGACGCCATCGCGCACCGCCACGTCGACCTTCCTGAGCGTTCTGCCCGAACCAGGCCCCGTGAAACAGTAACCCGTCTCGATTTCGTAGGTCGCGCCGTGCGAGGCGCAGATGATCGCTGACTTGTCCTTTGTCAGGAAGCGGTCGGGCGACCAGTTGAGCTGATGTCCTACATGAACGCAGAAATTCTGGTAAGCGTAGACCTCCTCACCCTTGCGCACGACGAAACCCCGAAACGGCCAGTCACCGTCTCCAATCGCGAATTCCCGACAGCCAGGGTCCTCGAGCTCGTCGAGCTTACCGACAGCGATCTCCTCTTCATTCAATGGACGGGACCCTCTCCGACCAGTCGATCGTGTTTCCGCGACACGTACACCGCCAGGATGATCGCCGGAACGCCCAGTGCGGCCGCGTACAGGAAGAAACCGAGCCAGCCCAGCGATTCCTGCACTTCTCCCGAGTATCCGGCCACAAACTTGGGCAGTAGCGACATAATGGAGCTGAGCAGGGCATATTGCGTCGCGGTGAAGGACACGTTGACGAGACTCGACAAATACGCGATCAGCACAGTGCCGCCGAAGCCCTGTGCGATATTGTCGGCACTGATCGTGACGGCCAGCATCCAGAGCTCCGGTCCCGTGATCACCATGGCGGCGAAAAACAGGTTGGTGCTTGCGATCAATATCGTTGCGGTCACGACACAGCGCGCGACACCAAACTTGAGGACGGCCCAGCCGCCCAGTCCGATCCCCGCGATGGTCACCCACGCGCCGTAGACCTTCGCGATCGTCGCTACTTGCGACTTCGTATATCCGATATCGAGATAGAACGGGTTGGCCAGGATGCCCAGTACGTAGTCGCTGATGCGGTAAAACGAGACGAAGACGAGCAAGACGATCGCGAATTTTCCGAAACGGCGCACGAAATCCGCCAGCGGTTCTACGACACTGGCAACGAACCAGCTGCCGGCTCTTGCCGCGAAGGTATCGCCTTCGTAATGGCGAGTTACGGTCTCCGCGGGCTCCTTGCACCACAGCGTGGTAATGATGCCAACGGCCATGCATCCGGCCATCGCGAAATAAGTGGCGGACCACGACGCATACTCGGCCATATACAGCGCACCAGCCATGCTGACGAGCAGCGAGATGCGGTAGCCATACTGGTACGCGGCGGCCAGGACACCCTGCATGTCGGTCGCAGCAGACTCGATACGATAGGCGTCGATGACGATGTCCTGCGTGGCCGATGAAAACGCGACAGCAAACGCGATCAGTGCGAA
>Ga0055582_1000165_pt1 | contig 9509 bp, 6 predicted proteins | sample COG_11_FD_55052 | JGI IMG/M metagenome (GOLD analysis project Ga0055582, IMG submission 55052) | Pelagic marine sediment microbial communities from the LTER site Helgoland, North Sea, for post-phytoplankton bloom and carbon turnover... | ecosystem: Environmental > Aquatic > Marine > Neritic...
GAGGCTTATCCGGACATCGGCTTTCGTCTGATGATTCACTTCAATCACCCGGACGAGTTCCTGCAGAAAGGACCCGACGGCGAGTACCTCACGAATCCCAACGGTTCACTCAAGTGGCACGACGACACGCGCAAGGCCATGGAAGGAATAACCGCACGTGGCTGGATCCACGTGGAGAACCAGGCACCGATCATCAAGGGCATCAACGACGATGCGGACGCGCTGAGGGTGATGCAACGCGCGCTCTATCGGGCCGGTGTCGGCAATCACTACTTCTTCTGCGGTCGGGACATCGTCGCTTACCGGGCATTCAACGTGCCGATTGAGAGGGCATGGCAGCTCCTCAACGAATCACAGAAAGGGCTGTCCGGTGTAGAGACGCACGCGCGCCTGTCGATCACGCACTACAAAGGCAAGACCGAAGTATCGGCCGTCACGAACGAAGCGATTCCGGGCGTCCCTGGCGCCGAAAACGGGGTCCTTATTTTCAAGATCCTGCGTAACGCACTTGAAGCCCCGGACCGTGGCAAAGTCTGCATTGTCGGACGGAACCCGGACGCCATCTGGTTCGACGATTACGAGGACCGGGTCATCTTCGACGAGGCGGGTCTTTACGACTACGGTCGTATCGACAAGAAGACGATCGAAGTCGACGAATCCGCGGCAGAAGCCGTAGGGGTCGCGGTCGGCCACTGAGCGAGCGGCTCCCGCTCCAGTTAGTCGCGGGCTTCGCAGTTCGCGGCCTCGGCCGTGCCTTCCCAGTCCTGGTCGGCGACACCTTGCCAGCTGTCGCCCGTTCGTGCGATGAGGTGCACGCGACCAAACGCCGCGTGTCGTTCCACGGGCTCAATCTCGAAACCGGCGGCCTGAAGCGATTGCTCTACCTCGGGCGACCAGCCGCGTTCGGCGGTCATCTCCAGGCTGATCTGGTCGCCGTAGTTGATGCGCTCGCCGGCTTCGGTCTTGCCGCGCACCGGGTGAACGCGCGGCAGCGCTACGGCCGTGACGGCATCGTGTCCCTGGTCCAGGTAACGCGAAATGGTCTGCACGATTGCAGACAGGATGCGCATGCCGCCTGCAGCGCCCAGTGCCAGCACCACTTCGCCATCGCGGGTAACAACTGTGGGTGCGATCGTCGTGCGCGGTCGTGAGCCCGGCTTCTGGTCGGCCGCAGACAGGTAACTGCCCATCGTCGCGGCGTAGACGAAACCCAGCTCCGGCGTGATGACCCTGGCACCGAACAATGGGCCTATCGTTTGCGTAATACTCACGATGCCACCGTCACAATCCCTGATAGTGAAATGGGTCGTGTGATGACTGTGCTGTCCCCACTGATTGCCGCTCCAGTCGGTAGCTGATGACAGTCGTGGTTGTTCTCGCGTGAATGCCCTGGCGGTAGTCGAAGCCGGTACCCTGATGCCTGCTGCTTGTTTCGCGGCCCATGCCTTGTCGGCGACGCGATCGAGATCCAGCTCCGCGCGGTCTTTGGCCATGCTGTTGATTGTCAGTGCCAGTGCCTGGTTCATGACAGCAGCCCACTGGGCTTCCGTCAGTGCCGCCATGTCGATGTTCTCGAGCATGTTGAGCGCCTTCACGACGAGACCGCCACCGGCTGGTGCCGCCAGCGAATGAATATCGTAGCCCCGGTAAGACGTCGTGATGTATCGACCATCGAGAACTTCGTAGGACGCAAGGTCTTCGGCCTTTACATGTCCGCCGTTCGCTGCCATGTCCGCGGCAATCTGCTGTGCGATTTCGCCGCGATAAAAATCGTCGGCGCCGGTTTCGGCGAGACGCGCGATCGTGCGGGCCAGGGCCGGCTGCTTGACCAGGTCACCCGCGTCGTACGCCGTGCCGTCGGCTTCGATGAATACCTGCTGGAATCCCGGGTTGTCCTTGAAGCGATCGAAGCCACTCTCATGACGAGCTGCGGCACCGGGCAGTAACTCATAGCCGTCCCGCGCGATTCTCGCCGATTGCTGAAGCAGTTCGGACCAGGGCAGCGAGCCGTGTTCCGCGTGCAGTCGGGCAAGTCCCGCCACGACTCCCGGAGTCGCAACCGTGCCGTAGCCCTGGCTAACCGGCTCCTCGGGCGGCGTGTAGGCGGCTGGCACTTCCGTCATGCCGTTATATCCCTGGTACCGACCATCCGGCGATCGCACGAGGATCTGGATGCGGCCACCCAAATGGCTCATCGACGGCTCCGCGACGGCCAGCGTGAACCCGGCCGCGACGGCGGCATCGGCGGCATTGCCGCCCTGGTTCAGAATATCCCGTGCTGCGCTGGTCGCGAGCGGGTGGGCCGTGGCCACCATGCCATCGGTGGAGACGGCCTGCTGGTTGGAAGTGGTCTGCGGGATGACGGAGGTGGACTGACAGCCCGCCGCAAGCAACAACAACCAGGCATAAGACAATCGATTCATCGTACCCACCCCCAGTTAACCTCGTTGCCTTCGACAGGTCTCATGGGNATGTTCTGCGACAGAAGCAGTGAGCAAAGGGCGAAGCCGGTGCCGACCAGGAATACGGCTGAATGCGAAACGACCCACACGAGTCCGAGCACGGCAGGCACAATCACGGCGGCAATGTGATTGATCGTAAAAGAGACACCTGCGCTACTGGCGATGTCCTCCGGGTCGGCGATTTTCTGAAAATACGTGTTGATCGCGATNGCCAGGGCAAAAAACATGTGGTCGATCACGTAAAGGCCGGCGGCCAGGTAAGCGTTCTCGACGAATGCGTAGGCCGTGAATANGACGACCAGCCCGACGTACTCGATGGTCAGCGCCGNGCGTTCGCCGATTCTCCCGATCAGGCTGCCGATGCGCTCGGCGAACAACCAGTTGAAGGCGTAATTAACCAGGAACAGCGTCGTCACCTGTGCGGCCGAGTAACCGAACTTCTCGACCATCAGGAATGCGGCGAAAACCATGAAGATCTGCCGACGGGCGCCGGAGAAAAACTGCAAGGCGTAAAACAACCAGTAGCGTTTCTTCAGCACGAGCGAACTGGTCTGCTGATGTTCCGCCCCGAAATGTGGAAAGCCGAGCCACATGAATACGGCGAGGCCACAGCAGATGCCGCCGGCGAGCAGGTAGATCCAGACATAGTCCAGGCCGAGCGGGGCGAGCAAGACCCACAAAGTCGCGTACACGATAAGCGAAGTAATCGAACCGACTGAAATGAGTTTGCCGAGAGCTCGCGGCGCGTCGGCCTTCTTGTACCACTGCAGGGACAGTGACTGCTTGACGACTTCGAAGTAATGAAATCCCGTCGACATGAGCACCGTGGTCAGGTACAGGCCTGTAACTGCCGGGAAGAAACCGGTCAGCGCGACGCCAATTCCAAGTAGCGCGAGGGCGACGACGGCAAACGCCTGCTCCTTGAGAATCAGCAATACGAACACGGTAGTGAACGCGAGGAAGCCCGGTACTTCGCGAAGGCTCTGCAGGATACCGATCTCGACACCCGTGAAGCTGGCCCTCTCGACGACGAAGTTGTTGAGCAGCACCGTCCACGTGCTGAAGGCGATCGGCATCGCGACCGACATCAGGATCAGAAGCGTGTTCCGGGTCTGCCAGGGGCGTCGTTGCATCGACGCAGTCTAAGGAAACGCGGCGTGGTCCGCCACCTGCTTACAGGTGCAGTTCGACAAGGTCGCCGTCCGTGACGAGATGGTCCGGCCCCACTTGCTGACCGTCGAAGACCTCCTCGCCCCACATGCGTGCGAACTTCAGATCCCGGGCGATGTCCTTGTGCACGAGTCCTGCGACGTCGTGAACTGTGCCACCACGACGCACTGTGAAGGGCTTGTCGTTGTCTGCCGGTTTGCCGGGCGTCTTGGTATAGACACGCACAATCTCCAGCGCGCGAAAAAGAAAAGACCCGAGCTCGTCCAGACCGTCACCGGTTTTCGCCGACATCGTCAAGGTAGGAAAAGAAAGGCCGAGCAGCTCCTCGAGGATCTCGATTTCCTGGGGATCCGGATCGAGGTCGCTCTTGTTGGCGATCATCACGGTGGGCAGGTCGAGTCGAAACACATCCTCCGTCTCGCTGGACTCTTCTGGCGTAGCTGATTCCATACCGGGCCAGGCCGTCGTAAGGAAGACCTTCTTTTCCTTGAGGCGCTCGATGACCATGGGGACCTGCTCGAGGCAATCGGGATCACTGATGTCGACGACCAGCAGCGCTCCATCTGCGGGCTGCAGCGCATTGATCAGCCAGGGCTCCATGAACTCATCCGACACGGGCGGCAGGTCCACGAGCTGAAAGTGAATGTCCTCGTAGGGAAGCATGCCGGGGATGGGCTGGTGAGTGGTGTACGGGTACGGGCCAACGTCGCTGTGCGATCCGGTCAGGCTCGCGTGTAAGCTGGATTTGCCGGAATTGGGCGGCCCGATGAGGCAAACCTGCGCGGCCCCGTCTGGACGCACGACATGCGACGGTCCGCTGCGGCGACCGCCTTTCTTCGGCCCTGCAAGTTCCTCGGTCAGTTGCTTTACGCGAGTCTTGATATCTGCCTGCAGGTGCTCCGTGCCTTTGTGCTTGGGGATGGTCCGGAACATCTCCTTCAGGCAATCCAGGCGGTCCCTGGGCTCACGCGCCTTGCGGTAAGCTTCCTCGGCCTTCTTGTACTCAGGTGTTACGTTGGTGGGCATTGTGTTAATTCTACCTGACCGCTCCGATTAGGACAGGCAGCATGATTGTTCTTCATGCATAATCAAAAACAGAGCAAGATCCTCGGCCTTGCTTTACATCCCGCGACAAGAGCAACAAGAAGACACCGGAGCACATGAGTACACGGTTTAGCGACCTTATCCAGGAGCTGAAAAGTCGCCACGTTATCCGGGCGATGATCGCTTATTGCGTTGTCGCCTGGATGCTACTGCAGGTCGCAGACGTGACCTTCGATCGCTTGCCCATTCCCGAATATTCGATGACCGTGCTCATCGTGCTCGTCATCCTTGGTCTGCCCATCACAGCCATACTCGCATGGGCATACGATATAACGCTTCGCGGAATCGTGCGTCATGAAGAGGCGCATGGCGAAGTCTCGAAACTCGCATTCCTGCCTTTTGTTGCATTGCTGGTAGGCATCACGACAGTGGTAGGAGTGAGCCTGTACTACCTCTCGCTCAGGTACTGGGAGCCTGAGCCCAAGGCTATTGCCGTCCTTCCATTCATCAATTTGAGCGACGCCGAGGATACTGAGTACTTCAGCGATGGTCTTACCGAGGAACTTCGGAACCTGATCGTCCGGCTTGGCGAATTCAGGGTCGTTTCATTGAGTTCGACGTATCGGCTCAAGGATACGACGCTGGATTACAAGACGATCGCGCGCCGTCTCGATGTCGATGTCATTGTGCATGGCAGCGTACGCCGGGCTACGGACCGGGCGCGTATCGCGGCGAAGCTCGTCGATGGCGACGACGGAACCGAAGTCTTGTCGGAACGCTATGATGTCACGCTGGCCGACGTCTTCAGTACCCAGGAGAATATCGCCCGCAAGGTCGCCAGTGCCCTGGACGTCGTTGTCTCAGCGTCGCAGGAGAGCCGTCTGGCTCGACTGGGCACGCGCAACGTCGAAGCCTATGATCTGTACTTGCGTGGCATCGACTACCTCAGGAAGTCGGGCGATACGGCGACCTTGTCGAAAGCCGAATATTACATACGCCAGGCAATCGCCATAGACCCGCAATTCGCAAGCGCATATGCAGCGATGTGCGAAAGTCATCTTGCCCATTACGAATTGCACCGTGATTCGGAACGATTCGTGAAAGCAGAGCAAGCCTGCCACCGTGCGCTTACCCGCGATTCCGAATCCAGTGATGTACATGTTGCGCTGGGCCGGCTCTATTTTTCGGGGGGGCAGTACGAGGACTCCGTGCGGGAATTCGAGCAGGCACTGGCTGCGAACGCCAGGTCGGCGGAGGCGCATATCGGGCTTGGCAAGACGCTGCTGGAGCTGAAGCGTACTGCCGAGGCGGAAGCGAGCCTGCAGCGAGCCATCGAGCTCGACCCGAGTTACTGGGCTGGCTTCAAGGAGATGGGCAACTTCCTGTTTGCGAATGGCCGTTTCTCCGAGGCTGCCGAGTACTACGGCAATTTCGCGACGCGTACCGAAGACAACGCTACCGCTTTCAACAACCTGGGTGCGGCCTACTATATGGCCGGGGATTTTTCGGAGGCGGCTAAGGCCTGGGACCAGTCGCTGGACCTCAGGCCTACGAGAAGCGCGTACTCGAATACCGGCACGATGTATTTCTACCTCGGGGATTACGCAACGGCTGTGGACCGATTTGCGCGCGCGGCGAGTTACGCACCCAGGGATCATCGACTATGGGGTAATCTCGCCGACGCCTATTACTACACCGACGGTATGCGCCATGTTGCGGAGGTCATATACCAGGAGGCCATCGAGTTCGCTGAAGAGCGAGCCAGGGTCAATCCGTCGGACATGGAGACCATTGCTATCCTCTGCCATTTTTATGCGCGCATCGGTGAGGATGACCTGGCCAGAGAGCGCTGTGAAACTGCATTGGCATCCGCGGCCGATGATATGTATGTCCAGTACTATAGTGCTCTGGCTTTCGCCCATCTGGGCGACACTGCACGTGCGCTTGGTCGAATAGAGCGCGCAATTGAACTAGACTACCAGCGACAGCTGCTGGAACTCGATCCGGGCCTCGTTTCGCTGAGAGAAGAGGCGAAGTTCAAGGAGCTACTCTCGAGAAATGATCCGTAATCGTTCGAGCAACGATTCGCCAACAATAATCAATAATAAGGGGAAGAATATGGTCAATAACAGCAGACTGCTTGTCGTCTCGGCGTTGTTTCTTTGTCTGACATTCGCAACTTACGGGGTTTCGCAGGCACAGGAAGCAGACCCGTGCGAGAGGACAGCAAAAACCGTCAAACTGAAGATCAAGGTCAAGGACAACAAGCCGACCAAGGTCACCAGGGGATTCTTCCGCAAGAACGCCGATACAGTAAAAGTCTGCCGCGGTGACACGATCGAATGGAAACTGAACGGCAAGAAGTTCTACATCGACTTTCCGCGCGCAACTCCTTTTGGCACGAACAAGAAAGAAAACGACAACAAGGTTACGTGGACGGTCAGCGATGACGCAGCTCGTGGCGACAAGTACAAATACAATATCGGTATCGTAGGCGGCGGCGTACTGGACCCGATTATTATTGTCGATTGAAATGGTCGACTGAAATAGCCGCGGTCGCCGCTAAGGCCACGCGACGACGCGGCTATTGCTGCTACGCCGTAGACGGCTGCATTGTTTCGGCAATGTACTCGTCGACGATCCGCTCGAGTATGTCCAGTGGCACTGCGCCATTCTTCAATACCGCATCGTGAAATTCGCGGATATCGAATTCGTCGCCGAGCGCGTCCATCGCTTTCTGACGTAACTCGAGAATCTTGATCATGCCCACTTTGTAAGCCGTCGCCTGGCCCGGCATCACGATGTAACGCTCGACCTCGGAGATGATGTCGCTCTCGGCCATGCCGACGTTCTGCAACATGTACTCGATCGCTTCTTCGCGCGTCCAGCGTTTGTGGTGGATGCCGGTATCGACGACCAGGCGCACGGCGCGGAACAGCTCTGCCGCGAGTCGCCCGATGTTGTCAGCCGGCGTCGGCAGGAAACCCTGCTCGTAGGCCACACGCTCGGCGTACAGTGCCCAGCCTTCCGTGTAAGCGGTAAACGGGGCAAAGCGACGCAAGATCGGCATGCCGTCAAGCTCCATGGCAATGGCAATCTGGAAGTGATGGCCGGGAATACCCTCATGGTACGCCAGTGTCCTCATCCCGAAAGTGGGTGTCGCCTTGATGTCGTAGAGATTCGCGAAAAAACGACCAGGCCGGCTGCCATCGATGGAAGGCTGCTGGTAGTAGGCGCCCGGCGATGTCTCTTCCTTGAACTCGGGCACGCGCACGACTTCCATGCCGGCCTCAGGCCGGATGTTGAACGCGCTCTCCAGGCCGGCGTCGATATCGTCGAGTATTGCCTGGTAGTCCTCGAGTATCTGCGCCCGTCCTTCGTCGCTGTCTTCGTAGTAGAACTCGGGCCGCGCCGAGAACTCTTCCATTGCCGCCGCGTAGCCCGTCGAAACGTCCACGCCCTCGGCCGCAAAGATCTCCAACATCTCGGCCTGGATGCGCGCCACCTCGGCCAGGCCGATCTCGTGAATCTCATCCGCCGTGTAGTCGGTCGTGGTGAACAAGCGTAATGCCAGCTTGTACACCTCGTCGCCGCGAGGCAGGTGCCAGTAGCCGTCATCAGTGCCGGCCTTGCTCTTCAGCTCGGAAAAATAGTCGATGAAAAGCTGGTACGCGGGGTACACGGTGTCATTAATCGACGCTTCCGCCCGGGCCAGAATCGACGAGGCGTCGTCATCGCTAATGTCTTCGGCCTCGGCGAGCTTCTCTTCGAGCGACGTGTAAAGGATGTTCTCCTTGATCGGCGTTGCCACGAAGTCTTCCATCTGCTGGATCACTCGTTCGATGACGAATCGCGGCGGAATGATGCCCTCAGCCTCGTGTATCTCGAGGCCGAGAAGGTGCTGGCGGTACTTTCTCTCGAGTTGATTGAGGCGGGAAATATAGTTTTCCGCATCCTCGAGCGTATGGACCTGGTGCATCGACTCCATGAAGCTCGGGAAACTGCTCTGGATGCCGAACATCTGGTTGGCCGGGTAATTGTGATAGCGGAACGGGTACGCTTCATCAACGATGTTCATCAGGTAGAGGGCAATCTCTTTCGTGAGGCGCTGGTTTTTGTCGAGGTCCTCGTCATCGTACTGCTCGATTCCATCGCGGAAATTACGCAGATCTTCGAAAAACTCCTCAGTACGGTCGGGGTGAACGTCATCCAGGTCGGCGTTGTGTCCCTTGATTCCCATCGACTCGAGAAAACCGAGAGAAGTCAGTGTCTCGGGGTCCGACAATGCAAGCTTGAGAACCTCGCGATCGAGGTAAGCGCGGAAGAAGAATGGCTTGTCCGCGTACCATTCGTGGGCGGCGAACGAGCCGCCGAGTACGAGAATGACAAGTACCGCCAGGCCGAGGCGTTTGAGCCATTTCTTGATCATATTGCTTCCTCTTACCCTCGATTCACGGGATGCAGATGGTACCGGATTTCGCCGGTGAAGGGTCAAGGCAACGCTATACTGTGTCGCCGAAAGTGAATAGCGGCATCCGACTCCTCGACAGGGTAGATATAAATGAGCAGAGACCTGAGCAACAAAGGCATCAGCACCAGGGCCATTCACGCAGGCGAGGAGCACGATACCGCGAGCCACTCGTCAGCCCCCGATATCGTCATGTCCAGCACGTTTCGTGTCGAGGAGGAGATCAGTTTCTCGGCCAATAAGCTCGAGTCGGACACGCCCTACGTCTACACGCGCTGGGGAAACCCGACCAACGATCAGCTCGAGGAAAAACTGGCTACGATGGAGCAGGCCGAAGCTTGCATCGCATTCGCGACGGGCATGGC